>Ga0075121_1000300_pt1 | contig 34787 bp, 38 predicted proteins | sample AntAceMetag02UKG_FD_69793 | JGI IMG/M metagenome (GOLD analysis project Ga0075121, IMG submission 69793) | Saline lake microbial communities from Ace Lake, Antarctica - Antarctic Ace Lake Metagenome 02UKG | ecosystem: Environmental > Aquatic > Non-marine Saline and Alkaline > Saline | place... | reverse complement strand
GTAATCTATGATATTTATTTTATTCCCCCTCCTCCACTGGTTTGATAGCAGCTATCAAACCAGTGGAGGAGGGGGAATAAAAAAGAAAAAATGATTTGACTGGAGATATAGTACATTGCGGAGGTGTGAACACCATCCGCAAGGTTTTATTATGGTCAATTTCGGGATATAAACGGTTGTCCAGAAGTCTTGCCCCGAGTACGGTTCAAAACTCCTGACTTAACTATTTTAATCTGTGCAAATCAGCGTAATCCGCCCAATCAGCGTTCTATTTATTCTATTCTTCTACTTAGAGATTGTCACCCCTGAACAGTGCAGCCAGGGCATTTTGGAATCGCCATTATTTAGTATCTGATCGCTGATGCCTTCTATATTATTAAAGAGCTGCAAGAGATTGCCTGAGATCATGGTTTCATTCACAGGATACATGATCTCGCCATTTTCTATATAATAGCTGTTTTTAGCTACTCCGGAGAAATCACAATTGAGGCTTACTCCTCCCCCGGAAAAACGGACTACCAGCAGACCTTTCTTGACGTTTTTGATCATATCTGCCAGTTTATCTTTTCCGGGTGACATTATCAGGCAACCGCGTGCTTTACTCATAGGCAGTCCGGTTTTTCGCGAGCCATAATATGAGAGCAGATAATTCTGCAACATTCCAGAGCCGATGATTTCCACCTTTTCAGCCCGGAATCCGTCTTTAGTAGAGAAATAGCTGTTTGCCAGATCTTCTGAAGTGGGATCACTGCAAAGATTAATGCTTTCGTGCAGCACTTTTTCGCCGATTTTGCCTTTCAATACACTACTGTCATTGATCAAAGGACTATCTGAAATCTGGTTCAAGATCAGAGAATCCCAGAATTCCTTCACCAGTCCCGGCACCAGGATCACATCGCCTTTGAAGGTGTCCGGTATATGCCTGCATTCCATGGAAGCTATTGACTGCTCGATCAGGTCACGGGTCATTCCCACTTCCAGAAATGACTTCTTAAGATCACGTGAGATATTATAAGTATAATTAAAGGAACTCACCTTATCACCTAACCGGGAGGAAAACATCAGAGTATATATATATCCACCTTGAGTTTCCCGAAAATCAACGCCATTGGAATTAAGATATCTTTCCTGGCTGAGATAATGTACCAAAGTGCCTTCCGCCATTAAAGTAGGGTAATTTACCTGCCGTTCTTCCAGAAATTCATTTATAAGGAAATACATTCTATCGCGGTCAGGCTCCAACTCTCCTATTATATTGCTGCCAGCTTCCTGAAAGGGTGAGATGTCATGAGCCTCATCCGGCTGGGAATTTTCCGCATCTGCCAGTACCTGATCCATAGCTGCTTCCAGAGCAGCTTCATCCATCTGGTTAAGACTGGTGCTTGCCAGTTTATTATCCTTGATCACTTTTATACTCAAGCTGTTTTCATCATATCCCCGCAGCAGGTCGATCTCATTATATTCAAACTGCAATTCTTCCATCCGTGTTTCAATAAGAATGAGGGTTACTTTATCTGCTCCCCTTTCCAGTAATTTATTGATTATTTCCTGCATTATGTGATCGTTTTTCATTGCTGACCTCCAATATTCACTCTGCAGCGGATGGCAGGACCACCCATTCCTACTGCAATACCTTGTTTCTTGCCGCAGGTGCCAACCCCAAATTTGTATTCTTCGGATATTGCTTTTACGGATTTCAGCACATCAAATGCCACTCCGCTGATCGTCATATCTCTGATCGCTTTTTCCAGTTTACCATTTTTGATCTCATAACCCAATACTACACCGAACATGAATTCTGAAGTTGTATCTGCCTGTCCATTTGAAGACCTGATCAGATAATAACCATCCTTCACATCAGCTATCATATCCTCCAGCTTTGAGTTACCAGGCAGGATCATGGTATTTCTCATACGCACCAGCGGTTCATCATAATATCCATAAGCCCTGGCATTGCCTAGAGGCTGCATATTTAGTCTTTGGGCAGTATCACGACTGTGCATGAATTTTTCCAGCACTCCGTCTCTGATGATCACAGCATCTTCTGCGATCGTGCCCTCGTCATCTACAAATACGGGTACAGGGCAAAGTTCATATTTATAAGTGTGAGCCACATCAACTAAAGTAACCTTCTCTGATGCTACTTTCTTTCCCAGCAGGTCACCGGCAATCGAACCTTTCAGCACAAAATCCGCCTCAGTAGTGTGCCCTATGGCTTCATGAGATAATATCCCCGCCAGATCGGCATCCAGCACCACATCATGAACTCCGGGCTTAGCATATACACCCTCGCATTTCTTGCGCAGATGCTCATAAAGCTCATCCAGCTCAGCATAATAACTTTCCACCGGCTTGATATTATCCTGAAGATGACCAAATTCACTGAAAGAGTTATAAACTGAGATCGGATCGCCGTCATGATTCATTACCAGACTCAAAACCAGATGGGTTAAAGGTCTGTTCAGGTGATAATATCCTCCTGCGGAATTTATATATTTCTTTTCCACATCACTGCTGATAAGAGAAAACCTTCTATTACTTAGATCAGGATATTTTTTGAGGAGATAATTATCCATTTCCAGCAAGAAACTTATCTTCTCATTTGCTTTTAAAGGTTTATTGTGAGGTCGATAAAGATATTCTCCATAGCCGGCTGAAGCATTTATTGCTGGTAATGTGCGCTGCTGTTTGCCCGCCAGCCAATCCAGTTTATTCTGTGCTTCTTTAAAGCATTGCTTTATTCCGCTGTCATTTATCTCACCACTGGAAGAAAATCCCCAGATACCGCCACGACCGGTTCGAACTGACAAACCGGAACTTGATTTATTAGTATTCCACACCACGTCGCTTTTATTGATGATAATATATGAATCACTATTCTTCTGCAGACGCAGTTCACCATAATCACTGAATTGTGACTGGTATTTCTTTAGATCCAGATCAAACATCTAACCTCCGATGCAAATTTCTTTTATTTTCTGTAGAGCATGATTTATTCCAATTTATATTCCAGTTGATCACTTTATCCATTTACGTGAAATATACCCCTAGATTTAGAACAACATTTCTATCTTCTCGAGATCAATTTCAGTCTCCCAGGTGTCAAACAGATGTAACAACAAAGCACAATCTAACAAAAAAATGTCACTACGTGCTTTGTTGTTCCGCTTACTATCCACTTGGGGGTTGAAAAAGGTCTGTGATTACGAATATCAGGTGATTTGTGGTGATTGGGTATAAGTTTACATAATATTATGTCTGCTTTGGGGTTCTGAAGCCGAAAAACAGGAAAATACTGGTAAAATGTATGTAATAACCAGAAGTGAAATAATATTTGGATTTTTGGTGAAATCTACTTGTGAGCATTTTGTGAATTATGTAAACTCGGTGAACATAGTAAACGCTGTAAGGTTGTTTAAAAGGGAGTAATTTATTCGAATCTGTGTCCTCTATGTTTACAGGGTTCACTGAGTTTACAGTTTTTACAAAAAATATTATGATACTATGGCATGAATTCAGAAGAAATTTTATTTTACATTCAACCATTTCGAAGGTGCAGGCACCATTCGAAAGGTTTTGGATGGGGTAAAATTGAATGATCTTTGATGGATTGGTATCCGTTGTAGTGTATTTTAATTGACATAAGAGTGTGAGATAGGTTTTTTGTAATGGTACATAAGGAAAAGGTTTATTGATAACAGATTAGGAGAAAATGATGGGAAAAAAAATGAGAACGGCCATAGAGCCATGCCGAGCGGATGATTATCCTCAATGGTATCAGCAGGTAGTGAGAGCGGGAGAACTGGCAGAAAATAGTGAAGTACGCGGGTGCATGGTGATCAAACCGTGGGGTTATACAATCTGGGAAAATATCCAGAGGAATCTGGATGCAATGTTCAAGGAAACTGGTCATGTAAATGCTTATTTCCCATTATTCATACCCAAATCATATTTTGAGAAAGAAGCAGAACACGTGGAAGGCTTTGCCAAGGAATGCGCAGTAGTTACTCATACTCGTCTGGAAGATGACGGCAAGGGTGGGTTGAAGCCTGGTGGAAAGTTAACTGAAGAACTGGTGGTGCGTCCTACCAGTGAGACGATAATCGGAGCATCATTCAGCAAGTGGGTGAATTCTTATCGTGATTTGCCCTTACTGATCAATCAGTGGGCAAATGTGGTACGCTGGGAATTGCGGACACGGATGTTCTTGCGGACAACGGAATTTTTGTGGCAGGAAGGTCATACTGTTCATGCCACTGAGGCAGAAGCGATGGAAGAGACCTATAAGATGCTGGATGTATATGCAGAATTTGCCGAGAAGTGTCTGGCATTACCTGTTATCAAGGGTCAGAAATCAGAGAGTGAGAAATTTCCGGGTGCAGTTAGCACATATTCAATAGAAGCGATGATGCAGGATAGAAAGGCACTTCAGGCGGGAACATCACATTTTCTGGGACAAAATTTTGCCAAATCCTCAAATATCAAGTTTCAAAACTCTGAAGGGGTGGAGGAAATAGCCTGGACAACATCCTGGGGAGTATCAACGCGGATGATCGGGGCATTGATCATGGCACACAGTGATGATAATGGACTGGTATTACCACCTCGTGTAGCACCTGCCCAGATAGTGATCTTGCCTATAATTCGTAAGGAAGAGCAGCGCGAGACCGTGATGGAATTTGTTAATAAACTGGCAGCAGAACTAAAATCTATCTGGTATTATGATAAACGGCTTGTGGTAGAAGTTGATAAGCGTGATATTGCTGGAGGTGAGAAGCTGTGGCAATGGATCAAGAAAGGTGTGCCAATACGATTAGAGATTGGCCCAAGGGATATAGAAAATAACTCCGTATTCATGGGGCGCAGGGATCTGGAACCTAATGAGAAGAAAGGAATTACGGTAGATGAATTTGTGAAGAATATAACCAGTCTTCTGGATGACATCCAGCAAAATATCTATCAAAAGGCTCTTGATTTTCGGCAGCAGCATACTCATGTCATTGATGATAAAGAGAAATTCTATGCTTTCTTTACACCAGAGAATGAGGAGAATCCTGAAATACATGGCGGATTTGTGCACTCACACTGGTGTGGAAGTGCTGAATGTGAAGAAAAGATCAAAGAAGACCTGAAAGTAACTATCCGTAATATCCCCCTTGACGCAAAAGAAGAAAAGGGTGAATGCATCTGTTGTGGTAATGAAAGTGACAAGAGAGTGATATTTGCGAAGGCGTATTAAGTCGTGAGTCGTGAATCGTGAGACGTGAGTCGAGGAATGTAAAACGGGAGATCGGCAGTTATAAGATGAATTGCGAGAAGGAGTTTTAGTGAAATTTTATCTGGATAATACAGAAGATATATTTTTATACCAGTTATTGAAAGCAGCGGGATTATTTGAGGAATATGCTCATGTTCGCCGAGTAACCAATGATGGTGAAGTCAAAGTTAATGATCAGACAGTATTTAAGCAGCGTACGCGGATATTCCCCGGAGATGAGGTGAAATATAAAGATATCCATATCAAAGTGATAGCTGGGAAAAGTCCACCTCCAGGCAGTAGTGTAAAGCCCGAATTCAGAGATCAGCGTGAAGGGAATGCTGCATATCCACGGCAGGGTGAAAATAAGCCGGAATTTAAACCACGTGAAGTGCGGGAAGAAAAAGTGCAGCATGGCAAACCGCAGAACTGGCAGCAGAAACCGCTTAAAAAGGAAAAGAATCTACGAGATCAACTGGAAACAGAAGTGATAAGATTGCATGGGCAATTTATTCGTAATGGACTTACATTGAGTCTGGCAGAATCCTGTACCGGTGGGATGGCTGGTCAATATATTACCAGTCAAAGTGGTTCTTCGGCATATTTTCTCGGTGGGATAATCAGTTATTCCAATGCTGTGAAGATCAGTCTTCTAGGAGTATCAGAAAAGACATTGGAAAAAGATGGAGCAGTAAGTGATGCTACAGCAGTGGCGATGAGCATAGGCGTGATGAAAAGCCTGGGCAGTGATGTTTCCGGGGCAATAACCGGCATTGCTGGACCAGAAGGTGGAGAACCGGGCAAGCCAGTGGGAACAGTTCATATATCGGTAAGAAATATAGATCGCAATTACACAAAACGATTTCAATTAAAAGGGAACCGGCAGGAGATACGCATGAAAAGCAGCCTTGAACTCTTCAAAATGCTATATCAGGTATTGGTAGGGCAAGAAGTATAGATTTATGAAAACTAAAATTCTACTTCTTGTGTTGTCAGCATTACTGGGGTGGCATTTACAGGCAGATGTATTTGAAGTAATGGATTCAAATGCAAATGAATTAACAATACGCTTTACATTGCCAGATTGGGAACTGGGAGAGATAGAGCGAGGAAATCAGGAATGGGATTACATCAAGTGTGAAAGCAGCAGTATTTCAGGAGAAGCAGGAAAGCCGGAATTGCCCTATTTTACGGGCAGTGTGGGAATACCAGTAGATGGTGATATCCAGATTGTGGTGCTGGGCAGCAGTCCAGAGATCCGCAATCAGGTGAAAATAGTTCCTGCCCTTAGGGACTATCTGGATGGTGATGAGCTTGCTTATGAATATGCAATTAATGAAAATATCTATTCTCAAACAGCAAATTATCCTGGTTCAATAGCAGCAAAGGGTTATACTGCCATGGCAGGAGACCGGAGATTTTATAGCTTTCAGGTATATCCCTTTCAGTATCAGCCAGGAATAGATAAATTAAATATTTATGATGAAATAGTGATCAGAATATTAATATCAGGAACCAAGGAAGAATTTCGGGGAGAAGCAGCTGGCAGTATTTTAGACAAAGTGGGTTCAGACTTCATTTTGAATGATGAAATAAGCCATAACTGGCGAATGGCAAGAGTGCCGGATGAGAGTTTTCCTTTGCGAAACAGCGGTGTGGTGGATACTTACAGGCTGGTGGTTGATCAGGAAGGCATCTACAAAGTAACTTATGAATATCTGACAACACAATTAGCGGAGCTTGAATATGATGCAGGTTTCAGTTGGGGGAATATTAATCCACGTTACCTGGAATTACGGGATGAAAATGGAACTGTACCGCTCAATTTTATCGGGGAATCTGACGGTTCTTTTGATCCCGGGGATTATTTTGAATTTCATGGGGATATTCATCATGGAGAGACTACCTGGTATGATGATTATACCTCGGAAAATGTATATTATTTGAGTCTTGCAGACCACCTTGGCAGTAGAATGATGGTTGAAAATGGTGGTCTGGTGGAATCTAACAGCAGTAATTATACTCTGCCGGAATCCTTTGAGCAGACGCTGCATATTGAAGAGCAGAATAAATTGGTGCCCTTGGGAGCTCAATCTCAGTATCAAGGTAATATGTACTATTTCCGGGAGGATATCTTTTGGTGGGGAGAACTTTCTGCACCGGATATGTGGGTATATCCATTTGAACTGCAATATCCCCATGCATCAAATATTCGCAAGGCATCTGCAAGCGTATGCCTGTTTGGATTAACTTATGATGGAGAGCATCCAACTTCTTTTACTGAACAGAATAAACATCGTGCCATAGTGCGGATAAATTCAACCCTGATAGATGATATTGGTAATGACTGGGAATGGATAGGTCAGCATGAGCAAATGTTTGAGAATCTTGATGTGAGTGGCAATCCTTCACCAATTTTGAATAATGATCTGGTTCATGGAGAAAACGTGGTATCTATCAGTTTACCCAATCTGAATAATATTTACGAGAAGGTTCTATTTGATTATCTTGATCTCACTTACTGGCGAGAATATAAGACTGACGAAGACTGGATAAAATTTCATAAGCCCTATAAAAAACCTATAGGTACGCCTCAGCCATTTGGATTATTCCAATTTGATCTTGATGGGTTTAGCACAGATGAAGTATCGATCTATAAATTAGGTTCCAGCGTAATAGAAAATTTAACTGTGATTTCCTTAAGTGAAGAAGGGACAGCACCTTATCGGATAAGTTTTCAGGATAGTGTGCTTACAAATGAGACGGAATATTATGCGGTAACGGAGTCCCAAAAGCATAGTTTGAAGGGTATCTATCCAGATTATCCATCCAACTGGAAAACAGCAGCAAACGGTTCTGAATATGTGATAATCACAGTAGAGGAATTTGCTGAGGCAGCAGCGGGATTTGAAGAATTCTGGGAAGAGCAGGAGCCGGGACTTAATGTAGAGATAGTGTTATTACAGGATATATTTGATGAATTCAATAGCGGAATACGATCAGCAGAATCCATAAAGGACTTTCTGGAATATACCTATAATAACTGGTCACCACGTCCAACTCATTGTCTTTTACTGGGTGAAGGGTTGCTTGATGAACGGGATAATAATCCCTATAGATGGGCAAATAAAATTCCCACAAAAGTTGTTTGGCTTTATGCACGTGGAGCAACAGCCAGCGATAACTGGTATGGCTGTGTGGCTGGCAATGACCCGGTATCAGATATAAGCATATCAAGATTGAATGTTACACAGGCAGGCCAAATAGCTACAGTAATAAATAAAACTGAGAGTTTTATGACCCAGCAGAATCATGACGACAACTGGCACAGCTCGATAACTCTTGCCACAGGCGGGAAAGCATCAGAGGGTAATATATTCTCTATGCAGAGTGAGCGTATACGCAATAATTCCATTCCGCCGGAATACAGGATAGCCCGAGTCTATTGTAATGTTACTGACATGCCTCAGCAGTATTCAGGGAATACCACCACTTTGATAAACTCAATAAATGATGGAACTTTGTATGTGCAATTCATGGGTCATGGAGCTTCAAATCAGTGGGATGATTATGATCTGTTTGATATTTATGATGTAAATAATCTAAATAATGATAATCTCTTTATAGGCAGCAGCATGAGCTGTTATGGCTCAGCATTTTTTGATGGAGCAGGTATATCCTGCATCGGTGAAGCTCTTACCCTTGATTCTCAGGGAGCAATAGGCCAGATAGGTTTTACCGGCTTTGGTTTTTTGTATCAGGATGAAATATATTCTCAGGCATTGCTGGCAGCTATCACAAATCCGTCTCTGGAAACTTTGGGAGATATAATAGATTACACAAAAACAGTGTTTTATGCTGAAGCCGGAACGGGAGTTGTAGCATATTCACTATTAGAGGGAAGTGCATTACTTGGTGATCCTTTTGTGAAAATCAATCTTCCAGAACTGGGAACAGAGATAGAATTGAATAAATTTAATTATGCTAAGGGAGATTCTCTGATCTTAACAGCGCAGGTAGGGGCTGATATAGAACGGGGTAAATTCTATATCTATGATGAGAATGATTCGCAAGTAAGTGCAAATGAATTTTATCCCTTCAGTTATGATGCAGTGGATGGAGAAGTGGTGCGAATTGCTACAATTCCGGGGAGTGATATTCTGCCGGGAGAAACATATAACCGAAACGTAAAATTCAGTGGATTTTCTCAGGAACGCGAAATAGTGGGTAAAGCAAACTTTTCAATAGGTTTACCGGGAGCATATAATATTAGCTGGGAGCCAGAAGAGCCAGATCCTGATGACGAGATAGATATAACAGCAAACTTTTATGATGATGATGGAGTAGACAGTGTTGCCTGTCATATAAAGATATATGCCACAAACATCAATCCCTTTAATGAAGCAGGATCATATACAAGTCATTATTATAGTGAAATGGTGCGTGATGATGAAACGGGTTTATATCATCTGGAAAGCCCAATTCAGAACCTGCCTTATAATTACTGTATCAGGTTTGATTTTGTGATCACGGATAGTCTGCAGAATATCAGTTACAGCAGTCAATTGCCAAATGAGAATTTTATCAGGATACGTGGAGTGAAATTTAAGCTTTCTGATTTTGGTATAACAGCCCAGAATAACCAGGCAAAAGCCAGATTATCGTTATTTAATAACGGCAATAAGGCAAGCGGAGAATGTAGTTTAAAGTTGTACCTGGCTGGAGAAATGACGCTTTTAGATTCTATCAGAATAGATTCTCTGGATGTAGGAGAACAGCGCTGGGAATATTTGAATCTGCCTTTACTAAATGGAAATTATTCATTTACAGTAAAAGTAAATGAAGAAGAAGAATTCTCGGGTTCAGCACAATTAAATACTGCAGTTTATGAGATCCAGCTTTTTGAAGCGGGAGTGGAAGCAGTAACTGTTTTGTCATTAGATGGTAATTTAAGCTGCAATTTTCCAGCAGGGTTATTAAATGAATCAGCAATATTTTCACTGGTCAAGGAAACAGGATTAAGTGCTATCAATCAACCGGATTTAGCAGGAATCATGTTGCAAAATGGTGAATCATCTCCAGCTTATAGTTTAAACTGTCTGGATAGTGGAGTTCTTGTAGACAGTCTGGTAGAATATCCTGGGAATGGAAGAGTGGAATTGAGCTTTTCTTATGGAGCTGCTGATAGGAGAGAGAGTAAATCACGAGACGTATCACGCTATTCTGTTTACAAATGGAATGCAGACTTCCAAAAGTGGGTATTTCAAACTATGGGAGCTAATAGCGGGGAAGAAACTGTCAGTTATTTGAGCGATAAAATTGGGGTTTACAGTGTTTTTGATAATCAGGATCAAACAGCACCTTCGATTGATGTCAACGTGGAAGGTCAGGAATTTACTTACGGTGGTTACGTGTCAGAGAATGGATTAATCTCATTTCTGCTGGGAGATCAAAATGGAGTGGATATCATCGAAAACGAATTATCATTTATCATAGACGGTGAAAATGTAGAATCAGAGAATTACAGCATTAATGCAGCTTGCGGGAGATTATCAAGTGTGCCTGTGAAATATCAAATGCAGTCAATGCCGGAAGGTATCCATTATTTACAGATGTCCTGCCGGGATTTTAATGGTAATGTGTTTGAGCGCGAGCTTTCCTTTGAAGTTAAAGCAGATTTTGATTTAATAAAGGTGGCGAATTATCCAAATCCAGTAAAATCCATGACAATTGATCCGATCAATACCGGAAGAACCAGATTCACTTACGTCCTAACGGATGATGCGGATAAGGTTACGATCAAGGTTTATACCGTTAGCGGAAGACTGGTGAAGACTTTTTCCGATCTTCCTGCCTCAATAGGATATCATGAATATCCTCAAAGTAATATTGGCTGGGATTGCCGGGATGAGATGGGTGATTACCTGGCAAACGGAATTTATTTTTATAAGGTGATTGCCCGTAAAGGCAGTAGCAAAATAGAAAAAATCCAGAAGATGGCGATATTAAAGTGAGAAGTGAAAAATGAGAAGTGAAAAAAAAGTACAGTTGACATTATTGATAGTCATTTCTTTGATTCTGATACCTCAATTATGTATGGCAGGAAAATATACTGGTGATTTTATGTATATTGGAGCTGGGGTTCGTTCATTAGGAATGGGTGGAGCAGTATCTTCCATAGCTGATGATGCTTCAGCGATATTTTGGAATCCAGCGGGAATTTCCCAGATCAGGAAAACTGAAGTTGAAGTCATGCATGCATTTTTGTATGAAAATCTGGCATATTATGATAATGTTTCCATTTGCCAACCACTACCGAATGAAGTGACAATCGGCTTGAACTGGACGCGATTGACCATCCCTGATATCCCGGTATTTTTAGAGGATTATCTGATTGAACATCCTAACGTGGCAGAGCGCAGCTCACGATTGGACTGGAATCTGCCGGGAGTACCAGATAGTTCATTTACCAGTTATGATGATCTATTTCAGTTCTGTTTTTCAAAACATCTGCGAACAAAACTGGATTTTGGCTGGGCATTTTTTGAGGTTCCCTTAGATGTATATTTTGGTGGAAATATTAAGTATATAAAAAGAGAGATATTAAATAATTTAGGAAATGGAACCGGATTTGATGTAGGACTGTTGCTGAGATCCCCATTGGCAGGACTAGTGGATATTGACTGGCTGGGAGATTTCAGTTTTGGTATAAATATGCAGAATGTTGGCGGAACTACAATTACCTGGGATACAGAATCCCAGAATCAGGATGAAGTTTTATTTAATACCAAACTGGGAATATCGTTGGAGCAGCCCTTACCAAAACAACATTTGAACTTGATACTTGCCATGGATACTGATTATGTGTATGAAAAAACTCATTATTATGGTATGGAAATTCAATATAAGAGACTACTGAGTGCCCGGATGGGATATTATTTTGAAGAATATACTGCAGGATTGAGTGTGAATATTTATGAATTCATTCTTGATTATGCCTTTGTAACCAATACTCTTGGCAATACAAACCGGATAGGAATGAGGTTTAGTTTTTAAGATGAAAAAATTAACAATCTATCTAATAACGACCCTTTTGCTGGTAATTTTAAGTTGCGCCGGTACTACTGACCCGGAAACAAAAGATGACGAGGCATTTGTAGCCGATCTGGTGGAGCATACAGGAGATACTGGTGATATACTCAAGAATAGTCATGGTATAATAACAGATACACTCAATTGCTATTACGGGAGTGACAGTACATTTTATGAGCTGGAAAATAATGGGATTGACGCTTATTTTGAAGGTGATTGGATCCTGATGCCATGGCATCATATCAGTGATTCCAAGACAGTGTCATTAGAGCTGTTCAGGTTTTCTTATATGGATTATCAAAATAATGTGGAAGATTATATTTCCTCTGTAACATTTATACCATTTAATAATTTCACAAAAGATTATTATATTGATACTTTTGATAATGTAGAAGATGCAGTTGATAATACCTGGTTATATTTCTTGAAAACTACAAATGTTGATGGAGCCACAGCCCTTTCAGATACAGTGGGTTATCACCTAATCGCTAAACCGGTTCTGCGAACTCCGTCAGATCAGGCTGAATTTGCTCCCTCAGATAGTCTGATCTTTGAATGGGACCAGAATACTACCTCCTCACTCGTAAAAAACAGACTGCTGGTTTTTGATGAAAATTATCACCTTATCTGGTTTTATAATCTACTTGCAAATGAAGAGCCTGTAATAGATTTCGGCGAATTATCAGGACTTGTGCTGGAACCCGGCAATTATCTCTGGCGTGTAGATGGTATCATAGAATGGATTGATGAATTATATATAGATGGAAAGCAGAAAGAAATTTACAGTGGATCGGAATCTATGGAAAGATTATTTACTATAAGCTTGACAAAGGAATAAAGAGAAAACTTGACTGAATGGATAAAATTATAAAGATATATATTGAGGATAAATAAATGAAAAAAATAGTGATTATAATATTGTTGGCAGGAGCTGTCAGTTTGCTGGCTCAGGAAAGCTCAATGAGTACCTTTAATCCCGGTTCGGTGTATCAATATCCGGGTTCAAGGGATGAGCAGCTGATGATAAATACCTATATCTGGGGACAGGTAAGGAGTCCGGGTTTATATCAGATACCTGATGATACAGATCTTTTGACATTGCTATCTTCTGCAGGGGGTCCCACAGATAATGCCAAGCTTTCCAAGATCAAAATTATCCGACCTACTGCACAGGGTGAAAAGATCATTTATGTGAATATGCAGAAATATATGAAAACCGGAGATATTACATTGATTCCAATCATGCAGCCGGGAGACACAGTATTTGTAGCGGGAACAGCTTTTTATGCAGTGGAACGGGTTGCAGGATTCCTGGGAACCATAATAACTTTCATAAGTTTTTATACATTGATCTCTCAATCAAATTAGCAGGGAAATAATATGCAAAATAACCAGCCAATTCAGAATAATGTGAACCCTAATATCAGCAGTCTTTTTGAAGAATCAGATCTGAAAATCACCGATTATATAAGTATATTACTGCGGTATAAATGGATAATAATCTTCAGTTTTCTGATTGTGGTCGCATTCACGAAATATCAGGTTTCACAAATGCCACGGATTTATCAATCCAGCTCAAAAATACTATTGGAAGATACTTCAAATGCCAGATTTATCTTAGGTTTAGAAACCAGTCGGATCAATTCTTCACTTAATAATAATATTGAAATATTGAAAAGTCGTCCTGTAATGAGATTAGCTTTGGACATTCTGAAAGAAGAAGAAGATTTTACTACTTTGCCACTCAGCAGATCTTTAGATCCTGTTTCAAGGTTAAAAAATGGGGTGCAGGTAAGTTCACGAACCAATACAGATATACTCACTATCAGTTATGAATCGACTTCACCACGAGAATGCCAGGCAGTGGCAGATGCTGCTGCGCAAGCTTTGATGGAGCAAAACACAAATTATGCCAGGCTGGAATTACGCAATACCAGGGAATTTCTGTCTGAGCAACTGGAAGAATCGGAACGAAGATTGCGAATTTCAGAAGAGGACTTACGAATTTACAAGATAGAAAATGGCATTTCTGTGCTTTCTTCAGAAATTCAGAATCTGATTCGCAGGGCAGCTTCATTGGAAGCAATGCTGAGTTCCACTGAGATTGATTTGCAGGTTAATGAAATTCATCTTCAATATTTGAATACTCAATTATCAAGACAAGACACTTTGCTGATGGATATAAATGTGGTTTTAACATCACCGCTTTTAAATCAATTACGTACTGAAATAGTTGAAAATCAGACCCGTTATGTTTCATTATTAACAAAACAGGAATATTCTGAGGATCATCCAGAATTAGTATCTCTGAAAAATAAGATTGATAACGGAAAGGTGCGTCTTTCACGAGAGATAGAGAATATTATATCAGAAGAATCAGCTACTCAGGATCCACTTGCCTTCAGGTCTTCTCTGATCACAGATATATCATCAACCAGGATGGAAAATAATATTTTAAATGCCAAGATCGAAAGCCTTAAACGAGCAATTATTACATATAACGGTAAACTGTCAATGCTGCCGGATACGGAAATCCAGTTGGCAAGGCTGGAACGGACAAATTCAATAAATGAAGAAACCTATTCAATGCTGGTTTCCAAATACGAAGATGCCAAAATTGCCGAGAGATCGAAAATTGGTAACGTGAGAATTCTGGAAAAAGCTCAGCTTCCCAGCTTTCCCATTAAACCCGATGCTAAGAAAAAAATGATGACCTCAGCATTGATAGGATTAGCTATTGGCATAGGACTGGCATTGCTCCTTAATTCGCTTGATCCTAAGATCAGAACATTTGAAGATGTGCGTAGGAATGTGAAATTACCAATTGCTGGGACAATTCCGCATATTTATGTTCATGATAATGATCTGGATATAATTGAATCAGAACTGGCTGAAGCCACGGACGCTGAAAAACCAGAGCTGGAAACCCTGCTGCATCAAATAGAAGGGAGACTGATCTCTAATTATGCCCCCAAATCTTCTACTTCAGAATCATTCAGAATATTGAGAACTAATATTGTGTCAAAAAAAGTTACCGGGAAAGCTCTTTCTTTAATTGTTACTAGTTCAGGACCCAAAGAGGGTAAATCTACTATTATTTCTAATCTGGCAATCACTTTGGGACAATTGGGTGATAAAGTTATCTTGGTTGATCTTGATTTACGCCGTCCCATGATCCACAATCTATTTAATTTTGAAAAAGAGAATGGAATAAGTGATTTTATCTCCGAGGCTCCGCTTGAATATAAATCTTATATAAAAAGAGGGTTTACTCATAATCTTGATATTATCACCAGTGGAATAATTCCACCTAATCCTTCTGAACTCCTGGCTTCTAAGAATATGAATATTTTATTAGAAGAATTAAGCAAAGAATATGACTATATTCTGATAGATTCACCACCGGCAATAGCAGTAACTGATTCAATGGTGCTTGCCTCAAAAGTAGATTTAATGCTGCTTGTTGTAAGAGTTGGAAGAGCAGATAAAGAAGTGATCAGACGAGCAAAGGAAATGCTGCATAATATCAATGTGGATATTGATGCAGCAGTGATCAATGGGATCAAACCTCACAGATATTACAGCAGCTATGAATACAATTATTACTATTTATACTATTACGGCAGAAAGGGTGATGGAAAAAGTAATAAAGTGTAAATCCTATGCGAAAATCAATCTATTCTTTGAAATATTGAGAAAAAGGGAAGATGGATATCATGAAATTCAGACAATCTTTTCTCTGATAGATGTTTATGATAGATTGAATTTTGTTTTGACAAAAAATAGTGGTGTTAAGATTTTGGCTGATACAGATTTTCTTAAAGAAGAAGATAATCTGATATATAGGATAGCGGTCTTTATAAAAGAAAAATATAACGTGAAATCAGGTGTTATTGTAGATTTAGAAAAAAGAATTCCGATTTCTGCGGGACTTGGAGGGGGCAGCAGCAATGCAGCCACGACAATAATCGCATTAAATAATCTCTGGAATTTGCAACTTTCCAGTAAGGAGATGCATGAGATTGCCGCTCTTTGGGGAAGTGATATAAATTTCTTTCTGGAAGGATCCACTGCCCTGGGTGAAGGTAGAGGAGAAAAAATATCTTCTCTTCCATATTTGGCATTTGACCATATATTCCTGGTAAATCCTGGAATTGGTATTGCCAGCTCGGAAGCATACAGATCAGCAGAAATATGCCAGGAGAAACAGGTTTATCGGGAACTGTTAACCAGGAAAGACTCTCGATTCTGCTTTAATCGATTGGAGGATGGAATTAGAAAGAATTATCCAGAGATAGATGATATTATCGGGTATCTTGAATCAGAAGGAGTTATAAAATCAATTCTTTCAGGTAGTGGGGCAACTGTCATTGGATTTTGCCCAGACCTTGCAACAGCTAATAAATTAGGCCAGTATTACACACATAAAGGATACTGGAATACCATAACAAAAACAAAAGGAGAACCAAATGAACATTACAGATGTTAAGGTTTTTATTCGTGAAAGCAACCAGTTAAAAGCTTTTGTCAATATCGTTATTGATGATGCTTTTATAATCAGGAACATCAAAGTTATCGAAGGAGACAAGGGTCTCTTTGTTGCCATGCCTTCCAGACGTGTTTCCAGTGGAGAATATCGTGACATTGCTCATCCTATTAACACAGAAACCCGTCAAATGCTGGAAGAGCGCATCTTGCTGGCATATAAAGAAGAATTGCAGAAAGCCCTTAGTGTAGTGGAAACAAGTGACTCCCCTGTAGTGGAAACAAGTGACTCCCCTGTAGAATAATTCTATGTATAAAAAGCTCAAACTGTTCACCGGCAGAGCCAATCTAGCTTTGGCTGAGGAAGTATCGCGTTATGCTGGAATTCCTCTCGGAGAATTAGATCTTTTCAAATTTCATAATGATAATAGTTTTGTGAAGATCAAGGAGAATGTTCGGGGAGCAAATGTGTTTATATTACAGCCCACCTGCCGTCCGGTTAACGATAATCTGATGGAATTATTGATCATGATCGATGCCTTTAAACGTGCATCAGCAGCCAGGATCAATTGCGTAATCCCATATTATGGTTACGCCCGGTCAGATAAAAAGGATCAGCCTCGCGTTCCAGTCACAGCAAAGTTAGTGGCAGATCTGATTACCGTAGCAGGAGCGAATAGAATTGTTACCATGGATTTACACAGTGATCAGATACAGGGTTTTTTCAATATTCCTGTAGATCATCTAACATCGCAATTGACTTTTGCCCAATATTTTAGAGAAAATATTGATCTTTCTAATGCAGTGGTTGTATCTCCTGATGCTGGAGGTGCTCACAGAGCCAGGTCTTTGGCTGAGAGGCTGAAACTTGGACTCGCAATAGGAGATAAAAGACGGCTGGACAATACCGGTTCAGCTGAAATTCTCAATATTATTGGTGATGTGAAAGGAAAAACAGCGATCATGTTTGATGATATTCTTGATACTGGTGGTAGTTTGACAGACGCAGCCCGGACTTTAGAGAAGTTTGGTGCCAGCCGTATAGTGGCAGCGTGTGTGCATGGAGTATTATCAAAAGATGCAGTCGATAAGATCAATAATTCCCCGATTGAGAAGCTTTTCATAACAAATTCTATTCCGCTTCCAGCGGAAAAGAAAAGCGATAAGATCGTCCAGATATCGATTGCAGAAATGCTGGCAGTAGCCATCAAGAAGATACACGCCGAAGAATCGTTGAGTATCTTGTTCAGATAGGGAATAATGGAGGAAGATAGTATGATTATCAAAATCGAAGCAAAGAAACGTGAAACAAAGATGAAATCTGACCTGACGGTAATGAGAAATGCCAAAATCATTCCAGCTATAATCTATAAAGCTGGTGAGGAAGGATTGCAAATCAGTATTGTAAATGCTGATTTTATTAGGGAATACAGGAAGTCAATTGGCGAGATTTCCTACTTTTTAATCAATGTTGATGGAAAAGAATACAAGACGATTATCAAGGAGAAGCAGATTCATCCTGTTAGCCGTCTAATTCAGCATATTGATTTTCTGGAATTAGTGCCTGGTAACAAATCAACACTTAAGGTTCCCCTTAAATATTTCGGTGAACCTCTTGGTTTAAAAGAAGGTGGAACGCTGGAAATACTGGTACGCGAAATTACGATAAAATGTCTACCAAAAGACATTCCAGAAGAGATCAATATTGATTTATCTCCAATTGGTGTAGGGCAATCTATACATTTCAGGGACCTGGAAATGAAAAACATTTATTCCAGTCTTCCCGGAAATACAGTTCTGGCTCAAGTCAAGGGTGCCAGAATATAGTAAACGTAATTGTTAACTGATGAGGCTTGTAGCAGGCTTAGGTAATCCCGGAAGCGGTTACAGATTGACCCGGCATAATGTCGGTTTTATGGTGTTAGATTACCTGTCGAAACAAAAGGGATTGGTCTTTAAAAAAAAGAAATTGTATGAATTTGTGGCTGATAAAGATTTTCTTCTGCTCAAGCCACAAACTTACATGAATCGGAGTGGACTCGCTTTCACTTCTGTCAATACCAGTTATTTCATTGATGAAATGCTGGTAATTTATGATGATGCCAGTTTACCTTTTGGTGAAATCAGGTTTCGTCATAAAGGAAGTGCTGGTGGGCATAATGGTCTAAAATCTATCCAGGAAAACCTGGGAACCAATGAATTTAAAAGATTCAGGATTGGTATAGGGGAACCTGAATTAGATGAAGACTTGTCAGACTATGTATTGAGTAAATTCAGTGCTGAGGAAGATGAATTTCTTCCTGAGGTTATCTCTTACAGCGCCAGGTTACTCGATCTTTATCTTCTAGAAGGCTTTGAATACCTTCTGGATTATCACAGTAAAAATAAGAAAACCTATTCTGAGAAGCTGGAAGCTTTTCAGGATCATAAGTCCAAAGGAGGAATATAAATGAACTCGTATGAGAGCATGATCGTAATCTCTGCCAATCTTGCTGAGACCGATGTTGATCAGGAAAACCTGAAAATCATCAACTTCATAAAAGAAAATGGCGGTGAATTGATCGAGACAGATAAGTGGCCTAAAAGAAGCCTAGCTTATGAAATCTCAAAGCAGAAAGAAGGATACTATTTTATTAATTACTTTAATTTTGCTGCTGAAAAGATTTTAGAACTTGATCGCCTGTACCGTCTCAACGAAAATATTATTCGACATAATATTATCAAGAAATAAGCGGGAGGTAATTATGGCAAAGGATTTAAGATTCCCGAGAGTAAATAGTATAACAATTAGTGGAAGATTGACCAGAGAAGTTGATCTCCGATATACCCCTTCAGGTACTCCGATAGCCAAGCTTTCGATAGCTTTTGATCGGAATGTGCAAAAAAACGGTGCCTGGGAAAAAGAAACCAGCTATATTGATGTGATTGCCTGGGAAAAGAAGGCAACTCAATGTGCTGAAAATCTTATGAAGGGCAGTGCAGTCATTGTGGAAGGACGTTTGCAAACAAGAACTTATACCAATAATGAAGGCAAAAATGTAAAAATCGCTGAAATTGTAGCTAGTCGTATCCATTTTCTGGAATGGACTGATGGTAATCGTCAATATAAAGATGAAAGTCAGTTTGAAAATGTGGAATCAGTTACTAATACTACCAGTGATAAAGATGACAAATTTAATAATTCAGAAACATCAACTCAAGATGATGTTCCCTTTTAAATATCAGGAGAAATAAATGATAGAAAACGAAACCAAAAATGAAAATGTAAGTCCTGCCAGCAATCCGGAGCAGGATCAGGAACGCAAAAAAAGAACTGAAGAGAGTTCTTCCAGTCGTTCTCCCCGCAAACCTTTCAGGGGAAATCCCAGAAGATCAGATAAAAGAAAATTCTTTATGAAAAAGAAGGTCTGCTTCTTCTGTAAAAATGCTGATGTTGCTATTGATTATAAAGATGTTAGTTTGATGAGGCGTTTTGTTGCCGAAAGTGGTAAAATCACTCCCAGAAGATTCTCTGGAACCTGTGCAAAGCATCAAAGAAAACTATCTACTGAAATCAAGAAAGCCCGGCAGATGGCACTGATCCCTTACACAGATAAATAAGTGTTTTTCTCTGCCCTAATCGCCGGTTTTTTTGCCGGTTTTTCGCCCTTCTGGGGTTTGCTCATTATAATCGCATACGGCTTCAGGCATTATCAAAAACAGAATATTGCCTATTTTGCAACCTTTGCAGTTTCATCACTGCTATCGGTATTTTTGATTGCTGCGGGAAAGACATCACTTGCTTTGATGGATACTGTGTGGGGAATTGGTCTTACTGCCCTGATATTTTTTTATTATCTTAAAAGTACTCACAATTACCACACAGCTTTTATGTATAGCTCAGGAAATGGTGTCTTATATGGATTTGTCAGACAATTGCTGTATGGGCAGTTCATAAATGATCAAATCAGTGAAAGTAGTTATCAAAGTCTGGAAATGATGAAAGAGATGTTCAAGGACAATCCAGAGTTCTTAACCCTGGCGGAACAATCTACCCAAACCAGTGTCACATTTTTTCATAATCACGGAACAGCTATCTGGTTTATGGTGATTTTCTTTGCTCTTTATCTGGGCTCACTCTGGCTTTCTGCCAGAACAAAAACTAACTGGAATCATGCTGCATTTGCTCTGCCATACTGGTCTGCTTATCTGCTTATTTCAGCTATGCTTTTCTTTTTGATACCTGCAACGAGAACAACAGGAGCAAATCTTTTACTCATAATATTGCCATGTTTCTTGATTCAGGGTATTGCAGTTTCCTTTTATTTCTGGAAATTTACAACAACCAGCAATCGATTTGTGCTTTTCTTAATAATTTCAGTTATATTACTGAATTATATTCTTATTCTCTTACTGATTTTGCTTGGTATTGCTGATCTCTGGTTACAATTCCGGCAAAAGCATCAGCAAAAATTGAAGTCGATGTAAAAAAAAATATTCATATCTGGAGGTATAGATGAAAGTAATATTAAAACAAGATATAAACAAAAAGGGACAGGCGGGTGACGTTATCAAAGTCGCTGACGGCTTTGCGCGTAATTATCTGCTTCCCAGAGGTATTGCCATTGTAGCAAATACCTATAATCTCTCAAAAGTGGAAGCCATTCGCAAAGATGCTGAATTGGCTCGCCTGGAACTGGAGAACAAATATAAAGCTATAGCTGCTCAAGTGGCTGATGTCATTCTCACATTTAAAAGAAAAGCCGATGAACAAGAACATTTATTTGGCTCAGTTTCTGAAAACGACATTGCTGATGTTTTAGCAGAAAAAGGTCTTGAAGTTCATAGGTCTAATATCAAAATGGAAAATCACCTGAAAAGTATTGGTGAATTCCAGGTTGCAATTTCTTTCCCTGGAGATATTAATTCTTCTCTGAAAGTTGTAGTAGAAAAAGACCAATAACTGGAGGTTATAGTGAAGAAGATCCTCAATAAGGTAGTGAATGTTATAGGCTGGCTTGTTCTGCTTTTAGCTTTTTCATCCATAGGCTTTGCTACCAGTAAACCTGCTCAGGGTGTTCCCCTGTATATGCTTTTTTTCCTTCTCGTTTTTGCTGGGGTATATTACTTTGTATCCAAGCAGAAGCATGATCAAAAGAAAGTAGCGGAAAAGAATAGTATTTTTCCCAGAATTATAGGTGGTGTTATATTAGTTATCGCCTTATTAATGCCCTGGTTTGTTTTTGCCAAGATCAATCTCGCACCCTCTACCTATATTATCATTATAGCATTTACTGCTGTAATGATTTTTTTAGCACTTCTGGCAATAAGAATAATTAATCGGGCAGGGGAAAATACTAAACTTCGTCTTGCGGGTTATCTCATCCTCGTTGCTTTGGCTGCGATTCCGGCGATAGCTGCTATATATTTCTTTTTGCAGTATTTCAATAGACCCTATGATGCATTGGGTACAGCTTACTGGTGCACTGTTGCTATTGCGGTTTTCGCCTGGTGGGGATTTTCTTTAGTCGGTAAAAAATCATAGTTATGGCTTTTCGGGCTACCGGTGATTTTCTATATGATCTGATTATCAGAATTGCCGGAGAAGACAACAAAGATTATACCACTATTCTGATGGGATGGAAGAAAATAGTTGGTAAATCTGTTGCTGAAAAAGCAAAACCTGTTAAATATGAAAATAATGTCCTGAAAGTTACTGTATCCAATAATATCTGGTTACAGGAAATGATTCTGTACAAGCATAAGATCCGGGCTAAATACCGGAAAAAATATGGTTTAGATATTCAGGATATTATCTTTTTCGTTAAAACTTAGGTAAATTATGCCGGGGATAATATTATCTCCGGCAAAAAATATGGTATTCTTATGAAAATAGCTCCTTCAATACTCTCGGCTGATTTCCTCAATCTTGAGCGTGAGCTCAAAAAGGTGATCAAAGCTGGAGCAGACATATTACATCTTGATGTTATGGATGGGCATTTTGTTCCCAATCTTACATTTGGATACCCCTTGATCAAAAAGCTCAGACAAAATTTTGATATTCCACTGGATGCTCATTTAATGATCACAAATCCTGAAAGCTATATTCCGCTTCTGGCTGAAATCGGAGTGGATTTCATTTCTATTCATCAGGAAACAGTATATCACCTGCATCGCTATATTCAAATGATCAAGGATTATGGAATCAAAGCCGGGATTGCCTTAAATCCCTCTACCCCGGTTTCTACTATATTCCCAATCATCGAGCATCTTGATTTTGTGCTCATTATGAGCGTAAATCCTGGGTTTGGAGGTCAAAAATTCCTTCCCCTGGTTCTAAGAAAAATCTCTGAACTTAGGAATAAAGCTGAACAATTGAATCCAGATCTGTTAATTGAAGTTGATGGTGGAGTTAATCATATAAATGCTGCTGAACTAAAGAAAGCAGGGGCAGATATTCTGGTTGCCGGGTCATATATATTCGACTCGGAAGATCCATCTATCCCCATTAACCTGCTTAAAAATCTATAGGATAATATATGTTTAATAGTCTCCAGGAAAGATTTGATGTGATTTTCCGAAAACTGAAAGGTAAAGGAAAACTCAATGAAGATAACATCAAAGATGCAATGCGCGAAATAAGACGGGCTTTACTGGAAGCTGATGTTAATTTTAAAATAGTAAAAAACTTTGTTGCTCAGGTTTCTGAAAAGGCAGTGGGACAGGAAGTTATGAAAAGTCTCACTCCTGGTCACCAAGTTGTGAAGATTGTTCACGAGCAATTGATACATCTGATGGGTACTGAGAATTTTAAATTTACTCTTAATGACAATAAGATCAATAAAATTATGATGGTTGGTTTGCAGGGTTCTGGTAAAACCACAACAGCTGCTAAGCTTGCAAATCTCGGCAGAAAAAAGTTCAAAGGTATAGAACCCACTCTTGTGGCTTGTGATGTTTATCGTCCTGCAGCTATTGAGCAATTAACTGTTTTAGGAAAACAACTGGATATCCCCACTTTCACCATAGATACCAAAAATGTTGTTAAAATTGCCAAGAAAGCCTTGAAACAGGCCGAAAACGATAATCATAATCTCATGATCTTTGATACTGCCGGAAGACTTCATATCGATCAAGTGCTTATGAAAGAGCTTAGAGACCTGAAACAGGCTATCCAGCCAGATTATATCTTTTTTGTGGCTGACGCAATGACCGGACAGGATGCTGTTAATATCGCTCGAGAGTTCAATCAGCAACTGGAATTTGATGGAGTGATCCTCACCAAAATGGATAGTGATGCCAGAGGTGGAGCAGCTCTTTCCATAAAAGCAGTTACTGGGAAACCAGTTGTTTTTATTGGAGCAGGAGAAAAGGTCAGTGATCTGGAAGAATTCTATCCCAAGCGGATGGCTGATCGTATTCTTGGTATGGGAGATGTGTTATCTCTCATAGAAAAGGCTGAAACAGCCATTGATGAAGAAGAAGCCCTTAAATTAGCTGATAAAATGAAGAAAAATCAGTTCAATTTAACTGATTTTCTCAACCAGTTAGCTCAAATTAAAAAAATGGGTCCCATGGATCAGCTTCTGGGTATGCTGCCCGGAATGAATAATAATGCCATGAAAAACATTAAAGTTGATGATAATGAAATGGGGAAAATTGAAGCAATTATCCTCTCGATGACTCCTCGTGAGAGAGATAAACCAGCCCTGATAAACGGCAGCAGAAGATTACGCATTGCCAACGGCAGTGGAACTACAGTACAACATGTGAATCGCCTGCTTAAGCAATTTGAGCAAATGAAGAAGATGATGAAAAAATTTAGCAGCCCTAAGTTTATGAAAAGTGGTATGTTGCCTTTTTAATTTTTACTTGACGAGATTAAGACTTAAAAAAAATTTCCTTAATATTCTGGAAATGTAAATAAAGGAGTGTGAATGGTAAAACTGAGACTGAAAAGAATGGGCACTGTAGATAAGCCCTTCTATCGTATTGTTGCTGTTGACTCAAGAAAGAAAAGAGATGGAAAGTACCTGGAATGTGTGGGATATTATGATCCCAAGACAGATCCACTTACACTCAAGGTTGAAGCTGACCGGGTTATATATTGGTTAGGTGTTGGTGCTCAACCTTCTGACACTGTCCGTTCTCTTTTCAGAAAAGCAGGTGTAATGGAAAAATGGCATAACCTGCGCTTTACAGCAAAAACTGATCAAGAAACTGAAATTGTGGATGAAATTGTAGAAGAAATAGTACCTGTTACTGTTGAAACTGAAATTGCCGCTGAAACTGAAGGAGATATCTAATGAAAGAACTGATCGAATTTGTCGTGAAAGCTCTGGTAGACGATCCAGCTACTATCGAAGTTACTGAAGTAGCCGGAGATAAAGTGACAATCTTCGAACTTAGAGCAGATAAAGCAGATATCGGTAAGATCATTGGTAAAAAAGGACGCACCGCTGGTGCTATTCGTACCATCCTCAACGCCGTTTCTGCAAGACAAGGAAAGCGTGCTGTTCTCGAAATTATCGAGTAATGACATTTGATGACCTTGTTCAAATAGGTAAATTAGGAAATTCCAATCGTGCCCCTGAGGGCTTCCTCAGATTTCAGCCTAATTGGAATTTCCATACTTATTTTCTCGATATTAAAGATATTTTTTTGGTCTTTACAGATCATAGAGTGCGTTATGTGACAATAGAAGATATTCGTCAGGATAAATTCTTTTGGATCAAGATTAAGGAAAGTGATGTTATTGAAGAAGTGATTGCTTGTAAATCTGTGCAATACTGTCTCCCGAAATCTTTGGTCAAATCTTCCCAATATCAGAATGATGATGATTTTCTCACTGGTATGACAGTGATGGTCGATAACCTCACTATAGGACAGGTAGTGGAGTCATTCTACAATGGTGCTCATAATACTCTGGTCGTGAATACTACTGATCAGAAAGAAATTATGATACCTATTGTGGATAGATATATTATCTCCATTGACAAATCAAATCATCTTATCATGGCAAAAAACGTTAAGGAACTTCTTGAACTATGATTATTGATGTCATCACTCTCTTTCCTGAAATGTTTTCCTCATTTCTGCAAAGCAGCATCGTTAATCGAGCTATCAAAGCCAAAGCTGTTGAAGTGAGATTCACTCAACTCAGGGATTTTGGTATTGGAAATTATAACCAGGTGGATGATTATCCCTATGGGGGTGGTGCTGGTATGGTGTTGAAACCAGAACCGGTCTATCAGGCACTGCAAGCATTAAAGTTTCAGCAGAATAAGCGCCCTGTTATTTTCTTTACACCACAGGCACCTTTGCTCAAACAAACTGACGTGAACCGGCTTTGCCAGACTGAACAGCTTATCATCATCTGTGGACATTATAAAGGTATTGATCAACGGGTTAGAGACGCATATGTAACCGAAGAATTCTCTATAGGTGATTATGTACTCACAGGCGGAGAACTTCCAGCCATGGTCTTTATAGATGCCGTAGCGAGGTTGCAGGATGAAGTGCTGGGTGATATGGAATCTGCTCTTACGGATTCACATCAGGACGGATTACTGGGTTGCCCCCAATATACAAGACCTGCTGTGTTCAATCAGATGACTGTTCCCGATGTTCTTACCAGTGGAGATCATAAAAAAATCTCTCAGTGGAGACAGGATAAAGCCTGGGAACTTACAAAAAAGATCAGACCAGATTTAATCGATGAATAAACCTAATATCTATCTGGCTTTGATACATCATCCAGTAATTAATAAATTTGGTGATATTATCACTACCTCAATCACCAACCTGGATATTCACGATATATCTCGATCCTGCCTTACTTTTGAGGTTAAGAATTTCTTTATTGTCACTCCGCTTTCCAGTCAGAAAGAGATGATCAGCAGAATTATGAAATTCTGGCAGACTGAAGCTGCAAGTAATTACAATGCTTTCCGCTCTCAGGCTTTAAATATTGTCAGACATGCTGATACTTTTGATGACGTGATTAAGTATATACAAAAACAGGAAAGCAACGATCCAGTAGTCGTCGGCACAACCGCTATTGAAAGAAATGACCAGATCAATTATGGTGATTTCTGTAAAAATTACTTAGCAGGCTCATCTCCCGTTTTACTGCTTTTTGGTACCGGGAATGGCTTGGCTCAATCAATATTGTCCGAGTGTGACCTGATTTTGAAACCTGTTTATGGTTCTGGTCAATATAATCACCTCTCGGTGAGAAGTGCTGCTGCTATTATCCTGGACCGTTTGACTTCCGAAAAATAAAGGAGGTAACATGAATATTATTCATGAAGCTACTGCTGATCAGCTGAGAACTGATCACCCCGAATTCCGAGTCGGTGATACTATCAAGGTTCACTATCTAATCAAAGAAGGCTCAAAAGAAAGAATTCAGGTTTTCCAAGGTATCGTGATGCAAAGAAGAGGTGAAAAAGTCTCTCAATCATTTACGGTGCGTAAGATAAGCAATGGCGTTGCTGTAGAAAGGGTTTTCCCCTTTCATTCCCCACACGTAAGCAAAATTGAAGTGATCAGATTTGGTCGCGTTAGACGTGCAAAACTTTTCTATCTCAGAAGAGTGAAAGGTAAAGCTGCTCGTGTGAAGGAAAAGAAACGCTATTAATCCATATTAGGGAGCGTCAGCTCCCTTTTTTTTATCCTGGAGTTATAAATGAAAATTATTGCCATACTCACATTGATACTGATCATCACCTCTTCCCTATACGCTGTTTCTGATCAGCAGAATAAGTTAAATATTTCCTACCTTGATGATCTTGATCTTAAGCTGGTTGATTCTATAGATCTCATTATTGCTTTTAATAAAACCGCTGAGAATATGAAAGGATATATTGAAGGGGCTGAAGATTTCAGTGAATATCTTTTGGCTCTCACAATGGAGATATCAACTCTCAGAAAAATGATCCAGCAGTCACAAGACCTTGATCCTGATCAAAGAGAAATTACTATCCGAAAAATTATGGAAGAAATGCAACCGGAAAGAATTAAAGTTAAAGAAAATATCGATAATGACCTGGATAAACAGAATTCCAAATATCTTGAGCAAAGACTCGTTAAATTAAGTCAACAGCTTATTTCCTATAAAACTGAGATAATGAAAGAGGAAAACATCATCTCGGAATCTCAAAAGATATCTCAAAATTATCTGGGTACTCATAATAGACATTTTGTTTATCATTTGCTTTATTGCTTCGCTTTGGATTATTCAATTCTTTCAAAAACTAATCGTCAGTTTCTCGTAGATCTCATTACTGCCGTGGATATGAATATCTACAAGCAAAAATTATAATAAAATTATATCAGATATAAAAAAATCCCTCTACATTAGCAGAGGGATTTTTTTTTAAGCTATTGCTTTATTTGCCCTGAAATAAATCTTCTTCATTACATTTGCAAACTTTAATAAATTCATAACGAGGCATCCAGGTACCTGCTTTGGAAGCCCGGTTCCTGATCAGCTTCACTTTCTTGATCTCTGTATTACACTTGGGACACATTACTTTCCCTTCTGTACTTAACTCATGCGCCAGTTTGGCTGCAAATGATCTTCCCTTTGCCATATTATTACTCCTTGAGTTATACTCTTTCTATGTATTCTCCCGTCCTGGTGTCTATACGTACCTTATCGCCCACTTCTATGAAAAAGGGGACTGTCAGGTCTAAACCACGGTCGGTCGTCGCTTTCTTGCCACTTACGGAAGCCGAATTACCCCTCACATTGGGCTCGCATTCCTCAATGGCCTGCTCCACCACTATCGGTAACTCGATGCCTAAAATCTCGCCTGTCGGTCCAAGCTTCATCGCTACTTCCATATTATCTACTAAAAATTTTTCTGCATTCCCTATCGTTTCAGGGGGTACATTCAATTGCTCATAAGTGGTGCTGTCCATAAATACGTAAAAAGTACCATCAAAATATAAATATTCCTTCTTGTGCTTTTCCACCCGAACTTCGTCCAGCTTCTCACTTGTCCGAAATGTATTATCTATAACTTTACCAGTTCTGATATTTTTCAGCTTTGTGCGTACAAAAGCTGCACCTTTACCTGGCTTTACATGCTGAAATTCAACTATCTCATAAAGACCATTTTTAAAATCGATGATCATTCCGTTTCTGATATCTGATGTAGTTGCCATCAGCACTCCTTTTTCCTTCTTACAATTAACTTTAACTCAATTTTTTCCTAAAAAAGCAATAAAATTTTTAACTCTATATCTGGCAAGCAAATTATTCAAATATACCCTTAGCGATATCTTCTTAAACGCTTGTGTTCTGTCTGATGTTTGCTTCCAGAAAATTTGTAGCCCAGGGTAAAGGTCAAATTATGCTGCTTATATTCCCAGGATTTCCGTAGAAAATCCTCAAGCATGTTACCTGATATAAATATTTCATTACTGAAATGCGGTGCATTGATACTTGTAATGCCATATATATAATTCAAATCGAGTATGAACCTTCTTCCTTCCAGACCCGCACCTGATATCAAATTAAATGAAAATCTATTTAATTCATCAAGGTCTATTTTGCCTGAGGTTTCCATAGGCGACTCATAATACGATGCATTTTCCCAATAACTCCATTTTGAGGTTCCCTGCAGGTAGATATTTACTGCTATTCCCAATGAAATATGATGCCGTAAGTTCTTGGATACCTTCAGTTTATACTTTAATACCAGAGGAACCTCCAGGTAATGCAAATGATAATCTATTGAAAGTTTGTTATTGATCTTAGATATCCCCAAGTCGACTTTAAGTATATTTTTCCAGTCTTTGCTGCTGTTATTGACTTTATAGTTAATTTCTGGCTGAAAGCCCAAGTGCTCAGTCAACCGCCAGGACAAAAACCAGCCACCTCTGAATCCAAATAGCGAACCCATGAAAGTTTCCAGATCATCATTTAATTGCTCTCCCTCAACCGCTGAATGCAATCCATCAACCCTTCTGCGCATAGATTTAATATTATTCCAGCTAAGCTTGATCCCATAAGAAAATAGTTCATCGCTTAAAAACCGGCTTGCCAGCCATTTATAGAACTCTTTTTTTTGCTTGAATTCCCTGCCGCTTGGAGCATCCATCAACCTGTCATTCAGATAAAAACTCTCTCCTGGTATGTCATTTACATCATATTTACCTGGAAGATTGATCATTTTATCCTCTTCCTGGGCAAGCATATTCATAGTCAGTATTACAGCTATAAATATCCCTAATAATTTAATGTTCATCTGCGTATTAACACTCTTCTACTTTATAAATTAATTCTTTTATAATTTAATGAAATTTTCAAAAATTACTTTGTTATTAAGTGCTGACATAAATGAAGGTACGGTATTCTTATAATATCTGATCCATTCAGGATTATTTCTGATCTTGCGCTCCCAGGATGCCAATCCATTAAAATAATCATATTCAGGATGAAATTGAAGTCCCCATATCCGGCTATCACGATACTGAAAGCCCTGGATTACACCTTCATCATCTTCTGCAATTATTTCAAAAGCTTTACCCAGATTTGTTACTTCATCAAAATGTGCCACCATGCTGTATACACTCTGAATGTCTCTAAAAAGCTCATTAGAGCTTGTAATGATGCGCCTGAACCCAAACTGCGGGTTAGGCGATCTGCGCACGCAGGATGGACCTTCCAGATACTTGGCCAATAACTGATGCCCATAGCAGATGCCTAATATCGCTTTATGATTATCTACAAAATGACTTATTACTTCAAAAAATCTCGACTCCCACTCGCTACCATTTACGGTTGATAAACCCGAACCACTGATTAATAGATGACTATAGTCTTGCAGATTGCCTGTTTCAGCACTCAGATTCAAATCCCTTACGGGTAGATCAGGATATATATAATCTCTCACACAGCTTTCGAATCGCTGCCGATATTCCTCATTAGTTATAGTATTCAAAATTAAAATCATCTAAGTCCTCCAGTTTCACCTTTATCATACTACTTTTATTGGTCAAGCTCTTACTATTCCTCTTATAAGTCCTATAAGTCCTATACGATCTATAAATCTATCTCAAATTAAACAAAATAATCTTATAACAACTCACCAAAAACAGAATATGAAACGGCAAACAGGTGTAACAACAAAGCACAATCTAACAAAAAAATGTCACTATGTGCTTTGTTGTTCCATCTGATAGCTACTTATTGACATTAGACAAGCTTAAGAGATTCTAATGATATGATATAAACCATATTATAACAAGTTTACATAATATTTAGTTAAAATTAATGGAAAACTTAGTAGAAACAGTTTGATTCAGAAAGAACGTATTATGATAAGGGACAGTTTAATTGTGAAATTTAACCATTATGAGTAAACGAGCTGGATAAGATAGAAATATATAGATTCAACATGAAGATCATCTGGTTGATTAATTGAGATAATTATATCAGAAGTAATGAGTGCCTAAATTAATTCAATCATCTTTCTTAATAGTGCTTAAGACCCTGTATAAAATAAATATCTTGACCGTACTGAAAAGGCAAAAATAATGAAAAAAAAAAATTAATATGGGGGAAACATGATCCAAAATTTTGATGAGATGCTGGATAGAGTGAAAAGCAGTCCTTTAAAAACGATTGTGATCGCTGCTGCTCATACTGCTTCTGCAATGGATGCTGCAATTATGGCATATGATCTTAAGCTGGCTAAATGTATCCTGGTAGGAGAACTGAATATCATCAAGAACTATCTCCAGGAAAAAGTACCAGAGACTGCTTCTGAATATGAAGTTATTGACTGTGGGGAAGATTTGAATGCCGCAGCGGAAACTTCAGTAAGGCTGGTTCATGAGCAAAGAGCGGATTTGATCATGAAGGGTTTGTGCGATTCAGGAACTTTATTGAAAGCAATCCTTGATAAAGATAAGGGACTGAGGACAAATAAGATAATGAGTGATGTACTTGCCTATGAAACTCCAGATAAAATCATGCTGATGGGTGATGGCGGATTTATTCCTCTGCCGGATATTACTGATAAACTTTCCATAATTGCAAATTGTGTTCAGGTTGCACATGCTCTGGGAAACAAATTACCACGGGTAGCAATTCTTACCCATAGTGAAATGGTAAGTTTAAAAAATCAGTCAACTGTGGATGCAGCGATACTTAATGTAATGAACAAACGTGGTCAGATCAAAGGTTGTATTGTTGATGGACCCCTTGCTTTTGATAATGCCATTTCCAGAGAAGCTGCACAGATCAAGGGTATTGATTCTGAAGTTGCTGGAGATGCTGATATTTTAATTGTACCCAACATTGAGGCAGGTAATATTTTCGGTAAAAGTATCACCTATTATTGCAAGTACAGGGTGGCTCATGTAGTATTAGGAGCAAAAGTCCCCGTACTGATCGCATCAAGAGCGGATAGCGCTGAAATTAAGATGCTGACTATGGCTCTAGGGATCATTACCTGCGGTGTCTGTTAGTATTCTGGCTATTGGTAAAACAAAGCAGGACTATCTGATACAGGGGATAGATGAATTTCAAAAGAGATTAAGCCGTTATACTGCTGTAAAGCTAATAGAATTGCCTGATATAAAAACAAAAAAATCTACTGAAGAAGAATTAAAATTCAAAGAAGCTGAATTATTATTAAGGAATATAAAACCCAATGATATATTAATTGCTTTGGATGAAAGGGGAAAAATGCTTTCATCCAAAGCATTTTCTGAATTTCTGGAAAAGCAAATGAGACGAGATCTTGTATTTTGTATTGGTGGTGTGCATGGCTTGGACAAATCGATATTAACCAGGGCGGATTTTGTCTTAAGTTTTTCAAGATTTACTTTTACGCATCAAATGATCAGACTATTATTATTTGAACAGATTTACAGGGCTTTAAATATTTTGCAGGGTGGACAATATCACAAATAACTTGATGTTTCACGTGAAACCTATTGATTTGTATTGAGTTCAGTCAGCCAACCTAAAGTAGTTTGATAATTGAGAGTAGCATTCCATAGGAGATATCCGGCGGCTCCAGCTTCTCGACAGGCAGCAACCTGAGCAGCAATATATTCCTTTTTATAAATGACCAGCCAATTATTAGCCTGAATATATGGTACTACTTCACATCCTGGAGTTAATTTACTCGTAGTTCGTTTAATGCCTTTAAAAATTATGTCATAAGGTTCATTGTGAACATCTTGTCTATAACCGAAACCGTTATCAAAATGTGAAGAATAGATCATAGGGTGAATGACATCAAGATACTTTGACATTCGGCGTATATCCTGTCCGGTCGCTTCAATATCACGCTGATTCTGCCAACTCACAATGGCAAAAATATCGGCAGTGAAATGTACCTTGTTACCCTTATATCGCTTATCCACTTTCCTAAGGAAATCCTCTATGATATCCATCTTCGATTTTGCTACATAAGTGCTGTCCAGGAATAACTGACGATCATTTTCCCGCTGAAATTCAAAGATTGCTTTAGATACATTTCCTTGAGTTGGAAATCTAATATAGTCAAATTGAATTTCATCAACACCTGCTTTTATTACAACATCCATAAGCTTAAATAAATCATTTTGTACATCAACCAGAGATGGATCAAGCCATTGAGGACCTTTGGATGGAATTTCTATCCATCTATTCCCAAGACTATCTTTTGGACAGAATGAAGAATCAACTTTGGCAGCCCGGTTATTATGAAAAGCTACGATCCTGGCAGTAGCCATCATATCTGCAGCATGGATTTTACTTACTAACTCAGGAAGGTTTACTATTAAATCCCCTGGCTTATTGAGTAACGTAGGGCAGTCATTTATTTTAACATATAATTTGCCTTTCATGTCTTTTATATCGAAGACAACATTATTGATACCTGATTGCGCGGCAATGGTTAGAAGGGTGTCAAAATTAGCTCCAGCAACAATATCTGTGCGCAGATACATACCTTGTCTAAATTCAGAATCTGTATTTGAGCCAAATATATTCAGAGTAAAAAGTAGTAAGAAACAGAGGGATATTAATTTCATCATTTATCAGTATAGAGAGAGAAATTAACTAATTGTAATTCTGGCAACTGCTTTCTTGAGAGCATTTTCTGCTCGGCGGAAATCTATATCGCTTTGATTGCTTTTTATTCTTTTCTCAGCTCTTTCTTTGGCAGCTTCTGCCCTTGTTTTATCAACTTCTTCGGCTCTTTCAATTAATTCACAAAGTATGGTTACTACATTATTCTCCACAGTTACATAACCATCATGAAGAGCATATTTTGTTACTTCTTTATCATTATAAATTTCCATCACTCCAGGTCTGATCACAGAAATAAAGGGAGTGTGACCATAAAACACGCCAAAATCCCCGTCTTTGCCGGGGATAATGATGTCATCAAATTCTGTTTCCAGCACTATTTTTTGAGGTTGGATTATTATTAATTTTAACTTTTCCATATTATTTCATTTTTTTGGCTTTCTTTTCAGCAGATTCCAGATTTCCAGCATAAAGAAAAGCCTGTTCTGGCCATTTATCACAGTCTCCTGATATTATTGCCTTAAATCCGTCTATTGTTTCATTTAAAGGCACATATACACCAGGAGTATTAGTGAATTCTTCAGCTACAAAGAAGGGTTGTGAGAAGAATCTTTCCAGCTTACGTGCGCGGTTTACGGTCAGTTTATCCTCTTCTGATAATTCATCCATACCCATAATAGCAATAATATCCTGAAGTTCACGATATTTCTGAATTATTCTTTGTGTTTCACGTGCAACATTATAATGCTCATCACCGATGATCTTAGGATCAAGAATCCTACTGGTACTATCCAGAGGATCAACAGCAGGATAAATACCCAGTTCCACGATTTTACGGGAAAGTGCTGTAGTGGCATCCAGATGAGAGAATGTGGTAGCTGGAGCAGGATCAGTATAATCATCAGCAGGCACATAAACAGCCTGAATAGACGT
>Ga0075121_1000298_pt1 | contig 34808 bp, 33 predicted proteins | sample AntAceMetag02UKG_FD_69793 | JGI IMG/M metagenome (GOLD analysis project Ga0075121, IMG submission 69793) | Saline lake microbial communities from Ace Lake, Antarctica - Antarctic Ace Lake Metagenome 02UKG | ecosystem: Environmental > Aquatic > Non-marine Saline and Alkaline > Saline | place... | reverse complement strand
TTAATATTACAAGGAGCTCGAAAATTTTTTCGTTTAATTGTCAAGAGAAAAATTGATTTTTTTCATTTTTTTTAAATACATGCACCGCATGCAAAAACCTAACCGGACATTACTGGGAAAAACTAAAACAATTCTACCGATTGGTAAAAGATGTATGGGAAAATGGTCTGTTTGGAATAGATATCGGCCACTTTATTGTTGCCGTATTCATCTTTTTTGCTTTTCTTCTCCTGCGCCGGTTCTTTGCAAGATTTATTATCGGCAGGATCAAAATTGTTACAAAAAGAACAAAAACTGTAATTGACGATGCTATATTGGAGGCTCTTGAGAAACCGGTCCAGTTTATACCGGTTGTTCTCGGTGTTTTTTTTGCTGCCGAATACCTTCCCATATATGGCGGGATTGAGGTTATGGCCAATAATTTTGTCCGTTCTCTTATTGTATTTGTGATATTCTGGGGCCTTGTGAATCTCCTGAATCCCATGTCTTTTTTATTGAGACGGCTTGAAAAGGTGTTTACCTCTTCGCTGGTTGACTGGCTGCTCAAGGCGATCAAAGTTACTTTTATTTTCATTGGTGCGGCGACGATTCTTGAGATATGGGGTATTAAAGTCGGCCCGATTCTAGCCGGGCTGGGATTGTTTGGCGTTGCTGTTGCCCTTGGGGCGCAGGATCTTTTTAAAAATCTTATTTCCGGCATTTTGGTGATCGCCGAAAAGAGGTTCAACCTTGGAGACTGGGTTCGAGTTGACGGCGTTGTGGAAGGCACGGTCGAGTCCATCGGATTTCGTTCCACGCTTGTTCGCCGATTTGATAAGGCGCCGGTTTTTGTGCCGAACTCAAAATTATCCGATCATGCTGTTATCAATTTCAGTTCCATGACACACAGGAGAATTTACTGGAAAATCGGAGTGGAGTACCGCACCACAGTCAAGCAGCTCCGGCAGATTCGCGACGCTATCGAGCAATACATTTTAAAAAGTGACTATTTTGCAAAACCGCCAAAAGTTTCCATGTTTGTGCGTATTGACAGATTCAGCGATTCTTCTATCGACATCATGATATATTGTTTTACAAAAACCACGGAATGGGGCAAATGGCTGGAGATAAAGGAAACACTGGCCTATCGGATCAAGGAATTTGTTGAAGAGGCGGGCAGCGCTTTTGCTTTTCCCAGCCAGTCCCTTTACGTTGAGACACTGCCGACAGAAGCCCCGGAAATATTTGTTCCGCCTGCTGCCTAAAAACCGGACAAGCCGGTGCCGTTGAAAACGGCGTACGCCGCAAATAATAAATTACAGGCACCAAATTACAAATAAATCTCAAATAAGATCCAAAACCCGGATAAACCGGTCTCCGGTTCGGATCTCCGGCCCTATGGGCTGGAAGCGGGCTCGGAGAAAAATTATTATGTTTTGTTGATTCCGATAAATCCGGCTACCATCAACGCTATTCCAAGAAAATAACAATATCTGCCATTATCAAAAAAATAATGCCCTGCAATAAGCAGGACAATTCCCGCTATCCCGATGAAACAAAAAAAATTTCTCATACGCCCCTCATTGTCTTCTTTAATTTTTAAAAACCGGAATCCTCATTTTTTATAAAACTCAGGCAGTCTTTCCTTATCATAAGATGGTTTGTGGTATTTTAAAGGAAGATCTTATGGTTCGAGTCGGCCCGGGAAAATATGAAGATTTACTAAAATTGCCCCACACCCGGAAATTTGATATTACGGGTAAGCCGATGAGAGGTTGGGCAATGGTTTCATATGCGGGATATGAATCAGACGATGATTTATTTGAGTGGGTTGCGCAGGGCCTAATTTATGCTTCATCCTTGCCATTCAAAGTTTACGCAAAAAAAAATGGCTGCAACAATACGCAGAACCAGTCATTGCACAGTTTATTGGAAAACCTGTGATCCGGCAGTCGTATACGGTTACCTTATTGAATCACGCGGCCCATCGGCAAGTGATGGGCCGCGATAATAGGCGAAACGCCATTTTGACCTTCATGTTTCCAGTAAAATAGCCTGTCCCTCGACAAAATCCACGCTCTTCAGCTTGCCCTGGACAAATTTTTCATCGCCAAACAGGCCCGTCAGCACAAATCCGTCATCCCTGGCCTCTATGCCGGCGACGTCCTTCATGATTTCCATCAACTGGCCCTTTGAATCGACACTTATCGTACTGAGACACATATTTTTATCCCCTGAGATTATTTGTAACAAATTTCGAAACGTAAATTAATATCCATCTACAAATTAAATACTGTAAACAATCTTGTTTGTATTTGATTTCATCGCCCGTGTTACATCCGGCACTTCCATGCCTCCGACGCTGCCGTTATTGTCTTGAAAGCAAAAAATCCAGCACTTCCCCGGCAGCGCGGGTTGCTGCACCCTCGCCGAATGCGCTGCCTTCAAAGGAAGCCTCGAACACAACCGGATCATCGGGAATAACCCCGATAACATCTATGCTGTTTTTCTCCAGCTCGGTTTTCAGTTTGGCCGCCACTCCGCTTGATTTAACTTTATTTAAAACAGCCCAGAACGGTTTGCCCATCCCGGCAGAGATCTCTTTGATTTTTCGGGCAATGGCCATGGACTCATAGGACGGCTCTACAATAATGAGTATGGCATCTATACCGGCATCAACACCTCTGCCGAAATGTTCCACCCCGGCCTCCATATCTACGAGTGCAATCTCATTTTCCCGGAGATGAAGTTTTTTTAAAAACTCACGGTTTAATACCCCCATGGGACAGGCACATCCCTCGAATGATTGAAGAATCTTACCGATACTGACCAGCCGCAGTCCGTTTCGCCCGAGAATATAACCGTCAGGAATATCCTGTATGCCAATAGACGTTTCATTAAAAATATTCGCCTGGCCCATCTTTTTTTTAAGCTTTTTCTTACCCCCGACCAGATCCATAAGCGGTGTCGGCGGTTCTTTAAAGCCAAGTGTACGATAAAGGCCGGAATTCGATTCATCCGAATCAACCACCAGAACCTTGAGACCGCAAGTTTCAGCCTCTTTGGCCAACAGCCCGGTCAGAGTGCTCTTGCCGCTGCCGCCTTTGCCGCAGACTGATATTTTCATAAAATAATCTCCTTTTGCAAATGGCCGGTATATATCATCCGCCATTCGCAAAACAACCCAAATGGCTTACGTGCCGATTTGGGAATTTCTGTTACTTCCAACAATCTGCCGGTTTATCCCTGCAACTTTTCGGCCTGTTCGGAAAGCAGATTTTTAAAATGGTCCAGGGTAATCGTATAAGGGATAATCGGTATCCCCATCCAGTCGGAATATTCCAGAAATTCTTCCGGTTTTTCCGCCATATATTCATCAAGATAACCGATTCCATCCAGAACAACAGCACCGCCGGTATGCTTTGGAAAATTTTCGTTGGCCAGCCCTCTGTCCCAGCCCTTGAAAACCTTATGACGAAACTTGATCCAACCCGCTGTCATCCACCACACTTTTTCATTTCCGGCCACCTCCTGTGCAATCGCATCCCGTTGTGCTTCACTGGCCAGCATGTCCATGCAGTGGGTAGCATTGATCCTGACGACGTTCGACCCCTGCTCTTGGATAATGGTTTTCATGGTCCGAAGAGGTTCATCCGCATTGAGGTAACAGAACTTGCCGCCGTACACCACCAGCACCTTGTCTGCCTTTTCTTTTGCCTTCGTGATGCGTGAAACCAACTGCCGTTCCAGGTCGCGGACATCCTCATGAAGGCCGGGGGTGGTAAAATAGAGATGATCGGTGTCCAGAAACCCTTCCTGCTTAAGATAATTCAACTCGAGGGACAATGTCCCGCAGGAAACAACGGCAATATTCGAAAAAGATACAGCGTCCATTGGTATATCTCCTTATTTTAATATTTTCGGGCTATATCGTACCCGGCATGGATGGCGGAAAAAATATCCTTGACATCTTGAGCATCTCCAATGACTTCGACATTCGCCACAACATCGGTAAAACTTTTGTCGGGCGGATCAGAAGGAAGCATACCCGAAGAAAGAATGACCGTATGAAATGGTTTCAAAATAATTTTTTCTCCGTCTTTTTCAACCTCAACGCCGTTTGTCCCAAAGTTTTTGACTATCGTATGGGGCATAAGGGTCACATCCGGCATTTTTTCAATACGCATGAGGCAAAGTTTTTTGGTAATCATCTCCATCATGCTGCCGATGGGATCGGTCCGTTTTGTGGCCGTTACTTCAAATCCCTGTTTACCGAGTTTTTCCACAATTTCAAGTCCGGTTCTGCCGGCACCGATCACAAGGACCCTGGGGCCCTTTACCTGTCCGGTGCCCTTGAAATAATCGATGGACGTCATCACGTTCTGTTCTTCAAGACCTTGAATTTCCGGAATATTCTGAACGGCTCCGGTGGCCCATATCAGAAGATCCGGTTTAATTTTTTCCATCAGCTCAGCATCCACCAACCGGTCGGTGATCACCGTGTCGACATTTGCCCGCACATCATACTTTAAGTTGTCCAGGCCGTCCTGCATCGGTTGTTTTCCCGGGGCCTGCCAGGCCAGGCTGAACTGGCCGCCCAGATGATTTTCCTTTTCCGTCAGGGTCACGTGGTGCCCTCGTCGGGACAGATAAAAAGCCGCACTCATGCCTGCGGGACCGCCGCCGGCGATAAGCACCTTCAACGGACGGTCCGTGGGGGGCAGTTCCGGCAAACCGATTGTCGGATTGATATTGCAGCCCAGGGGCTGGCCGCTTTTTATCCGGTGGAGGCAGCCCTGCAGGCAGTAACCGCAGTATCGCACATCCGGGTATTGATTGTTTTGCCATTTTTCCACAAGATCCGGGTCGGCAATGAGCGGTCTGCCAAGGGCTACCAGGTCGGCCAGGCCCTGATCCAGAATCTGTGTCACCTTTTCTTTTCTGCCCATTCTGCCGGCGATGATAATCGGAAGGGTCGTATTTTTGCGCACCCAGTCCACGGCTTCCATCTGGGGCTTTTCCGGAAGGCTTGAATGGTGAAAATACCAGGGGGGGCTAAAGCAGGCAGTGCCCATGCCCACATGGATGGCGCAGACGCCCTTTTCTTCAGCCAGGGCCAGCAATGGTTTGACATCCTTCTGCCCAATACCGAACTCCGGAGACATTTCATTGCCTGAAATGCGCAGAATAATCGGCATCCCGGGTGCTCCCAGGGCCACTGCCGATAGAACCTCACTTGCAAAAAGAAGTCGGTTCCGGCCGTATGAATCGGTTCTCTTGTTAATCTTACCATTTAAAAACTGGGACACAAGATAACCGTGGCCGCACTGAATTTCCAGGGCATCGATGCCCGCCGTGGCGGCCTTTTGGGCCGCGGTCCTGTATCCTGCAAGGATGGCGTCAATCTCCGGTATGGTCAAAATTTCGGCGGTCTGTCCGGTGAGTGGGCATGTAAGAACCGACGGGGCCTTGGGAGGGCCGCCCGAGGCTTTTGGGTTTGCGCCGGCTCCGGCATGATTCAGGTGCAGACAGGCCAGACGGTTTTCCTTATGGATCGTGTCGGCGATTTTTGCAATCTGGTCGGCGCTGTCGGGCAGATGAATGCTCAACTGTTTGGGATGCTCCCTTCCGTCTTGAGTGACGGAAACCGGTTCCAGGATCAAAAGCCCGGGCCCATGGGCGGCAATGTGGCTGTAAAAAGTCAACTGGCGGCCGGTTACTTTGCCGTCCGGTGTTCCATAGGCGGTTTTTATCGGCGGGAACACGAAACGGTTGGTGAGCGTTAAGCTGCCAAGCGCAAATTTGGTAAACATTCTGTCCATTGGCCCTCCTTTTGGTTCGTATCTTACTTCTGAAATTCGTGTTTTTATGTCAAAAAACAAGAAACAAATAGCAAAAAATCAAAATGACTAAAACTCCAGAATTGAGATTAATTTTGCGCCTGTGTGAGAAATTGACATTTCTTGGTCAGAACTCAAGCGTTAGGTATCAAAACAAAAGGTCCAGAGAAACCGTTCATTTGCCCCAGCATAGCTGTTTGATCTGCATGGCTGTGAAATTGCGGCGGTTAGCGGCCGGGGTCATGATCAATAAACTAGAGCAAACGAACGGCATGTTTTGTGGTCCGGAGCAATCGTTTCATCCGCCGAAATTGCCGGCGCCAAGAACATCCATAGCATCTTCGGCCTTCACCCGAAGATGGGACAGAGTTGCATCGAACTTATCGCGGTCCGTCCTGATATCATCGATTCCCATCTCTGGTGTACAATCTTCCCGAATCTCCTCGATTCTATCATCCATTTCAGCCACAAGTATGTGCAGGTCTTCGATATTGGGAAGGATTTTCGCTCTATCACTACTGGGTATCTGCTCCATTTTCCGGGAGATGTCATAGATGATAGCCTTCCAGGCAGTAAGCTCCATTTCCATGGTTTTACAACAATTTTTTGCTTTCATAATAATCTCCTTTCCTTAAAAAGATGAATAATAGCGATTCGCCAACAGTTGCCGGCAATGATCGCAGGGTAAAAAGATTAATATCAATAATCGTGCCATGTTGTGGGCGAAATCCCACAAAAACCCTAAGGAAATATTTACCATCTGTATTTACGATCTTAAAAATTCGATTTTAATCCACCCCGGTGAAATACACTACGCTTGTCCTTCAAAATTTCATCCCGGTTAAACAAAAGAAAGAGCAGTTTCACAAGTTTTCAATTCTCATTATCCAATTTAAAGGGCGATCTATTGGCGCAATGTTCTGCGGATGGCTTTGGACAGTGATTCTGCGTTCTGAAGCCCGACAAATCGCGTAACTTCCTTGCCATCCTTGAAAATGATCAAAGTCGGAATACTGGCAATTCCCAGATGCAGAGCGGTTTTCTTATTTTCATCCACATTGATTTCTATAATGGCTGCCCGTCCTTTAAAATCTTCAGATAACTCCTCAATAATTGGGTACTGAACCCGGCATGGAGCACACCAGGGGGCGTTGAAATCCACCAGGGTAATCCCGTGGCTGACGATAGATTCAAATTTTTTAATATCCTGAATTTTTTCAGACTCCATGCCGATACCCCTGTTAATAATTATTTTTTCACCCTTTGCATTTGTGGAATCCATACCGAAAAATAAAAACATGGGCGACAGCCTTTGTTTTTTGGCTCGTTTTGGTATCGCAAATGCTTGACCATGCATAATTTAATCGCAAATTTTGTGCCATTTGCCTGATTGCTTTTGATCAAACCGTGTCCCTGGCATGCAGTTCAAAACAACACTTTGAAACCATGCCGCTAAGTCGAAGAAAAACAACCAATATAAAATGCCGAATTCAGACTTTGTTTAATGGCTGAGTATTTACGTTCAAATTGGACGTCGAACCGCATTAAAATCTGAACACGTTGATTTTACACCTTTATTTCCCAATTCAACAATTCATCACTGAACGATTTGACGATACCTATAATATGGTATTGTTTGTCATTTTAATTTTTCCACTGTGTTTGTTTACTCTTTGGGTTTTGGGTTTTGACATAACAACAAAAAATATCAAATATAAGATCCAACATCATATTTTGTAATAAAAATATGATTCTTTGATGTAAACAAAGTGTTACCTGATTGGACATCATAACGTTCCAAGCGTTATGGTAACGAATTGAATCTTCATTTTTGCAATGGCGTATAATGACGGCGAAAAACAAATTTATCCGGACGCTGAATCAGCCGGCGAAGATCAGAAAGACAGAGCACCGGCTGGCCGGCGTGGAAGGATATAGCGATTCTGAACGGGCTTATAGAGCAATGTAGCTGGAACAAGGACGAGGTAAGTCGTCACTCGGCATCAAGCGAACGACTGTATGGGAAAATATGTAAAAATGGAGTATACCGCTGAGAAGACCTTCGCAGAAAAACAAATCGACCCTACGAGCCTATCTCGAAGGGCCGATCTGCTGCAAGTGAGAGAGGAAGTTGGACATTAGATTTGGAGGTAATGTCAAGTTGAAGCTCTCGTTTGTTTTTAGAAGGCAAATGCCATGCCATAAACTGAATCGCATTATTTTTTTATCTGATAGCGTTTCATTTGTTTCCATACACTGGTACGTGAAATACCCAGAATGCGCGCCGTCTTGGTTTGGTTTCCTTTTGAACACTGCAGGGCATCTATCAGTCTGCGCTTTTTTATCTCATCCAGCCCCAGGACCGATTCACCGGCAGGTTGCTCCGGGCTGTCAGTGTGCTGAAAAATTTTGGCCGGGAAATGATGCGGTGCAATCATTTTTTCCTGACATGAAACAAAAGCATATTCAAAGGCACTCTTGAGTTCCCTGGCATTTCCGGGCCAGGCATACTGCATCAGGAGATCCAGGGCCTCATTGCTGATTCCTTGAATCGGTCTGCCGCTCTTTAACTGAATCCTTCGAAAAAAAGACTCGGCCATCAGGGGAATATCACCGATTCTTTCCCTCAAGGGCGGAATCGAGATCGGAATCACATTAATTCTGTAATAAAAATCTTGTCTAAACGACCCATTTTCAACCAATTGCCATAAGTCCTTGTTCGTAGCCGAAATGACCCGCGCACGGATTGGAACCGGATGGTAATCGCCTACCCGCTCAACCACTTTTTCTTCAAGGACACGCAACAATTTCACTTGGGTGGAAAGCGGCATGTCGCCAATTTCGTCCAAAAAAATATCCCCATCCCCGGCCGCCTCGAATCTGCCTTGCCGGCTTTTAATGGCGCCGGTGAAAGCCCCTTTTACATGACCGAACAGTTCACTTTCCAACAGCGATTCGTTCAGCGCGGAACAGTTGACCTTGATATACGGGTTACGGCAACGGAAGCTGCAGTCATGGATCGCTTTGGCCACAAGTTCCTTGCCCGTCCCGCTTTCACCATGAATAATCACCGGTGCATCCGATTCAGCCGCATTGGTGATGTGATCAAATAGGCGCTGCATCGACACCGAGGCACCGATGATCCCGTGAAACCGGTCTTCCTCCTTCAGCTCGCGCCGAAAGGTCTCGATCTGTGCCTCTTTTTCAATAAAATCGGTTAGATCGGTAAGGGTTTCAACGGCGCCGGTTAAATTCCCGTTGTTGTCCTTAAGAATAGAGGCGTTTTTCACAACTGGCACATAGCTTCCATCCTTGCGCATCACCATGCATCGTTGCTTTTCCAGACAACCATTTTCAAACAGGGAGCAATAGTGATTTCCGTCTGTTTTACGCGCTCTACGGCAGGTATTGCAGTTTAAAATTGAACAGGATCTGCCCAGCAGCTCTTTGCGGGGATACCCGATTATGGCTTCAAAGGCATTGTTGACTGTAATGATCGTACCAGCCGTATCAACGATCATCACTCCATCCTGAATCGTATCCACCACGGTTTTCCAATATGTATTCACTTCTCGTTCAAACATCAACGCCTCATATGTTTAGTTTGTTAACAATATTTGTGTTAACCCGTTTAACATGTGAACAGCTGCAAGGCAATCTTTAAATTCAAAAACATAACCGGTATTTCTAACTGTCATGCCGCGATAATTTTTTCCACCGGTAAAACATCCGTGGAAAGCTTTGAATCAATCGGGTTGACGCGCTTTGTCCCAAAATCTAAGATGTTTGGTCAAAAAAAAATTTCAATCCGTTCGACTATAATTGGTTAAACATGGCATCGATTTTGCTTGTGCCATCACGGTATTGGGATTGAGACCAAAACCACATGATTTAGTATAATAAAACTTCTGATTAGATTGCCAGGCCTGCAATCTTCAACTGAACATGCGGAGAAAAAAAGATGCGCACACTCGATCTTCGTGGGATGATACTTCCTTTTGTTTTACTCAAGGTAAGCAACGCCTTCAAAGAGATCGGAACCGGGGAAACCCTGGAAATTCTACTCGAAGATCCGGATTCAATGCGTGATCTTTTGAAAATTCTGCCGCCTGCTTTATGTAAATTAACAACCACGGAAAAAATTAAAGACGGGGATACGAATTTTTGTATCCAATTGTTAAAACAATCTGAAAACAAGGAGGATATCATGTCGGATTTAGATTTAAGTACAATCAACGCGGCAAGTACGGTCGATGCCAGAGGAAGCGCCTGCCCGGGTCCTTTACTGGAGGCCAAAAAGGGTGTCGGCAAGGTCAAGGTCGGTGAAATTCTTGAAATTTACTCAAATGATTCCGGTACACGGACCGATATTCCGGCATGGTCTAATAAGGTAGGACACGAATATTTGGGCATATTGGAAGCCGATGGATATGACAAGCACTTTGTCAAAAGAAAAAAATAGGCAGAAAACATCATGACTTCACTTACGAATCGACAAAGCGAAGGCAAAATCCTGATTCTGGCAACTGAAACCTGCGCTTATCCCGGAGCAGATTCCGTAGGACAAGCGCATTCCAGTTATCCTGCAAACACTTACATATTCAGGGTGCGGGCACCCGTTCTCTTTCCGGAGCAATTCTACCTTGATTGTTTTAAAAAAGGTATCAGCGGCATTATCATCATGTCCTGCGGGGAGGAGTGCCCGTACGAAGGGGCCTACAAGGCCATGGCCAAAAAATTGGACCGGGTGTACGCCATGATGAAAAAGCAGGAACTCGATATCAGACGCGTTCGCCTGACAGCGATCTGTACGGTATGCAACCGGTCTTTTCTCAACGAAATAAACCAGATGAATGCGGTGGTTCAGAAGCTGGGGCCACCACAGATGATACAAAACTGACGGCACTTACATGGCCTTCGGGTTTCCGCTCATATGTGGCCGAACTTTTCCCGCAGGCCGTAGAACCTGAAATGTCGGGAAAAACGGAGGAATTGCATGCTGAAAAAAGATTTCGATGTTCTGGTTGTAGGCGGCGGCATTGCCGGTCTGCAGACAGCCCTGGACCTTGGAGACCAGGACTATAAAGTGGCAATCGTGGAAAAAGATGCGACCATCGGGGGTAAGATGATCCGTCTCTCCAAGGTTTTCCCCACCCTTGATTGCGCGAGTTGTATTACAACGCCCAAGATGGCCGCTGCGGCCCATCATGACAATATTACCCTGTTTACCTATTGTGATCTGAATGCTCTGGACCGTGATGGGCAGACCCTGACAGCCGGCATTACACAACGTCCCCGATATGTCGATCCTGACAAATGCATTGGATGTCGCCAGTGTGAGTACCACTGCCCGGTTTACGTGTCAGACGGAGAGCAGGGCTATTTTTCCGCTACCAAAGCCATTTGCATACCTTTTTCAAACGCCATTCCTCAAATTGCGGTGATGGATGTCGAAAACTGCATGCTCTGCGGAAAATGCGAGAAGATATGCCCGACCGATGCGATCGATTATCTTCAAGAACCCGAAGATTTTGTGATTACCGCTAAAGCAGTCGTTTTGACCACCGGATTCGAGCTGATGCCTTTCTCGGATAAAATTCAATACGGCATGGGGAAAATACCCAACGTCATTGATGCCATGCAAATGGAACGACTACTGGCACCCCACGGCCCCTACAACCGAGTACTGCGGCCATCGGATGGCATGGAGCCCGACTCTATCGCCTATGTCCAGTGCGCAGGCTCCAGGGATAAAAGCATGGGGGTTTCGTATTGCTCCAGGGTCTGCTGCATGTATGCCATCAAACAGGCCATGCTCTTATCCGGATCTTTACCCCTTGCCGATATTACCATTTATTATATGGACATTCGTGCATTCGGCAAAGGCTACGAGCAATTTTACCAGAACGCCAAGGCCATGGGGATTGAGTTTGTCAGAGGCAAAATAGCCAAAATCAGTGAAGGCGGAAACGGAAGTGTGGCCCTGCATTACGAAGCCCAGGATGGCGAGGGAGTTGTTACCGCCGACCATGACCTGGTGGTACTTTCCATGGCTATGGTTCCCGGGTGGCATCCTGAAGAGATCTGTCCGGTTTCGGCTGACTCGGATCATTTCGTTAAAACCATTCAGCCCAAGCTGTCCCCGACGTTGACGGAGATGGAAGGGGTGTTTGTCGCGGGGGTTGCGGCAGGCCCCAAAGATATCGTGGACACCATCACGGAGTCCGGTGCTGCCGCGGTTGAAGCGGCCAAATACCTGGCTGTGCTGGAGCGTTCGTGCAAAGCAGTAGCCTAGCGTCGAGTAAAAAAGCCTGATCCTTAAGGCCAGGCATTTCAGGAACCGACTTTTCCAGCACGGCAAAGCCCAATATTTCTGACATGGTCAGATGTACCTTAATTTTCAAGGCTGAGAATATAATCTCTGCAGGAGATAAACAAATGGTGGATGAGAAGAAAGACAAAGAAGAAACATCGAAGCCAAAAGTTGGCGTTTATATTTGCTACTGCGGCGGCAACATTTCCGACCATGTGGATGTGGAAAAGGTTCGTGATCGTGTGGAAAAACTGCCCGAGGTGGCGGTGGCCCGAACCAACATGTTCATGTGTTCGGATCCAGGCCAGGCACTGATCATGGAGGATCTTAAAAACGGCATTGTTGATCGTGTCGTAGTGGCCTCCTGTGCGCCGAGTCTTCACGAAACAACCTTCCGTGGCGCCATTTCACGGGCCGGCGCAAATCCTTATATATACGATCATGCCAACATCCGGGAACAGGTCAGTTGGGTGCACCAGGGCGACACAGCCACGGATAAAGCCACCCGGCTGGTATCTATGGCGGCGGCCAAAGCCGAACAACTCGTCCCCTTGGAAGCGATCCGTGTGGACGCCAAAAAACATGCGACGGTAATCGGTGGCGGAATTGCCGGGCTCAGGGCCGCAAAAGACTTGGCGGACCGTGGTATTGAGGTCGCCTTACTTGAAAAAGCACCCTTTATCGGCGGCCAACTCGCCAACCTGGATCGGATTGCGCCCACCGGGGACAGGGCGGCAGATCTGGTTAGCGATCTGGCCCGTCAGGTGCTGGCCGATGATTCGATTACGGTTCATACCTGCTCGGTAATTGAAGCCTTTGGAGGTTATGTGGGCAATTTCAAGCTTGGAGTTAAAAAGCAGCTACCGGAAATGGATCAAAAAAAAATCAAGCAATTGGGTGCCACAGATCAGGCAACCGGAGAATTCATTCCCTTTGCAGGGATCTACAACGGGTCCGTGTCGTCCGTTCCTGAAGAATTTACAATTGAGACCGGGGTTATTATCCTGGCCACGGGGTTTAAGTCCTATATGCCTTATAAAGGGGAGTATGGTTTCGGAGAATATGAGCAGGTGATCACCCTCCCGGAATTGATTCGGAGTATAGCCGAGAATAAATCTGCCGGAAATTTGCTTGAATTCAACGGCAGAAAAATTCGCAGTATGGCCATGATTCATTGCGTGGGCAGCCGGCAGATCCCCGGAATCCATCCGGAAAATGAGGGGGGCTATCTCAATGAATATTGCTCGAGAACCTGTTGCACGGCCGCACTCAATGAATCCAATATCATTCGCACTTCTTATCCCGGAACACGTGTTTTTGAATTTTACCGTGATATCCGTACCTATGGCCGGGGCCAAGAGGAGCTTTATGAGGAGACTGCTCGAAATCAGGTGGTCTTTCTCAGGTTTGAAGATGATGCGTCACCCGAGGTGATCCGCAACACCGGTCATTCGAGCGATTTCCCTTTGACTGTCAAAGTGAAAGATACATTAACTTTTGGAGAAGAGGTGGAGGCTCCTGTGGACCTGGTGGTGCTGGTCACAGGAGTCGAGCCTAATGATGTTTCCGACCTTGTGGAAATGATGAAGCTACCTGTGGGAACGGATAGGTTTCTATTGGAGGTGCATCCGAAACTACGGCCGGTTGAATTGCCTATTTCCGGGATACTGCTGGCCGGGACGTGCCAGGCGCCCATGGATGTAGGTGAAGCCTGTAATGCCGCAGGTGCCGCTGCCGTCAAGGCGGCCGCCCTGCTCGGTCGTGGATATGTGGAATTGGATCCTTTTGTTGCCCAGGTCGATACGGACAAGTGCAGAGGAAACGGCGCCTGCGTGGATGCCTGCCTGAGTGATGGAGCGCTGAACCTTGTGGAAATGGTGATAGACGGTCAGAATGTCAAACGGGCACAGGTGACACCGGTCCTCTGTCTGGGATGCGGGGCCTGTGTCGGTGCGTGTCCGGAAAACGCCATCGAGGTTGCCGGCTGGACTCTCAAGCAGTATGAGGCCATGGTTGACCGAATCGTAGCTGAGGATGCGGCGGCCTGATGAAAATAAAGAAAAATGATTAACACCGCCGTATATAACATTTGCCCCCCTGAACCTTGGACCTATAAAACGATCAGTTCAGGGCAATCAATTGATGAGGGAAGACCATGAGTCAGGAAAACGATCGTCAAAATGAAAAAAAGGCCGCTATGAAAATGCTTCGTGCGACCCGCAAGGAATCAATCCGAAACGCTTCCGCCAGGGCCAAGGCGCAAAAAAAGGCCTTAAAAGCAATCAAGGGGCACCTTGAAAAAGGTCCCGGCACCGTGCCGGAAGTGGCTGACGCAACTGAAATTCCGGCAGACCAGGTACTATGGTATATGGCGGCCCTGAAAAAATATGGAGAGATCGTCGAAGCTGAAAAAGACGGCGGTTATTTTCGGTATGCATTGACCGAACGTCCAGTTCAGGCTCCGTCCTGATAACAACGGCGGATGAAGATGATCCGGCCGAGGAGAATACATATGGCTTTATTAAATCCGAATTTTGCTGAAGAAATAGAACCGTTTACGGAAGATACGGCACTGGCATGCTTTAATTGCGGCACCTGCACAGCCATCTGCCCCCTGATCTATGAACACTTTCCGCGAAAAATGATTCGTTACATCCAGATCGGGGCCAAAGACCGCATTCTGGAAAATGCAAATGAACTCTGGCGTTGCCTGCACTGCGGTCTCTGTACCCAGACCTGCCCGAGGGAAGCCAATCCCGGCGAAATTCTGCTGGGCTTGAAACGCTATGTTGTAGCGAGTTGGAGGAGGCCCTGAAATGTATAACCCGAAGGATGTCATAAACATCGTTGCCGGAAACGTCAGAAAAACCAGGAGCCCGTTCGGCATTCCGAAATTCATGGACAATACATGGTGGAAGGGTGCAGACGTCAAACGCGAAGGCGACGCATTGCTGTTTACAGGCCTGATGTATCAACTGGTCCCGTACATTGAGAAATCCACGTCTTATCTGCAACGCTTTGAAGACACCACCTGGGCCGGTTATATGCAGTATGCCCGCTTTTTCCCGAAATACCTTGCCGGTATCGGGCTGGCTTTAATGACCCCCGGCAAAGGCAAACGCGAAGCCGATACCACTTTGAAAAATGTTGTTAAAATTCTGAATAAATCCAATGTTGATTTTAAGTATCGGCCGGAACTGGACAATTACAGCGGGATTCTGCTTTACGATTTGGGGGATCAGACCAGTTTTGTCGAACACGCCAAATTCGTGGCTGAAAAACTGCAACGGGCCGGTATTAAAAAAATCATTACTGTTGATCCGCACACCACTTATGCCCTGAAAGTCCTTTATCCCAAATATACCGGCATCAATTTTGAGGTAAAAACCTATTTTGAACTGGCCAAGTTAAGCGGGGGGAACGGTAAGCAGCGGGTCACCCTCCATGATCCCTGTTTCTACGGTCGTTACCTGTCGCTTTCCGATGTTCCCCGACAGGTACTGGCCAATTTGAACATCGAATGCGTTGATCTTGAAAATTCCGGCGATTTTACAAATTGTTGCGGTGGGCCGGCCGAATCCATCTCCCCGAGCCTCTCCAATGAAATCGGAGGTCGCCGACGGGCGGAACTGGAATCCACCGGAGAGACCATCGTATCCATGTGCCCTATCTGCATAGGAAATTTAAGAAAAGCCGGTGCCAATGTTGAAGACTTATCTACTGTATTGGCACGTTATGCCGACTAAAACAGCCGAAACTTATTTTATGAAAAGGAGTTTATTGTAATGGAAGAAAACGCTGAAAAAATACTTTACATGTGTACATGCTGCGAAAAAGATCCTGAAAAAGCACACATCCCTTTTGTCCTGGCCACTGCTGCTCTGGCAACGGACATAAAAGCGACCATTGCCTTGCAGGGAGACGCTGTTCATATCGCCACCAAAGGCTATGCCGAGACTGTGCCAAGCGGCGGCGGATTTCCGCCCATGAAAGAACTGCTTGACAATTTCCTGGCCTTTGGCGGAGAATTAGGCGTTTGCGGTCCCTGCATCAAACACCGAAATATCCCTGAATCGGATCTGATTGAAGAGGCTGAAATCACCACCGCCGGTCAGGTAAATCTGGCAGCCCTTGATGCGGATGCCGTATTCGTTTTTTAAAACTTTCCAACCCGAGTAGACTGCTGGAACAATTGAACCAAATTGAATATTTTCGATTAAATACTTTCGATTTAGGGTATCGGTGAGTTAATGTTGAGGAACTAATAAGCGAGGCAAACCATGGAACATGCAGGCATCAATTATCCTCCGGGACGGATTACCGACCTGATGATACTCAAACAAAAGGGCAGCATCGTCACATGCAAGACATCTTTTGAAGTTTTGCCGGTGGATTTTTCCCACCGCAGTAATCCGTTTCAAGCATATATTTTTCTCTGCCGCTATACCGGCGAAATCGACAAACAGCAATACTCTTTCAAAAAATGCTATGCCCGGGGATGCCCAAACAACCTGTGCACCCATGTTTCGCAGGCCGTCATGATTGCCAACCGTTATCTGCAAAGGGACTATCACAAGCTGGAACAAGTCGGCATTAAAGTGATAAAACGCTTGTTTACCCTCGAAGAAATGACCGTTAAATTCGATGGCTATCAGGAAGAACACGGTCCCTTGCTGGCGATTCATGACTACATCAACATCGCCGGAGAAGGCAGCCCGGTCGCTATTGCCCCGGCCCTGGAATTTGTACCGGCAGTGGAGCACTTTGCCAACCACAAGCATCAGATGGTTTTTCTGATGGTGAATTTTACGGTTACATGTCTTGGTGAGACTCATCATTACGAGCGTTGTCTGGCCTGTTATCCCATGGAAAAAGAAACCGAGGAAAGGCAACAAAAAATTGAAATTGCCAACGCTCGGCTGAAATCACTGTATACCGAGTTTGATGCGGTTGAAATAAAATATGACAAACAGTTTTTCAGTTAAACGCAATATAGGCAACAGGTCAGAATACTTGCCCACAGGGCCATCTTTTAACTGCTGAACAACAAAAAGAAAAAATAGTATGCCAGACAAAGTACTCATTGTGGTATCCTGCACTGCCAATGAATAACCATTCCCCTGTAGGAACGGATGGCCTCTTTGTTTTTCAGGAATATTTTCCTTGACAGCTCGGCCCGAAAGTATTGTTACTTTCGGGCCGATTTGCTATAGGGGGAATATATATGGCGATTCGTTGTTTTAATAAATGGGCAATATCGATTGATACAGTCCCCGGAAACAGCGAGGCGCCTTAAATTCTTTATTGCCGAGGCCCGAATTCATGAAAATCGCCGTACCGGCAACTGCGCCGGATCTGGAAGCACCGGTTGCATTTAAATTAGGTACAGCCCCCTATCTGCTGATTATCGAAACCAAAACCATGGCCTTTGAAGCCCTTGAAGCGCCTTCCGATTCGACCGGTCCCGGGGCCGGCATCCAGGCATTGACCTTGATTCTGGAGCAGGGCGTTCGTACGATTTTGGTTGGCTTTATCTCACCGGGTATTGCGGCCACCCTTGCCGACAACGACATCGACGTTGTTACCCGGGTTACCGGCACGGCGCAAACCGCAGTTGAAGGCTATCTGGCCGGTCAATCCGGCATGAATAAGAAACAGGCACCTGCAGCACGGCGGATATCATCCGGCAGAATAATCGAGGCGCTGAAACAAGCCGTCAACCAGTTCCGGGTAATGATGCCGATTTTACTCGGTATCATCCTCCTGACTGGGCTCTTTCAGGGCTTTATTTCAAAAGATATGATGCTCACTGTTTTCCAACACCATCAACTTATGGATGCGCTGGCCGGAACCCTGCTGGGAAGCATCCTTACCGGCAACCCGGTCAACAGCTATGTGATTGGTGAGACCCTGCTGGATATGGGCGTCAGCCTCTATGCGGTGACAGCCTTTCTTTTTGCATGGGTCAATATCGGGCTGGTTCAACTGCCGGCTGAAATTGCCGCCCTGGGTTGCCGATATGCTATTTCCCGCACGGCAGCAGCCCTTGTGATGTGCATTCCCATGGCCCTTTTGACTGTTTTCTTTGTGAGGGTATTACCATGAGCCGGGGAAAAAACAGTCCCAAAAAGAAAGGGCCGAATCAAAGCATGCGCAACTGGATCTTCCCGGTTTGCATTGTCCTGATCTATGCAGTGGCTTTTCCGGGAGCGCCGGACAAAGCCACTGCTGCCTTGCGGGCCAGCCTTCATATTGCAGGTCAGGTGGCTTTGCCCCTGACAATCGCCTTTGTGATTATTCTGGCACTCAATCTGCTGATCAACCCCTCCATGATACCGCGCTTGCTGGGCAAAAAGGCCGGGCTCAAGGGGCTTGTTCTCTCCAGTGGCGCCGGCATTCTCTGCATGGGTCCCATCTATGTATGGTACCCCTTTGTCAAAACACTGCACAAAAAAGGCGTTTCCAATTTCCATACGGCCAATTTCCTGTCAAACCGGTCCATCAAACCGGCCATGATGCCGGTGATGATTGCCTATTTCGGATGGCGGTTTACACTTGTGTTCTGCACTCTCGGTCTTTTCAGCGCATGGATGACGGCCCTGGCCGTTCAAAAAATCATGCATCAGGGGTGCAAAAAAACTTAAAAAAGGCACATGTCATATGTCCGACAAAAACCGTAAAATTAAAGGGAATCTATTTCCCCGCCGACTGGACCGAGAACTGCCTCCAGCGGTGAAAGCAAAAGGAATGTGGATCGAAGATGCAGCAGGCCGCCGATATCTGGATGCCAGCGGCGGCGCGGTGGTGGTAAATGTCGGTCACGGCAGAGAAGAGATCGCCCGGGCCGTTTCAGACCAGATATTGCGCTACGATTACATCCATCCCACCATGTTTACCACACCTGTTGTAGAAAAACTCGCCTCGGCCCTGGCCGTTCACACACCGTCCGGACTGGACCGGTTTTATTTTCTTTCCGGTGGCTCCGAAGCGGTGGAAACAGCCATTAAACTTGCCAGACAAATCCACCTGTCCGCCGGCCGAGGGCAAAAATTTCGCCTGATTACCCGATGGAAGTCGTATCACGGTTTAACCCTGGGGTCCTTATCCGCCATGGGCAGGACTGGTTTCAGAACGCCCTTTGCACCGCTTTTGACGGATGCGGTCCATATTCCACCGCCCTACTGTCTGCGCTGCTCCTATGGCCTGCGCTTTCCCGAATGCGGTCTTCGCTGTGCCCTGGCCCTGGAAGAAACCATTGAAAATATGGGCCCCGAAACAGTATCGGCCTTTCTGGCCGAAACCGTGGGCGGCGGCACTCTGGCCGCCTGTCCGCCCCCCGAGGGGTATTTTCCCATCATTCGGGATATCTGCAACAGATACGATGTTTTATTGATTTTAGATGAGGTGATGTGCGGCATGGGCAGAACCGGCCGCTGGTTTGCCTGTGAGCACCAGGATGTCATTCCCGATATCATTACTCTGGGCAAAGGCCTTTCAGGCGGCACGCTGGCATTGTCGGCCGTAGGTGTGACATCGAATCTTTTTGACCTTGTCCGCAAAAACAGCGGGGCTTTTATGCATGGCGGAACTTTTTCTCATCATAGCGTTGCCGCAGCAGCCGGATTGACCGTGATCCATATCCTGGAACGGGAAAACCTGGTAGAACGCGCCGCCCGATACGGCAAAGTGCTTGGTGATACGCTGAAAGATCGTGTGGGCATTCTGCCATGGGTGGCGGATGTCCGGGGAATCGGTTTTTTGTGGGGAATCGAACTGGTGCGCAACCGGGAAACCAATCAACCCTTTGACCGGAAAGAACAGGTGACCGAGAGAATCTGGGAAGCCATGTTCCAAAAAGGTGTTATTGTGTATAAATCCACCGGGCTTGCCGGCACCCACGGGGACGCGCTTATAGTGGCGCCCCCCTTTATCATCACCGAGGATGAAATTTGCATGGTTGCGGATACGCTTCGGGATGCGATCCTGGAAATTCTCGGCTCCTGACTGTAATGCTTACCCTTAACCGGAGAGAATTGATACCATGGAAAAACTCATTATCACGGTAGCCCCCACCGGCTCAGTACCCACAAAAAAAATGACGCCGCATGTACCCATAACACCGGATGAGATCATCCGGACTGCGGTTGCCTGCGAAGCAGCCGGCGCCTCGGTAATACACATTCACGCCCGCGATATAACAAATCAGTCACCTTCCGCCGACTTTACCGTTTTCAAGGAAATTTACACCGGTGTAAAAAAAAAGACCAATCTCATTATTCAAATTTCAACCGGGGGACGGGCCGGCATGGCCTACGAAGCCCGGAATGAGCGGTTGATGCTCAAACCGGAAATGGCCAGCCTCACCACCGGATCGGTCAATTTTCCAAATTCGGTATATGAAAACAGCCCACAGCTTATCAAGGCCCTGGCCGGGGATATGCAGCGGCTCAACATTAAGCCGGAAATGGAGATTTTCGATACCGGCATGATCAACAATGCCCTTTCACTGGCCTCTGAAGGTCTTGTTGCCCCTCCCCTGCATTTTGATTTTGTGCTGGGTCTTAAAGGCGCCCTTCCGGCAACCATCGCCAACCTCGTTCACCTGACAAATACGATTCCGCCGGACGCCACCTGGACGGTGGCCGGCATCGGACCGGCTCAATTGCCGATGAACACCCATGCCATCCTCATGGGCGGTCATGTCCGGGTCGGGCTCGAAGACAATATCTATTTCTCCCGGGGAGAACTCGCCACCAATGAACGCATGGTGGAACGGGTGGCTGATCTGGCGAGAATTTTCGGCCGTGATGTGGCACATCCGGATGAAGCCCGAAAAATCATGCATCTTTAGCATGGACTATGAAACAGTCCGATTATTTTCAAAGTCTACGCTTACCTGTACGAGCCCTGACCCGGACAAACCGGTGCTGTTGAAGAGGTGTACGCCGCAAATAACAAAATACAAGCACCAAGCCGATATTTTGGAATTTAAAATTTTGCTCATTGTGATTTGTTTAGAATTTGTCTTTTGATTATTATAATTTTCCGGCATAAAAAACACGAATTTCAAAATTAAAGCGTTGAAGAATAATAGTATATCGAAAGAGGACGTAACTATGGGTATGGAAGATAATAGAGTACAAAATGGTGTAAAAAGAGGACAACTGTTTGAAATAACGGTAGATGGAGAGAAAATCATTGCTTATGAAGGGGAAACTGTCGGGGCCGCTCTGATGGCCGCTGGTCAGCGGACGCTTCGCTATACCAATAAAAAGGAACAGCCCCGAGGCCTGTATTGCGGTATCGGGCTGTGTCAGGAGTGCCGGATGGTAATAAATGGCGTAGCCAATACCCAGGCATGCCAGACACTTGCTGCTCCAGGATGTCAGGTTGAAACCCGGAAAAGTGATCAAAAAAGGGGAAGTAAAATTTGAAAACAGCGGAACTTGCAATTATCGGTGGAGGGCCGGGCGGCGTTGTAGCTGCCATTGAAGCTGCAAAAGCCGGGGTACGGGTAACGCTGATAGATGAAAACCAAAGACCCGGAGGACAAATATACCGTCAGTTCGAAAAGGGCTTTAAAATAACCGATCCCGAGGTATTGGGAGAGGATTACGAAAAGGGCTTGGACCTGTTGCGTCAATTCAGTTCTCTGAATGATAAAATCGAATATTTGAACAACGCCACGGTTTGGGGAATATTCGATAACAATACGCTGGCTTTCGCCCGCAACGGAGCTTCTTCAAGCCTCAGCTACAGGAAGCTTCTTGTGGCAAATGGTGCTTACGATCGGCCGGTCCCTTTCCCGGGATGGACATTGCCCGGCGTTCTTACAGCAGGGGGGGCGCAAAAGTTAGTCAAAACAGAGCGTATCCTTCCCGGTAAAAACATACTGATTGCCGGCACAGGGCCGCTGCAACTTGTACTTGCACACCAGATCCTTACCACCGGGGGCAAAATCGAGGCCATTCTGGAAGCAGGCAATATCAACAAGAATTGGTTCCAGGTCCTGAAAGGGATATGGGGGAACTGGGATTATTTGAAGGAAGGCTGGAAATACCTGCGCAGCATCCAAAAGTCCGGTGTTCCCCTGTTGTACAATCATATCCTTCTTGAAGCGCGTGGTGACGGCCGGGTGGAAGAAGCCGTATTTGCAAAAGTTGACGAAAACTGGAGGCCCAGGCCCGGTACGGAGCGTACCGTAAAGGTAGATACCATCTGTTCAGGATACGGCCTTGTTCCTTCAACTGAGTTAACTATGCTGGCGGAATCCGAACATAAATATGATCAACTTCTTGGTGGTTATATTCCAGTGCGCAGCGAGAACATGGAGACCACTGTGCCGGGGATCTATGCTGTCGGTGACGGCGCCGGAGTGGCCGGAAGCAAGGTTGCCATTGAAGAGGGACGTATTGCCGGAACGTCTATAGCTTGCTCTCTTGGACACATTTCAGATGCTTCTGCCGACAAATTTATAGAACACTCCCGAAGGCGTATGGACAGATACAACCGATTACGCAAGGTGCTTGATAAAATGAGTATGCCGAGGCCGGGGCTTTACGAGTTGGCAAAGGAGGATACCGTCATATGCCGATGTGAGGAGATCACTTTCAAAGAAATTAAAACGGCAATGGTGGATGGCACGACCCGGGTCAAGGACCTCAAGCGCAAGACACGGGTGGGCATGGGGCCGTGTGAAGGTCGAATGTGCGGTCCTGCTCTGATTGAAATTATGAGGATTCATTCGAATACTTCCCCTGAAGGAGATGGGTATTTGAATCCACGGCCGCCGATCAGGCCGATAGCCCTTGGCGTGCTGGCTGCAGGTACGGCAAAAGTTAAAAAGTTGGAAAAACATAAGGAGGCTGTAAATGTTTCCTGAAGAAGCTGAAGTAGTTGTTATCGGGGGCGGGGTCATAGGTTCTTCTACCGCCTATTTTCTAGCACAGGCCGGAATAGACGTTGTCCTGGTGGAAAAAGGGTATAAATCAGGGGAAGCATCTGCAGCCAATGCCGCCTTTGTCTGGACAATAACGAGAAAGGCGGGAATTGATATCAGACTGTCTATGCACAGTCGCAAATTGCACCTGCAGCTTCAAAAAGAACTATACATGGATTTTGAATATGTGCACAACGGAGGGCTGCTTGTTATAGAGAACGAAAAGGAAATGTCTTATGTCAAAGCCCATGTTCGAAAAAGAACTGAAGACGGATTCCCACTGGAAATGATTGATGCAAAACAGGCACTGGCGTTAGAGCCTCTTCTTTCGAAGGAAAGGGTCATCGGTGCTGTTTTCAGTCCGATAGAAGGAACCACCAACCCTATTTTTCTTGGAGCATCATTAAATTTACAAGCCCGAAAACTTGGCGCAGAGATTTGTCACCACACAAAAGTCCTGGGAATTGAAGTCCTCGGCGGAAAAGTCAGGGAGGTAATTACAGACAAGGGAGTAATTGAAACAAACACTGTTGTAAATGCCGCCGGAGCCTGGGGGGGCGCTATTGGGGCGATGGTCGGGCTTACAGTGCCGATCACCCCCTTTCAAATGGCAATGCTGGTCACTGAGCAGTTACCGCCGTGCATATCGCACCCAATAATGGGTGCTTCTTATATGGTGGACGAAGATACGAGCAAAGAAGGCCAACTGGGATGTGGTCTTATTGCAAGCCAGCAAGCTTCAGGAAATTTGCTGATTGGAGGGAGCTGGAGGGATGCAGGATACGACAAAAGGACCAGTCAGGAAGAGATAGAGCTCATGGCAAGAGTAGATGTCAGATCCATGCCTTCGCTGAAAGATGTTCGGATAATTCGTTCTTATGCGAATTTTTTCCCCCATACGCCTGACGATTTGCCGATTTTGGGTAAAGTGGATGGAATAGAAGGATTCATAATGGCGTGCGGCCATAATGGACATGGTGTTGGTTTGGGGCCCGGATCCGGGAAACTGATTCAGGAGTTGATATGTGACGGTAAAACATCCATTCCGCTGGATGAATTGAGCCTGTCCCGGTTTGATTCGAAATAACAACCCTAACCCGGATAAACCCGCCAGGGGCGGACAAGCCGGTGCTGTTGAAGAGGCATACGCCGCAAATAACAAACACCCGTCGCTGGGGCACAAAAAACTAAGCGGCGATCTGCGTAAAGCCTTGCCCCGCCTTAAAAAAACTGGGTTGCTGGAATACACCATCCCCGAAAAGCCCAAAAGCCGCCTGCAGAAATACCGTCTGACGCCGAAGGGCAAAGCCGTAATCGATGCACAACGTACAGAAAGGCTTGGGCCGGGCCACGCTAAATAATTGACATTGCCGGTAAAATGCCTTAAAAACGTCCTTGAAACGGTCTTAATCCATCGGTTTTCCCCTTAAAACTGCCCCATTGAGGAGCCGCCCATGAAAAAACAGCCGAGCAACGATTTGCTGGATGTGCTCAACGCCATGGAAGATGGCGTGTACATCATCCGCAGCGATTACACCGTAGAATTCATGAACCACGCCATGGTGGAAATATTCGGCGATGGCACCGGCAGAAAATGCTACGAGGTCGTCAACAAGAGTTCCGGACTCTGCCCTTGGTGCCAAGCATCGGACGTATTCGAGAACGGTGAGATCATTCATTCCGAAACCCATGTGCCCTGTGTGGATCGCTCCTTCAGGATTACGGATCTACCGATCCGAAACCGGGACGGATCGATTTCCAAAATGACCTTCTATCGGGACATCAGTGATGAAAAACGTCAGGAGCTGCGGCTCAAAGCCTCGGAAGAAGATTACCGCCGGCTGTTCAGGCATGTGGGGGTCGGTGTTTACGTCAGCAGCAAAAAGGGCCGGTTTCTGGACGCCAACCCGGCTCTGCTGAAAATGCTCGGCTACGACTCAAAGGAGTCATTTCTCAACATCAATATTCAAAACGATCTCTACGTTCGCCCCGATGACCGCCTGGCATTTCAGCGGATGATCGAAAAAGACGGACGCGTCATCGACTACAATGTAAATTTCAAGCGCATGAACGGGACCGTGATCCCGGTACTTTTGACCGCCAACGTCCGTCACGACCACGCGGGCAGAGTGATCGGATACGAAGGGATCATGACGGATCGGTCCCGCCGGGAGGCCATGGAGCAAAAACTCCGGGAGGCCCATGATTTTCTGAACAACATCATCCGATCATCGCCCAACGCCATCATGGGGACCGACATGAAGGGGAATATCATTATCTGGAACCGGGGTGCTGAAGAGACCCTCGGGTACACGGCTGAAGAAGTGGTAGGACAGATGAGCGTCCGGGCCCTGTATCCGGACGGCGTGGCCAAAAAGGTCATGAAAATGATCCGCGGGCCGGAGTACGGCGGCCCCGGCAAACTCAGGGCCTACCCCATGACCTTTCGCCGCGTGGATGGCGCCGTGGTGGAGGGGACCCTGTCGGCCAACATCATTTACGATCAGAAGGGAACCGAAGCCGCATCGGTGGGTATTTTTGTGGACATCGGCGAACGATTGGAAATGGAACGAAAGCTTCATCGAACCCAGGAACATCTTCTGCAATCGGAAAAGCTTGCCGCCATGGGCCGTCTGATCTCCCATCTCGCCCATGAGCTGAACAATCCACTCTACGGCATCATGAATACCCTGGAGCTGATGAAAACTGAAATTCCGCCCACCAACAAACGTCGAAAGCTGCTGGATATGGCCCTGTCCGAAACGGTACGCCTGACGGATATGCTTCGAAAGACGCTCAGTTTTTCCAAACCTGACCAAGAGGAAAAAGTGCCCGTCCGTATAAACGACATCCTTGATGAAATCCTGCTGCTGCACGAAAAACAACTCAGGGAACACACCATTAAAATCGTTTCCGATTTCGCCGCCGACCTGCCCGAGGTCATAGCTTCCAAAAATCAGCTTCGACAGGTCTTTCTCAACCTTATCTCCAATGCCAGGGACGCCATGCCCGAGGGCGGCACCTTTCGTGTCTCCACGAAAAGTCAGGGGGACCAGATCGTCATCCGGGTTTCCGACACGGGTGTCGGCATCAAGGAAGACCATATCGACAAAATTTTCGACACGTTTTTCTCCACCAAAACCGATTCGGTCAAGGGCGTGGGGCTGGGGCTTTCGGTCTGCTACGGCTTCATCAAGGACCACGGGGGAGACATTCAGGTGGAGAGCCGCCGGGGGACGGGAACCACCTTTATCATTCGTCTACCCGCCCTGGCCCCAAAGGCCGAATAATTTTTTTCCACAGGCCCATTTCAGTCAGATGAAATTCCATGGCAACCTGGACAGCTGCCCTTTTCTATTTCCTGTTTCCAACTTCCCCCAAGTTCAAAATCGACAACGCGTGCTCTCTACCATATTCATCATTCCTTTTTTACCGCATATTCCCCCGATCAAAAAATATTGACAAAAAAACTAAAATAAATAAAATAGCTCAAAAAAATATACAAATTTATTCGCTCTGTTCGGATATTATTTTTAATCAGACATCGTTAAATGGCTGAGTAGTTTATTGTTAATTTATTGTTATCGTTTAAATTTATAGCATTTGACCAAAAAATTGGAAACCTGATAGAATTAAACACATAGAATGCTGATTTTACTCATTTATATCCCATTTCAACAGCTCAATTCCTTAACACATAACGATTTATGTTAAAAACGTGATTTCAATTTTCCCTTGACATTCGATTTAAACTATAATAACTAAAAAATCTAAAAAAGGAGGGGCAATATGGAAGATACTCTGACGGTTTTTAAGGCCAGTCAGCATTGCAGGGTTTCATCACAAACCATCATCAACTGGATTGAGGCCGGCCACATCAAGGCGTACAAGACCGTGGGCGGTCACCGGCGGATCAATCGCCCCGATCTTGAGATGTTCATGCGCAAACAGGGAATCCCCATCCCCCAGGATGACCCGTGCGAGAAGCGGCGTCGGATCCTCGTGGTGGATGACGATCCCATCATTGTCGAGAGCATCGTCATGTCCCTGGAAGAGGACGAATTCGATTACGATGTAATTTCCGCAGCGGACGGGTTCGAGGCCGGGCTTCAGGTGAATCATTTTCACCCCCACCTGGTGATTCTTGACATCATGATGCCGGACATCAAGGGGAACGAGGTCTGCAAAAAAATCAAGGCCAACCCCAAAACCAAAAACACCAAGATCATCGTCCTTTCCGCCTATCTGGACGATGAAAAATTCGAACAAATGAAATCATACGGGGCCGATGTCTGCTTTTCCAAGCCGCTTCCCCTTCCCCAGTTGAAGGAAGAAGTAGCTAGGCTTCTGCAGCTGAGTCGCTGTCCATTAACCGGCGAGTTGACAAAAGGAGGTGGGCAGTGAAACTCAAAGACGCATTGAAAAGAAAAAAATTCATCGTTACCACAGAGGTTCAATCTCCTGTGGGTGACGATACCCCCGAGGCCGTGGTGGAGCAGATGAGGCGAGTGCGAGGGCGCGTGGACGGCATCTCGCTCAGGGAAGTCGAGCTGGAGGGGGTCGTGGGCGACAATGTCAAAACCTGTGAACTTCTGGAGGAAAACCGTTTCAACGCCATCTACCAGACCACCACCCGGGACAAAAACCGCATTCAACTGGAAAAGGACCTTTCCAAAGCCCATGATTCAGGAATTGAAAATCTTCTCGTTTTCACCGAGGACTACCGGATCACCGGGGCCACGTTGCAGGAGACCATGTTTTTTCACGTGGACTCCGGAAAGCTTGCGTCAGTGCTGGATCATATTCGACAGGGGCAATCCGTCGCAGGCAAGGAACTTGAGCGGCCCATCAATTTTACGATAGGCTCTGGAGTCGAATCCCTGTGGGGTCAAAATGTTCCCAAAAAGGGCATGGAGGAAATGGAGACCATGCGGGAGATCGGAACCGGTTATTTTCTGACCACGCCGATTTTCGACCTCGAATCCTTTGAAAAATTCATGAAGCAGGCAGGAACCTTTCAGGTTCCGGTCATCGCCGAAGTGCTGCTGCTTCGCACAGCCGGAATGGCCCGCTTCATCAACCGACATTTCAAGTCCGGACTGGTACCGGACTGGATCATTCAAAAACTGGCCAAGGCACCGGACAAGGAAAAGGCGAGTATCGAACTGTTCGCCGATATCGTAGGTAGTCTCAAGGATCTCTGCCAGGGTGTGCACATCATCACTTTTGGTGGAGTCGACAAGCTGCAGCCTTATCTGGACAAGGCCAAACTCTGACAAGGATATTTCACCATCTCTCTCTATCTTATCCTCTCCCGCTCCCATTCGCCTGGCAACGCTGAATCTGCATTCGACCTGAATTTGTAGTCTTCGCCATAATCGTGATCGTATACGTAAACGAGCTTGACTCCGGCAATTGATGTTGAGGGAAAATGCTTACATAAAACACTATGTGTTCGTTTTCTCTGTAAACTACCGTTACGAGGTTTCGTGAACGTTCACGAGCACGTAAGTAAGCTATGCCCTTTGGGCTTAACTCAATACCGGCTCCTTTGGGGTTGGATTTTTATTCAACGAACTGACAACAGGAGAGTAATTCCATGGCTATTCCACTGGAACTGGATGAATTGGAGCCTTGTTTCAAGGACGAGGTGCTCGAACGGTTGCCGGAGGCAAACCTTGATCTGTGCCTGACCTGCGGGGCATGCACCGGCGGATGCCCGGCATCGGAACTGCTGGACATGGACCCGAGAAAGCTGCTTCGCATGGTCCAGCTGGGCATGGACGATGAGGTGAAAAAATTAGATTGGCCCTGGGTATGCACCATGTGCGCCCGATGCGTCAACGTCTGCCCCATGAAGATCGATATCCCGAAACTGGTCTACAACATCAGGGGGAGCTGGCCCAGGGAAGAAAGACCCAAGGGGATTGTCGGCTCCTGCGACAAGCATATCCGGTCCGGAAACGCCATGGGCGTTCCCACCGAAGACTTCATATGGACTGTGGAAGATGTGGCCGAGGAGATCCGTGAAAATGAACCCCGATTCAAGGACCTCAGTGTCACCGTCGATCGGGCGGGTGCCTATATGGCCATTAACCAGAATTCCCGGGAACCGGTGACCGAGCCTGACGAGCTCGGCCCCCTGTGGAAAATCCTTCATCTGGCGGGCGCAGACTGGACCTACCCGTCGGTGATGTGGGCCGGAGAAAATTACTGCCTCTTTCTGGCCGACGATGAGGGGTGGCGTTACATCATGGAAGAATTTACCTACCACATCGACAACAATCTCGGATGCGAGATGGTGGTCAATACGGAGTGAGGGCACTCCTACTTTGCGATCCTGGAAGGATTGCGAAAATTCAACATCCCCCACAAGTTCAAACTGGTCAGTATCATCCAGCTCTATGCCCAGTGGATTCGGGAAGGAAAATTACCGGTCAATTCGGACTGGAACCGTGACCTGAAGATCAAGTTCACGATCCAGGACCCGTGCAACATCGTTCGCAAGACACTGCGGGGCGAGATGGCCGACGAATTGCGGTTCGTTGCCCGGACCCTGGTCGGAGAGGAGAACGTGGTGGATATGGTTCCCTGCGGGACCAATAACTACTGCTGCGGCGGCGGCGGCGGGGCGCTTCAGGGCGGTTATCCGGAACAGCGGCGGGCCTACGGCAGGGTCAAGTTCGATCAGATCATGGAGACAAAGGCCAGCTACGTCATCGCACCCTGCCATAACTGCCATACCCAGCTGGACGATTTGAATCTGTTTTACAAGGGGCACTATCACGTGGTGCACCTCTGGACCCTCATCTGCCTGTCCCTTGGCATTCTCAATGAAAACGAACGGACCTATCTCGGTCCGGATTTGAATACTTTCGGTTTGTAATAAGGAGGTTCGCCATGACCGATCAAAAAACAGGTGCCGTTCTGGTCGTCGGCGGCGGCATCAGCGGCATTCAGGCCTCTCTTGACCTGGCGGAGTCCGGCTATTTTGTCTACCTATCCGAGAATCAGTCCGCCATCGGGGGCGTCATGGCCCAGTTGGACAAGACCTTTCCCACCAACGACTGCTCCATGTGTATCATCTCCCCCAAACTGGTGGAGGCGGGCCGGCACCTCAACATTGAGCTGCTCACCATGACCCGTGTGGAAAAGGCCGAGGGAGAGCCGGGGAATTTCATTGTGACGCTCGCTCAGGATCCGCGTTTCATCGATATGGACAAATGCACGGCCTGCGGCGAATGTCAGAAGGTCTGTCCAGTGGATGTGCCCAACCGGTTCGACAAGGGACTGCGGCAGCGAAAGGCCGCTTTCAAACTCTATCCTCAGGCCATACCAGGCGCCTTTGCCATAGAGAAAAAGGGAGTGGCACCCTGCAAGGCCGCCTGTCCTGTGAATCCGAGCATTCAGGGATGCATGGCCCTGCTCCGGGAGGGGAAAATCAAAGAGGCCTTTGAACTTTTTTACAGTGAAAATCCGTTTCCGGGCATCTGCGGAAGGGTGTGTCACCAGCCCTGTGAAAAGGTCTGCACCCGCAAAGACGTGGATCAGCCCCTGGCCATCCGTTCCATGCATCGATTCCTTGCGGACTGGGCCAGGGCCGATGGAGTTGTGTATAAGCCTGAAAAGGAGGTCGAACGGCAGGAAAAAATCGCCGTGATCGGCTCGGGCCCGGGAGGTCTTGCCTGTGCTTATTTTCTCGCCATCAAGGGTTATTCGGTCACGGTTTTCGAGAAGTCGGAGACTGTCGGCGGCATGCTTACCCATGGGATTCCCGCCTACCGGCTGCCGCGGGACGTGATCGAGGGGGAAATCGACGTGATTCGTTCCCTGGGCGTGGAGATCCGGCTTGGTGTCGACATCGGCAGGGACCTGACCGTGGGGCAAATGCGGGAAGACGGCTACAGCGCGTTTTTTATGGCCGTCGGTTCCCAGGAATGCAAGTTTCTCGGCATTGAAAACGAAGATGTCGCCGGCGTCTATCCCGGCATCGATTTTCTGCGGGACGTCAATCTGGGCAAGAAACCGTCCCTCGGCGATCGTGTGGCGGTTATCGGCGGCGGCAACGTTGCCATGGATTCGGTCCGCTCGGCCCTCAGACTCGGATCGAAACAGCCCTTCGTGGTCTATCGACGAAGCGAAAAGGAGATGCCGGCCAACGAGGAGGAGATCGCCGAATGCCGGGAAGAGGGGATCGAGATCATGACGTTGACCAGTCCGGTCCGGGTCATTGAGGAAAAGGGCCGGGTCAAGGCCCTGGAATGCATGAAAATGCAGCTGGGTGAGCCGGACGAGAGCGGCCGGCAAAGACCGGAGCCAATTGACGGTTCGGAATTTGTCATTGAGGTGGATGCCGTCATTCCGGCCATCGGCCAGGAATCGGACTGGGCCTGCCTTACCGAAGAATGCACCTGCGCCCTCAGTGACTGGGGTACCATGCGGATTGATCCCGTCACGTTTCAATCCGACGATCCGGACATCTTCGCCGGGGGCGACGCCGTGACCGGACCCAGGACGGTGGTGGAGGCCATTTCCGCGGGTAAGGAGGCGGCCCTGTCCATCCACCGGTTTATCTGCGGAGAGGACCTGCGCTGCGGCAGGGAGGAAAAACCTGATGCGGTCACAGACGTCGACATGGCCGGCGCAGTGAAAATACCACGGGAGGCCATGCCCTGCGCCAATGCCCGTGAACGCAGGGACAATGATGCGGAAGTCCAGCTCGGATTTACCGAGGCCTCGGCTTTTAACGAGGCGGCAAGGTGCCTGGACTGCGGTGTCTGCTCCGAATGCTATCAGTGCGTCGAGGCCTGCCTGGCCAAGGCCGTGGACCACGATATGGTGCCGACCCGGCGAAAGATCCAGGTCGGCGCCATCGTTCTGGCACCCGGCTTTGAGCCATTTGATCCGACCCGCTACGAAACCTACAGCTATGCATCCCATCCAAACGTGGTGACCAGCATCGAGTTCGAACGCATGCTCTCCGCTTCAGGGCCCTGCGAGGGGCATCTTGTGCGCCCCTCGGATCACGTGCCGCCCAGGAAGATCGCCTGGCTCCAGTGCGTCGGCTCCCGGGATATCAACAACTGCGATAACGGGTATTGCTCATCGGTCTGCTGCATGGTTTCCGGCAAGCAGGCCGTTATCGCCAAGGAGCACAGCGAAACACCGCTGGATACGGCGATTTTCTTCATGGATATACGGACCTTTGGAAAAGATTTCGATCGCTATCAGGTACGGGCCGAATTCGATCAGGGGGTCCGGTTCGTTCGCTCCCGAATCCATTCGGTCTATCCGACCCATGGGGATCGCCTGCGCATCGTCTATGCCACCGAGGCCGGCCGCAAGGTGGAAGAAGTGTTCGATCTGGTGGTGCTCTCCGTCGGGTTCTCTCCTTCCAATAGCGCCCGGGAGCTGGCCACAACCCTCGATGTGGCCCTTAACGAGCACGGGTTCGCCAAAACGTCCAGCCTATCGCCGGTTCGCACCAGCCGGGACGGTGTTTTCGTCTGCGGGGCCTTTCAGGAACCCAAGGACATTCCCTACTCGGTGATGGAAGCGTCGGCTTCAGCGGCCGAGGCCACACGCACCCTGTCGGCGGTTCGATGGTCCATGACCCGGACCAGAGAGCTGCCGCCGGAGACCGATGTCAGCGGTCAGCCGCCGCGCATCGGTGTCTTCGTCTGCAACTGCGGCATCAATATCGGCGGCATCGCCGACGTGCCGGCAGTCAGGGACTATGCCGCAACCCTTCCCCATGTGGTTCACGTGGAGGACAAGCTCTTTACCTGCTCCCAGGACAGCCTGGAGCAAATCAAGGAGGTCCTGAAGGAAAAGCAGATCAACCGGGTGGTGGTTGCCGCCTGCTCCCCCCGGACCCACGAGCCCCTGTTCCAGGACACTATCCGTGATGCCGGATTGAACCGTTATCTGTTTGAAATGGCCAATATCCGGGACCAGAACACCTGGGTGCACATGGACGATCCCAAACAGGCCACGGACAAGGCCAGGGACCTCGTTCGCATGGCCGTGGCCAAGGCGGCCTTTATCGAGCCGCTGCATCAGGTGCTGCTGGAGATCACCCGAGCCGCGCTGGTGGTGGGTGGCGGGGTGGCCGGGATGGAGGCTGCATTGGGCATTGCCGACCAGGGCTGTCAGGTGCATCTGGTGGAAAAGGGCCGTGAACTGGGTGGGATCGCCAACCTGCTGCGCAGCACCTGGCAGGGAGAGGAGATCGGCCCCTACCTGACCGGCCTGGCCGAAGCCGTCCGCAACCATCCCAACATCACTTTACACATGGAAACAACAGTGGTCCACACCACGGGCAGCGTCGGCAACTTTACCTCCACCCTGGCGCCTTCCGGCAATGGCGGCCGTAAAATCGAGGTGGCCCACGGGGTGACCGTACTGGCCACCGGTGGCCGGGAATATCTGCCCGGGGAATACCAGTACGGCCAGCATACCGACGTTTTGACCCACCTTGATATGGATGCGGCCCTGGCAAAGGCGGATCCGCGGATTGCCCATGCCGGCAGTGTTGCGTTTATTCAATGCGTGGGCTCCCGAAATGCCGATCGGCCCTATTGCAGCAAAATATGTTGCACCCACAGTCTCAAGAGCGCCCTGGCCGTAAAGAAGATCAATCCAAAGGCCAGGGTCTTTGTGTTGTATCGGGACATCCGGGCCTATGGTTTCAGGGAAGAGATTTACAAGGAGGCCCGGGCCGCGGGCATCATCTTCATCCGGTACGATCCGGAAAATCCCCCGGCGGTCACCATCGACGGGGAAAAGAGACTTCGGCTTTCCATTACGGATCATGTGCTTCGCATGCCGGTAACCCTGCATCCGGATCTTCTGGTGCTGGCCTCGGCGATACTGCCCAACGACAACAAGTCCCTTTTCGAACTGTTCAAGGTACCGGTCAACAGCGACGGCTTCCTGGTGGAGGCCCACGCCAAGCTCCGACCGGTGGATTTCGCCTCCGAGGGGATTTTTCTCGCCGGCCTGGCCCATTACCCCAAACCTTTGGAAGAGACTATCGCCCAGGCCAAAGCAGCGGCATCCCGGGCCATGACCATCCTGGCCAGGGACGGGATTCTCGCCGGAGGGGTCGTTGCCACGATCAATGCCGACGCCTGTGCGGGTTGTCAGACCTGTGCGCGGGAATGCCCCTACGGCATTCCCCGGATTTCGACCCAGTCGGCGGAAATCGATCCGTCCCAGTGCCACGGGTGCGGAATCTGTGTCGCCGAGTGCCCGGCCAGGGCCATCACCATGCAGCATTTTACGGACCGGCAGATAAACGCCAAAATCGAGGCCCTTTTTGCCGAGGAAACCGGCGGCCGGAAGGATGGATCAAAACAGCAGAAATTATCTGAGGACCAGGCTGTGCCGGCGTAAAAACCCTACGAAAGTGAGGGACCCGGGCTGCAGGACACCGCTCTGGTTATCTGAGAAGGGATTTGTTTTTATAAAATACAATCAGACCCCGGCGGGTACGACGGAGAATAAACCATGAAAAAAGATTTTGAACCGAGGATTGTCGCTTTTTGCTGTAAATACTGTGCTTATGCAGCCGGCGATCTGGCCGGTTCCATGCGGCTTTCCTATCCGGCCAACATTCGGGTGATTCAGGTGCCATGCACGGGGCGGGTGGATGCGCTTCACCTGATGCGGGCCCTGGAAAACGGTGCTGATGGAGTCTATGTGGCCGGCTGCCTGGAAAACGAATGCCATTTTC
>Ga0075121_1000296_pt1 | contig 35065 bp, 31 predicted proteins | sample AntAceMetag02UKG_FD_69793 | JGI IMG/M metagenome (GOLD analysis project Ga0075121, IMG submission 69793) | Saline lake microbial communities from Ace Lake, Antarctica - Antarctic Ace Lake Metagenome 02UKG | ecosystem: Environmental > Aquatic > Non-marine Saline and Alkaline > Saline | place... | reverse complement strand
GCCTTGGACTTTGACCTTTCAGCCTGGCAATTTCATCTTTGAGTTCTTGGATCAGTTCCGCCTGCTTTTGAATACTTTCCAGTAGTAATAAAACAGTCGGGTTGGTTCTATCTTTTTCAGGAATCTTTGATACATCAATTGGAAGTCTCATATATCATGTATCTACTACATTGAGCTAATGATGTCTACCATTTTTTGGGCTTTTACCGGAATTTATTGGGCTGTTACTAAAGGAGGCTTTATATGATTGAAAATATTACTATTATAGGCGCAGGCAACGGAGGAAAAGCGGCCGCGGCGGATCTGACACTTCAGGGCAAACGCGTTCGCCTTTTTGAGTTTCCCGAATACCGGGACAATGTTGAGGAAATCATGGAGACCCGCAGCTTGAACGCGACCGGCGCGATTGAGGGGCAGGCTATCCTTGAACTGGTTACATGCAATCTTACTGAAGCATTGGAAGGTGCGGATACCATCATGGTCTGCACCCAGGCATTGACCCACGACCGGGTTGCACATGAACTCGCGCATTTGATTCGCTCCGAGCAACTTGTCATCCTCAATCCCGGATCCACTGGCGGATCCCTGCATTTTGCCCACGTCTTTCGTGAGTTTGGACTCAAGAAATTACCAACCTTTGTGGAGACGTCAACGCTGACTTACGGCTGCCGTGCAAAGGAGGCGATGGTGGACGTGTCGGTCAAGGTCAAACGCGTGCTGTATGGCACACTACCGGCTTCAAAAATAGACAATATCGGCCCGAAGCTAGAGACACTCTATCCGGGACTTTGTCGCGGCGCAAGCGTCCTTGAGGCCGGCCTGAACAATGCAAACCCTATCATTCATCCGCCAATCACGATCCTGAATGCCGCACGTATTGAGATAGAGGGCGAAAACATGTTCTTCTATCGAGATGGCGTGTCCCCGTCCGTGGCCCGCTTGATCAGGAAGCTGGATGAGGAAAGAATGGCACTTCTCCGTGCCCTGGGCTACCAGACACAACCGGACCCGGTGACCTGTGTGGAACAAGGCTATGCCGCGAGCACGGATTACTATGAGTGCTACAGGAATGGGCCGGGATTTCAAAACTTTCGCTGCCCGAACACACTTGATAACCGCTATTTTCACGAAGATATCGGCATGGGACTGGTCATGTTCTGCTCCCTTGGCAAGCTGCTTGGTGTGCCAACCCCAACGTGCAGAGGGGTAGTATACATGGGTGAGATCCTTTCCGACGTTGACTATTTTGGAAAAGCTGCGCGAACTTTGGAGTCCCTGGGTATAGGGGATTTCAGCGTGGACGAACTCAAAGCTTTCCTTGAGACTGGAGAAATACCACGTGATTAACTATTTCCGGTATTCGATTTTCACATAAGGAGATACCGTCAGGCGGGAAAGGGCAAAATAGCCAAGGCGAAATGAAATGCAATCTCCAACGTGCAGCGATTGCGGCGACTCTGTGAGATCGACAATCGTATGATCACTGCTTGAATCAATGACGGTGATGCCGGGGGAGGTGGGGAAGAGGTACTCCGGTTCGGTGTCTATCCGGCCTAAGGAGAGGATGCCGAGCAGCCTTCCCCGTTTTTTGACCTCAATAAGCTCTGCATCAAGGATAAATGTATCATGGTGGAATCCCTCGATATGCCTTGGCCCGATGGATGATGAGATACCAAGCAGGATCGCTGTGCCGATTCGCAGTTGATTAACGCCTGTAATATATTTGCTTTTAAGCGTAAGGCTGTCAAAGACATTTGTTGATCCGCCGGAAACGACCGAAAGTGCAACGCCGCACTTTCGGTCAACTTCTCTTGCCAGTGCAACAAGGCGTTGCTGTGCTGCAAAATGAAACCGATTTTCGCTTTGGTAACTAAAATATATACCGAATCCGTCGAGCATAAGCCCATCCATGGCCCTGACCTCGCGGCACACGCCCGGCATTGCCTCGGGCGCAAAGCCCTCTCGACCCGTATCGAAATCCACCATCAATATCACCCTGTGGCGTTTGCCCATACTTACAGCTTCTTGTGACAGGGCATTGAGCACTCCGATGTCTGAGTTCAGGCTGATATCTGCGAGGTCTATGCATCGAGAAATCTCGCTTGGCGACGGGGATCTGAGAAGGAGCATTGGTGCGTGGATGCCGGCATCTCGCATTCGGGCAATGTTGTCGAGTCGAGCATCGCCCAGGGTTTTTATCCCACCTGCGATCATGGCACGCGCAACATCAGGCAAACCGCATACACCCTTGGTTACACCGACCACGTCCAGGCCAAATGGCCGGCAAATGGCAATCGTCTTGCGGGCATTGTGTGTAATTTTTGCAAGGTCAATAGTCAGGTGTACGGTAGACAATATGGGTAGCTCCTCCCGCGTTAATTAAAGAAGCGGTGCAATCTCATTTGCCTTGGGGAATAATCCGAAAATACCGCCCGTATGCATAAATACAATTCGGTCTCCGAAACAATGTGGATCACGACTGAGTTCCCGGGTCATGCCGAAAAAAGCTTTACCGGTATAAACCGGGTCAAGAAAAATACCCTCGGTACGAGCGACGTCGCAGAGAAGAGCAAGCTCTTCAGGGCGAGACAGTGCATAGCCGCGGCCCACATAGCCGTCGATTATTTCAATATCACGTTCACGGGAGAAGGAGATGTCGAGTTGATAATTGGTTATTGCGTTCTCGCAAATCTCTCCAATTACTTGCACAAAGTAATCCCGATCGTCACAGACGTTAATACTCACAACTTCGGCATTTAGCCCGCGCATGCGGGTACCCAGGATCAACCCGGCGCTTGTCCCCCCTGAACCGGTGGCATTAATAATCGTAGTGGGTCGGTCCGTGCCATCAGGGAGGCTCGCCAGGTCATTAGCCAGTTCCTCTGCGGCACGGATGTATCCCCAGGCACCCAGAGCGTTCGAGGCGCCTTCCGGGACAATATAAGGTTGTCGGCCCGATTTCCGAAGAGCGGCTGCCTCCCGTTCAAAGATTTCATCGCGTCTTTTATATTCTTCAGGAGTGATCCAGACAATTTCACTCCCCACTAAGCGATCGAGCAGAATATTTCCTTCAAGGGGTGGTGGATTAGATGGCTCCTGTGTTCGGAGAATCAATCGGCAGCGAAGCCCAAGCATGGCGGCCGCGATGGCCGTTGCCCGTGCATGGTTTGATTGTGCACCCCCGCAGGTAAGCACTGTGTCAGCACCACACTCAAGTACATCGGCAAGCACAAACTCTAATTTTCGGATCTTGTTACCCGAGAGGCCGGCACCGGTCAGGTCATCTCGTTTAACATATAACTCAACCCCCAATTTTTTACTGAGACGCTTGAGAGGTGTGAGGGGTGTGGGGGTGTTAGCCAAATCGAGGCGGGGTGGATACGGAATTTTCTTGTTTGCTATGCTCATCATATATCCTCCAATGGTCAGCATTCACAGACTCAATGTTCACGTTCAGGGTTACATTTCGTTGACTTTTGCCAATACCGAATCCTGAATCTCCGAACGCTGAATCAGTGAACGGTTACTCCAAATGAGGTGTCAAAATTATAATATCAAATTAATCGAAAATTTACAAATTCCTAATAAATGCAGGAATTCTAATTGCCCATGCACGTTTTTCTGCGAAAATGAGGTCCGGGCAATGCCGGCGGTAAAATTGGAATCGGCGATACGGGTAAATCCAATTTGACTAAACCAGTCACTTAAATTAGTATAACTTTTTTTATCATCCGAAAAATCACAATATACCTTCACCCGCTTTGCACTTGTGGAAAATGGGGCCGGAGCTTGAATAGTGAATAATAGTGGGTAAGAATCAGCTTTATTTAAAAGTGGTTTTTGTGGTCAATCCGTGACGAAAGAAAAGGCAAATTGCGATAGCTGTTGGGAACGGTTACAGAATAAATTCAACATAAAATACCCCCCCCCCGGAATATTGGAGAATTAACCGCAGATGAACGTGTAGATATGTACGGCGGTATCCGTCTTTTGGTAAGTTGTGAACACTAAAGTTTATCGGGATCTAAGGGTCGCGGAAAATAATAAGTATCCCAGAATTGCGCTGGATTTTGGCTCGCTTTCGAGGCCCTAAAACATTCCGCCGTTTACGGAAATTACCTGGCCTGTGATGTAGGAAGCATCATCGGAACAGAGAAATCTTACCGTCTTTGCAACCTCTTCGGGCTTTCCGATTCTCGCCATGGGAATCATTGTTTTAATGTTGCCCACAGGCGCATCCTTGATCATAGCCGTCTCTATGAGCCCCGGGGCTACTACGTTGACTCTGACTCCAAGCCTGGCCACCTCCGAAGCTACAGCCCGGCTCGCACCAATCAATCCGGCTTTTGCAGCAGAGTAATTTGCCTGCCCCCTGTTTCCCGTCAACCCCGCAACGGAAGCGATGGATACAACGGAACCCTTTTTCTTTCTTATCATTTTCCCAAGAACAGGCTTTGTAACGTTGTAAAACCCGTTGAGACTGGTATCGATGACGGAATCCCATTTTTCCTTTCTCATCATGATAAAGAGCCCGTCGGCGGTTATTCCCGCATTGTTCACCAGCACGTCTATGGCATCGTATTTTTTCAGGATCTCATCCACGGCCTGAGCCGGCCCATCAGGATCAGCAACGTCAAACTGCATAATTATGCCGTCACTTCCCTCACCCCTTACAAGTTCCAAGGTCTCCAGAGCTCCGGCTTTATCGGAAAAATAATTGATAATGACATCATATCCGCATCTAGCGAACTCAACCGAAATCGCCTGCCCTATCCCCTTGCTCGCACCTGTGACCAGTGCGAGTTTTCTTTCTTGTGTATCATTCATGATGCTTCCTTTTGCACCTGGTTTTCAGATTCGGGCTGAAAAACCTGAAGTATAATCTCGCATGCCGTTATGGAGCCGATGATCGCTTTTCCTTTTATCTCCCTGAAGGAGTCGTATTTGAAACAATTTTCTATATGGGTAACGATCCTTATTGGTTCAGTTGAGGGATGATACCGCCCACCAGAGGTTCATAAATCCGGTATTCGGTTTTTTCACCGCTTATGGTATCAATCTGTTTCTGAATCGCAGCTCTCTCATCACTGTTAAGCCATTTTTTCCAGTCGTTGTCGGATTGCCAGGTGGACCTGACTAGATATTCATCGTCACAGGGCGGGTCAATGCATTGCAGCGATTCGCTGGATATATAACCCGGTTGAGCCCGGGCCAGGGATCTCAATTTTACCATGAGCGGGGCGATCAGCTCTGCTTTTTCCTTGACAAATTTTCTCTTGATCAACACTTGAACAGCCATGACATGCTCCTTTCCGTTGTCTGTTTAGCACCTGTCCATAAATGGTATCTTGTGGGCAGACACCGGCTATAAAGGCGAACCGGCCGATACAGCCGGCAACCGTACATCGTGGTACATATACAAAACAGTTTTCATATAGAATACTAAATCATCCGGCTTTTTACAATATTTTTATCTTAAAAAATCATTACGTCGAAGGCAGGCGCCTCAACACTTTTGAGTACAGCTCTTCTTGGACACCCGAACCGATACTTATTGATAATATGCCGGAAAACTGGTAATTATGCCCCAATGTTGCCCATAGCTTTGATCGCTATTGTTAGATAACCTGCAAAAAGGAGATACAATGTCCGGTTTTACACATATTGATGAACAGGGGCGGGTTCGCATGGTGGATGTTACACACAAGAAGCCATCCCTGCGCATTGCCGTTGCTCAGGGATTTATTTCCATGACACCGGCAACCCTGGAAAACATTCTGAATCAATCGGTTAAAAAAGGGAATGTTCTTGAAACGGCAAGGATTGCCGGAATCATGGGAGCCAAAAGAACGGCGGAACTGATTCCCATGTGCCACCCCCTTAATATCACCCATATTCAGATCGATTTTTCCCCTGACAAATCGCGAAATGCGATAAAAATTACCGCCCAGGTACGAATCCTGGACCAGACCGGTGTTGAAATGGAAGCCCTGACTGCAGTGTCCATCGCCGCATTAACCATCTATGACATGTGTAAATCATATGACCGGGCCATGGTCATCTCGGATATTGCTCTAGTGGAAAAATCAGGTGGGAAAAGCGGTCATTTTAAAAAAACAGATGCATAATTTTTTATAAATCCGATCGTCCCGGCTCAAAATCCCGGCATGGACATCGCAGATAAAAAACAGTCAGGCATCAGCGCCCCTGCTTACTATTGGAATCAAACCCGCAAACTACGGACTGAAAAACAGTTATGAAAAACAGTTATCCCAAAATTATTTTTTTTGTGCCCGGGTTATTTCTTTTGCTCTGCATCATTTTAAAAGGATGCACAATTCCGCCAACACCGCCGGTTATCACTTCTGAAACAGCCCTTGTCCGGATTGCGCCTGGAGAATTTCCTCTTTTTGAAGATGATATGAATTACGACGGACTGGCCCATGGTATCCTGCAGAGCCTTGAATACATGAATCGCTTACCGCCCGATCGGGCCTTTTCTTTCGGAAAAGACCGTTTTGAGACACCTCACATGATAAAATCCCTTGAATTTTTTCTTGATTTTATTCGAGGCAACCCCTCTCATAAGGCGCTGCGGCAATTTATCGCCGACCACTACAGGGTTTACGGTTCAGTTGGCAGCCCAAGCCCCGGGCATGTGCTTTTTACAGGTTATTACGAACCGGTTCTTCAGGGCAGGCGCAAACCCGGACCGATATACAAAATCCCCGTTTACGGCCGGCCCGATGATCTGGTTTCCATTGATCTTTCAAAATTTTCAGCCGAATTCAAAGGTAAAAAATTAATCGGCCGCTATACCGGCAGTACAATCGTTCCCTACCATGATCGCCAAGCCATTGACACTGGCGATATTTTGCGGCAAAAATCAAAACCCCTGGTCTGGATCAAGGACCCCATCGACCTGTTTTTCCTTCAGATCCAAGGCTCCGGCAAAGTCATCCTCGAAAATGGAGATGCTCTTTATCTTCACTATCACATCACCAACGGGCGCCCCTATCGCAGTATCGGCAAACTGCTGATTAAAAAAAACAAGATCTCCAAAGATGAAATGTCCATGCAGAAAATCCGTGAATACCTTACCGGCCACCCCAGTGAGATGCGGGAAATATTTAACTATAATCCCAGTTACGTTTTTTTTAAATTTGAAAAAAAAGGTCCCCTGGGATCTTTGAATGTCAAATTATCACCACATCGATCGATTGCAACCGACAGGCGTCTGTTTCCCAAATCCGCACTGGCTTTCATTAACACTCAAAAACCCCTGATCGACGGAAACGGAAAAATAAAAAACTGGTCTGCTTTTTCCAGGTTTGTCCTCAACCAGGATACCGGCGGTGCCATTCGAGGGCCGGGGCGAGTCGATCTGTTTTTTGGTTGCACCCCGGATGCCGAAGTCGGTGCCGGCCATATGCAACATGCCGGTTCACTCTATTTCCTGATTCTTGAGCCGGACAAACTATCTTTATAGATCCTTTTTTGCGGGGCTTGACACTTTTATCAAAAACAAGTATTAACAAGGTTTTGTAATTCTGGTGCGGATTTCGTAATTTTTCAAAATGCCATCTCAGGGGGAAACACCTTGTTTGTTTTGAAAAATCACAAATCTTAAAATTTAATCGGTATTTTTCCCCGGATCTCCGGGTTAGGAGTATGATATGTTCGGCATCGGCATGCCTGAAATGATTTTGATCCTGGCCGTGGCCCTGATCGTCATCGGACCCAAAAAACTTCCGGATCTGGCCAAGTCACTGGGCCGGGCCATGGGCGAATTCAAAAAAGCCACCTCCGACTTCAAGGAAACCATGGCCGTTAACAGTGAAATAAAGGAAGTTAAGGAAACCATTGATGAGATCGGTGACGATCTCAAGGACTCGATGAATTTCGACAATGAAACATCCGCCGAAACGGAAATGGACTTGCAACCCGCATCATCTGACAGTGGCCTAAACACATCGGACAGTGACGCCTCCATAACGGGCAGTGACGTCTCCACAGCGACCGGTGACCTCCCTACACCTGACAGTGACGCCCCTACGCCGGAAACCGACGAAGAAAAATCAGAAGGACCCAAACCCGATGCATGATGATGTCAAAGCCCCTTTTACCGTTCACCTGGAAGAACTCCGCAAACGTCTGATTACCTGCTTTATTGCGGTATGTATCGGGTTTGTGCTGGCATACGGGTTTAAAGAAAAACTGTTCCATATTCTGGTAAGGCCGCTGGTCAGTATCATGGAAGAGGGTGATACGCTTGTTTTTACCGGATTGCCCGAGGCTTTTTTCACCTACTTGAAAGTCTCTTTGTTAACCGGTTTAATGCTGGCCGCACCGGTTATCATATATCAATTCTGGATGTTTATTGCGCCCGGTTTATATAAAAAAGAACGGCGGTTGATGATTCCCATTGTCATTTTGTCCACCATATTCTTTACCGGCGGTGCACTGTTTGGCTATTTTCTGGTTTTTCCCTTGGGCTTTAAATTCTTTTTAGGATTTGCCACCGAAACCATCCGGCCCCTGCCTTCCATGAGAGAATACCTCGGCTTTTCCTCTAAACTGCTGCTGGCTTTCGGACTTGTTTTTGAACTGCCTCTTGTCCTTACCTTTATGGCCCGTCTGGGAATCGTCTCCGTCGACTTTTTAAAAAAGAACCGGAAATATGCACTTCTGCTTTTTTTTGCAGGAGCTGCCATTATAACCCCGCCGGATGTCGTGACCCAGATTATGATGGCGCTGCCCCTGATGCTGCTTTATGAGGTGAGCATCATAGGTGCCGGAATTTTTGGAAAAAACAAGCTCCGGGAAAAGGATGAAAAAGAGCCCTCCTCCAAAAACCCTGAAAGTTGAATTCTGCAATGCACTATGAACTGCATTTGAACAAGACCGCTTCGAACGCCGGTTATCTTGCCTGCCTGATTATAAAAACCGGTAATACCGATTGTGACCGGCAATTGCCGCGCTGTAACACCGGGCTTGACTTTTGCAAAATCGCGTTTTAATTTAACAGAATTCAGGGGGTATATACCATCAAAATCATAAAAACCGCTAAAGAGATGCAGGCGCATTCCGATAAGATGAGATGCCTTGGCAAAAAAATTGTTTTTGTGCCGACAATGGGTTTTCTGCATGAAGGGCATCTGTCGCTGATGCGTGAGGGGCTTCGACATGGCGACTATCTGGTGGTCAGTATCTTTGTCAACCCCACACAATTTACTCCGGAAGAAGATCTGGATTCCTACCCCCGATCCCTGGCAAAAGATATTGATCTGGTAAAAAAAGAGGGTGCCGGGGCCGTCTTCACCCCCCGGGACAGCGAATTGTATACCGGGAACTTTCAAACCCATGTGAACCTGGAACGTCTCCCCAAACATCTTTGCGGAATATCCCGGCCGACATTTTTTCGGGGCGTGGCCACCATCGTGTCCAAACTGTTTAATATTGTCAAACCACATATTGCTGTGTTCGGCAAAAAAGACTTCCAGCAACTGATCATTATTCGCCGGATGGTACGCGATATGAATTTTGATATCAACATTGTGAGTGCTCCGATTATAAGGGAGCCCGACGGCCTGGCCATGAGTTCCCGAAACGCTTACCTATCAAAAGCACAACGTCCGGCGGCGCTTTTGCTGTACAAGTCGCTGCTCAACGCAAAAGCACTTGTTCAAAGCAAAATCATCGACGCCGCCCGAATAATAGATGAATCAAAAAAGATCATAAATTCCCATGTGGAAACCAAGATCGATTATATTAATGTGTGTAATCCACAGACACTTGACGATCTGTCGATCATTGACCGACCGGCACTCATGGCCCTGGCTGTCAGTGTCGGGAAAACCCGTTTGATAGACAACATGCTGCTGACCCCGTGATCAACTGCCGTTCAAAGGAGAAGACAATGAGTAAAGAACATTTTTTGTTCACATCCGAATCCGTCACCGAAGGTCATCCCGACAAGGTCGCCGATGCCATATCCGATTCCATACTCGACGCAATCATGACCCGGGATAAAAAATGCCGGGTGGCCTGTGAAACCCTGGTAACCACGGGGCTCGCCTTTATCGCCGGAGAAATAACCACCGACTGCTATGTGGATATGCCGCAGATAGTAAGGGAAACAATCCGCGATATCGGTTATCATTCATCCCAGATGGGGTTTGACTGGCGCACCTGCTCGGTCATTACCAGCATTGATCATCAATCCTCGGATATTGCCCAGGGGGTGAATACCGGTGAAGGGCTTTTCAAGGAGCAGGGGGCCGGAGACCAGGGGCTCATGTTCGGTTTTGCCACAGATGAAACACCTGAACTAATGCCCATGCCCATCATGTATGCCCATAAACTGACCCGACGGCTTGCCACCGTACGAAAAAACGGATCACTTGATTTTCTAAGGCCGGACGGTAAATCCCAGGTAACCATAGAATATGACAACGGCTGCCCCAAACGGGTGGATACCGTAGTCGTTTCAACCCAGCACAAACCCGACATCACCTATGAAAAACTCAGGGAAGCGATCATCGAGGAGGTGATCAAAAAGGTGATCCCCAAAGAGATGACCGATGGGGATACCCGTTATTTCATCAACCCGACAGGCAAGTTTGTAGTGGGCGGCCCCATGGGTGACTGCGGACTTACCGGCCGCAAGATCATCGTCGATACTTACGGGGGACAGGGAAGCCACGGAGGCGGATGTTTTTCCGGAAAGGACCCGTCCAAGGTGGACCGCAGCGCCTCATACATGGGGCGCCACATCGCCAAAAACATTGTTGCTGCCGGGCTGGCAAAAAAATGCGAAATACAGATGGCCTATGCCATCGGCGTCGCTGAACCGGTCTCGCTCATGATTGATCTAAAGAGAACCGGCGTACTTCCCAAATCAAAAGTGAAAGAGATTATCGGGGAGGTGTTTGACCTGCGACCGGCGGCGATCATCGACTATCTGGATCTTTTACGGCCGATTTACCGGCAGACCGCGTCCTACGGTCATTTCGGCCGCAGTGAACCCGATTTTACCTGGGAAAAAACAAACAAGGTTGACGAAATCAGGGAAAAGGCCGGCATTTAAGCGCTGATATCTAATGTTTTGCGTTTTTATGTGCAGAAAAATAAAACACAATAATAAAATTTCAAATAATAAACAATTTCAGATTATTGGATATTGTAATTTGAAATTTATTTGTAAACAGGGTGTCAGTCCGTCTTTGTTCAACCCGGCGGAAAATCAGGGCCCCGAAATGCGATTCTTTTTTGCGCAAACCGATAAGGAGTAACCATATGGCATTAACTGAATTAAAAGAAGAAAACAACCGTTTTACAGAGCTTGATCCGGCCCTGCCCTATAAAGTAGCTGACATTTCACTGGCCCAACTAGGCCTTACGGAGATGAAGCTCTCGGAAAAAGAGATGCCGGGTCTTATGGCAATCCGCGAAAAATACGGCATCAAAAAACCGTTGCAGGGCCTCAAGGTCATGGGCAGCCTGCACATGACCATTCAAACCGCAATGCTCATTGAAACCTTAAAGATGCTTGGCGCGGATATCCGCTGGGCAACATGCAATATTTTTTCTACCCAGGATCATGCCGCAGCCGCCATCGCAAAAAACCAGTCGGCCGCCGTGTTTGCCTGGAAGGGAGAGACCCTGGAAGATTTCTGGTGGTGTACTGAACAGGCCCTGACCTGGCCGGACGGCAGCGGGCCGGACCTCATCGTAGATGACGGCGGCGATGCCACTCTTTACGTACACCAGGGTGTTGCCGTAGAAAATGATCCCGCCCTGCTCGACCAATCCTATGACAGCAAGGATATGCAGTACCTGATAAAACGCCTTCAGGCGAGCTATGTACGAAATCCCGGCCACTGGACCGCTGTAGCGGCAACAATCCGCGGCGTATCCGAGGAAACCACCACCGGAGTCCATCGCCTGTACCACCTGGCCCGTGACGGAAAACTGCTCTTCCCGGCATTTAATGTCAATGATTCGGTGACCAAATCAAAATTCGACAACCTCTACGGCTGCCGTGAATCCCTGGCGGACGGTATCAAGCGGGCCACCGATATCATGATTGCCGGCAAGGTTGTGGTGATCTGCGGATATGGCGATGTGGGCAAGGGGTGTGCCCAATCCATGCGCGGTTACGGGGCAAGGGTTCTGGTGACGGAAATCGACCCCATTTGTGCTCTCCAGGCAGCCATGGAAGGCTATGAGGTGGTCACCATGGAAGATGCGGCTTCAATGGGCGATATTTTCGTCACGGCCACCGGATGCTATCATGTGATCACCGGCAAACATATGGAGATAATGAAAGATGAGGCCATTATCTGCAATATCGGCCATTTTGACAATGAGATTCAGATGACCTATCTGGAAGAAACCGAAGGATGCCGCAGGGAACAGATCAAACCCCAGGTAGACAAGTGGACCTTAAAATCCGGACGGACCATCATCATGCTCGCGGAAGGCCGTCTGGTCAACTTGGGCTGCGCCACCGGCCATCCCAGTTTTGTCATGAGCAGCAGTTTTACCAACCAGTGTCTGGCCCAGATCGAGCTGGCACTAAAAGATCATCAGTGCCAGGTCTATACCCTGCCCAAAACCCTGGATGAAGAGGTGGCAAGGCTTCACCTGCGGCGGCTTAGTGTTAAGCTGACAAAACTCAATCAATTTCAGGCGGACTATCTCGGCGTTCCGGTCGATGGTCCGTTCAAGCCGGATTATTACCGGTATTAAAACACTAATCCACAACAATGATGACCCGGCATTTTTTCAAAAAACCGAGATGCTCGGAGGCACTGCGCAATTTGGCGGCATCCGAGTTGCTGATTACAATATCCGTTGGTATTGTGCCTCTGGCCCGGAGGCCTTTGACGATAAGTGGATGATCGGCGACCCGCGGATTTGTCCGGGCAGCGGGCAGATCTCTTATATATTCGGCCATGCCCTGCTGCACAACGAATTCTCGGCTTACAAAGGCCGGGCCATATACTTCCTGATCATTTTCATCCAGAATTCTCGGAACCATGGCAGGAGTTACCGGCACCTCGCGTGCGTCCACTACCAGTCCGGTAAAAATTTCAACAGACGGCAGTGAAGCGGCCTCCGGCAGATCGGGAGAAACGGGCGCAGCCGCAGGACTAGCCGGCGCCAGCGGTTTAATAGATTCCACATGTTTGATTTCGGAGGGAAGCACGAGCTGAGCAAAACCGCCGTAAAAACTCATTTCTATAACAACCTTAACCGTTCCATCCGATAGATACTCCCTTTTTACAATTCGAGCATTGTCAACCATGCCTTCAATCTTCGCCATTATCACATCGCTGGCAACGATAAAATCGCCCACGGTTGTGGTAAAATCGATTCTTATCCCCTGAACCACCCGGAAAAGATTGCGTACTGCATCCACCTGGGCCGCACGCAGGGCAATGGGACTGGCGTGGGGTTTATCGTAATATTTTTCAGGGGGATCACCGATTCCTGTTACCTGCATGGTTCCCCTGGTCCAGTTGATAGACCCCTTACCCTGGAATTCGACAAGTTCCAAAAACTCATCACCAAACGCCAGGGAAGAAAATAGCAGCAAAGCCGTCAATAAAACAAACGGTAATAATCGATATTGCATGCGCTCTCCGTGTGTTCTCATAAACTCAAATTTTTTGTTTCTCTCCGGCTGCTTCAACAATGCCCTATCGAATACAATTCGCCCCCACCAATGTAATCAATCCTGTTGATACAAAAATAGACTCCACCAGAAATTCAAGCCTCATTCCCGGCAGCATGTGCCCACGCTCGTGTACGGTAAGAATTAAAAAAAGAAAAACAGGGCATAAACAAAGAACCAGCCCGATACCTGAAACAATGCCCAAGGCGCTTGACAGAAGAAGAAGTAAAAAAATGCCGACAAGTACGGCCTTTAAAAGGCGCAGCGTGGTCTTTGCTCCCAAAAGAATCGGGATTGTCTCTTTACCGACAATCCGGTCACCCTGCATATCAAGGATCTCGAAAAAAGCCGTTCTGGCAAGCACCATGCCGGCAGACCACAGAAATACAATAATGGAATCAAGACCACAGCTTCCTGAAAACGATACAGAGGGGAAAAGCGCTGTAACAACTCCCCATGCTGCGGCAATTAAAATGGTTTTGGAACCGGGAATCTCTCTAATTTTTTGATATTTCAATTTTGGGAAACATTCTGGAACCAGTTTGAAATTGTATGAAAGCCCCATCAAACTCATGGCCAAAATAATCAGAAAAGGCATCTTGCCCACGATAAAAGCCGTTACAAGACCTGCTGCGCCGGAAGATATGGCCATGATCGATAAAAAAACCTCGTGATTCTCATAGAATACCCCCCTGTCAGGGTCATTGTAGCGATCAGCCTTCCTTCCGATCAGGTTGTTCAGGATATGCATGGACTGGACATATAAAATGGATATGAGAACATAGGGCAGGTAGTTTTCAATCCCCAGAAGTCTTGTACAGGCATAGCAAAGACAGCCTGCGCCCATGGCCACGTAAATATTCGTAAGCAGAAGGGCACGCTGAATGGCAAAAAAAAGCCGACTCCGGCCCCGAGTCTTTTTATACGGCAGGGCTTCGACAGCCCTGTATACCCGCTTGATGATCCAGTTGGGTGTTGAAGCACCTGCGGTAATACCAATGGTTTGAGTCGCATCAAGTGCCCCGTCTTCGATATCTGCCTCTGATTCCACATGATATACCGTTTTTCCGCTCTGCCGGGCAATTTCAGCCAGCCGACGGGTATTGCCGCTGGTGTATCCGCCAACCACGATGACCGCATCCACTGCATCTGTCAGGTTTTTCACTTCTTCCTGACGTTTTTCAGTGGAATCGCAGATCGTATCAAAAACCTTATATCCGGGATGTTTCCGGGCGGTCCATTTCTTTACCCTGTCAAAAAACACGGTGCTTTGAGTAGTCTGGGCCACAACAATCGCTTTATCAAACTCCGGCAGGGCCTTCAGATCTTCCAGACTGCTGGCGGTATATCCCTTTTCACCGGCATACCCCAGCAAACCAATAACTTCAGGATGATCCCTATCGCCGATAATGATCGAAACCCACCCCCTGGCGGCATGCTGCCGGATAATCGTCTGGACCTTAATTACACGGGGACAGGTCGCATCAATGACTCTGAAACCCGCATTTTTAAGTTTTCCCTTGGCACTTGGCGGTACACCGTGAGCCCTGATGATGACCGTTCCCGACCCTGTAGAGGGAACTTGATTTAAAATCGATATCCCTTTTTCTTCAAGAATATTCAAGACATGGGGGTTGTGTATCAGCGGGCCGTAAGTACTGATGGGGCCCTCGTATTTAGCGGGCGAGTCAAGGGCCATCTCAACGGCCCTGCGGACACCCATGCAGAAACCTGCTGTTTTAGCAACAATTATGTTCATTCTTCAACATTCAATATTCGATTTTCTTATAAAACGCTATCGTACACCTTGCCCGCCGGATTAAAACCGCAACTCTGAAATTTCAAAAAATTGAACATGCGCAGATAACGGTTTTTTATTCTTTCAGATACACCTTGTGATCGACCAGGGACAGGGAATAGATGCGAGCTTTTAAAAATTTTTGTTCACCGAAAATATTGATCAGTTTAATTCCCTCACCATCAGGCTCTACCGTATCCACGGCCTCCATGATCAGCCTGCTTTCATCTCCCTCAATCAGATATGCATTTGCTTCGCACATGATATTATTCCTTTTTACGAGTTATGGTTCAAATATTGCGCCGGTTTCCATCCAGAATGCCTGAATCTGAAAAATCTTATTGCTGCATTGGTAATAAATAATCTTCAATCAGGCTGTCAACCATTTGCGGCAGCGGGGTCGAGCAGACCCCCACGAGTGTTATGTTTTCCCGGGTCAACGGTATTAAAAATTTTTGAGCGGGGCTTCCGGCAACAGCTTCGGCGATTTTCGGCGTAACCTCACCCATCATGGCATTGGCGACAATAATGCCAATCGGCCCCAGAATAATATCCAGCTTGTCCACAGTCTGCACAATCGCATTTTCACCGGAAGCCCCGCGGTTGGCATGAGCCCTGAGCATCTGGGAAGTCGCAATGGCATTGGTTCCCAGCGCATAAATTTCCACATTTTCTTCAAAAACATCTTTAACCTTTTTGATAATTATGCTGCCGATGCCTCCGCCCTGCCCGTCAATTACACCTATTTTTTTCATAGTATGCCTGTAGTTCTACCCGTTCAAAAATTCAGCGGTTTAAATGGTGCTTATTTATTGCCCGGCTAATCATCCGAGCCAGTTTCAATCGGCGTCAACGGCACTTGATCAAAGCTTTCCGATTTTTTTCCGACTGCGCCGATCCTTCTTGCCCAGACGCCGGCTCGGCCCCTTTTTTTTCGTAGTCGGTATCCAACCACTGTTCTCATCACCTGTGGAATCGATAAAGGCATCGCCCATAAATGCAGCCATGGCAGCCTTTCTTTCAAATTCAGGAGAACTTATCGTAGCTGCTCCCATGGATTCAGCAAAATTGACAATATCCCGGTCGGAGCTTACGACCAAGGCCTTTTCCCGATCCCTGGCTACTATCCGCTTTATCACTGCATCCGCTAACTCCCCCTGGCGTGAAAAAATAATTTTGACCCCTTTCACCTGGTCCCGGTTCTGAGAAAACAGCGGCGCATGAATACCATCAAAAACAATGGTAATTTTGTGATGCTTCAGTTTTTTGTATACCACCAGCATATCGATCAGGGCTTCCCGCCCCAACTGAATATCTTGTCGATCCAGTTCGGCAAGTTCCGGAGACTGACGTATCAAATTGTATCCATCGATTAGAATATGAATAGACATGAGTATAAGAGCATGCGGTTATAAAAACTTTCATTGTCCGCTGCTGCAGCGAGTCAGGAAAGTAATCGGGATAACAAGTTTCCGTTCTTAGCGCTTTTCAAAATGCAGGAGCGATATAATAACCATACCCGCAGTTTTTGAAAAGTCGTGCATTTCATTAAACACAAGTTTCAAAACCGGCTGATCTCGCAAAAAATATCACGATTGAAACTTAAGGAGATCAAGTAAACGTTCCAGATCTTCATTACTGAAAAACTGTATCTCCATCCTGCCTTTCCGGCCCTTTTTTTTTATCCGTACTTTTGTACCGAAATGCAATGAAAGTTTGTCGGCTAAATCCATAAAATAGATATCTTCTGAGCTTGGGTCATGGAGATGTGCTTTCTTTTTTTCAGTTTTCAACCGCTTGATCAGGTCCTCGGTTTCTCTGACTGACAACCCCCTGGAAATGACAGTTCGCCACGCAGCCCTCTGCTGGGCGGGTGCATCGGCCCCAAGCAGGGCTCTGGCGTGCCCCATGCTCAAAGTGTTGTCCAGGATACTGGCCCTGATGGGCTGCGGCAACTGCAGGAGTCGTAAAAAATTAGCAACAGCCGGCCTGCTTTTACCTACCCGCAGGGCAACCTTTGCCTGGGTCAAATTAAACTCGGTCATCAGACGATGGTAAGCTTCGGCTTCCTCCATGGGGTTTAAATCTTCTCGCTGAACATTTTCAACGATGGACATTTCCAGCATTCCGGCGTCGGTAATTTTTTTTATGACAACCGGCACCTGCTCAAGGCCTGCCATTACCGCTGCACGCAACCGTCTTTCACCGGCCACAAGTTCATAACCCGTATCCGCCTGCCTTACAAGCAACGGTTGAAGAATACCCTGTTCCCCTATGGAACGGGAGAGATCCGCCAGGTCCTCTTCGGAAAACTGCTTCCGGGGCTGGTACCGGTTGGGACGGATCAGCCCTATATCGCACAGCATATATTCCTTGGGTTTATTTTCCCCTTGGGCAATCTTCGGAATTAATGAATCAAGGCCGCGGCCCAAAGCTAATTTTTTCCGCTTTTTGATTTCCATTTTCGGAACGCTCATTTTGTTGGCTTTTGCCATGATAGTCTCTGCATTTATCCGTCCAATAGATTCCGCCTTGTCGGCTTATCCATGAACCCTGATTCTAATTTCTTCACTATTTTGGAATTTTAAATACAATCATCTAACGCCTTACAAGCCTGATGCGACAAAGCATAGTCAAATATTGATTATCTCCTCTGCCAGGGAAAAATAGCTTTTGGCCCCGGCTGAGGCGGCATCATAAAGTAAAATCGGTTTCCCGAAACTAGGTGCTTCGCCCAGTCTGACATTGCGGGGCACCCGGGTTTTGAATACAAGATCCTTAAAATATTTTCTTGCATCCTCGGCCACCTGCTGAGAAAGGTTTGTCCGTGTATCGTACATCGTTAAAAGGATGCCGGCAATTTTCAATTCGGGATTAAAACCGGCCTTGATTCGTTTGACTGTGTGCAAAAGCTGGCTAAGCCCTTCCAATGCATAGAATTCACATTGAAGCGGAATCAGTATATAATTTGCGGCTGTCACGGCATTGACCGTCAAGAGGCTTAAAGAAGGCGGGCAATCTAAAATGATATAATCAAACAAATCCTCAACCCTGGACAAAAGCCGTTTTAATGCTTTTTCCCGATCCGGTTCGTTTATCATTTCAATCTCGACACCAATCAACTCCACCCTTGCGGGGATTATCTTGAGCGGTTCGAGTTCGCTGTCCAAAATAAGATCTTCAACCTCATTTTCTCCAATCATCCCGTGATATAATGTTACATCAATGGCATTCTTGTCGATGCCTAGCCCTGTGGTTGCATTGCCCTGGGGATCACAATCCACAAGCAGTGTTTTTTTTTCCGAAACAGCCAGTGCCGCCGACAGATTAATTGCCGTTGTTGTTTTGCCTACACCGCCCTTCTGGTTCGCTATACAGATAATGTTTGCCATAATTAAAATATACTATCATAAAACTTGGTATTTGAAAAGTAGATTAGAATATGTCATCTATACAGATGCATTTGGATATAAAACAGCTTTCATGCCCCATCGACAAGGGGCTGACAATATTATAGAGGTCTGAATGAAAAAAATAAAAAAGATCATAACACTTGTACTGATTGCATTTTTTTTCAGCAACTGTCTTTTCCCAAAAACTGCCTTGGCCATCACCATCAAGCAGGAAGAGGATATGGCCCGTGAATTCATGCGCGTGGTTTTAAAGCATTATGAACTAATTAAAGATCCGATGCTGGTTACCTATCTGAATCAGGTAGGGCAAAAAATAGTAACAGCAGCACCGTCCGATTCTTTTAAATATAAATTTCATCTCATCAAACAAAACACCTATAATGCCTTTGCCAGCCCGGCCGGCAATATCTTTTTAAACAGCGGCCTGTTTGAAGCTTTAGACAATGAAGATGAACTTGCCGGAATCCTGGCTCATGAAATTGCCCATGCCCAGTGCCGGCATATCTCTCAACGGATTGAAAGATCATCAAAAATGAACCTTTTAACGCTGGCCGGAATAGCCGCCGGCATATTTCTCGGCATGGGGGGTTCCGCTACCGCCGCCAGTGCGATAACCGTTGGCTCCATGGCGACCAATCAAACCATTGCCCTGGCCTATAGCCGGGAAGATGAAATGCAGGCCGACCAGATAGGGTTGAACTATTTAACCGCCGCCGGATATAGGGGGCAGGGCCTGCTGACAGCCCTGAAAAAAATTCGAAGCAAGCAGTGGTTCGGCTCAAAACAGATCCCGACGTATCTCATGACCCACCCTGCCTCCGAGGCCAGGATTGCCTATATCGACACCTGGATTCAAGCCCACCGGCAAAACACAAAGCAGCAATCCATAAAAATCAAAACCGATAATTATAATTTTTCCAGGGCCCGAACACGGGTAGCAGCCATGTACGGCGACATGGATATCGCGTTGATCAATTTTAAAGCAGCAATCCATAAAAATCCGGATAATCCCATGGCCCGTTACGGGTATGGCCTGATTCTGGACCGCACCGGAGCCCGCAAAGAGGCTATCTCCCAGTTGAAAAAAGCTCTGGAGAAACATACCTTTGACCCATATGTTTTAACGGATCTTGGCAGGGTATATTTCCTTGACGGCCAAAATGCCAATGCATTAAACGCCTTAAAAGGCGCTGCCGCCATAGCATCCGACAATCCCGGGACGTTTTTCTATCTGGGACGTGCAAGCACGGAGTTGGGCGATTTAAAAGGGGCCCAAACGGCTTTTGAATCGGTTCTCAAGCTTGACCCTGATTATGCGGATGCCTATTATTTTTCAGGTCAGGCATTTAGTAAACAGGGCAAGCCCGGCGCTGCCCACTATAACCTGGGAATATTTTATGAAAAAACAACTCAATTCAAGAATGCCGTGTTTCACCTGGAGAAAGCATTGCACATGGCCGTTATTCCATCAAAAAAAGAGGAAATCGAGGAACGGTTGAAAAAAGTCCGGCGGGCCCAAGCCCACGCAAAGCGGGAAGCCCATAAAAAAAAATAGGGGCGAATCTTGTATTCGCCCTGAAAAATGATTAAATGCGATCAAAATGAGAAAACTGCATTGTAAAAGTTCCGCGCCCCTGAGTCGCCGATCGTAAGGATGTCGAGTACCCGAACATCTTTGCCAGCGGCACAACAGCCTTCATGGACTGTACCCCGCGTTCATGATCGATGGACTCAATTTTCCCATTGCGGGAATTGAGATCTCCGATCACCTCCCCCATGTATGACTCAGGCACCAGAATTTCCACTGCCATAATCGGGTCCAGCAAAAACGGCTCCCCGGCGGCAAGCGCTTCCTTACAGGCCATGGAAGCGCTGACCGTGTAAGCCAGTTCCGTTCCCTGGGATTCCTTGTACGATCCGCCAGTGAGCACAGCCTCGACATCGACCACCGGATATCCCATCAAAGCACCACTTGCCAGTGACTCGAAAACGCCTTTTTCAATTGCCGGAATAAACTGCGCAGGAATAATCTCTTCGGTAATTTGAGACGCGAATGTATTGCCTGTCCCTCTTGGCTTTGGTGCAAGCTGCAGTTTCACTTCGCCAACATGATGTTTACCGGCCACCTCTCTGTCAAATACGGAAGATGCATCAATTTTACGGGCAATGGTTTCTCGGTACACTACCTGGGGTTTGCCCACATTTACACTGGTTTTGAATTCACGCAGCATCCGGCTGATAATAATTTCAAGGTGAAGTTCTCCCATACCGGACAAAATCGTCTGGCCGGTATCCTCATCCAGGCGTACTTTCAAGGTGGGATCTTCAGCGGTGAATTTTTCAAGCACCTGGTCCAGCTTCTCCTGGTCCGCATGGGTCTTTGGTTCCACGGCCATGGAGATCACCGGTTCGTAAAACTCCATGGTTTCCAGTAAAAGCGGATGGTCGGCATCACAAAGCGTCTCACCGGTCGAGGATTCCTTAAGACCAACGACCCCCACAATGCTGCCTGCACCGGCCATATTGATGCGTTCCCGTTTATCGGCATGCATCAGCAGAATACGCGAAAGTTTCTCTTTTTTGTTGCGTGCAGGGTTGAATATCTCACTGCCGGCTTTCATGGTCCCACTGTAGATCCGAACAAAACTCAACTTCCGACCTTCCATCATGGATATCTTAAAAATAAGCGCCGCAAGAGGAGCAGTGTCCCGAACCGGACATTCAACCACAGCGCCTGTTTCAGGATGGCTCCCTTCCATGGCCGGAATATCCGTTGGCGCGGGCAAAAAATCAACAATCGCATCGATCAGCGGCTGAATGCCCTTGTTTTTAAGGGCGCTGCCGCAAAAAATTGGAACCAGTTTGAGCGCTATGGTTGCTTTGCGCACGGCCTCCATCAGCATCTGCCTTTCAATCGGTTCCTCCGCCAGATAAATTTCCATGAGGTCATCATCAACTTCAGCCAGCGTTTCAATGAGTTTTTCCCGATATGCGACAGCCTTTTCCTGATAGTCCGGGGAGATATCCATTGTTTGATAATTCTCACCCAGGCTGTCCTGGTCCCAAACCATCTGCTGCATATCGATCAGATCGATTACACCGGAAAAATTATCCTCGACTCCCACCGGCAGCTGCATGACCAGGGGACTGGCGCTGAGCCTGTCGCGCATCATTTCGATCGTTCTGAAAAAATCGGCGCCGACCCTGTCCATTTTATTGATAAATGCAATCTTGGGGACATTATATTTATCGGCCTGATGCCAGACCGTTTCCGACTGCGGCTCAACTCCTCCTACCGAACAAAAGACTCCCACTGCGCCATCGAGAACCCTGAGTGACCGCTCCACCTCAATGGTAAAATCCACATGCCCGGGAGTATCAATAATCTGAATTTTATTCGACTTCCACCGGCAGGTGGTGACCGCCGATGTAATCGTGATTCCACGCTCCTGCTCATCGGGCATCCAGTCCATCACGGCCTCACCGTCATGAACCTCGCCGATTTTATGGGAACGGCCCGTATAATACAGGATTCGTTCGGTCACCGTCGTTTTGCCGGCATCGATATGGGCGATAATGCCTATATTCCGGACACTGCTGATTGTATTCTTCATTTTCATTGTATTGCAAACATCCTGAGCGTAAGCAGAAAACGCAATCCGACATGATCTTCCATCATTGAAGGTTGCAAATCATTTTGTGCTCGGCATAAAATCCGTGCATTGTATGTGAAAGATATGGTTTTTTAGGTCACTTTGCCGGTTATGTCAAGCAAAGAACCCCGTCAGCTGCATGACAAAGGTATTTGATTGTTGCCAGAGCAGCGTTGTGCGGCCTGCCCGTCAGATCATATTCTGCGTTCTTAATCATAGCAAAGTGTAATTCTGGGTGCCGGCGGATGAATAATTTTCATTTTTGATCGGGCCGTCACATGCCGGTGCAGGATATCTTCAACAACCTCGGCAGCCGTATCAAATTTTTTAATCCCGAAACTTTCCTGGTACCCGGCTATCTGCCGCCTTATAGGCACGACCACCTGGTCATGCACGGCAAGCTGGACGCCTGTCAATCCCTGTTTCAGGCCTTCGGTAATCAGTTCAACCATATCATACTCATACCCCAGATCTTTGTAATCACTCTGGTCTGGCTCCAGCCCGGCGGTGGATGTCCGGCAGGCAATATGGTCCGGCAGACCTGAAAACAGGGCCATTTCCCGTACCAGCCGTTTTGACAGGCCTGCAATCGGGCTGATATGAACCGCACCGTCACCGAACAGGGTGTAGTAGCCGATACCGAAATCTTCATCTTTATTACCGGTGCCGGCAATAATCTTTTTTTCGGTCGCAGCTTTGGTTGATAAAACATTAGCGCGGATTCTGGAGGTAAGATTGCCCCGGTCGTAACTGCTCTCGAATGCTTCCGGGTTCGTCAATTTAAAAGCCCGGACAAGTGCTTCAATATTGTGCACCTCATATGGAATATCCAGATAGTTTGCAACGAATTGTGCGTCCGGAATATCCTCTTCGTTATTCATACTTGACGGAAGTATATATCCCACCATACTTAGATGCGCCTTATGCGTCTTGTTGTATCTGTCAAAAGCCGTCTTTACCAGTGCCGCACATGTACTGGAATCAACTCCTCCGGAAAGACCGATGACGCACCCGCAGGCATTGTTCGTCAGAACCGATTCAATGACAAAATCCCCGATTTCACGACTTACTTTTTCGCAATTCATTTGTGGCAACTTAATCTGCTGCATCTCTTTCCTTTAAATATTTTTATTATTCCAGTTATTTAACCATGGATATGGCGGCAAGATAATCCTGATAAACTCTCAAATTTTTCATGGAAAACTGAATAAAAATAACTTTGACGGGGAGATTATGTGTTGCAAGAAATCGAATGGTTGTATCCACGGCAATTCGACAGGCCGCCTCCACGGGGTAGCCGTAAACGCCGCAACTTACAGCCGGGAAGGCGATGGTTTCGACATGGTTGTTCGCCGCCAGTTTCAGGCTGTTTGAATAGCAGTCGGCCAACAGTTTTGCGTCCCCGGACCTGCCGCCGTATACCGGCCCTACGGTATGAATCACAAAGTTCGCAGACAACTTGTATCCTTTTGTGATCCGGGCCTCGCCGGTGGGGCAGCCACCGGTGGTCCGGCATTCAGCCAGCAGCCCGGGCCCGGCAGCCCGATGAATTGCGCCGTCAACACCGCCGCCGCCCAGCAGAGAGGTATTGGCTGCATTGACAATGGCATCCACTTTCAGACGGGTAATATCCCCCTGCACCGTCCTTATCCTGCTGAAAATTTCCGGTTTCATATACACCCCGTATTTCCTTGGCTTTTTATCATCACAGATCATACAAAATCTCATCCCGAATTGGGGCCGGACGGTCTGTTTTACCCCCGCCTTTTTTCCCGGGCATTAAAAAAGAATCCTCGGATTCCAGCAGATCGCCCATTTCAGCCTCTATCTGCTCCGGGTCTTCACCGTTTTCCATCCGCTGCAGCGCCTCCTGCATGCCGTTACCCATTTCAAGGCCGGTCGCATCGGAAAGCTTGCGTAAAAGATCGGCTGCCTGGCGCGGATCATCCTCATTCATCTTCTCGGCCTCTCCGGCCAGCATCTGCATGGCCTGCTGCATTTTTGATTCATCCAGGGGCAGGTCGTCCATATCTTCTTTTTCGCCTGTGCGGCCGGTAAAAGTAAAGACAGACATCTGGCGGCTTAAGGGTTGCTTGCATTTCGGGCACCGGGGTATCTTGGTCGTATTGACCGATCTGGAAAAAAAATTAAACAGCATATTACAATCTTCACAAAAAAATTCATATATGGGCATACCTGCTCCTCATTAATTATACTGTCACTACCGAAACAATTCCACAGGACTACATCAGGCATATTTCCAACTTCATTACTTGCCAACCATTGAACCGCTACCCAATTATAAAAAACCATAAAATGGGATCAAGGTATTGTCAACGCATTTGTGCCTGCAGCAAAGAGAACAATCGCGAAACTCCTCTTCAATCAAAAAACAGTTGCACCCAAATGTGTTTCCGCGATATCCTGAGCCACTTTTTTATATTAAGAAGATTGAACGCAGCGATTCCTTACTTCGACATTCAATATTTCCTGCGTGAACATAACAGTTTATTTAGGGTACTAATGTCAATTCAGAGTAACAAAAAATCTGTTTGGTTTCGGCTTGTCCGGGTTAAGGTTACACTATCCATCCAAAGGCGCCAATATGTACAAAATCCGTTTTTTAACGGCCTTGAAATTCACCCGCACGATGTTGCCGTATCTGATCTGTAATACTGGTGTGATATTTTTGGCAATCACGCTATTTTTTCTCCAAACCGAGGCGGCAGGCGAAAGTAGAATCCCCTTTCATACCGGAGAAAAACTTACATTTGAGCTGAAATGGGAAGTCATCCCCGCCGGCGAGGCGGTTCTCGAAGTTTTCCCGAACCAGACAATCAACACTATCGAAACCCGGCATTTCGGCATGCGGGTAAAGACCAATAACTTTGTTGATCTTTTCTATAAAGTCCGTGAACATTTGGATTCATATACGGATACTGGTTTACATCACTCTGTTTTGTATACCGAACAACATATCGCAGGTAATACAAGAAAGGATCTCACCGTCTCCTTTGACTGGGATCGGCATACAGCTCAATATACAAATTTCGGCAAAAAACGCAAATCGATAAGCATAAGGCCGGGCACCTTTGACCCCTTAGCGGCATTTTATTTTTCCCGCCGGGCCGATCTTTATCCGGGTGCGGTCATTCAGAGGCCGATAACCGACGGGAAAAAATGTATTTTCGGAATGGCCAGGGTCATAAAAAAAGAACCAATTACCGTCCCTGCGGGAACCTTTGATACATACCTGATTGAACCCGAACTCAAGGACGTCGGAGGTGTATTCAAAAAAAGCAAACATGCCAAAATTCAGTTATGGATTACCGCAGACAGCCGCAAAATGCCTGTAAAAATTAAAAGCCGGGTTGTCGTCGGCAGTTTTGTGGGTGAATTGATCGCAGTTGAATAACGCATTGCCATGCATTTAACTCTATCAAAGTGCCCATCCATAGACTGGATAAACCGGAATTAGCAAATTACAGGCACCAAATTACAATAGTCTGAAGTTGTTTGTCATTTATCATTTGATTATTGTGGTTTATTTTTTGAAGATAGTGATAAGATTTGTCAAAAAGGCTATTTATGATGGAAAATAGATAGTTGACGTGCCACTTGCCTTCTGGTATGGCACCATGAAAATCAACAATCATCCCAATAAAAATATTGTAAGAAAGGATAAAAAATGGAAAGAACATTATCAATCATCAAACCGGACGGCGTGCGGCGCGCCCTCATTGGAGATGTGATTAAGCGGTTTGACAGCAACGGCATCAAGATAGCCGCCATGAAAATGATCCATATGACCAAGGCCCAGGCCCAGGGATTCTATGATGTACACAAGGAGCGACCTTTTTTTAACAGCCTGACGGATTTCATGAGTTCGGGACCGGCCCTGGTCATGGTACTGGAAGGTGAAAACGTAATTGCCCGATACCGCGAACTGATGGGGGCCACCAACTATAAAGAGGCTGCCCCGGGAACCATCCGGGCGGACTTTGCCACAGATATTGAAAAAAATGTGGTCCACGGCTCCGATGCTCCTGAAACGGCCGCCTTTGAAATCGGATATTTTTTTAATCGTTTTGAAATCGTTGGCTGATGTCTGACAAAATAAATTTGGATCATATCGCCATCGTGCTGCAGCGGCCCCGGTATCCTGAAAATATCGGGGCTGCGGCCCGGGCGATCCGCAATATGGGAATAAAAAAACTGGTAGTTGTGGAACCGGAAAATTTCGATATCATCAGGGTGCGAAAAATGGCCACCCATGCAGCCGCGGATATCGTTGAAAAAATCGTTATCCATGACAACCTGCCCCTGGCCCTGGCTGATTTTAGCTACATTGTCGGAACAACTGCCCGTTCAGGGGGCCAGCGCCGCACAATTGATCAGCCGGTGAAACTGGCGGACAAGCTGATATCGGTTTCCCACGAAAACCAGATCGCGATTGTTTTCGGGCCCGAAGACAGAGGCCTTTCCAATGCCGACATCCGGCTGTGCCATGCCCTGGTGACAATACCCACCGCTGAATTTTCCTCCCTTAATCTGGCCCAGGCGGTCATGGTTATATGTTATGAACTGTTCAAGGCCCGACAACATCCGGTAAAAGGGAGTTTCAAACCCCGCCTGGCCAACCGACACGAACTGGAAGGAATGTATGATCAACTCAGTGATATTCTGGTGAGGATCAGTTATATCAACCCTGAAAATCCGGCTTACTGGATGAATAAACTGCGTCATTTTTTCAACCGCCTCCCTTTGCGGGCCCGGGAAGTCAGTATTATACGGGGTATCTGTCGACAGATTCACTGGTATGGGGAAAAAAAATACCAGGATGGAAAGCAGGATAACATGGCAGACAATCAATGATCGACAAATTATTTTCCAAATAGAGCAACTTCCGAAGCCAGGCCGCTTCATTTTAATCCGACATATATTGAGTTATTTTTACCTTGACATACAATATGTTGTATGGAAGACTTTTTTACTGAATTTGTTTCTTCCATTTATATAAAAACCTCAATACAATTTTCGGAGATACCCCATGGGACAAAAAAGCAAACTTTCAATACCGGATAAAGGTCGCCTCGACAGAGCCGATCCCGTGTGGGACGACCGCCAATTAGCGGATTTTCTGATCAGCAATAATGCAGTTGCCCCGGATCAGGCCCTGACCATCACGCAATCCATGCGAAAACAGATTGCCGAAATGAAACTGCGGACGATCACCATACCGATATTCGAAAAAATCATTGAGGCCAAGCTTCAGGAACTCGGATTGTCCAGTGCAGCCCCGGTCCGACTGGATAAATCCATCTTTATGCAACCCAAAATACAGTTGTCGGACAACGCCCGCCGGGTACTGGAACGGCGCTACCTGAAAAAGGACAGCAACGGCAATGTGACTGAAACTCCGGAAAAAATGTTTCGAAGGGTAGCCCGGCATGTGGCCCGGGCTGAAGAAAAATATGGGGGCAGTGCCCATGTCGAACAGATGGAGGATTCGTTTTATGACATCATGACCGCATTCAAATTTCTACCCAATTCACCGACCCTGATGAATGCCGGACGACGGCTGGGACAACTGGCCGCCTGTTTTGTCCTTCCGGTTGAAGACAGCATGGAGGGAATCTTCTCCACATTGAAAAATACCGCTCTGATTCATAAATCCGGCGGCGGAACAGGTTTTTCCTTTTCACGCCTGAGGCCGAAAAACAGCAGGGTTGGGAGCACCGGCGGCGTTGCTTCAGGACCTGTCAGTTTTATGAAAATTTTTAACATCGCCACCGAACAGGTCAAACAGGGTGGAACCCGCCGGGGGGCCAATATGGCAATCTTGAGGATTGATCACCCGGATATAGAAGAATTTATTTTTTGTAAAAAAGAAAATACTGCCTTGAACAATTTCAATATTTCCGTCGGCGTAACCAACGCGTTCATGGAAGCCGTAAAACACAAACAGCCCTATGATCTCATCGATCCCCGTGATCATAAAAAAACAGGAGAGCTGGATGCCTCCACCATATACCATGCCCTGGTTCATCAGTCCTGGCACAACGGCGATCCGGGCATCATATTCCTGGACAGGATCAACCAGGACAATCCAACACCGGCCATCGGCGACATGGAAAGCACCAATCCATGCGGCGAACAGCCCCTGCTGCCCATGGAAGCCTGTAATCTGGGTTCCATCAACCTGGCCAAATTTGTCATTCAAAAAAAGGCGGGGCCTGCAATCGATTTTGAACAGTTAAAACAAACCGTTCATCTGACGGTACGTTTTCTGGATGATACGATTGATATGTCCCGGTATCCGCTGCCGGAAATCAGGAAAATGGTGCGGGGTAATCGCAAAACAGGGCTCGGCGTCATGGGATTTGCCGATATGCTGTATCAATTAAACATTCCCTATGACACGGAAGCGGCCCTGGAAATCGCCGAAAAAACAATGGGCTTTATTCAACATGAATCCCACAGGGCCTCTTGCCTGCTAGCCAAAGAACGGGGGGTTTTTGAAAACTATGACCAAAGCGTTTTCAAAGACAAAAAGAACTGCGCCTATCGCAACGCCACAACAACAACGATTGCCCCGACAGGCACCCTGAGCATTATTGCCGGTGCTTCCAGCGGCATTGAACCTCTTTTTGCGTTAAGCTTTGTCCGCACTGTCATGGACAACGACCAGCTTGTGGAAATCAATCCCTACTTTGAAGAAACGGCCCGCAAACAGGGTTTTTTCAGCCGGGATCTGGCAAAAAAAATCGCCGACCGGGGAAGTATAAAAGATTTTCAAGAAATCCCCGAGACTGTCCGGAATGTTTTTGTGACGGCCCATGACATCTCCCCGAAATGGCATATCCGGATGCAGGCCGCCTTTCAAAAACACACGGACAATGCCGTTTCAAAAACTGTAAATCTGCCCCATGGAGCTACAGTGTCCGACGTATTGGAAATCTATAATATGGCCTATACGCTGGGCTGCAAAGGGGTCACCATCTATCGGGACGGCAGCAAGAAGAATCAGGTGCTGTCTTTTTCTGAAAACAAAGAAACAGAAGACAGCTTCATGACTGCGGTCAGGAAACGTCCGGAAACCCTCAACGGCTTCACCACCAAGGTAAAAACCGGCATGGGGAATCTTTACGTTACCGTCACAGAGTATCAAAACAGGCCTTTTGAGGTATTTGCAACCATCGGAAAATCCGGAAGATCGACGACAGCCAAAACCGAAGCCATCGGCCGACTGGTATCTCTGGCCTTCAGATCCGGAGTACGGGTGGAGACTGTGGTAAACCAGCTAAAAGGCATCGGGGGGGAATATCCGGTTTTCCAGAACGGCCACCTGGTTCTTTCGATTCCGGATGCTATCAGCCGGGTGCTGGAGAATCGTTACCTTAAAAGCAATGACGACAAAAGCTACCGGCGCACGCAAAACAGCCTGATAGGGGAGGTCTGCCCGGAATGTGGCCAAACCATAAGCTTCGAGGAAGGCTGTATGACATGCCACTTTTGCGGATATACAAAATGCGGCTGAGTAACATACCGTTGCCGTTGCTTGTCGGTTTTGACTTTCGCTGCTGAATTATAGTATGCTTAATTTTATTCCTATTGCATTACAAAATCCGATAACAATTGAACCAATGTCCGCCTTAACTGAGACTAACAAACAGCGCATAGAGACACTTTCGGAGAAAAAAATGACGGATACAACGCCAGAAAAGAATGATGCGGAAGAAATGATGACCGATATCAAATGGGAAAACCGGCGATTATGCAACGACGGCAACTGTATCGGCGTAATCGGTCCCGATGGTTGCTGCAAGGCCTGCGGCAAACCTTATGACGGTGAACTCCCGGATACCGGCATTCCGGACTCTGTCACCGATCAATCTATCGACGTTCCCCTGGAAACGTCACCGATACCGGATCATGAAGAGCCCTCTACGCATGCGCCTGGTGAGGATGCTGATTCAGAATGGAAAAATCGAAGGCTATGCACCGACGGAAATTGTATCGGTGTGATCGGCCCGGACGGTTGTTGTAAAGTCTGTGGCAAACCCTATACGCCCTGATGCTTCACGATTGGATGCAATATTTCATTTCACCGAAAAAAATATTTTTTTTACTTGCAATTCTTTTTTTTATACTATAGACTACATTTTTTGTATAGAAAAACATAGTTATTGATATCCTTCAATTATCATCAAAATTCATAGATATCCGTACCGCTAACACTATTTGGACTACCATAGGAAGCCTATAAGCATCGAATAAATCTATCGCTAATTCCAGGATGCTGTTTTAGCATTTCTTGATGGAATTCTCACCAAAGCCAGAGTATGGCAAATTCTTTAATCATGCTGTTTTTCCCAGCCGATATCCTTTCTTTGAAGTGTCGGGTATACCGTACTTCAGGAAAATAAAAACGAATCAACAAAGGTTTTCTGAAAAAATCCTTTCGGGAAAAGCCGTGAGAGCAAACATCATCCTTGGGTATATTCGATTAATTCGAATCAAACACCATCTTAACGTGTCGACATCACAACGAAATATCTGTTGTAAACAGATTGGCAATCACAACTATAGACAAGAAATTCATAACCTCAATTAATTAAAAACAAGATAAAAAAGAATGGACCCGAAAAAAAGAAAACAACTTGACGATAAACTGCGAGCATTGTTCGAAATGAGTGAAAAATCTACAGAAAAACCTGGAACAGTAATTGCCAGGCCCTTCAGGGTTGACGTTATCCGCCGTAGAAAGGGTAGCCCTGAAAAAAGGTTATAAACCGATCGACAGGGCCGGGCAAAAAATTTACCACTCTGCACTTTTTCAACACATTTAACTGTCTCCATGGTTTATTGGGAAAACTATAATGTACGGCAGGATTTTTGCGCTTGCCCGGGCATCAGCCGGTTCAGCCTGAAAAGAGAGAAAGGCCCCCACGATTCTTTTCTTCCCCCTGTTGCTATTTTCTGATAATCCATACAATATTTTTTATCAATCCAAAATCAACATCCTTGGCCGCTTATCCGTATCGCTCTTTGACTGAAGATCCATTTTATGTTTATATACAGGTAGGCGAAAACGGCCTTAAAATGCGATGGCCGGAAATAATGTTCGGGCAGACTATTGATCCGGATGACGGTAAACAGGAGGCACCTTCCCGTCGATAAGAAGAACGGATTGCAGAAACGATTTTATGTAGTCATACATATGGCAAAAGGATCGTAAATGTACAAAGATTTTTTCAACTTCAGGGAACTTCCTTTCAAACTGGTCCCCAATCCAGCCTTTTTATTTCTCAGCCGCAGCCATGAAGAAGCTTGGGCTCATCTCTCTTATGCTGTTGCCCAGGGAGACGGTTTTGTGGAAATCACGGGTGAAGTCGGGACCGGCAAAACAACCTTATGCCGGGCTTTTTTGGAAAACCTTGATCAAAAATTCGAGGCCGCCTATATTTTCAATCCAAAACTTGATTCCATGCAGTTAATCAAAGCCGTTAACGACGAATTCGGAATCGATTCAACCCCTGACAGCATCAAAAGCCTGATTGATATACTAAATGCATTTCTGATAGCCCAAAAAACCGCCGGGAAAAAGACACTCCTTCTGATCGATGAGGCCCAGAATCTGTCAAAATCCGTTCTGGAACAACTCCGCTTGCTTTCCAACCTGGAAACAACTCAGGACAAACTCCTGCAGATCATCCTTGTAGGCCAGCCCGAACTGGGAGAAATCCTCGACTCGCATGACCTTCGGCAACTCGGGCAGCGCATCACGCTTAACTGCCACCTGTTGCCGTTGACGTTCAAGGAAACGACCGACTACATAAGGCACCGCATCAATATTGCCACCTGCAAAGTGAGAACCGGATTCAGCTACCTGGCACTCCGTGCCGTTTATACTTACTCCGGCGGCATTCCCCGCTTAATCAATATTGCCTGTGACCGGGCTCTGTTGACGGCCTTTACCCTCGATCAAAAATTTGTTTCCCGAAAGGCAGCTCGCTGCGCCATCCGGGAACTGACCCGGCGGGCACGTCTGCAAAAACGACCGCTTTCAAAAAAGACCGCTATGGGTTCAGTCTTTCTGCTATTGGTATTGATATCGGCTCTTTTTTTTCTCTACCAGACGGACAGCCTCGACATCAGGGCGATATTCCCATCAGCCGAGACAATCGCCGATCGCAGCACGTCCCTGAAAAATGAGACGACCTTCTTTCCGGCAGCACCCGATACCGACTCCAGGGCATTGTCCTCTGGAACAATTGATCAATCCCCTCCGGAAGCCCCCGCTGCTCCGGTCATTGTACCCGGCAGCCCGATGGAAACTGAATCAACAGAAAAAACACATAAAACCGGTGGATTATCGGCAAATGCAACACTGCCGCCCCCTCCATCCGGGCAAAACCTGCGAGACAAATTGCAGGGCGTAAATATTTTTACATCCCGGCGCAATGCCCTGAAGACTGTTTTAGATCTATGGCAGGATAATACGAAAATCTCATCCTATCCGCAAAGTCTGGCCGACAACTATGATTTTTTCAGGATCGCCGCCGAACAAAACGGCTTTGCCCTCCTGCGTCTAAAGGCGAATCTGCCTCTTGTCAAAAATTTGAACTTGCCGGCCATTCTTGAATTAAAACCTTTGACCAAGGCAGCCTTGGGATATTCAGCTCTCGTTAAATTCGAAAACAACCGGATGTATCTGCAAAACGGTCCCGGGCAGGAACCCTTTACGCTGAATGAAAAAAACCTTGAACAATACTGGACCGGCATGGTCTACCTTCCCTGGAAAAATTTTTCCGACTACACCGGAGTCGCCCCGATAACCTCGCCTGTGGAAACCATTCTTGCATTAAAAAAACATTTGAAGGCCAGCGGCTTTGACAAAATCCCGGATAATTCAAATTATGATGCATTCACCCGCAGGGCAATTCAGACAATCCAGAAAAAAAACGGGCTCAAGCCGGATGGCCTTGTCGGCCCCATGACCAAAATTATTCTTTACAACCAGTCAGAATCCTGGAAGATACCTCATCTTATAGGCAACTGATCAGGAATTGCTATTTTGAGTTCTATATTAAAGGCACTGCAAAAACTCGAAACCAGCAGTATACAACAGGCCAAAGGCCGACTGCTTACGGGAACAACCTCCATTGCGTCAGACCGGCGGCGACGTGCGTTGTCGCTTTTCATAATCCTCTTTGTTTTCATTACCGCAGGCGGTTTTTTTTTAATAAACCGATCCACCAATGGTTTGAATTCGATTTCCGATATTGATCCAGACAAGCCGAACATCGGGACTATGGGGCCTGCGGCCCAATCAGGCCTCATAAAAAAGAAGATTCCGGAAACTGACGGGCAGCAACAAACACATTCGCTACAGGCCGATCTGAAGATAGAAAAATCCGGGCAATTGTACCCCTTGAGCCGGACGGCACAGTCGACAGGAGTACAAACACAGGCCGTCCGGCCCTCTCCCCCTGCCAATTCAGTCGGAAAAGTCATGCCTGCCGATCTTGGCAAACCCGTCATGCAGGATAAAGAAAAAAATAAAGCCGATCCCTTGACGGCCGAAAAACTGCCCACCCGTCAAGCCTATGCAGTCAGCCCAACGCCTGCTATCCCAATGATTGATCCCTCGATTCTGAAACTGCAGGCAATCGCATGGTCTCCCGAGGCCAAAGACCGTATGGTCGTTATAAACAATCGTATTCTCCGGGAAAAAGGTTCCATTGAAGGGTATGTCATCATCCTCATCGACCAGAACAGTGTTATCGTAAAAAAAGGTACGGACAAAGGAAGACTTGTGTTTTAATAATGCAACTGAACTCTAAAGCCGGATATCTCTAAAGTCCTCGTAAATATGAGTTTTTCTGTTTTCAAACACGAAGATTGCCCCGGTCAAGGCTCCGATATTGAACCGCCTCCGAAACATGCTCCACTTTTATATCCGGCTCGCTGACAAGGTCTGCAATGGTGCGGGCTATTTTCAAAATACGGTTATAGGCCCGGGCCGACAGCCCCAGTTTATTAATGGCCGATTCGAGAAGAGTGTAGGATGCATCATCCAGGCGGCAGTGTTTCTTGATATGCCGGTTGCTCATCTGGGCATTGCAGTGAATTTTTGTACGCCGGAGTCTATCCGTCTGAATCACCCTGGCTGCGGCAACCCTTTGCCGAATATTCTCGGAAGATTCAGCTTGGCTATCCCCCATCAAGTCTTTATACGGCACCGCGGGAACCTCCACGTGGATATCAATACGGTCCAGCAGGGGACCTGAAATTTTTGAACGATACCGGTGAATCTGCTGAAAAGTGCAGTGGCATTCATGCTTTGGGTCTGAAAAATATCCGCACGGGCAGGGATTCATGGCGGCAATCAGCATAAAACCGGCCGGATAGGTAATCGTCGACGAGGCCCGGGAAATAGTCACCTTCAAATCTTCCAAGGGCTGACGCAGGACTTCCAGCACATGTTTTTTAAATTCGGGGAGCTCATCCAGAA
>Ga0075121_1000291_pt1 | contig 35300 bp, 31 predicted proteins | sample AntAceMetag02UKG_FD_69793 | JGI IMG/M metagenome (GOLD analysis project Ga0075121, IMG submission 69793) | Saline lake microbial communities from Ace Lake, Antarctica - Antarctic Ace Lake Metagenome 02UKG | ecosystem: Environmental > Aquatic > Non-marine Saline and Alkaline > Saline | place... | reverse complement strand
CGGTTTAAGCGTAATGCATAGTCGATCCCATCCATAAGGTCTGAGCGAACCATCGATACCTCGTCTATTATTACCATATCGAGATTCTTGATCAAGCTCTTGTCCCTAAGGCGTTTTATGATATCCTTTTGAATAATCTTTGGAGGGAGCCTAAAAAAGGAATGGATAGTCTGGCCACCTACATTGATGGCCGCGACACCCGTAGGGGCTAACACGATTATCTTTTTACCCGTATTGACCTTGAAATATTTTAGAAGGGTCGATTTACCGGTACCCGCCTTACCTGTGATAAAAAAGCATTCCTTGGTATGCTCCATAAGATCAAATGCTGACTTAAATTCATCATTTATATCAAGATGTGTCGGGAGATAATCTTTCGTTATTGTTTGATCGATATAGGGTTTCATAGTATTTCTTTGACTTGTATCTTTTTTTCGCGGCAGGTTCGTATTAGACCACAACCCGTAACATTCTCCTTACGAATACCATTCGATATCCGCCTGATTAAGCGAATCTTTTATTACGATTCTATCCTCGTTAATATTATCAATAATTAACACCTTTGTACTCGTCTCTTGTCCTCACTGATTTTCTTAGTATATATTCTTACCGCGGATTCTTAATTCAAAAATTTATTTTCGAATTAATTTTTTATATAACATTTCATATTGATCCGTCATTTTTTCAACACTAAAAAATTCCTCAACATGTTTCCTGCAATCCTGCGGATCTAAATTCTTAACATCTATAATTGCTTTCAAAAACTCTTCAAATGAATCCACAGCAAAACCAATTTTACCATTCACAATAATTTCTGGCACCGAACCTCTATTGAATGCCACCACTGGCGTTCCGCAAGCCAAAGATTCAAGCATGATTAGACCAAAGGGCTCCTCCCAATCAATAGGAAATAATAAACACGCTGCATTACCATACAATGATTGCTTGTGTGGATGATCTGCTAGAGGCACAAAAACAATTTGTTTATTATCTATAAAGGGCTTGATTTCTTGATCAAAAAACAATTTATTGGCTGGGTCTATTTTCCCAACTAGAAATAATTTCTTTTGAAGCCTGATTGCGGCTTTGATTGCAGTATCAGCCCCTTTATTCTTACTTATATTTCCTATAAATAATAAATAATCTTTTTTCTTGTCTCTAAATTGAAAATGATCAACATCAATACCATTATGGATATAACCACTGACATTAAGTTCTGACATTCTTTTGCATTGATTTTGACTCACCGTCACAAATGTACAAACATCCTTATAATATTCAAAGAAAATTTCATTTTCTTTAATAATATCATTATGCAAAGTAGTAACCACTGGTGGCTTCGCATATTTTGAAAATGGCAAACCATAAAATCCTATGTGACTATGAATGACATCAAATGAATCTGCATCTTGAAATGCAAAATTTGCATTTGCGATACAAAATTCAGGCGAATCTTTCCCGAACCCTAGAGCTTTTTTAAAAAATGATTTCAACCTGGCAACTGTTTTGGAATCTCCAGATGCATATAAAGTAACTTCATGTCCACGTTTAACTAAACTTTCTGTCAATGAACTAACAATCAGTTCAGTTCCACCATAACTAACAGGCGGCAAACTTAGACAAATGGGAGCTATCTGTGCAATGCGCATATTTCTCTTCCTTAATAACTTAGGTTAGGTAATTCTGGGAAATGCTGGGGAAACATCATCCTGAATCTTAACTAGTCCGCCCTCACCCATTTCAGCCTCAATATATTCACAATCTAACCCTGCCTGATTAAGCGAATCTTTTATTACGATTCTATCCTCGTTAATATTATCAATAATTAACACCTTCGTACTCATCTCTTGTCCTCACTGATTTTCTTAGTATATATTCTTACCGCGGATTCTTAATTCAAAAATTTATTTTCGTCAGCACATGATATTTCAATTAAATCATTATACATACAATCTTTTTAAAAATCAAAAAATATCAATTCCATAGGGAGAAAGACCTGATCTTCAAGGTTCTCACCCTACTGAAAGACTTTTTACTAATTGATTTCTTTGATAATATTTTATATTAATAGAGGTTAGATGCGGGGGCTAGGCCAAAAACACATCGAAAAGGTGTGAGGGAATCTAGAAAAAGGACTCGCTATTTATTCAAATATACTGTTTGAGTGGGATAAGCAAACTCAATGTCCCTGTCTTCGAATTCCTTCTTGATGGCAAAATTAATCTCCTGTTGAATATCCATATATATATTATAATCCCTGCTCATAACATAATAGACAACTTCAAATACCAGGCTAAAATCTCCATAGGAAAAAAAGTGTGCGCGGTCAAAGGTTGTATCCTTAACATCCTTGATAATCTTTTCAATTATCCCGGGGATGACTTTTACCTGCTCAAGAGAAGTCTGATAGGTAACGCCAAGCTTAAAAACAACCCTTCTTTTGTCCATCTTTTTATAGTTGCGTACCCGGGAGCTGGTAAGGTCGGTATTAGAAAGGATGACCAGCTCTCCTCCAAGGCTACGGATTCGCGTAGTCTTAATCCCAACATTCTCAATCGTGCCTAAATATTCATCTAAGATGATAAAATCTCCAACTTCAAATGGACGGTCAAATAATATAGAAAAATAGCTGAATAAATCTCCTAATACTGCCTGAGCTGCCAAAGCTATGGCTATGCCTCCAATGCCTAATCCGGCAATAATAGCTGATATTTTGAATCCCAGATTGTCTAAGAACACGACAACCGCCAAGGCCCATATGACAAACTTAAGCACTGCTAAAATTCCTATTAGGCTGTGATCCGCTGCTACATCTTTACCTCTCCTTATAAAATAATAATTAACTCCGTAACCCATAAGAGATACAGCAAAACGCGCTGCAAATACCATAAGAATTGTCATCCCAATAATATCAAAAATCTTATCTGCAATAGGATGTAAATTCAAAGTATTTACACTCAAATAGAAAGCGCCAAAATAGACCAAAGGAAGAACCAATTTTTGAATAATACTAAGAAGAAAATCATCAATGGTGGTAGCAGTCTTTTCTGCCCATTCTTTTAAATGTCTGATAATAAAATACTGAAAAATCTTAATTATGACAAAAGCCGCTAAAAATAAGCCGGCAAATACCAAATAATCAACAATGCGATTTCCAAAAAAAACATATTCCATAATACTCTGAAACATTTTCTATCTCCTATTTTTATCTTGATTCTCCGTCGATAAATACATTACGACACAATCCTAACATATTACAACACCGCTCTTTTATTGTCAAGAATTACAAATTGTAATAGCGGGATAACGGACTCTCCCTTTGGTCGGTCAGAACCTTATGCGAAGCATAAGGTTCATTCTCTTGCGAGGTCAGAATAGACAAAAAGTTCCACCCTAAAAAGGGTGGTACTTTTTCCTAAACTGGCTCCCCCAAGTGAACGAGTTTTGCAACTGGCTTACTTTTAAGAAATCTGCAAATCTCTCAAAACAATTACTTCTTACTATCTAAAGTTATTACCCCTAAACTATGCCCTATCACCTCACAACTCTAGGATGAATTTTTCTTCTTAATGACACTAAACTCATCCATAGCAGTAAAAAACTTTGTATCATTTCCATCTTTATCGTCATAGCCAAAAACAAACTTCCCACAACATGGCATCTTAATTCTTACTTCAGAACATAAAGATGCCAGGCACTTCTTAGGGACACTCAAGATAACATGTCCTTTTTTGGTGCCTGGCACTTATTTTACTTTTTGAAGTTATATCTTCACTACATTTGTTGCTTGTGGACCTTTTGGGCCCTCACCGATTTCAAATTCAACTGCCTGATCTTCGGCTAAAGATTTGAAGCCTTCGCCTTGAATCGCATTATGATGAACAAAACAATCTTTGCTTCCATCATCAGGCGTAATGAAACCGTAACCCTTTTGGTCGTTGAACCACTTAACTTTTCCTGTTGCCATTAGTTTACCCTCCTTTTAATAAAATTTGAGTAAATAATAACAGGCTGAAAACAAAAAACCACAAAAAAATCTTTTTCCTTATGAATTAAATTTCCCCTTGTTCATTTACTCATGCGCTATTCTATGCGTTTCCCTCATTAAGTCAACAAATAAATTCAACCTTCTTAAATTAAAAAGCCGTTGCAAGCAACAAACTCGCAACGGCTTATAAAACTGGCTCCCTTATTTTTTCATTTTCGACTGAATATACTGATAACACAAAGGAAGGATATACAATGCTGTTAATCCCGAAAGAATTGTTCCCAAGACAATGGCGCCTCCAAAACGTTGCGTTGGCGGAAAGTTGGAGAATAAAAAGATCGAAAACCCAAGACCCACAACCGTCATTGAAGTAAGAATAGGTTGCCATAATTCACAACGCACAACATCCCAATTCTTTGTCCTCTTAAACGCTAAAACCATATGAATCATCGAGTCAATACCCATCGCGATAGCTACATTAGATGCTGGTGCTGAAATAATATCTAAAGGAATACGATAAATCCCAAAACAACCCAAAACAGTTAACGGAATAATAAAAATACTTGCCGCAACAGCCACTGTAATTTCCCAAGAACGAGAAATAATAAAAATAATAATAGCAAATAACAGAATCAACATAAGCAAACCACCAATCAAACTAGAAAAAACTAACTTTGCCAAATGCCCTTGCAAACTATATACCCCACCGATAATTTCTAAATCGAACCCTTCCGTTTGTGTAATATCTTTGATTTCATCGATAATCTCAAGTCGTGAACTTGTGCGATAAGACTCAATCATACGCAACATGAAAAGTCCATGCATACGATCTTTAGTGATAAAACCTTTGGCCACCTCATCATTAGACGGCAACTCCATGGCCAGAAGAAGCAATTGCCTGGGTAAAAACCACCCAAAAGGCGCCTCTTTATGCGCCTGAGCAATGAGAACAGGCAAAGAAATCACCGAACCAACACCGCGATGCTGCTCAAGAGACTCCTGCAATTTCCACAATTTAACGTACGATCTATCGGAATGAATCTTCCCCCCATCGGATGCACGCACCACTAAAAGAAGAGGACTACTCCCCCCATTCTGATCAATATAAGTAAATCCGTTATAAATTTCACTGGATTCTGAAAAGTAAGAAATCAGGCTGGGATCAGAATTAATCATGCTCAGACCCGGCAAAGTTAACAGACACGTCACAAAAATAATTAACATGACAAACTGCTTTTCTAAATCAATAAACTTATAGGTCTTTTTTTGATATTCTTCAACCGTGCTTTTCTTTTTCCCTAAAGGAATAGACGCTAACTTTAAAAAAGATGGGAACACCCCGTAGGCAACAATAATGGCCACAATCGCGCCCACAGCACCAGAAGCGCCCAAATCTCTTAAAGGCTTGGCGGCGACCATTGACAAACTTAAAAACCCCAATAATGTTGTAAACATGCCCCAAAAGGATGGAACAATCGTTCGGCTAATTGCAGCCTGAACCGGATCTTCACATTTTGAATCAGCACGAAACGTACGCCAATTAAAGGTCAAAAAGATAATGTGCGATAAGGTCATGATAAAAATGATCGTTCCCAAATTCGCCGTCATAATGCCCATGGGAACATTCATTAAATACGTAACCATAAACGTCCACACACACGCACTCACACAAGAAATCATAGCTCCAATCAAAACGCCCTTAGATCGGAATATAAAAAAAATAATCAAGCCAAAAATGAGACAAGCCAATAAACTGAAAACTTTTAAATCGTGCATTAAATTACGTTTAATCAACTCAACTACATACGGCAAACCTGCCGCACGCAAATGAAAAGTATCTGACTCAAAAGAAGCCATCAGGTTCTCAATCTGAACGACTGTTTCGGGAATTGTCTGCTCATTGAGAAAAACAATAAAATTCGTGGACTTTTTATCATTAGACATAATTAAACGACGCCACAAAGGACTGTCTAGGGCTTCTCTTAAAGAGTTAGGGCCGGCATGCGTCAAGCTATTAACAGAGGCGACGCCTTTCAGAGCCAATAATGCCTCACTTAAGTCATGCACATTTTCCCGATAGGTCGCATAAATAATATCCCCCTCAGCCGCAATAATCAACTGAGAATCCTGACGCACAAACAATTCATCAATCAAATGCTCACTTTGAAACTGAGGATCATCACTGGAGAAGAAAATATTGCCATCCACCTCAGGCCTGAGAGAAATGAACATAGCGAAACATATAATGCTTAGAAAAAGAAACCCGCCAAATGTAGTGACAACGCGCGGTATGCGTTCACGTAAAGAAAGAAAGTGTTGGTATAATTTTTGAGTAGTTTTTTTGAGGAGAATCGATAATTCATTTATCATATGAAGTTTGATTATAGATTAAAATACGCGGTGCGTAAACGATAAAGATAATGGGTGCTACACTGTATTCGCAATGACATAAAAAAAAGGGTTGCCCCCTTATATTTCGCACCTGCCCCATACGGGCGTATTAAACGGCGATTCAGAGATAAAGAGATAGACTGGTGAGATTTATTTGACAAAGCCTTCATCGCTCCTCTTGGTGACAACACAAAAATATCTGCCCTAACCTTTTGACACGACAAGACATAAAAATAGCCCTGAATAGTTAAACTACTCAGGGCTATTGATATCTCTCTATTTAAATTTAGAGAGATTAAACTGGCTCCCCGGGGGTGTATAGGTCTTAACTGTATCTCACTGTCAGATGCGCCTTACTATAATAGCAGAAAACAAAAATGTCAATTATATAACCGATTCAGAGATAAAGTTAGTTAAAAAATGTCCTATTTGTCCACTATTTTCAACCCAAAATATACATAACTACTTGATATATAATCAATTAGCAAATGTCCGAACCTCTTAAGGCGAACATTGTGACCTCAAATTATAAGGGACTAAATTATTTATTCCCAATGGTTTACAATATTAGCCAATGTTATATGCTGATAGCACTTACGAAAATTTTCGTTTGCTGATAATATACCGCCTTAAAATCTGAAAAACTTCGAGTTGAAAAACATCTACCCCTTTATTCCTTTTTACTTCTTTTCCTTCTTTGCTTGCTTCTGCTTCTTACCCTTATCTTTATCCTTCTTACTTTTGTCTCCCATTATACATCTCCTTTTTTTTCAACGCAGCGTCTCTTGCGCCTATAAATATTTTTTGTATAAATTTAACGTTGCCTGAGCAACGTCCATTTTCTTATAAGATGTCTCCACCATTTGACGTCCTGTTTCTCCCAATCTTTCTCTAAGATCTTTATCCGCCATAATTCGAATTATCCTTGATGCTAACTCTTCAGAATCCTTAACAGGTATCACAAATCCATTTACCCCATCAGAGATGATCTCGGGCATCCCTCCTGTGTTTGTAACGATCATAGGTCTTGAGCATGCCATTGCCTCTAACATTGTTAATCCAAACGGTTCAAAACTTGAAGAAGGATAAACACAAACCTGCGAAACATTATAAAGCGCCGGCATATCTGTTAAATCATATGAATCAATAAGAACATTATCCCTTAAGCCAAACTTTTCTACCAACTGAACCATATAAGCAATATCTTTCTGTTGTGTATCGCCCCAATCAATAATATTCTTTGTCCCCGCGAGCACGAGCATAACATCAGGATATTTCCTTTTAACAGCGCACAATGCCTTAATACTCACATCACATCCCTTGGCTAAACCCATACGCGCTGGATGAAAAATAACTCTTTTACCCTTTAACTGCGGATATTTTTTTAAAATACTTTTAGTATCAACATTAGGATTGAACATGTCCTCATCAACACCGTGGTGAATTGTTGAAATAATGCTGTGATCACAACCTATTCCGTTTAATTCTTTAGCAATAAAATAACTGACAGCAATAATATGATTCCATGCAATCGTAGAAGTCAACTCTAAAAACTGCACATCATCCCACGCATTGTGTGCGGTCAAGAAAAGAGGAATACCTTTTTGAAGAGCTATACGCTCCAACGCCTTAATGTGCGCTTTACTAAAATAGTTCATGTTATGCGCGTGAAGAACATCCGGCTTATTCTTATCAATGAACTTTTCAAAAACTTGCGAAGCTTCTACCTGAATACCGTCTAACCCTCTTTTGTAAAGCCAATTCAAATCCATCACTGGATTTCGTGTAACTTTAACACCATGATAATCCTCTTCGCCGGGACACCCTTCGAAGCTGCACGTTAACAAGCTCGCATTATGTCCCATCTTGACAAAGGTTGGTAATAAAATAGTAAGATGTGTTTCAACACCGCCTATGACTGGCGGAAATCCCCAATGCAAATGCGCAATATTTAATTTCTTTTTTGACATAAATTTCCTTTAATAGTATCCGGTTTCTAACAATTTCTCTTTGCGTTTAAAAATATATTCTTTCCCCGAAGTTAATAAATGACTTTTTTCAAATACCTTGATCTTGACTTTCTTTTTATTCTTGGATTCACACGTAACACGTACTTCATTATTCTTTACTTCCAATCTTAAAATATCTTTTTTCCAACACAAAGAAAACTTTATCTTACGCCACGTTCTAGGAACCCTTGGATTCACACACAAAAGACCGTTTAATCCGCGTACACCAGCAAATCCATGAATAACATCCTGCCAAACTCCGCCCAACGAAGCAGCATGAATTCCTTCAAATGTATTTCCATGCAGATTACTAATATCGGCTCTCAGCGCTACATTAAAAAACTGATACGCCTGACTAATGGCCCCGACTTCAAGCGCAATAAGGGCGTGCATTGAAACACTTAATGATGATTTATGCAAAGTTCGATTATAGTAATACCAAAAGTTGCTTTCTTTGGTTTGCTTATTAAACACATCAGACAAAAGAAAAAGAAACATCAATACATCCGCCTGTTTTACTAGCTGCGTCTTATTATAATCCTTTACTTCGATCCCATCCGGCAAAGAAGGAATATTGTTTTCATCAAATTTAACAAGATCTACCATTTTCTTTTTAAAAAACCCATCAAACTCTTCTATCACATGATCTTTTCTTATATTAACATCGATGCGCGGCGCAATATATTTCCATTTTTTTGCTTCTTTCGCGGTCAACGATGTTTGCTTAACCAGCTTACTAAGGAATCCCTTACTTTTCTCCTTAAGACTATTGTAATATTTATGCGCAGTTAATAAGCACCACTTGGCCATCACATTTGTATACGCATTATTATTGACATCTTCATGAAACTCATCCGGACCGATAACATTTCTTATTTCATATCTGCCTTTTTTATTACAAACAGTTCTGCTTGCCCAGAATCGGGCAATCTCAAAGATCATTTCATATCCACAGGTCTTCATAAATTCTTTATCATCAGAAACCTGAAAATACTGAACGATCGCATAAACGATATCTGACGCAATATGATGCTCTAGATCATTTGTTCTTATAAAAATAATTTTTCCATCTAAATTTTTTGCCCATGACGGCGTTTCTTCTTCACCTGTGCCTGCAGATTCCCACGGAAACATCGCGCCTTCATAGCCTTTTTCTTTAGCAATTACTTTTGCCTGCTGTATTCTTTTATGACGATACATCAGCATATTCTTTGCGACATCCGGCATGACATAAGCATAAAACGGCAACAAAAATATTTCAGCATCCCAAAATATGTGACCTCGATACCCTTCACCGCTCAACGTTCGCGCACCAATACTTGAGAAACCCTGATCTTCATTAGCGCAGATAAGCATATGATAAATATTAAAACGAACGTTCTTCTGAATATCTGATGTTCCCTCAATAGCAACATCAGCCATTTCCCATAATTTATGCCAAGCCACTGCATGCTTTTTAAAATGACTTTCAAAATTCGTTCGATATGCTTTTTGAAAAAGAATTCTAGTTTTTGCTTTATTCTTTTTAAGCTCTACTTCATTCTGCTCCATAAGTGACATGTGGCAAAATACAGTAAATACAGCCGCTTGTTTCTTTTTTACTTTCACACGCAAAAAATTATTCTTAGCGTATGTCTTTTTAGCCCCAACCTTATGATAAAACCCATTACGATAAATGATCCGATGGGTCTTTTCCAAGGTATCAACAACTTTATAATTTAAGCTCTCTTCTTGCCCCACATCCCTCAACGTAAAGTGTCTTTTATTGCCTTCCGTTAATACTCCTGCATTAAAAACTCCAAGATCAACATCTGTCTGAACTTCAAGATTCACACCCTGATCTAACGGAGTCAAAGAAATCTGCATGATCATTAAATTTTTATCGTGCATAGACATAAAACGTAACGACTGATAATCATAACGTCTTTTTTTACTATCTAAATAAACCGTTCGTCTCTTCAGCAATCCATCGTACATATTCAGCACTCGTTTATGCTTAAGGATGTCCATTGCAACAGCACCAATCTTCTCACCGTTAGCCGTAATCTTAAAATTAAATGGATTTGGGAGATTCACTAATTCACTCACTTGAGAAGTGAACTTATCAAATACACCAGCAATATATGTTCCGGGCACAGCTCCCTGAGGAATTTCTTCTAATACGCCACGTGTTCCAATGAAGCCATTTCCAAGAGAAAATTGACTCTCTCTAATATTTTGAATCTCTTTATCAAAGCTATCTTCCTTAATGCACCAGAGATCATTTACTATATGCCTTAAAAACATTTCTTTCATAATAAAATTATACCATTTTTTTTGTATTTACTAAGTATTGTTATTTTTTAATCTTTAAATGGAAGCGGATCGTAGGAACTGGAGAAGTCCTGCTTCAATCTTTCGTTTCAGCTACTTATTCCTTCTATTAAATTTCCTCCCTTAAACAGGCCTCTGAGTGGCTTAACATTAGCCAATCACGCCTTGATCACATCCTAACATCACTTCTTCTCTCATCTGCTATTCAGACCGAAATAATCTCTAACGATAATCAAGAAATTAATCTAATCCCCGAATACAAAGTCCGCTCTCTTGCCAGCCAAACCGACTGGAATAAACAGACCCAAACTTGGCAAAATATCAAAGAAAATCTTTCACAGAATTAATTTTATCTCTCTTTTTATTCCAAGCAAAAATTACCCAATCCTAGTAAATGCCCAAGTAACCTGCCTATTTTTTCAATAATCTCCCATAATAACCATTTACTACGAAGCCTTTACCAAGCGACGATTCAGAGATAAAGAGATAGACTGATGAGATTTATTTGACGATTTTCAGAATATGGAATTATTTCACAAGGCTTTCATCGTGTCCTGCGATGACAACGCAAAAATATCTGCTCTAACCTTTTGACACGACAAGACATAAAAATAGCCTGAATAGTTTAACTAAACAGGGCTATCGGTATCTCTCTATTTAAATTTAGAGAGATTAAACTGGCTCCCAGGAGGTGTATAGCTCTTAACTGTATCTCACTGTCAGATGCGCCTTACTATAATAGCAGAAAGCAAAAATGTCAATTATATAGCCGATTCAGAGATAAAGTTAGTTAAAAAATGTCCGTTTTGTCCACTATTTTCATCCCAGAATATACATAACTATTTGATATATAATCAATTAGCAAATGTCCACCCCGTCGAGGTGGACATTTATTAAATAGGGACATCTAACCTACCTTATTTAAACAACATATGAATCCCATACTAAAGCATTCGAGGATGATATCAAACGTAATTAACTATAAATATAAAAGCTATAAGTGTTGCCTAGTTACTGAACATTAACATCTGTCACCATTTTAGTCCCAGCTTGACAACTTGTTATTTTGTAGCTTCACTCATTAATTCAACCATTCTTTTAATAAAATCAGCATTAGATGGTAGATTTCCTTCAAGCAATAATGCGCTTTCAAATAATTGAAGTATAGACTTTTCTAATAAAGGATTTTTATTATCAATAATATACATTTTAGACAAATTAGCCACCAAAGGATGACTTGTATTTACTTCAAGAGTTTTAACATTTGTAGGCATGGCCATACCTTTATTCATAACCTTCATCAATTTTTCCATTTGAGGGTCCATGCCATCTTTACCTGAGACCAAAGTTACTGCAGACTCAACCAACCTCTTAGAGGCAACAACATCTGCAACCTTATCTTTTAAGACAGTCTTAAACAAACTCAAAAGGTCTTTAGACAGATTGTCTTCCGGCTTATCTATCTTGTCTTCAGGCATCAGATCAATATCAGCCTTCTCAATTGATTTGATAGATTTTTTCTCATATTCATTAATAGACGGCACAACCAACACGTCTATAGGATCGACTAAATAAAGCACTTCAATTTCTTTCTTCTTAAAATATTCAAGATTAGGATTTTTGTCGATAATATCACGATTCTCTCCAGAAACATAATAGATCTCCTTTTGCTCACCCTTCATACGAGCAACATATTCCTTCAAAGATGTAAATTCCCCTGCCTTTAAAGATGAAGATTCGAATCTCAACAATTCTATAATCTTATCCCTATTACTAAAATCCTGATTTAAGCCTGTTTTAAATAAAGGGCCAAAGGTCTTAAAGAAATGAAGATACTTTTCATTCTCTTTATTTGCCAAGCGTTTTAACATAGCCAAAATCTTTTGAGTTAAGACACTTTTCATTTCCGACATGACAGCACTTGACTGCGTCACCTCTCTTGAGATATTTAATGGCAGATCAGATGTATCGACGACACCTTTAACAAAACTCAAATATTCAGGCAGCAGATCATTGCAATCTCTTTGAATAAGAACTCTGTTGGAATATAGATGTAATGCCTTAACATTCTGATTTCTCATAAAATCATATGGAGCTGAATTTGGAATAAAAACCAATGCCTTAAAATTAACCTTTGCACTCTCTATAGACAGATGAACATGAGCCAAAGGATCCTCATAATCATTAGTGACAAATTTGTAGAACTCATTTAGCTCTTTCTCTTTAACTTCGCTCTCACTCTTTCTCCATAATGCCTCAACCGTATTGATCTTGTCTGCGCCTAAAAAGATAGGAAAATCTGCAAAATTAGAATATTTAGTAACAATACCCTTAAGTCTTTCATCATTCGCAAACTCTTTGACGCTATCTTTGAATTTAAAATGAATTTTAGTGCCTCTCTCTTGTCTCGCAGTCTCTTCTATAGTATAACTTCCGGCACCATCAGATTTCCAAAGGTATCCCTTTGAATCATTATCCGCATTTCTAGTCTCGACAGAAACCTCGTCAGTAACCATAAAAACAGAATAAAAACCAACACCAAATTTACCAATAATGTGCTCAGAGACTGAATCTTTTCCTTCTTTCATATCTTTCAAAAACTCTAAAGTACCAGAACGAGCAACGGTACCTAGATTATTTATCAGATCATCTTCTGTCATTCCAATACCGGTATCTTCAATAGAAAGAGTATTGGTTTCCTTATCAAATATAATCGATATCTTTAATTCTGCGTCCGGATCAACTATATTTTTATCGGTCAAGGCACGGTAGCGAATTTTATTCAGAGCATCTGAAGAATTCGATACAAGCTCGCGCAAGAATATTTCAGGATGAGTATACAGTGAATGAATAATCAGATTTAACAATTGCTTCATTTCTGCCTTATATTCAAACTTTTGTACTTTTTCAATAGTTTTTTCTGTTTTTTTTGACATCAAGTCTCCCTCTTCGGTTGATTACAATTAAACAATAAGAATACATTCTATTTAATTTTTAATAAATTTCAAGTAATTTTTATATATACATATAAATGACAATCCTAAAAAAATATCCAAGCCCATACACATAAACATTACTTTTTACTAATTCAATAAGTGTCTGTCCCTATTTTGCCTTACATAAGCCTAGAGACGCAGGCAACGACAGCTGTTTCCACATTCATGATGCGTTCTCCAAATTTGATAATTTTGCATCCATTTTTTTAAGCATTCCGATCTCAAAAGGAATAAACCCACCCTCCGGACCTATCAGAAGTATTGCCGGACTGTCTCCTTTAGTCGGAAATACCTCATCCCCTTCGCAATGAGCGACAAATGCCTTCCCCTCTTTGATCATGCCAGGAAGCTCGTCCTCTACAAAAGGCCTGAACTTCTTGCAGAATTGGATCTCAGGCATAATAGTATCTTTTGCCTGCTCAAGTCCCAACATAAACTGATCTCTTATTTTTTCCACTTCCAGTGCGGGACTCTTCCAATAACTTTTCTCTACCCTATTTGTATGCAGCAATATGATCTTCTTTACACCAAGTACTGTCAAATGAATCAACACCCTCTTAAGAACCAGTGGCCGCGGTAGAGCCAATATCAGAGTAAGCGGCAATGGCTTTGGTGGGTCGTTTTCTAGCACAACGCTCATTTCAACAATCTTATCATCGATGGCCAACACTCGTCCCAGACCGATCCGGCCACCTTCTGCGCCAACAGAGAGCTCATCGCCAACTGAGGATCTCAAAATATCACGGATATGCTTATGCCTTCTCCCTGAAAGACGAACTCGATCATCGCCTGTAAGAAGATCTTCTTTTAGTAAGAGAATAAGGTTCATGTAAAACTCTTTTAGAAAATATGGATATTGTGCCCATGGTTTTTTATCATTTTCAGACTAACTCATGATCTTCTCGGTTGATTACAATTAAACAATAAGAATACATTCTATTTAATTTTTAATAAATTTCAAGTAATTTTTATATATACATATAAATGACAATCCTAAAAAAATATCCAAGCCCATGCACATGAACATTATCATTCATCTGGAAACATTGCGAATCTTTTCAATTTATCAAGTTCTTCGAGAATAGGACACCCGGAATCCATTTTAAAAGGATATTTTGAATCATCATAAATACAACAATGTTTCCTGCAATAATCATCAGGTTTTATAGCCCCTTCCCATTCGATAGGATCCCCAAAAAATATATGCCCTAACCTTTTGACACGACAAGACATAAAAATAGCCCTGAATAGTTTAACTAAACAGGGCTATCGGTATCTCTCTATTTAAATTTAGAGAGATTATACTGGCTCCCCGGGGGTGTATAGGTCTCAACTGTATCTCACTCTCAGATGCGTCTTACTATGATAGCAGAAAGCAAAAATGTCAATTATATAGCCGATTCAGAGATAAAGTTAGTTAAAAAATGTCCGTTTTGTCCACTATTTTCAGCCCAGAATATACATAACTATTTGATATATAATCAATTATAAAATGTCCGCCCCGTCGAGGTGGACATTGTGATAATTTGTTAACCTTCGGGTTGTGAGAGCGTAAAAGGACTTTTCTGATTTTTTCTGTTGCTTGCTAATATATTATCTTGGTAGGACTTACAAAAATATTTATTTGTTCTTGTTTAACGCTATTTTAGGATCTTTACGACTGTTTTGCCTGTGCCCGTTAGGGTACTAGCACAGCGTGCTGCAGGTAAAAAATAAAACTTTAGATTTATAATTATTTCTCAACAAGAAAATTGACAATATTCTTACGATCGACAACAATCCGAATTGTCATATTCTTTATTTCTTCAGGGAAAGCCTGTGCAGCGCCAGGGAATAAAACAGGCTCCGTTCTAACTGCTAAGTTCATTAAGCCAGGTCTCGGCATAACCTCTAAAATAATACTCTCAATGTTAAACCTCTCACCTGAAATAAACAAAATCTTTACGTTAACCCTTTGCCCTTTCTTTATAGACAAAGTATAGTCATCAAAAACCTCTGCCTCGATAACAAAATTATCCGCAAGAGGCAAGCTTACAAGCTTCGCATTCTGAGCAGGAACAGTGATGTCAATCTTTACTGTCCACAAAACACAAGCGAGAATTGAAAAAATAACCAAACCTATCCATCCGGAATATTCAACAAAATTGGCCTGCTTTTTTATATCCTGTTTAAATACCGAAGCTAAAAAATATTTTTTTTGATTCTCCATAAACCTATCCAATCCTCTTTACATTAAACATCATAAGCGCCTGCAACCTTATCCTCAATCATCTTTTTTGAATTAAGGTACAAATCTGTTGAAACTTTAGCATCTTTTCCCAAGGTCGAAATACCTACAACAGGTTCAAGCTTAATATCAGAAATAAGCCCTGAGAGTGCGTGCTCTCCTATGCTCCGAGTAAGCCTTTTAGCTGTCACGCAAGCACCTTTTTCATCCGTCTCAGGAAGCCCAACAACAAAATAATTCTCATGATATTTTGCAGAAAAATCTACTTCTCTTAAACATTTCCGTATAAGACTATCGATTTCCAAAAATACTTCGTTCAAGTTTTCTTCTCCAATTTGGCTTGAAATCTTTCCTAAATTTCCGATATGAATCATCAGAAAAGAAAATGCTCGATCATAGCGTTTCGATCTCATGACTTCCTGTGATACTCTTTCGGAGAAATGTCTAAAATTTCCAAACTCTATTTCAAAAAATCTTGAAAATCTCCCTTTTAATGCCATTAAATCCGTAAACTTTCCCTTCTCTAAAACTTCTCCTTCTTCAAAGAATATGATTTCATCAGAATCAATGATCGTCGAAAGCTTATGTGCAATAGTAATGACTGTTCTTCCTTCCTTAAACTTTATCATGGCATCATGTATACGCGCTTCACTTTCAGGATCAATTGCAGAAGTCGCCTCGTCGAGAATAAGAATCTCCGGTCTCCTGATTAGAGCTCTTGCGATTGTTATCCTTTGCCTTTGTCCTCCAGAAAGATTGCGTCCTCTTTCCGTTAGCATCGTGTCGTATCCATCGGGCAGTTTTTCTATAAACTCATGGGCATTGGCGGCTTTTGCAGCATCAACAATTTTATCAAAAGTTATCTCATCCTTACCATATCTGATATTATCCTTAATTGTGCCTGTAAAAATTGTAATATCCTGATTCACTGAAGCAATTTCTTTACGCAATGAAGACTGCGTCACCTTCTTTAAATTTTGACCATCAATAAAAATATCCCCTTTATTCGGATCATAAAAACGCATAATCAAGTCAGTAAAGGTGGTCTTTCCCGCACCGCTTGGACCCACAAGAGCAACAGCTGTACCTGCCTTTATTTCCAAATTAAGAGATTTTATCAAAGGTTTGTCAGGGGTGTAGCTAAAATAAACATTCTTAAGCATTATCTCACCCTCAACATCTTTTAAATCTTCCGCATCTGGCGCATCTTCAACGCTCGATTTTCCAGAAAAAACTTCGTCAACTCGCTGCACTGAAACCATGCCTTCAATAACAAATTTATAAATATCGCCAATCTGCATCACGGGCCCATAAATTTGAGTTACATATGCCGTGATGGCAAGCAACTCTCCAATGCTCAACACTCCTGTGATAACACGATACCCGCCATACCATGCTAAAATCGCAAGCCAAACAGTACTTATCACGGAATCCGTAAAAGTGTTTAAAAATGTTACTATGTGGCTTTTTCGCGTTATCAAGAAAAACTCTTTTATTTTATTTCTAAACACATTTGTTTCAAATTTTTCTCGGCCCAAAGATTTGATCATCTTAATCGCTGGAACCCTTTCTTGAAGATAGCTCCTAATCCCGGACTCCATTTTCAATTCTTTCTCAACAATCTCCTTACGTTTCTTCGCAAAAAACATCGTTTCAATAAAATAAAGAGGAATGCCGCTTAAAGCCAAAAGCGTAAAACGCCAATCAAACTTAAAACAAATAAATAATAAAAACCCTAATTGAATCAGCGTCTGTAGCGATATAGAAATAAACTGTGTAATCATGGACGTAACAGTTACAACATCTTCATCCATACGATACAATAAATCGCCAGCTTGCTTTTCATTGTGAAATCTTAAACATAAACGCTGAAGCTTATCATAAAACTTTATCTTTAACTTAATGGCAAGATCAACATCAATATACATGTCCAAATAGCTAGACACGCTCCCCAAGGCTTTCCTCATTAAAAAAAGAGCAATACCCGCAAGAACCAATAATGTTAAAAGAGAAATATCTCTGTTAGGATAAGCGTAATCAATGAGAACTTTTGTAATAAGGGGCGTGGCCATCCCTAAAATAAGAATTGTAGTGCTTAATAAAAACGCCAGCACTCCTTTTCTAAGATAAGGAAGAATGTATCTTTGATAAGAAAGAAATAATTTAAATTTTGTCATATTATAGGTCTAATGTAAAAAGCATTATTTATTAAATTATGATATTTTTCTAGGATACACAATATCAAAAACAAACTACCGTAGCACCAGGTCTTTCTTAAGATACCAAATATTAGTAACAAGTTCTTTTTCGGCTTTCTTACGAGAAAATTTAAAATCTTTCATTAAGCATTCAATAATATCGCCAAAACATGCTCCAGCTTGCAACATGCTCCACATCGCAACATCCGCCTTTGTATCAAACTCAAACATCTCTAAAGTGCGTTTATTTGTAATACGCCGCTTTTCAGAGTTATAAGAAATATCATCCTGAACAAAAAATGTTGCCTTATACGGCGGCATCGTATCAACTGAAATCTTTGCTTTCAAGTTCTCTATCAATGTTTGCTCAATAAGTCGCGCATGTTTTTTAGGTGTATATCCGGTTTTTACTGACCTCGCGATTGAAATAAGCTTTATCTTAAAACGGTTATTAACCCCAGAAACAAATTCACGGATTGCAAAATCAATCCATAAAGGGTCATCATTATAAATTTTTCTATATTTTTTACTATTACGATACGCGCTCGCCTCAACAAGTCGTCCATCTTGGTTAACATCAACAAGTCCTAAATTTGTTTTATAAACATCATCAGAAATCGAAAACTTCCCAGCTTCTTTAATCTGTCTCCGCGTAAGCTTTGGCTGATATTGATAATCAACAAAATGATTGCAGGAAAAATAATCCATATCAATATCCAAAATCACTTCTGACCCTTGAGGCACCTTTGTCAATGAATAAACCGGATGATAAAATAACGTATGTTTTTTTGTTGCGCTAGCAAGCTCACACCCTCTCTGGACTAAGTCTCGATACCAAATCTTCCCCTCATCATTCCACGAGTAATACGCCTGCTTGAATACTTTTTTTTGTCTCTTCTTTTTCTTACGTCCATCTTCTGATTTTACAACTTTTGCTCTATTCGGATCAGGTTCATTAGCAGGTCGCAAATCATAAACCGTAGAAAAACATCCAAGTATCGCGGCAGGAGTAATGAAAGAGGCTATGGTCAAATTTCTTTCTTCAAATTTTCTGAAATTCTTTACGCCGTACAACGACTCATCCAACTGACCTGAAAACCCCATATCGGCATGCGAATCCACATGAAGAAGCACGTTGTCTTTCTTACGAGAAACATCTTTTGCCCACACAGAAAACGCCTCGACATGTTCATCAATCAATATAATATTCATAGTTCTCTTTAACCTGCAATGTTAGAATGCTACTACATTTATTTAGATTTACGATATTCTTTTCGAATAAATCGTTCAAATTCAGGATAAGCTTCAATCATAGAATAAATAAAAGAAAACTTTTTAGTAATATCTTCCTTGTATTTGCGGCAATTAACACTCTTCCTTTTGAACTTAAGCAATCCATTATTGTCAGCACTTTGAATCACACATTGTTTACAAAAAACAAAGACCGGGCAAACACGGCATTCGTGACCAAATTGAAGCACATGTGCCTTCATAGTCTTTACAACCTTCTTAAAATCAAGAACCCCACCCTGACCGATCATTGTAGTTTTATTAAGTCTACACTCGGTACATATATAAATTTTTCCATCTAAATCTACAAACTGCTTATAGTCTCCTGGTATGCACGCTCCAGTCCTTGCCCTAATATGACATTGCTTACCTGGCACTATTACCAAAAATGCTTCATAATCTTCAATAATCCTCGCTAATCTTCTAGCGGCTTCTTCCTTTTTCGACGAGGACTCTTTTGTCGAACTAAGAATATCCAACAGTCTTTTTATGCGACATTCTTTCTTTTTAAACTCACTTTTCCAATCTTCCAAAGTTTCCAACCCAGCCTGCTTTGATTGCGCATCAATCTTAATCTGCTTTTTCTTATATTCTCCCTTAAGCGTCATTACATCGGCAGCCTCAAACATGATGCGGCCCCTATTCAAAAGTCCATTAAACAAACTTGAGCGAGAAAAGAAATCTACAACAGACTGCGTCTCTTGATCTGTCTGATAAAAATTTGTGGCATTCACTTTAATATATTTATCAAAATACTGAGGATATGTGCTCGCTGCGGAAAGCCTTTTAAGTTCCTTTAAATTCCTTACAACCTGCCTAAAGCTACCCCGCCCGTCAGCTGTCATCCTATTTTTATCATGAATGGCCTGCGGACCGTCGATGCTAACTTGAAGATGTATTCTATTTTTAATACAAAATTTTATGATATCTTCAGTTAAGAGTATACCATTGGTCGCCATAGAAAATTGAAAACTTTTTGTTTTATGATTTAGCCGCCTTTTTTCCTGCCTAGCATACATAATCAAAGCACGCAGCTTCTGAAACTCTAATAATGGCTCTCCTCCAAAGAAAATAATATCTACACTGTCCTTACTATTTTTCGAATAGAACAAGCGGTCAGCAATCAATTTCCGAGCCAAATCAAAAGACATTGATTTTACGCTATGTACCCTGCAACCATCATAGACATTTCCCGTATTATGACAATAATGACATCGCAAATTACATGCATGAGTGATGTTAAGCACTAGGGCAGCCGCCTGCTGCTTTCTTGAAAACTTTTTCTTTATCCCTTTCAATAACTGGTCGAGATGGCGAGCTTCTTTTTCATATGTATGCGTATCTTTAAGAAAAATCCCCTGATGCCGATACGACATCAATTCTTTAAGCGCATCCCGGTAATTACTCCATAAGACACCTTGTTTCTTAAGATATTTAGAAAAAAAGCTTCTTTCATCGATTTTCTCTTCTCTCATCGAGGAAAGAATGCTTACGATTTCAAACAACAGGTCATGATCAAATGTTACAACGCTACCGCTTAAAACATCATAGGCATTTTTATGTCTAAACGTCTTAAAGGGAAGGCATAGTAAGGAATCTAACAATATATTTTCTCCAAATAATCTTTCTTATAATTTTGATTTTCGTAATGCTTTTCGAACAAATCTTTCAAAGCTCGGACACGCATCAAGCAAAGAATAAATAAACGCAAATTGCTCCGCCACCAGTTCTACAAACTGAGAACAGCGCGCCTCATCCCTTTTGAAATTAAACCTAACCCCCTGAGATCTTTGCGCAACGCACTCCTTGCAAAAGAAAAAAGCAGGGCAAGAGCGACATGGCTTGCCAAACTTCAATACATGAGTTTTTAATATCGTAGAAATTTTCTTAAAATCAAGGGTCCGATTTCCCATCTCTGATTCTTTAGTCAAGCCAACCTGAGTGCACATATACCGCTTGCCATCAATATCTACAAACTGCTTGCGAAGCCCAATCGCGCAGGTCCCTGTCAATGCCCTAATTTTAGATCCATGCTTTGGGTCTGGAATAAAAAAGTCTCTATATTTATCAACAAAAGCCCTTAAGAATCTCTCTGCGATTTTAATATCTTCCAACGAAGATTTTAGATCAGCAAGGATATCCAAACTCTTTCTTATGTGCACTTTTGCTATATCAACCCGCTGCTTCAGCTCCTTATTTGTTTCAGCAATATCAGATTTTACTAGAACTTCACCCTGAGGATTCTTCTGCTTACATCTATCCTTTAGTAACTTTCCTGCGGCCATATTAAACTTGACCTCATCATCAAAATACAAATTCTTAAAAATATCTGATCTAGAGAAAAAACGCTCGACTGCGTTATCCTCACTCTTTGTTTGACTAAAATTAGTCGCATTGACAGTCACGTATTTATCAAAATACCCTGCAACGCCATTTTCTTCAGATATTTTCTTAAGAAGCTTCATGCTCTTCATTACTTGCTTAAAGCTTCCTCGACCATCACCAAAAATCCTATTCTTATCATGAATTTTCCTAGGGCCATCGAGACTGATTTGCAGCTGAATCCTATTCTTAACAAAGAAACCAATGATATCTTTGGTCAACAATGTCGCATTGGTTGTCACTTTAAAGAAAATCCTTCTCGCATTATGACGGAGTCTTTTCTTTTCTTTTCTGATAAGATCAATCAAAAACTTGATCTTATCAAACTCCAACAAAGGCTCTCCTCCATAAAAACTTATATATAGATTATTTTTATTATTACGCGTACGATCCAAATACTCAAAACTCCGGTCGCGCGCAAGTTCAAGCGACATAGACCTCGCTTCATGCTTACGCGTCTCGCCATATTCAACAGCTGTATAGGGACAGTATTGGCAACGCAAATTGCACGCATGAGTAATATTAAGGACGAGCGAACCCTCAACCTGTTTTCTTGAGAAATCGCGCTTCATCGTTCTCAAGAAATTGTTAAGATTGCGCAACTCCTTCTGGTAGCTATGGGTATCTTTCCGAAAAATACCTTGCTTTTGATACAACCTCAGTTCTTTAAGAGCTTTCCGATACTCATAGAGGGTAATGCCTTTTGTGGAAAAATGATCAAGAAAAAGCTGTTCTTCGCTGACCTTCCCTTCCTTCATCAATGAAAGGATACGAATAACATCAAATAAAAGGCTATTATCGCATGATACAATTTCCCCGCTTAGTGTATCATACACATTCTTACACTTAACCGTCTCAAAAAGAATACATTTTACCGGATACAAGGCCATTGGTTCTCCACAAAATCATTATTTTCTTAACAGAAAGGGCGCTTAAAACCCAAAGCGCCCTTTCTGTTATTGTGCTTATTTTCTAAGAAATTCATATTTAAATTAACTTCATAAAATCAAACATCCAACGTGTCACCCAATTTAAATTTCTGGTGAGCTTATCGTCCTTCTTGGATATTTAACAGAGCTAGCTGAACAGCATTGCATTGTATCCAGATCACGCTGTCTATTAACGCGACAACCATTGCTGGACTTCACAGAGCCACCAATCTTTTTTCTTATCGCCATCTTTCCTCCTTTTTTTAAATTACATTTTTTATTATCCTACCATTTAAATACCTAAAAACAAACTTATTTTCTATCTATTCGTCCCACTCCTTACCAATTACACGCTATCCATCCCAAACATAACGAAAATGTGTAGAATTTCCAGACAAATATTCTTTCTTCGCAAGAACTTTCCTCCCGCGCACCACTTTATAAGGAGTACTAGAGTCTTCTTTTTTATCCGCCAGTCTAGATAGTTTCTTGTTTTCTGCCATCCAATGCCCCCTTCCTTCTTTTCTAAAGGATACCATTATAAAAACAAAAAACAAGATCAAAGGCTATTGCCCAAGGAAACGCTTTCTTCATACAAAAACTCAGTACTACAATTTTGTAAACACCTTTTATTAAATTTCTTTATGTTCCTTTTAACAAATTCATAATCATCTTCATACCTTTGGAATTATCTTTTTCAACCTTCTTCTTTGGCATAAGCACTCCTTCTTATTTCTTATTCATCCACAATTATATCCCCGGAACAAACTCTAAAACATCTTTTTATTTCCCGACTAAAACATCCCTTTCTTTTTCAACTCTGTGCAAAAAATCAAATCTTCCAGAATCAAAACTTCCTCTTTCTTCTTATCAACCGCTTCATCCCATCGTTAATACAAACTCCTCATAATCAATCTCATCCCAAAGGGTATCTCCGTTTACGTTTACCAGATTCCTAGTTAATGCCTAAAATATCCCTCAAATTACTCGAGATATCTACGATAATGCCATTTACTACGAAACCTTTACTAAACGGCGATTCAGAGATAAAGAGATAGGTTGGTGAGATTTATTTGACGATTTTCAGGATATGGAATTATTTCACCGCGCCTTAGGCAATTCTGCCGGCAACAACACAAAAATATATGCCCTAACCATTTGACACGGCAAGACATAAAAATAGCCCTGAATAGTTAAACTACTCAGGGCTATTGGTATCTCTCTAATTAAATTTAGAGAGATTAAACTGGCTCCCCGAAAACGACTCAAGCCGAGTTTTGAAAGTCCAAACGGCTCAACTACTTATGAAATTATACAAACGCCGGGGCAAGCGCTTAGAGATGTCAATTGGTCAACCTTTTGCCAACCAGATGCCATCTTCCGTTTATATTCCAAAAAACACGGCAAAAGAAGCACTTCGTGCTAAACAATGCCTTGCTGACAATCCTGATTTTAATCAAACCCAAATCGCTGATCAATTTGGTGTAACCCGCGCTCGAATATCTCAACTATTAAAGATCAGCTCTAATATACCTGATGACTTTATCACAAAACTTGCCCAATGCAAAGATCCAATTTTGCTTCGTAGATTTACCGGAAAACGACTTCTTAAAATTGCCTCACTTGAAATTGAACAGAACAGGATTGAGACAATTGAACTGCTGATGCCTAAAAATGAGAAAATTACTTTTTCAAACGGATCGTAAACACAATATCAACCTCAATCTGTATTGCATCATCATCCAGTATTTCAGGGAATGACAGAAACGGGCTGGCACGCCGAACCGCATCCATCGCTTCTTTGTCCAGCTCTTCAAATCCGGACGAGCTAAGCAACCTTAAATCTTTGATCTGACCGGAAGATAAAACAGAAAAAGTTATTCTCGCGCCACCCTCATGCCCTACTCGGAGAGCCCAGCGCGGATACTGCTTTTCTTGCTGAATTTTCTGCTTGATACTGTCCTGATACCGGAGAAGTGATTTTTTAAGCTCTTCATCCTCTTCTATGGATTTGGGCACCTCGACTATTAATTCATCAGGCACCGGTTCAATCAAATCCGTCTGTTCAATGACCGGCGGTTCTATTTTCTTTTCTTCCTGAACCTCGTAGATCTCGGGCAATATTTCTTCCTCGACCTCAAAGGCAACCTCAAAAGGCTTTTCTTTTATGATCGGATTAAAATGAAACATGCCGGAACCAACCAATCCGGTATGCGCTATCAGCGAAATGAGAAGACAAGCTTGCAGATCATTTATTCTTTTCATCGTTAGCCGTTTTAGTGGATATCACAAGGCCGTCCGCGTTTGCCTCCTTGGCGATATCCATCACCTTGACGGCTAATCCCAATGAAACATCCTCATCGGCCTTAATGACGACCGTTTTTGAATTGGTCTTATTGAGTTGGGACCTGACCAACACTTTAAGCTGATCAATACCGACTTGCGCGTCATTCAAAAAAATATCGCCTTCTTTATTTATAAAAACCGTGACCTGCTCGTTTTTCTGCGTCTGGGCGTGAACCGCTTTAGGCAGTTTCACCTTTAATCCCTTGTTAGACACAAAATGCGATGACAGCACAAAGAATATCAACAGCAAAAAAACAATATCGATTAAAGGGGCGATATCTAAATTCGTGTCCGCTTTTCTGCGTCTTTCAAGCTCAAATGAACTCAACATAACCTCCGCATATTAATGCAAATTAAAGATATCCGCGGCCATGTTCTTGTATCGCACAGCCCGGCTATCAACAATCCCCTCAAAATAGTGATACATGACCAGCGTGGGGATCGCCACGCTCAAACCCGCCGCTGTTGTAAGAAGCGCCTCCCATATCCCCCCTGCAAGCAACGCTACCTCCGCGGTTCCTCCTGATGCCTCGATCTTGATAAAAGTTTGGATCATGCCGGTGACCGTACCCAACAAACCCAGCAAGGTCGAGATATTGCCTATCACAGAAAGAATCCGCAGGTGCTTTTCGCCCTCTTCAAGCTCACGCGAACCGGCACGGCGGAGGATTTTTCCTTTATCGTCTGCTGGACGATCAATGACCTTAATCCCTACCGCCAGAAAACGACCGATAAAACTTGTGTCTTTCTCGCAAAGCGCGGATGCCTCTTCCATTTTCTTGGCATTGATAAGCGCCAGCATTCTTTCCGGCAAATTTTTATTTTTGGAGTGCGTCCGATAAAAATAGCGAAGCCGCTCCAAAACAACCGCGAATGATACCACCGAACACAAAATGATCGGCCATATAAAGAACCCGCCCTTAATAATAAGATTTGTCATTACTATCCTCTCTTAAAACTTATATGATAAGCTCCCATAAATAAACCTCCCCGGCTCATTGACTATTCTGACATTCGTCCCGTTGGGATCCGTCGGATCGTATTCATAGGAATTCGCCATCGTGTATTTTTTGTCAAACATGTTATCAATACCAAAATTCAAGCTAAGCCCATTCAATATCGACATTTTACTTTTCTGTTCGGCAAACTGATACCCCGCCCTGAAGTTAAACACGTCCCATCCTTTCAAAGGCGTTTCTCCCGCGTCACGATCAATATCCTTGCTGTCGAGCGAGTGCATCCACTCGTAAACGGCAAAAAATCCGTTTTTGTCGTAAGCCAAGGCAAGTTTTGTCTTAAGAGGGCATATCTCGGCCAGATCCTTATCATTATTTCCAGCCGGTTGCGAAAGTTTCCTGCCTCGCTGATAGGCCACGCCGCCCTCCAGAGCGAATCCTTGCGACAAATCATACGTAGCTGTCGCGTCTCCACCAAAGATATACGCGTCGATATTCGTATACGTTTTAACTCCGCCGCTGGCCTGCTGATAAATATAGTCCGGAAGATAGCTGTAAAAACCCTTTGTCTTAAACTTAAGCCTTTCCATGGGCTTTGTCTCAAAACCAAGATCGGTCTCGAGATTACGCGACGGCTTAAGATCGGGATTTCCATAATAGGTAGCCCCTTCCTGAACATAACGCTCAACAGTCGTAGGCGCTCGATTCGTCAATCCGACCCCGCCGAAAATATTGCTATCTTCAGTGAGAAAGTATTTTAAAAACACATTCGCGCCGGGTAAAACATCCGTCTGCGCGTTGGTATCGGTCATTGCTTTACTGAACTTTAAATCCTCGTTCGCCTTTGAATGAAAAACATCCATACGTAATCCCGCGGTCGCGGAAAGCTTGCCGATATCCCGCTCTGCCTTAATATATAAGCCGGAATTAAACTCATTGACATCAGGAAATAGCTCATCGTTTACGATCGCGCCGGTCATTCTATCAAACACATCACCGTACCAATTCCTGTGATAAAAATCCGTGCCATAGGTGAAGACCGCAAGCTCACTAAACATTTTATTCTCGATCTGCGCTCCTGTGATCGCTGAAATCGCCTCAATTCTTCGATTGTTAACGCCGCCCGTCCGGTATTTGCCATAAGGATAATGTTCAACCCTGTTGTAATAAGTAGAAAGCTTCAATTGCTCGGAAATCGAGCTAAGGTCATCGATTCTATATTCAATCTTATTAAGATACGTCTTTTCCTTTTCGGTATCCATGGCGACCCGCGGTGTCATAATATCGCTGGCCTCACCATATGAAGATGAAAAAAGCAAATTTTGATTCTCGGCTGGCTTCACCGACATCTTGCCCCAGAAATCGTTTTTCTTAAAGGCATCCATGTTCTTTCCGTCATCGTTGTAAGCCGGATTAAAACTGCTTAACTTATTTCCAGCGCCGTCCTTATACTGCCCTGATTCAGAATAATTGTACCCGAACAACCCCTGCAAAGAATCACTCCCCCCTGTCACGTAACCTCCCTGACTTAAATAACCAAAAGAACCAAACTTTGACAACACCTCCCCATGCATGCCTTTTTGGGTATCTTTTGAGATAACATTAATATCTCCTCCCAGCGCCCCGGGTACGCTGACATCATAGGGCCCTTCTTTGACCTCTAAGCTTTTGACCGTAAGCATATTAATATGTGAAAGTGGCGGGTCTTTGCGACTGCCACAGGAACCTTCGATCAAAGTATCATCCAACGTAAAGCGCAGATTGCTTTTCGTAAAGCCGCGCAGTCCTACCTCATTGCCGTAGCCGCTTTTGCGAACCATGGACGCCTCGATCAATTCGTCCGATAATATCTCGGCAAGATCAACCACCTTATGCGACTTAAGGGTCTTCTGGGTGATCTTCACTTTTTCTTCTATGGTCAGCTTTTCTTGTTTATCCGCATCCTCCGAGACAAGCACTTGCCCGAGATCAAACACCGATGTCTGCGCAAATGCAATATTGCCTAAAACGCTTTGCGATAAAAAAAGCGCCGCGGTTGCAAGACTAAAACATTTCCTCATGTCCATTTTCCTTCCTCCTTTTAATTTAATCATTATTTACAATGCCCACAAGTAATCGCGGCATTCTTGTCTCGTACAAACAATAACGGAAAAACAATATCGCTAAAACAACACGGAAGCCACACCGCCAAAAACAAAAAAATGAATATGCCCAAATACGGAACGCTGTGACTATGGTCGGAGGCCATCAGCATATGAAAAAGCGATGCCCATGTGCTGACGAGAACATGACCTGCGTGCGGAAATTTCGTTACCGGCTTATTATAAGCAATGATAATCGCGGCAATCGCAAGTGGATTGATCAGCCACCATTTTTCGACAAAACCGATATGCACGTGCCGATGCGGCATATTAAGCAAGGTTTCACCCCAGAACGGGATCAAAGAATCACTCAATGTCCCAATAGCCACAGAACCCATAAACCCGACAACTAAAACTTTAAAAAACATCTTTATGCCGGACGGCTCATGCGAAAGATACTTTCTATAAAGAGCCGCTGTCACAACAGCACTCAGGCAAATATGCAATGGGTGAAACACATAAAACAGATTATAAGCGATTTCGTGAGGCACATTACGAAAAACCAGCATCAAGATAATCCCTGTTAAAGCACCAAACAAAGTAAATGGTGAATGAGCCTTTAATTCATATAATATTTTTTTCATCATAATATTTCCTTTTTCTAAATCTCTTACCGGCAAATTGAAAAAACATAACAATCCATTGCCATACCTTAATTAGAACAGCCCCAAAAAACAAACCACATAGTCCTGTATTCCCACAATATTGACACATATCAAATAGAAATTATTTCTGTTTATTATGCAAAAAAATTTTATTTAACGCATTCTTTGCATATACCGTTTACCTGCATAAAATGACTAATTACTTTATATCCTTTAATTTTCTGCTTGTTATTCATAGCGCAATCACTTATTTCCTCAACCTTCCCGCAATGAATACATGTAATATGATGGTGATGATAATCGTGATGAGCAGTGCAAAGTCCATAATGTTTTTTTCTATCAAACTGCTGGATTCTCGTCAAAATACCGCATTCCGTAAGAACCTCTAAATTACGATATACACTTGGCAATCCGCACTTATCGAACTCCTTGCTCAGCTGATTCCAAACTTCTTCTGGGGTAAGATGAGTGCCGCAATCAATAAAAACGTCTATAATTGACTTCCTGCGAGGAGTAATTTTAAGCCCTTTATCCTTTAATGCTTCTATATAATAATTCAAGTATCACCTCTTAAATAGAAATAATTTCTGTTTACAATATCAAAAAAACGATTTTCTGTCAATGTTTCTTTTTTATCTTGGAAAATTTTTTTACCAGATCCTTTACCGAACAATCCAGATGTTTCAACAGGGCTTTTTTATTATATGTAACAAAATCCGGATGAGTGGAAATACGATACTGTTTTGAACCGCTACTCTCAATAAAATCCTTAGCGTCTTTCTTCAATACGCTACCCTTTATTAATATAAGCATGAAGTATCAATATTATTAGCTGCAACGTCTTTCATAAAATATGAATAGCAATGCTCCCAAGATTTATACCTATGATTCTTATCGGTAAATAATAGACGATGGAAATTAGTTATTTTTTTATATATATCGCTCATTTTTTATTCACTCCTTCTTTACATTTTCTCCACCACAGACCGAATCCTACCATTTTGAATAGCCTTAAGCCTTTCTCTATCAACCTCAACAAAATCTGCGCTTAAATTTAAACGATACTTTTTTCTGCCGCTTTGAACCAAATCATTTGCCTTATCCCCTAAACAATCTTTCATCTTTCGACGGAAACGACTAATCGACTGTTTATATCCATATTCAGTAACAATGCCCTCAATTGTTAAATCTCCAACACTTACCCATCCATTTGCATTCTTTAAAACACCTAATGCCAATCGTAATAGCATAATAAAATATGAATCAGTTAGCTCAATTGTTCTTCCAAAAAACTCAATCCTATGATATCCGTCGCTGTTTACCGCTCCAAATATCTTCAAAGAACTTTCCTCGGTCTCGCATTCCATCAACGGTTTGATTATTTCTTGAATCGGTAACTTATAATTTTCTTGATCAAGAACATTTGCTAATGATTCCTGCACGATGAAGTGATTATGTAAAATGCTTTTAAAATTTACATCCTCTATTTTAATCGTCGGCATTAGCGTGACTACAATATCATTTTCTCGACATAAACATTTAATGCCAAGCATTTTAACTAGCTTGCTGTCACCAATATTTGGAATAAAAACAAACCCAACACTAATATCCTTATTTTGTTTTTTAAACGTTTTGCTACCTAGGTAATAGTATCCACCTTTAATTCTAAAAGTTTTTCCTGTTATATAATTTGCTTTTTTAATATTGGCTATGAGGTTTGAGGTTGGGAAAAATGGCTCCTCTCTAATTGTGCTACAACCATAAAAACCTTCCACAATTAACCTCTCTTGATATATGTAAACGGCTGGTTTGCCGATAATAGTCTAAAAATAAAAAATCCCCCATTCGAAGACATACGACTACCCCGAATGAAGGTTTTACTTGTTTTTACCACTGCCTCTCTACACAACAAACAGCTTCTCTATTTAAATTTTACAATCTCTTTAAATCTATATATACTCCTGAAGTGGTTGTTATTGCTGAGGTTATGGAAGTCCAGGATTTACTCCTCCAAACGCAGGACTCATTCCTTAAAATACTACTGAAATGCTTTAAAGTCAAGATAATGATTTTGGATCGAAGATGAATACATAAAAAAACACTACTTTCTGAGAAATTTCTCGATTCTAAATGAAGTTTTTCTGTGCTTTGACATAATCTAATAATCCTAAAGAAACGCCTTTTCCAGTCGCTCTTTTTTTCCTTTCCAGTCTGGCATGACTTTTGACATAAAATTGTAAAATTCCTTATCATGACTCGGATATTTCAAATGACACAATTCATGAACAAGAATATATTCAATACAATGCGTTGGAGCCTTAATTAATTCCAAATTCAAAATCACTTTACCCTTTGAAGCAATACAACTTCCCCAACGCTTTGTCATAATCCTAATTTCAAGAACAGGACTAGCAATATCATATTTCCTCAACTTCTCAATCCAGTGATCAAGCATTGGATAAAATACTTTTGTCGCTGAATCCTTATACCATTGATAAAGCAACGCTCTATTGTGGTCTTTATTATCTTTGTCTGTCGTCTTAACTTCAAAGAATCCACCTTTTAAACGAACCTCATCATATTCAGATTTCTTCAGTCGCAACCGATACTGTCTGCCTCGATACATATGCGTCTCGCCACTAACATATTCACGAGGTGGTTGCTTGGGAAGAAACTCTAAGAAATATTGCTTTTGTTTTAAAATCCATCTAGCTCTCTTTCTTACTCTTTCATTAATAACATTGATTCCCCAATCCCTCGGGGCTACAACCTCAACATTCATGTCCGGCAAAACATTAATTGTCATATGCTTCTTGTCTCGATACTGAAGATCGAACTGAATTGTCTCCATTCCATATTGAATTTCTTTCAACATCATTGTGCATACCTTATCTTGGCGATCTTCAAAACTTCTTCCATAATGATATCAATATCATCGTAATCAAATTTAATAGACACACTGTCGGTCAAATAATCTTCCAACGCATTTAATATTCTGTTATGAACATCATCCTTTAACTGCCAATCTACGATGACATTCTTTTGAATAATATCGTCCATCCCGACTGCGATAGAAGCCGACATATCTTTTGCATCATTCTCATCTTGGATACTCTTTTTTATCACTCTCAACGCAATACCATAAAACGCCTTTGCTACGTCTCGATCCTTAATGCTTTCTGGCACATCATCATCCCGATGCTCGGCAACCTTGGTCATAATATCTTTTACGATATCTAAATACTGAGCGTCGATGATTCTTTGTAACCGATAATCATCAATTGCTTTCTGCAACAAATTCGCAAACTTTTCATAAAACACAGGATCCTCGTTGAACTTCTCATCAATCGTCTTTTTTGTTCTAAAAGCGATCATATCTGCTCGAGAAGCTGTATTGGCAACCTTCTCAACTTCCTCCTGAAACTTATCTTTATCAAAAATATTAACTTGTTCAGTAATTTGAATAATCTCTTCGGACGTTACATACGTATCCAACAATTTCTTAACCTTTTTTTCATATTCATTAAAATCAACGACCTCTGCATAACGCCTTTTTACCGACATCCTCAACTTCTGATAAAACATCAAATCTTCTTTATGTTTATTTATTTGATACTCAGTGTTATCCTCATGAAATTTATGTGAGGATAAAGCAACCGCCAAGCATCGAGAATATTGACCAAGTTTCTCATAAAATTTCTCTCTGATCGATTCATCAAATAAAAACTGTTCATATTCTTCCGCATCTTTCTTGTTTTTAATACTCTGAAAAATTGAAACCAAATCAGAATGCTTTTGTGGCAACTTGGCTATTTCCTCCGCAATACTGATTAATGTCCCTTCTAGATCTGCTTTATCAAAACCTTTAAGCTCACTATATTCAGTCAACGCCTTGTCTAACTCTTCAAGTATCCCGGCATAATCGATGATATATCCGAAATCCTTCCCCTCACAAACACGATTCACACGAGCGATAGCCTGCAATAAGGTATGTTCTTTTAACAGTTTTGCTAAATACAAGACAACGTTCTTGGGAGCGTCAAAACCTGTCAGTAATTTGGCAACCACAATTAAAATTTCCGGCTTATCTCTAAACTTAAAGTTATTGATTATTTGTTCATTGTAAGAATCTTCATCGCCGTACTTCTTCATCATAATTTGCCAATATTTTTGAACCTCTTCCGTTGGCTCATCATCATAAACATCATCATATCCCTCTCGAGCATCTGGCGATGAAATAACAACTTCTGTACTGATGATTCCAAATTCATCGAAATATTTTTTATATTTCAACGCATCTGCTTGTGATTGAACTGCAATCTGCCCCTTAAATCCAGTCCCCTGCCAATTATCACGAAAATGCGTACTAACGTCGTACGCAATGCTTCTGATATTATCTTCAGCCGATAATATACGGCGCTTTTTCGTAAACTTACGTTTCAAATCGGCTGTCTGATATTCTGTTAATGGTTCAGATACCACATTAAACCATTTATCAATCGGCTCACGATTAACCGTTAAAACATTATGTCGTCCTTCATACAAGAGAGGCACGACAACTTTATCTTTAGTCGCTTCATCAATCGTATAAGGATCAATTAAATCTCCAAATTTATTGTACGTATTTTTCTGATCCTTTTTCATCAAAGGTGTTCCAGTAAAGGCAATATAACAAGCACCTTTAAGCATTTTCTGCATCACAGCATGCGCCGTGCCATATTGACTTCGATGACTCTCATCAACCAAAACAAAAATGTTCTCCGTATTCAACTTTTCTTTTTTTCGATTAACAGCTGAACGAAACTTAAATAGCACACTGGTGATAATGGTGTTCTTCTCAGATTCTAAAAGCTCAAGTAATTCCTTTCCTGACCTCGCTCGTTTAGGCTCCATGCCACAATGCTTAAATGTATCCCGAATTTGCTTATCAAGGTCTTTTCTATCCGTAACAACCACAACCCTTGGATTGCTAATGCTCGACTCCAAAGCCAATGCCTTAGCTAGCATGATCATCGTTATAGATTTCCCGCTCCCTTGCGTATGCCAAATAACTCCACCCTTACGTTTTCTGTCTTGATCATATTGCTTCACCCTTGCGATCGTTTTCTTAACAGCAAAATACTGTTGCGGACGAGCCACCTTCTTATCGGGTCCATCAAAAACAATAAAATTACGTGAAATTTCCAACAACCGCTCCGGACGACATAAATGATACAAAACCCTGTCTTGTTCCGTTACTTGCCGACCATCTCTCTCAAGATCATCAAAATAATTTAGGACATACTTAAATCGATCCTTGAATAAATTATCTTTCGTATCCTTTGGCAATGCGGCATTAACTAACCGCTTTATCTCATTTTCTACAGACTCCCGCTCTTTCCATTTTGCCCAAAATTTTGTCGGAGTTCCTGCGGTAGCGTAACGAACATCCGTGGTGCATGTAGAAAGAAGCATCTGTGAATAGACAAACAGTTTAACGATTTCATCATTCCTCTGATTACGTATCTGCTGGGAAATTGCCTGTTCAAGTGGCTCCTTAAGATGGGGCGATTTACACTCAATCACAGCAAAAGGAATACCATTTACAAACAACACAATATCCGGACGTCTATGACTACGTCCGTCTTGACGCTCAACTTCAAATTCCTCAGTGACATGAAACACATTGTTATCAAAATTATTCCAGTCAATGTAATTCAAATCATAACTTCGTTTATTATCCTGAATGGTTTCCTCAAAACTTTTTCCCAAGGACAATAAATCATAGATAACCTCATTCGTCCGCACCAATCCATCAAAAGGAATGTTCTTTAGAAAGTTGATCGCTTCAGTAATATTGCTGTTTGAAAAATCATACTTCTGTCCCTTGAACGTAGGTTTGTTGATTTCCATACCTCGCAATTGCGCTTCCAATATTTCCTCAAGGATTACGTTCCCCTTCTTTCCGCCTCGCATCGCAAGTGCTTCTTCCGGTGACAAATATTGATATCCCAGCTTGCTCAACATTTGCAAAGCCGGAATCTGAGAAATATGATCTTCTTGAAATGATGGTAAATTTTGCATATTAAAAACCGCCTCTCGTTTAATCGAGACTCATTGCTAAACCTTAACCCGAACTTCCCCAGTTAAAAGTCTCTGCATTAAACCTTTCTTTTGAATTTTTAAAGTATCCCTCTGATCTTCCAGAGTTTTAATTTCTTCATCTATCGTAAATAAAAAATCAGCTATCTTCTTTTGTTCTTCAATTGAGGGGACAAAAAGCCTTATTTGTTCCAAAGAACCAAAATCAAGACTATCCCGAACACTGCCCTGCGTAAGACATCGCACCTTTCCAAGAAAATTATATGATTTGATAAACTGGCTCATATATTCAGGAAGCAACTCATCCGCTTTGGTTTCAAAGATGACGTACATCGGACTAAGGATGCCATTATCGTAATTCTCAAGACGAGCAATTGATCCAACATTAACTCGAGAAGGGTTATATCCAAACTGACCTTTTTTAACAATTTTATAATTTGATAAATCC
>Ga0075121_1000284_pt1 | contig 35902 bp, 27 predicted proteins | sample AntAceMetag02UKG_FD_69793 | JGI IMG/M metagenome (GOLD analysis project Ga0075121, IMG submission 69793) | Saline lake microbial communities from Ace Lake, Antarctica - Antarctic Ace Lake Metagenome 02UKG | ecosystem: Environmental > Aquatic > Non-marine Saline and Alkaline > Saline | place... | reverse complement strand
ATCTGCCCGATGGCGTGGAAGTCGTGGGCATGACCCCCTTGGGATTCCCGAATGTGGAACCCCAAGCGCGGGCGCGATCTCGTCGTCCCCTAGGGGAGACGGTGATGAAGGAACGCTGGAGCTAGTTGGGCATGGAGAAGCACGGTCATGGGCACCTTTGATCTGGTTTCGGATTTCAAGCCGACCGGCGATCAGCCTGCGGCGATTCAGCAACTCCTGAAGGGCTACGGAAGCGGGAAGGCCTTCCAGACGCTGGAAGGCGTGACCGGTTCCGGCAAAACCTTCACGATGGCCAATATCATCGCGCAGCAGAGCAAGCCCGCGCTGGTCATTTCCCATAACAAGACGCTGGCGGCACAGCTCTATTCCGAGTTGAAGGAGTTCTTTCCGAACAATGCGGTGGAATACTTTGTCAGCTATTACGACTACTATCAGCCGGAAGCCTACATCCCGCACACGGACACCTTCATTGAAAAGGATGCCAGCATCAACGAGGAGATCGAACGGCTTCGCCTGGCCGCGACCGATGCACTGATCAATCGCGAGGATGTGGTGATTGTCGCTTCGGTGTCCTGCATCTACGGGCTGGGGTCCCCGGAAGACTATCGTGCGATGCTGATCAGCATGCGGGTGGGTGAGGAGGTCGCCCGCGAAAAGCTGATGAAGCGTCTTGTGGATGTGCAATACACACGCAATGATCTGGCAGCCCTGCCGGGGACCTTTCGTGCCCGCGGTGACACGCTGGACATCTTTCCGTCCTACAGTAAGGAAGGCGTTCGTGTTGAGTTATTCGGCGACACCATAGAAAGTCTGCGCCGGATCGACCCGCTGACCGGCAAAACGCTGCAGACCCTGGATCATATGAGCATCTCGCCTGCCAAACATTTTGTGATGCCCGCAGAGAGAATCATTCCGGCCATCGACCGCATCGTAGCCGAGATGGAGGCGCGGGTGAGCGAACTGGAGCAGCAGAACAAACTGCTGGAAGCCCAGCGCCTGCGGATGCGGACGACCTATGACATGGAAATGCTCCGGGAAGTGGGCTACTGCAGTGGCATCGAAAACTATTCGCGGCCGCTGGCCGGGCGGCCGCCCGGGGTGAGACCCCAGACGCTGATGGACTTTTTCCCGCCGGACTTCCTGACCGTCATCGATGAATCGCATGTGACGCTTCCGCAGGTCCGGGGCATGTTCAACGGGGACCAGGCCCGGAAGCGCACCCTGGTGGAGCACGGCTTCCGGCTACCTTCCGCACTGGACAACCGCCCCATGAATTTTGAGGAGTTCATGGGGACGGTCGGGCGGGTCCTGTTCACATCGGCCACCCCGGGTCCGCTGGAAACGAGTTTGGCCGGCAAGCCGGTCCGTCAGGTGATCCGGCCCACCGGGATTCTGGATCCGCGGGTGGAAGTGCGCCCCTTGACCGGGCAGGTGGACGATCTGATTGAAGAGGTGCGCCTTTGCGCCGAACGGAAAGAGCGGGTGCTGGTCACGACGCTGACGAAAAAAACGGCGGAGGATCTGTCGGCCTATCTGCAGAATATCGGGATCCGATCGAAGTACCTGCATTCGGATATCACCGCATTGGATCGCGTGGCGATTCTGCGCGGTCTGCGCAAGGCGGAATTCGACTGCCTGATCGGGATCAATCTGCTTCGCGAAGGGCTGGATCTGCCCGAGGTTTCGCTGGTGGCCGTGCTGGATGCGGATAAGGAGGGTTTCCTGCGCAGCGAGACCGCCTTGATCCAGACCGCGGGCCGGGCCGCACGCCACCTGCAGGGACGGGTCCTTCTGTATGCCGACCGGGTTACGAAGTCGATGAGACGGATGATGGACCTGACCGCAGAGCGCCGGCGCGTCCAGGAAGCCTATAATCTGGCGAATGACATCACGCCCACCAAGATTGAGAAGGCGATCCTGGAGACGCTCTCTCAGGAGGCGAAGAGCCGGGAGATCGAGGAAACGGTCGTACGCGAGGCCGGGGAGGACTATGATGTGGTCCGGGTCATCGCGGAAATGGAACGAGAGATGGCGGAAGCGGCCGATGCCATGGAATATGAACGGGCCGCCTTGCTGAGAGATCAAGTCTTTGAACTGAAGAAGGCCGAGAACCCGTTCAAAGGATCGGAGCCGCAGCGCAAGCGAAAGCCAATCATGTATCATCCTGGAAAAGGCCGCAAGGGCGGCTGGAGGAAGAAAAAATGAGTGAAGATATTCTGCCGTTAGAAGAGAATCCTGAAATCCGTGCCCTGCTGGCCCGCGAGTTGGAGGAGGATATCGGCCCGGGAGATGCCACCACACTTTCGCTCGTGGATTCAGCCTCGACGGCACGAGCCAGCCTTGTCGCGCGGCAGGCACTTGTCCTGTCCGGCGTCCCGCTGGCCGCAGCGGTATTTCGGCTGGTGGATCCCGACCTGCGCATTGAAATCCTGCGCTCTGATGGGATGCCCGTGGAAGAAGGGGCGTCTGTGATGCGACTGGAAGGTTCTGCTCGCGCGCTGCTGACGGCGGAGCGTACGGCATTGAATCTGCTACAGCGGATGACCGGTATCGCAACCGCGACAGCACAACTGGTCCGGATTGTATCGGACTATGGCACATTGATCCTGGATACGCGCAAGACGGTTCCCGGCCTGCGTCATCTGGATAAGTATGCCGTAAAGTGTGGTGGGGGAACCAACCACCGGGTGGGGCTGCATGATGCCATTCTCATAAAGGACAATCATCTGGCCTTCTGGCACGAAAAGAATCGGGGCACGCTGGCCGATGCGGTTCATGCGGCCCGGGAGGCGTATCCGGGGCTGAAGATCGAGATTGAAGTGGACACGCTCGAACAGCTGGCGGAAGCCTTGCCCGGGAAGCCCGACTGGGTGCTGCTGGATAACATGTCCCCGGCGACCATTGCCGAAGCGGTCGGTCTCTGCAGCGGGAAATGCAACACGGAGGCCTCCGGGGGCATCACGGTGGAAACGGTCCGCGAGTATGCCCGGGCGGGTGTCACCGCGATCTCCATCGGGGCGTTGACCCACTCGCCGAAAGCGGCGGATCTCGCGCTCGATTTTGAATAGGGTCAACGGTATGCAATGGGGTTTTCCATGCCGGTGGCTTGCCGAAACGGCCTCCACCAATGATGTCGCCCGTGAATGGGCTCTGGCCGGGGCACCGGACGGGGCTGTGATCATCGCTCGTCACCAGACCCAGGGGCGGGGGCGACGGGAACGGATCTGGGATTCGCCAGCCGGAACCGGCTTGTATCTGTCTGTGATTCTGCGCCCGGATTGGCCGGCCACCGATGCCCCGAAGCTCGCGATTGTGGCTGGGATGGCCGCGTTCACCGCTTTGCAGAGGGCCGGCATCCCGAATTTGAAAGTCAAATGGCCCAATGATATTCTGGCGTCGGGCCGGAAAATCTGTGGCGTATTGGTGGAGCCACTCATTGGGGGAGGCCGGATTGAATTTGCGGTGCTGGGCATGGGGATCAATGTATGGCAGCAGGTCGCGGATTTCCCCGCCGCATTGCAGGCGACGGCCACCTCCTGCCGCATGGAAGGGTTTCCCATGGAGGTCGACCTTCTGAAGGAGAATGTGGTAGACTCTCTGCAGGTGATCCGACAAAAACCATTTGACGCACTCCGTGCGGAATGGCTTGAGGCGGGCGCCAGAGAAGAGGAGCCGGAACTATGAGTATTTTGGCAATCAACATCGGGAACTCTCGAACCGCAGTGGGGTGGTTTTCTGGAGACAAGATCCGTCGCTCGGCCCGGATCGAAGAGGTGACGCCTGTGATTCTGGAAGGGGTGGCCAACGACGAAATGCCGGAGCGGATTGGTCTCTGCTCTGTGGCCCCGAAACAGAATAAAGCCTGGGAACGCCTCGCGAAGAAAACGTTTCCGAAGGTACCCGTCTATTGGGTCAATTCGACGTCTGATTTTGGCTTGCCAGTTGATTTGAAGCGTCCCGACCAGACGGGCTGCGATCGATATGCGGATGTGGTGGCCGGTGCGGAACTGTGCGGCTCTCCCTGTATCGCATGCGATTTCGGCACGGCCACGACGTTTAATCTGGTGCTGCCGCGCCGCGGGTTTGCCGGCGGGGTGATTGCCCCCGGCTACGGAATGTGGTTTGACGCTCTCCATGGCAGCACGGCCCAGCTGCCCCGGCTGAAGCCCGGGGGGATCAAATTGAAAACAGGGCGCGACACAGAAGAAGCGATGCGATTGAGCGCCCGTTGGGGCTATCGCGGGATGGTCACCGAAATCCTGTGGCAGCTCAGTAAAGTCTGCGGCAAGAAGGATCCCTTCCTGTGCGCGACCGGCGGCTGGGCCAAAACTGTGATGCATGATGCCGGGCTGAAGATCCCTGTGGTCCCTGATTTGACCCTTCATGGCATTGCCCGTATCACGGAGCGGAATACACGCTCCTGAGACAGTTTTCTTCAGGCGGGAACCGGTGAAACCCCTTTGGGGGCGGCTTGCAGGGGGCGCGGGGGAGTGGTAGGATACGCCGCTATGAAACACGCGATATCATTAAAGGTCCGCTCCTACGAGTGCGACTCGTATGGTCATGTGAACCATGCGGTTTATATCAACTATCTGGAGGTTGCCCGGACGCGCTATCTGCAGGAAGCGGGGTATGACTATCCCGGTCTGATGAAAGCGGGTTTTTTCACCTATGTGTCTCGCGTGGATGTATCTTATCGATCTCCAGCGTTCAGTGATGAGGATCTGACGATTGAAAGCGAGCCGGCCCTCCTGCGCCGGGTCAGCGGTGTGATGCGTCAGGTGATCCGCCGGGGGGACACCGTGATTGCAGAGGCGAATGTGCATTGGTGCATTGTGAATGAGAAGGGGCGTCCCTCCCGTCCCCCGGAAGCCTATGATTTGCGGAGTCTGACCCCATGAAACAAGGAATACGTGATCGGGTAAGCGGGAAGCCGGCTCCTCGCGGGGCCTCTGATGCGATTCAGCAGCGTCTGATCGCTCAGGAGTGGTGGCCCATGGGCTTTCAGGTGGGCGTCTATATGGCGACCGCACGCGAACCGAAGACTTCAATCCTGCTGGCTGACCTGCAGGCGCGTGGAGCTCGGATTGCCGTACCGGTACGTCGTCGACAGATCTATGGCTGGGGCTGGGTGACGGCGGAAACCCGCTGGACGCAGGGCGCGCACGGAATCCGTGAGCCGGCGTTGTCCGAAGAGGCCCTGACAGAGGAGTTGCGGGTTATTGTGGTGCCGGGTGTTGCCTTTGATGCGCAAGGCGGACGTCTGGGGCACGGGCGGGGCCATTTTGATCGGCTGCTTGAAGAGAGTCCGGCGCTTCTGATCGGACTCTGTTATGAAAACCGCCTGCTGGAGGCGGTTCCCATGGAACCCCACGATGTCCGGATGGATATGGTGGTGACAGAAAAACGAACGCTTTTCGCCTCGGATGCGGCGGCAAAGCTGGAACGATTGACAGGGTAAGAAGATGTTTCTGGAATGGTTATGGCCTACGCTGACTGCAGTGGGGTTCGCGCTGATCGGCGGGTTCGGTTATGCGCTGTTTGTGCGATTACGCGATGCAGCGGCAAATCGCGCTGCAGGCGATGTGTTGCGCAATGCCCAGCGCGATGCGGATGTGCTGCGGAAGGAAGCCGAACTGATCTCCCGCGATGAGCTGATGCGTACCCGCGAGAAGGCCGAGCAGGAACTGCATACCCGCCAACAGGTTCTTTCCACGGCAGCCGATCGTCTTTCCAAACGCGATGAACGAATGGAGCGGGAGGAAGAGCGACTGGAAGAACGGGCTCAGGCACTGGATCTCCGTGCGCAGACCCTGGAAGAGGCGCGCGCGACCACGGCGGCTGACCGGGAAGCTCTGGAGACCCTGATCTCCGAGGAACGGGGCCGTTTGGAGGCGCTGGCCCATCTGACGGCGGATCAGGCCCGGGAAGAACTGCTGGCTCAATTGGAAAATGAACTGACAGATGAGAGCGCGGCATTGATCCGGAAATCCCAGGAAGATGCCCGGGCCACGGCCGAGTCAAAGGCACGTGGAATTGTGACGACAGCCATTCAGCGGGTGGCGGTCGATCAGGTGTCGGATGTCACTACGATCCCGCTTCATTTGCCGAGCGAGGGGATGAAGGGGCGGATTATCGGCCGGGAGGGGCGCAATATTCGTGCCCTGGAAATGGCGACAGGGGTCACGCTCATTATTGATGATTCCCCGGAAGTGGTGGTGTTATCCTCATTTGATCCCATCCGCCGGGAAATTGCCAAGGTGGTCCTGGAGCGCCTGATGCTGGATGGGCGGATCAATCCGGTCCGGATTGAAGAAATGGCGGATAAGGTCACGGCGGAGCTGGACGATTTGATTCTGCAGGCGGGAGAGGAAGCGGTGGAATCCCTGCGCCTCCAACGGGTGCCCTTGGATCTGCTCCGCTTGCTGGGCCGCCTGAAATTCCGGACGAGCTACTCCCAGAACGTGCTTCGGCATTCTGTGGAAGCCGCGCACCTAGCTGGCTTGATGGCACCCGAAATCGGGCTGGACCCGACCCTTGCCAAACGGGCCGCGCTCCTCCATGACATCGGCAAGGCCGTGGATCATGAAGTGCAGGGGAGCCATGCCGAAATCGGTGCGGACCTGCTGCGAAAAGCCGGAGAGAGCGAAATCTTGGTCAACGCCGTGCGCGCTCATCACGGAGAAGCGGAGGCCGACAGCGCCTATGCCGCGCTGGTGGCGACAGCCGATGCAATTACAGCGTCGAGACCCGGTGCTCGTGCCGATACGACCGAGCACTTTCTCAATCGGATGGAAGCGTTGGAGGACATCGCAAAGGGCGAACCGGGGGTGGTGCGCAGCCTGGCCATGCAGGCCGGGCGCGAACTCCGCATCTTTGTCGAGCCGACATCGATTGATGATCAGGCCGCCATTCAACTTGCCCGGAACCTGTCGAAGCGGATTGAAGAGCATTTGGACTATCCCGGACAAATCAAAGTGACGGTGATTCGCGAAACGCGTTGTGTGGAATACGCCCGATGACCGGGCGCAAAAAGAAATGGCTGGAAAAATGAAAATTTTGTTTATCGGTGACATTGTGGGTGGGCCTGGCCGTATGGCCATGGCGCGCATCGCGACGCGCTACAAGGCCGAGGGCCGTGCGGATCTGGTCATCGCCAATGCGGAGAACAGTGCGGCGGGCCGAGGCATCACCTCCAGATTGGCCGAGGAACTGTTTTCTGGCGGAGCCGATGCGCTGACGATGGGCGATCATGTGTGGGATCAAAAGGAGTCTCTCCCGTATTATGATCGTGAGCCGCGCATGGTCCGGGCTCTGAACCTGCCTCCCGGATGCCCCGGTAACGGGGAAACCACCCTTCAAACCCCGACGGGTCCGGTAACGATTGTCCAGTTGATGGGGCGGACGTTTATGAATTCCACTGCGGACTGTCCGTTCCGGACGATCGATCAGTGGCTCAAAAAGAACGGAACCCCGCGTCGGCCCATTCTGGTGGATATGCATGCCGAGGCCACCAGCGAGAAAGTGGCGATGGGCAAGTTCCTGGATGGCCGGGTTACCGCGGTGTTGGGAACCCATACGCATATTCAGACCGCCGATGAAGCCGTGACGGCCAAGGGAACCGCCTACATGACCGACCTGGGCATGACAGGTCCATGTGATTCCGTGATCGGGCGGACCACGGAAGCCATTCTGTCGCGCTTTATCAGCGGGATGCCTTCTAAGTTTGAAATTGCCAGCGGGGATGTGCGTCTTCATGGCGCGCTGGTGACGGTCGATCCGCTCACGGGAAAAGCCTTGAAAATCAAACGCGTTGAGGAAATTCTCTCCAAACCGAACTCATGAAGCGCATCCTGGTCATCAAGTTGAGTTCCCTGGGTGATATCGCTCATGCACTCCCGGCGGTCCGCGCCTTGAAGGAGCGGACGGGTGCGGACATCGACTGGGTGACCCAGTCGGAATATGCAGGACTGTTGAAGTGCTGTTCCGATGTGAACCGCATCATTTCTTTTCCCCGCCGTGCCGTCCTGCGGAATGGATTCCTATTTCTGCGCGCGCTCCGGCGTCACAAATACGATGTCATTGTGGATCTGCAGGGGCTCCTAAAAAGCGCGCTGGTCGCGCGTCTGGCGCGAGGAGACCGGCGCATCGGTCCCGCATGGGCGAGGGAGGGAGCGCATCACGTCTACCAGGCCCAGCCGCCCCGGCCTGTGGGCCCCCGCCAGCATGCCGTTGACGAATTGATGAATGTGGTGGATCTGATTGCTCCCGGGGAGGACATTCCTTCGGATCTGCATTTTCATTTCCCAGATGCGGAGAGCGACGGTCGGCCCGGACCGCATGTTGCCTTTGCTCCGTTTTCCCGATGGATCACCAAGGATTGGCCTGCAGAGAAGTTTGTGGAGGTGGGACGCCGTCTGGCCAAAGAGATGGGGTGTCGCATCTCTATCCTGGGGGCGCGCGAGAATGAGGTAGCCGGGGCGACGATGGCCCGGCAGATCGGCCCTGGCGCCCACAACTTGTGCGGCCGGACGGATCTTGTGGGGCTTTGTTCGGTGTTGAAAGAAATGGATCTACTCATCACCGTGGACTCCGGCCCCATGCATTGGGCCGATGCCATGGGTGTGCCGCTGGTGGCGATCTTCGGCGCGACCGATCCGGCCCGTACCGGCCCGTACCATCAACTCGATCACGTAGTCACACAACCTGGGCTGGACTGTCGGCCCTGTCATTCCCGCAGCTGCGCCCGGGAAGATCTGGCCTGCCTTCGCACTCTCGAGGTCGAAGCCGTATTTCAATCCGCACTGCTGAGACTATGAGGCCGGGTAAGGAATCACAATGAAACAAACGCTTGTATTTTTGGTCTGTATCGCGTGGGGAGCCCTTTCAGGGTTTTCTGCAAATCCTTTGCGCGTGCCGATACATTTTGCGATTACCAATGACGCCGGTCTGGGTAACGAGTGGTTTGTGGTCGGAAACCATCCGGATGTGGGGTCATGGGATCCGGCGCATGCGGTGAAGCTGGTGTGGTCGGAGGGCGATGTCTGGTGGGGGGACATCGGGGTGCTGGCCGGGACGGCGTTGGAGTACAAATTCGTGAAGCGGCTGACAGCGCCTGAATCCATCTGCGACAGCGAAAACCAAGTGGAATGGTGGCCTGAGGGGGACGGGAACAACCTGCAGATGCAGGTCCCGGTGGGACCGGATGCACCGTTCACGGGCAAGCGGATTGAGTTTTGGTCTGATATGACCAACGTTAATCTACGCTATTCGCTGCTGTCATCGGCCGATTTCAACGCGACGGGCACGTGGCAAACGGTGGGCATGACTGTGGCCGGACAAGGGTTTCGTTCGGGCGAGTGGCGGCACGTGGCGGAAGGGGTGGGGGAAGAAGGGGCGTGGATGCGCTTCACCTTCAATGGGCTTCGTGACGGAGCGGATACCTGGGAAGGCGCCTGGGACATGAACGACTATTGGACGCCGCTGGATGCCATGGTGGTGCGCGACCGGCAGGTGTTCAACTATGTGCCGCCATCCAACGGTGTGGCGGTCAGCCGCGTAGTGGGCACCAATGTGGGGTCTTCCGTCGTCGGGGTGGCGGGGAGAGACATTCGCATCTATGTGCCCAGAGGCTATGATGAGAATCCGGACCGGAGCTATCCGGTGGTGTATATGAGCGACGGCGAGAATGTATTTTTCCCCGGTGGGACGTACGGATGCTGGTATGCGGATACGACGGCCGATGAGGAAATCCGGGGCGGACGGATGCGCGAAACAATCGTGGTGGGGGTTCCGTCGGGAGCGGAGCGTACGGTGGAATATCTGCCGCACATGGACTGGTATGACGGGCATCAGGGGCGGGCCGATCTCTATGCGGACTATCTGATCCACAATGTGCGCCCCACAATCGATTCGCACTATCGCACGAAGAACAACCGGGAAAACACAGGGTGCATTGGATCCTCGTCAGGCGGATTGCTGGCCATGTATCTGGGCACATGGACCAATGTGTTTGGGCTGGTGGGGGCGTTATCAGGTGTCTATGACACAAACTTCTGCCCGAACTATATGGAGTGGCTGGCGGTGGAGCAGCCGCACGATGCACGGGTGATGGACGTGGGCAATGAAGGTGGGGACATCGCCATTGGCGATACACTCCTGTATCAGTCCAATCTGGAACTCTATTGGGATTTGCTTGGGTTCGGCTACGTGCCCAACTGCGACTTACGTTTCATGGTCGGCTGCGGGCAAGAGCACAACGAAACCGCCTGGGCTTCGCGTTTAGCGTATATATACCGGTTTCTGCTTGATGTGCGCGAGGAACCGAACGGGTACCTGCCCCAGAATATGACGTTGTCCGACCGGGACATAGCATTCCCTGTGTATCGGGGCACAACCTATTCCGTGGAGCAGTCTGAGGGGCTGACGAATGGATGGGCTGCGATCACCAACTGGGTGCGTGAAATCAGGCCTTGGTCCGAACAGATATTTACGCTGCCATCAGATGCTACAGGATTTTTTCGAGTGAAAGGTGAATAGTTGACGAGCGCACCTTTCAGGGATATGTACAAACGGGAATTTAGGAGAGCATATGAGCGATACAATTTCAGGCAGAGTATTGGTGACCGGCGGCGGTGGATTTCTCGGGATCAACCTGATCCGCCATCTGATGAGCAAAGGCGTCACCGAGATCCGCTCTTTGGACCTGGCTGCGTTTGATTATCCGGAGAAGGACCGTGTGGATGTCTGTACAGGCGACATCCGGGATGAAGCCTGTGTTGCGAAGGCGATGGAAGGCGTGGAGTGGGTGGTTCACACCGCGGCAGCGCTTCCGCTCTATTCCGAGGAAGATATCCTCACGACGGATATCGAAGGGACACGCACATTGCTGGCGGCGGCCGAGAAGGCCGGGGTGAAGCGCTTTGTAATGATCTCCAGCACCGCGGTCTATGGCATTCCCGATCATCATCCCTTGCGGGAAGACGACGAGATGATTGGCGTGGGTCCATACGGGCGAGCCAAGATCGAGGCCGAAGAGGTGTGCCTGCAATTTCGCGACAACGGCATGTGTGTGCCGATCATCCGCCCCAAGTCGTTTGTGGGGCCCGAGCGTTTGGGCGTCTTTGCGCTGTTCTATGACTGGGCCTATACCGGACATGGCTTCCCGATGATCGGGAACGGTCACAACCGCTATCAACTCCTCGATGTGGAGGATCTGTGTGAGTCGATCTGGCTCACCCTGACACTGGATGCCGCCACGGTGAATGACACCTTCAACATCGGGGCCAAAGAATTTACGACGATGCAGGAGGACTACCAGGCCGTACTGGATGATGCCGGCCATGGAAAGAAGATTCACGGATTCCCTGCGAAGCCGATGATCTGGACGCTTCGCTTTCTGGAAATGCTCAAGCTTTCACCGCTCTACAAATGGGTGTATGAAACGGCCAGCCAGGATTCTTTTGTGAGTATCGACAAGGCGGAGAAGTTCCTCGGGTTCCAGCCGCGCTTTTCGAACAAGGAAGCCCTGGTCCGGAATTATCGTTGGTATGTTGAGCATCTGGACCAGTTCGAGAATGCCAGCGGGGTGTCGCACCGCGTGCCGTGGAAGCAGGGGATCCTGAGGGTCGCCAAGCTTTTCTTTTGAAATGAAAACGCCGGGGCCCAAGAAAATCGAAATTCAATGTCCCGCCTGCGGGCGGGAGTCATGGCTGTCGCGCAAGACGAAGTATGAGGGATTCACGGCGGTGGGGGAAATTCTGAGCTGTGCGCTGTGCTCCCACGAGTTTGGATCGGAGGAGGAGATCGACTTCATAGGAAGCCGGACGCCTCAGGTCTTTACCGAGGTGGACCGGCCCCGGGCCGTGAAAATCTTCAATGAAGACGAGAAGGGGCGGATGTGCCGGTACTGTGCGGAATATGTGATCAACCCCTTTCTGCAGCGTTGCGCATTGCATCACTGCGAAGTGGAGGCCACCGACACCTGCCCTCACTTTCGAGCGAAGCCTCCACCCGAGCTGGGCGAGGACCCCGAGATCCCAAAGCCCTTCAGTCTGTAGGGCACAAAAAACCGGAAAGGAAATCCTTTCCGGTTTTTGTTTGGCCGGGGTCCGGTCAAAAGCTGTTGCCGCTACCGCTAAACGGCATGGACGGGGCACTTTCCCATGGCTGGGTCATGTTCCACGGAAGGTCCGATTCGGCATCCGGGGAGGCACATCCGGCACAGGCGAGGGCAATGAGTCCCATCGCGAGCACAGTCAAAAGCCAGTTCCAACGGGTCATGGCCAGATGGACGGGAGAGCTGAGTAATGGTTGAGCTCCATCACCTGAAGGGTCACGACAGCGGCAAAGAGTACAACCGCAACCAGGGTCATGCCCGCAAGGCCTTTAGTAGAGAACATAGTCGCCCTCCTCGATGGTGTCCTGCTGGAAATCGGTGATGACTTCGGCGATGGATACATCGTTGCGGACCGCACTGATGCGGATCTTGCCGATCATGTTGTCGCCGCGGTAGATGATCATTTCAGCTGTGCTCTGTGCGCCCTGATTGGAGCCGATATCGATGACAACGAAGTTCCAGTCGGCATTCGCATAGACGATCTTGGCTGTGGTGCCGACCGGCATGGTGATGGTTTTGTCGCGTTCCCGGTCACACTTCTCAAGTTGCATTTCGATGGAATTCTTTTCTTCTTCCAATTGGGCCATATCGTCTTGAAGGGTTTCAATCTGCGCGGTCAGGTCTTCTTGCTGACTTTCCAGTGTGGCTTTTTCATCCTCAAGGGTGGCAATCAGGTTGCTCTTCTCTTCGAGTTCTTCGTTCTTGGTGCGAAGGGTGTCATTGAGCTGCACGATTTCGGTGCGGGCATCTTCGAGCTGCGCTTTGGTATTTTCCAGTTCCGCGCGGGTGTTCTCGAGATCCTGACGGGTGTTTTCCAAATCGGTTTTGGTGTCGTCCCAGCCCTGCAGGACGGCCTTGGCGACCTGATCGGCTTTCTTGAGCTCACGCCCAAGAACCGGGAGATCATCCTTGACGCCGATTTGGAGCCGGCTCACTGCGAAGGGGAGAGCCTGCTGAGTTTCTTCAGGAAGAGACCCTTTCAGGGTGGCAACTACGGTTCCGATGCCCGTTTCGAGATTCTGGGTGCGAGCTTTAATCAGTGTGCGCTGCGGGAACAGCCAGATTGCCTGAAGGCAAAGGGCGGCAATACCGAGTAACAATACGATCACAACAAGCGGCTTCAACAATTTAGCCATAGTATCCTCCAAAAACGTTAGTGAGCGCATTGTGGTGCAAAGCGCAAGCGATGTCAAACCCAATAAGAAAGCGGATGCAAAAGGGGGGAGAAGAGGGCATCAGTAAAACAGAATCTCACTCCAGCGCAATCCCTTGGCCGAAAATTTCCATCGGCCCTGACTGCGGGTCAGATAGCCTCGTCCGTTGCGCCCTAGGACATCCGAAAAGACCCGGAAGACGGCCTGTCGCTGGTTGCCCAGTTTTTTGATTTCGGCGGCATTGGCGTTGCGGCCGGAGATGGGGATTCCAGATTCCGAGAGGGCCAGAAGAAGTGGGCCGTCCTCATGGGGCTCCCCTTCCCAGAGGGCGGGATAGCGCTTGAAAAAGTTAGGGGTTTTTCCGCGCAGGATGACTTCGCAGGCCGGGGGAAGTTGCGCGAGATAGGACCCCATTGTCAGACCCGGGTCGCTTGATTGGTGGGCAAAGAAATCCAGGGGATCGATCCCGAACAGATTTTGACCATTATAGTTGCCGAAGTCCGGTATCATTTTTTCTTCACGGCTTTTCCGTTCAAAGCGGGAGTTGAGCAGAAGGCCGATTTCCCAGTGCAGGTGGCTCCGGCTGCGTGGAATGGGTGGGCGGGTGCTGCTGGAGTGCCCCATGGTTCCCAGGATGTCGCCGGGCGAAACCGTCTGGCCCCGCCGGATTCCGAAGCGGATGTCAGCCATATGGGCATACAGGGTGTAGGCACTCGCGATCTTCACGGTACCGTCCCGCTGGGGAATTTCGCCCAGGGTGGGATCGGGATGCTCCAGCACCACATATTTGCCATAGGTGGAGCTGCCCCCGCTGGAGTTCACAAAAGCGACGCGACCTTCTGCGACCGCAAAGATGGCATCGAGGGCTTCGCCTTTCCGGTCGCGTTCCGTGGCGGCGATGTCGACGCCCTCATGAAACGAGGCCCGAAGGTGACCTTTGCGGGAGACGGTGCGGGTGGAGCCGAACTTGGCCGAAATAAGACGGCCGGAACCGGTGGGCTGCAGGACGCCGGGCGTATCCGGGTTCAGGAGGTTCTGCTGCGGGGTGGGGGTGACCATCCGCTGCCACACGGGCGGTGGGGGCGGCGGCGGTTCTTCGGGGACGACTTCTTCCACGACCGACACGGCCAGCGGCGCGGCCGGGGGCAGCATGGCGCATCCGCCGGATCGCAGCGCGAGCCAGCGGAAGAGAGTGAAGTCCAGCGCCAGGAGAGGAAGAATCCAAACCAGATGGCGCAAGGGGGATTTGCGCAGGGAAGAAGACATGACCGCTAGACGGCCATGATGTCTTTTTCTTTGGCCGACACCATTTCGTCCACCTTCTTGCCGAAGGTGTCGGTGTATTTCTGAATCTCGGCCAGCGCGCGATCCCGATCATCCTCACTAATGGAGGAGGCTTTCTCCATGGCCTTGACCGCATCGTTGGCCTCGCGGCGAATGGCCCGGATGGCGACGCGGGTTTCTTCACCCAGACGGCTGGCGACCTTGGTCAGGTCTTTGCGGCGTTCTTCACTCAGTTCCGGAATCGGCACCCGGATCAGACGGCCATCATTCAGCGGGCTGACTCCGATGTTGGCCGCATGAATGGCCTTTTCGATGGCCGGAAGCGAAGACGGGTCGAACGGCTTGATCACGATGAGGCGGGGCTCCGGTGTGCTGATCATCGCCATCTGCTTCAGACGGGTCTGGGCACCATAGCAGTCCACCGTGATCTGATCCACTAGGCTGGGAGAAGCTTTTCCGGTCCGCAGCCCGGTCAGTCCCTGTTGCAGGTGGTCCAGAGATTTTCCCATTTTGTCGTCGGCTTCGAGGAGGATGTCGTCAGAAGAGTCGTACATAAGTTTCCTTTCGATTCAAATTAAGAGGTGACCAGGGTGCCGACCTTTTCGCCGCGCACCACGCGCAATAGTTCACCGCTCTTAAAGAAATCAAAAACCAGTATAGGAATTTCGTTGTCCATGCAAAGGGAAAACGCGGCGGCGTCCATCACTTTCAGACGTCGGGCCAGCGCCTCCGAATAGGTCAGGCGGTCAAATTTGACGGCCTCGGGGTTTTTCATGGGGTCGGAATCGTAGATGCCATCGACCTTGGTGGCCTTGAGCAGGACATCGGCGCCGATTTCGGCAGCCCGCAAGGCCGCAGCACTGTCGGTGGTGAAAAAGGGGCTTCCGGTGCCGCCGCCGATGATGACCACGGTGCCCGCTTCGAGCAGGTCGATGGCCCGGCGGAACGTGAATAGCTCCACGATGGCCGGCATGGCCGTGGCGGAGAGCGCCTTGGCGGGAATGCCGGCAGCTTCCAGGGCAGATTGCAGCGCGAGACTGTTGATGAGGGTGGCCAACATGCCCATGTTGTCGCCATGAGCGCGCCCGAACCCGCGATCCTGTCCCTTCATGCCGCGGAAAATGTTGCCGCCGCCGATGACGACGCCGACCTGCACGTCCATCTCGCGGAGTTCTTTGATCTGGTTGGCCATCTGCGCCAGAATGGAATCGGATAGGCAATCGCCGGATTCATTGTCCCGCAGCACTTCGCCACTGAGCTTCAATAGAATTCTTTTGTATTTTGCTTGTGTCATCAGGATCTCCAGAGGGTCATAGGTGATGGGTGGAAATAGAGCAGGTGGGCGGATCCCCTTCAGGGGTCCCGAGCATATAGATGCCACCGGAGGGGCATCGGGGCACTTCCTCCAGATAGATGGGGATCAGGCTCTCGAGGCTGTCGGGGAAGCCGCCTTCTTCCAAGGCAAAGTTTTTGCAGGCGATGGAGAGGGCGTCGAGGTTGATGGCGCAGCGTGCCTCCCGCGCTTTTTTCTGATTATGAAAGAAGGCGGGCAGAGAGATGGCCGCCAACAGGACCAGGATGGCGAGCACAATCGAGACTTCGACAATGCTCATCCCGCTTTTCAATTTCATCAGTCAGTCTCCTTGGGTCAAAGGGGATGTTGTACCTATGGAGAGGGGGTTGAGTAAAGATGAAAGCATCCGGGAGAAGCGAAAAGTAAAAAAAGGCTTCGTCGCGCGGGGCAATTCGCTACAGTTCGCCGAATCCCAACCCCGAAAAGGAATTTCATGCTGACGACCAAACGATTTGATTATGTGGCCTTTGAACAGGTTCATCTGCACCCCTCTGTGGCCAATCACCGGCCTTTGAACGAGGCAAAAGTGGCGCATTATGCCGAAGATATCCTGCGCAACGGACTGCTGGAGCCGATTGTGGTTTGGGAGCGGAACCCGGGCGAATTCTATCTGGTGGGGGGCTTTCATCGCCACAATGCCATTCGCCGCATCCGGGCGGCTCAGCCGGGCTATTTTGATCGGATCGATGTGCGCGTGGTCCATGGCGAACTCGATGAAATCCAGGCCTTGAACCTGAAATTGAATGCGGACCGCCTGAATGCGCGGATCACCGACTATTTCGATGCCATCATTTTCATGGCCAATGCCAACTGGGACAAACAGCGTATCTCGCAGTTCATCGATAAGAATGTATCCTGGGTGGAGGACATTCTTCGTTATGCACCCGGGATGGATGCGCGGGTCCGACGCCTCCTGGAGGAGGGGAAAATCAGCTGGGCCAAGGCCAAGGCCATCTGCAAAAAAGCTCTGTCGGTGCCTCCTGGAGAAGAGCGCGAGGCCTGGGATAATGCCCTGACGGCCCTCCAGAATCCGAAAAAGCCTGCGCCTCGAGCCTTGACCTATCGCACGGCCCGGAAACGGCTGAAGGGCAAAAGCGAATCCTTTCAGGTATCGGGAGAGGATGTCCTGGCCCTATTGCAGGTGATTCGTGCCAAATCCGTTCCAGAGGGAAGCATTGAGCGCGTTCGTGCGGCCTTCCCAGGCCTGCTGGATGCCTAGGTTTTGCTTGTTCGTCGTCGTTATGGATAGTAAGTAGGTGAACTTATGAGCCATCAAATCAAATGGATTGTTGCCGCCGCATTTCTGCTCACCTGTTTGCTGCAGAGTGGGTGTGTGCTGGTGCGAAAAGGCGCCGCTAAGATGATCACGCCGATGGCCACCCAGCTGTCGGAGGGTCTCATGCTCCAGAATGACGTGGATCTGGTCCGTGACGGGGCTCCCGCATTCCTTCTGATGCTCGATGCCATGGCCGAGGCTCATCCGGAGAATCCCGCAGTGTTGTTGGCTGCCGCCGATGCCCAAATGGCCTATGCCACCGGGTTTGTAGACAAATCTGAGAAAAAGCGAAGCAAAATCATGTATCTCAAGGCCAAAACCTACGGGTTGCTTGCGCTGTCCAGGAACAAACGCTTTGCCAAGGCTCTGGAGGGTACGCAGGAGGAGTTCGAGGCCTCCCTTCTGACCTTTAAGAAGAAAGATGCGCCCGCACTTTTCACCACGGCCTCTTCTTGGGTAATGTGGATCATTGCCAGCTCGGATTCGCCGGCCGCGTTGGGGGAAATGCCCAAAGTGATGGCGATGATGGCGCGGATTCAGGAACTGGACCCCGGCATCCGGGAAGGCGGCGTCGAGCTGTTCTACGGCATCTATTATACGGTGCTTCCGCTGGGAGGTGGACGCGATCTCGAGAAAGCGAAGACCCATTTTGAAACGGCCATTGAGATCGCCGGCCCCGAATATCTGCTGCCCCGTGTCAGTTTCGCCGAATTCTACGCCCGGTATGCCTTTGACCAGGACCTATTTGAGATCACCTTGAACGACGTGCTTGAAGCCGAGCCCGACACCCGTGAATATACGTTGATGAATGCCGTGGCCCAGAAACGCGCGAAGGCGCTGCTGGATCAAACAGACGATTTGTTTTGAAGAAAGGGATCACATGAAGATGAATCTGAAACAACTGGGGCTCGCCGGATGCCTGCTCCTGTGCCTCGCCGCCACCGTGGGGGCAGGCCCCGTGCGTCTGAAGCTCGCGACGATGGCGCCCGAAGGCAGCATCTGGATGCAGGCGCTGGATGCGGCGAAAGAAGAAGTCAATGCGGCTACGGATGGCGCGGTGAAGGTGAAAATCTATCCCGGCGGAATCATGGGCGCCGAAAAGGATGTTCTCTTCAAAATCAAAACGGGCCAGCTCCAGGGCGGCGGGTTTATGGGCTATGCCATCGGACGGATCTGCCCCGATGCCCGCGCATTGATGTTTCCGATGGTCTTTATGAACTATCAGGAAGTCGATCAGGTGTTGGAGATGATGCTTCCCACATTGGAAGCCAGCGCCCGTCAGAATGGCTATGAGGCCATTGCCTGGACGGAAGTCGGATTTTCGTATGCGTATAGCATGAAGCCCGTGAACAGCCTGGACGAGCTGCGTACAACCAAGGTATGGGGACCGGATTCCCCCATGCTGATGGAACTCTTCAAAGCGGGAAACATTGCCACGATCCCGGCGAATATCACCGATGTGCTGACCTCGCTCCAGACCGGTTCGCTCGAGACCGTTTTCGGCCCTCCCACGGCCGCGGTAGCGGTCCAGTGGCATACCAAAGTCAGATCGTACAACACGCTTCGCCTGAGCTATTCCATTGGCGGGGTCTTTATCTCGTCTGTCGCGTGGGATAAAATGACCCCGGAGCAACAGGGCATTGTCAAAGGAGCCTTTGACAAGCATTGTCGCCTGTTGACGCCCAAAGTGCGCAAGAGCGACATTGAAGCGCTGGAATATATGCAGGGGCAGGGCGTCGTGGCCATCGAGGCCTCGCCCGTTGCCCTCGCCGAATTCCAGCAGATCGCAGCACAGGCGCTCGAAGCCGTGAAAGGCACCGTGTTCTCTAATGAGGCATGGGATCGCCTTCAGCTATCCCTTCAGAAAGTCCGCGGTCAATGAGCAGATGGGCGGAATGCATCTTTCGACGCTTGTCGGGGATAATCGATTGGCTGGAGCGGGCATTCCTCACCATTCTGGTCACTGGGATGGTCCTCTTGGCCGCCCTGCAGATTTTGTTGCGGAATGTCTGGCATACCGGCCTGAACTGGGCCGAACCCCTGCTGGGCATGGCCTTGCTCTGGCTGACGTTGCTCGGGGCTCTCGCCGCCGCCGGTCTGGGCCGCCATCTGTCGATTGATCTGGCTGCCGCACTGCTGCCCAAACGCGCCGCCGCCTGGTTAACGCGCTTGATTTCGCTGTTTTCGGCTGTGATTTGTGGCCTGCTGGCCTGGGCGGCCGGGCGCTATATTGGTTTCCAGCGCGAAATGGATATCGGCATGCTGCTGGATATTCCACTGTGGAAGCATTTCATGGTGATTCCCATCGCCTTTTGGCTGATGGCCTTTCGTTTTGCCGTTCGGGCGGTGGTCCCGGTGGCCTGGTTGGCTCCGAACAAGGATGAAGAATGCCTGCCGGGTGAGGGGAGGGTGCCCTCATGACATGGTTTGTAATCGCTTTCGCCCTGCTGGGCGTACCGATGTTTGTGGTCTTTGGAGCATTGTCGATGCTGGCCTATCAGTACAGCGGCATCGACTTTTCGGTTGTGATCAGCGAACTGACGCGTCTAACCAGCATGCCGATGCTGCAGGCGCTGCCGATGTTTGCGCTCGCGGGGTATGTTCTCGCGGGGAGCCGCGCCTCGGAACGCCTGTTGCGCATCACACGGGTAGCCTTCGGATGGATGCCCGGTGGCCTGGCGATGGTCTGCATCGTCACCTGTACCTTCATGACAGCTTTTACCGGCGCCTCCGGTGTCACCATTGTGGCCCTGGGTGGCTTGTTGCTGCCCGCACTGCTCAAGGACGGTTATCATGAAAAGGCTGCATTAGGACTGGTTACCAGCGGGGGGAACATGGGGGTCCTGTTCGTCCCGAGTCTGCCCCTGATTCTGTATGCCATCATCGCGCAGCCGATCTCGGGCGAGGTCACCATCGATGCCCTGTTCCGTGCCGGTATCCTGCCCGGATTGCTGGCCGTCAGCGTCCTCTGTGCCTACGGCATCTGGGCGGGGGTCCGCGCGAAGATTCCTCGCCATCCCTTTGTGCTGCGCGAGCTCGGGAAGGCCCTCTGGGAGGCCAAATGGGAGTTGCCGCTGCCGTTTGTGGTCCTGGGAGGCATCTATAGCGGTGTGCTGGTGGCCAGCGAGGCGGCCGTGATCACCGCGGCCTATGTGATGGTGGTCGAAGTGCTGATTTACCGGGAGATTCCGATCCGAAGGCTGAGCCTGATCATCCGGGATACCGTGGTCCTGGTCGGCGGCGTGCTGCTGATTCTGGGCATGGGTATGGCCATCACCAATTTCCTGATCGATGAGGAAGTCCCGCAGCTGATTCTGGAGTGGGTGGGGACCCGCATCACGCAACCCATCTTGTTCCTGATCGCCCTCAACGGCTTTTTGCTGGTGGTCGGCTGCATCATGGACATTTACACGGCCACCATAGTCATCGTGCCTCTGCTGGCACCTCTGGCGGCCCGCTATGGCATTGATCCCGTCCATTTAGCCATTATTTTCCTTGCGAACCTGGCCATCGGCTACAGCACACCGCCGGTCGGCATGAACCTCTTCATTGCGGCCATGCGTCTGAATCGGCCATTGCTGAAGCTGGCAGCCGCTTCCCTGTCTCTGATGGGCCTCATGCTGATTGTGCTGCTTCTCATCACCTATTGGCCGGCCCTGAGCCTGGTCCTTGTGAAATAAGGCCTCTCTGGCCTTCCAAACCGACAAAATCCATCATTTTCTGGCTTTTTGAGCCCATTAGGCCTATAAAATCAGCTAATAGACGCTGTTTTTGCCTCTTGTGATGTCTTGATGATGTCCTCTGAGGCAGCTCATCCCATGGGAACACGCCTTCTATTCGCATGTTTTCGTCTGTATGGAGTCACCACAGGCGGATCTGATGCGGGAAGCGCAGGGCTCCATTGAGTCAGGATAGGATTCACTTTTGGATGATTCTGGCTCCAAAAGCCGAGAATCGCCTCATGGAGAGGCCTACACCATGAAATGATGCCATTTGTGGCGCATTTTCGTCATTATAGCCTATTTATGCCCCATTTCTGATCAAATTCTTCAAATTGAATCCATGTGGGAGAGCCACATCCAGCCTTCATCTTCTTCCTCTTTTTTAAATGAAGCCAACTGGTGATCCCCTGAGGACAAATTTAGGGTTGCTCATCATCTAATTCTATGAAATCCAGTTAAATATACCGATGATACCCGTATATTTAAAGTAGGGATATTGAAGAAAATATACCTGCATAAAACCTAAAATATATGATTATTTGACATTTTGTAGGTGAGGAGGCCGTAAAATTGGCCAAAACCGTCAAATTTGTCGATTTTTGGTAAAATTTAGCAGGGTCCAGTCCACTTTTTGCAGGTATGGGGAGTGAAAATGAATATATTTCAGATACCTGAAGCCATTTGAAGTGACATTTTGGAGCGTGGGGAAGGCATATTCAATGTGTCGCAAGTGAATGCAATGAGCTACATCAGGCGGGGGGGTGGCCTACTTTCAGGCCCGGTTTCTGCTTGCGGGTTGTTGAACTCGCAGTGGATTCCCGTCAGGTAGAAACATTCGGATAATATTTACGTAAAATAATCGTAATAATATGTGAACAAAAGGTTGCGCATAAGCCCTTATACGAGTATTGATATATATAGAGATTAAGAATGAGTAAAGAAAGCATTTGGATTGCGAAAGCATAAAGGTGTCAGATAACAATTCCAAGCCAAGGTTCACCCCGGTCGTGTCGGTGCGTACAGCGACCCGACCACTTATGAAAACTTCCCGCCACAACATGGGTCTGTACGGATTGTTGGGCATCGTGCTCTGCCTGTTTCTGGCGCCGACTTCTTACGCACAGGTGCTGCCGGTCACCGGCATCTCGGCGGCCTACGATGATATCAGCGACACCAGCGTTGACTACAGCACCCCTGGCAGCGGGGCAGCCGCTTATCCCAGCGGGACCCAGTACGACATGCGTTTCAATGTGGGAAACCAGAACAATCTGATTATTCAGGGCTTTGAGACCGGAACGAATGTGTATGATTTCATTCAGCTGGCTCAGAAGATCAATATTATCCGGGTGGATAATCCCACGGTTACCGGTACACACAACATCGTCTGGTTCGAAACGGAAACCGTTTCAGGAACCAATCTGGATCTGAAGCCCTCCTTGGTCGAGACCATGGAGGAGTCCCTTCGAAGCGATCTCGCGAATCGCGGCGCGGACAATGTGTTTGCCAATGAAGGCAATGCCGCGGGCAACAACAACAACATCGAGCGCATCGATTATATTTTCAATGCGGGATTCCCGTATTACAACTTCACCGGCCAACGCGGATTTCTCGTGATGGATCGCGGCGGCAATGACCGATTCAAGATCGCGGCGGTCTTGGCAGTCGACTCCAATGATATGCCGACGCAGTTCAGTCGCCCGGTTTCCGTCCTAGACAGTGAGTGGGGTTCCTCCGGGATCACACTGGAAACGCTTGTGATGCGCGGCTATACCGAGGAAGGGACCGATAAGCTGAAGCCTTCCGCGTTTACCTCGAGCCAGCCGCTATCCGGGGTGTTCCTGAGCTGGGATCAATTCGATCTGACCACCAATGATATGGTGTTTGGTTATTCCCTGGCGGGCAATGATGTAACGACCAACGGCGCCTATTGGACCGAATACACAAATGCCCTCTACTTCCCGACGAATACGACCGTGGCTTCCGATGGCGGCGGTTTGGATCTGATCAGCGGTGGTGCCATGTTCTTTGACACGGTGCTGGAGGTTGCGGTCGGGGATCGAGTCTGGAATGACTATAACGGCGATGGGGTTCAAGATGCGGTGGAGCCGGGCCTCAGCAATGTGCTGGTCCACATTTACACAAGCAACGATGTGCTGGCGGCCACGGCCCGATCCGACTCAAACGGCTGGTTCTTTGCCCAGGGCCTTGGCGTGGGGGATTTCTATCTGCAGTTTTTCCCGCCGGATGGGTATACCCTCAGTCCGCAATATGCCAGCCATGACGCCAGCCTAGACAGTGATCCCGATGCGCTGACGGGAATCACAGAAACATTTTCCATGGGCTCAGGGGACACCAATCTGACCGTCGATGCCGGCTTGTACCTGACGCCCGGCGACCTGGCCCTGGGGAAATCGGTCAGCTCCAGCAACGTCAATGTCGGCGATGAGCTGGTCTTCACGCTCTCGGTCACCAACCGGGGAACCCCCAATACGGACCAGATTCAGGTCACGGATTCGCTCCCAGGCGCGTTCGCCTTCAGCGGCTATGGCACCACCACCGGAACTTTTGACGACGTCACGGGCATCTGGGATCTGGGATGGCTGGGCACCGGCGCTGCCGCCAGTATTTCTATCACGGGGACCGTCAATGTCGGTTCCGGCGGCAGCATCGTGACCAACACGGCCAGCATCACCCGGATGAACCGCCCCGACACGAACACGGCGGACAACGAGGCCTCGGCGGTGTTCGAGGTGCAGTCGGCCGATCTGGGTGTCACCAAGGTGACGAGTACCAATGCGCTGGAAGAGGGGCAGCCCGCGACCTTCACCATTTCGGTCACCAACTTTGGTCCGCATGATGTCAGCGGCGTGGAAGTGGATGACCTCCTGCCGACGGGGTTTGAATTTTCGAGTTGGTCGGCCGGGCAGGGATCGTATGATGACGCTTCCGGCGTCTGGACGGTCGGCGTCCTGACCAATGGCTTCGGCTCGACCCTGGAAATCACGGCCGATGCCGGTTCAGGAACGGGCGGAACGATTATGACCAATAGCGCATCCATTGGTGCCAGCAGCCATGAGGATCCGAATTCCGCTAACGATCAGGCTGAAGCATCGGTCTTGATTTATGGTGCGGATTTGGAAATTCAAAAGAGCGTATTTCCTCTGGCGACAATGGAAGGGCTGGATGTCGTCTATACGCTGGTGGTCACGAATCCCGGGCCGACGAATGCCACCGGCATTCTGGTGTATGAACCGCTGACCAATGGCCTGACCTATGTGAGCTATACGGCTTCTCAGGGGACCTATACGGATGGCTCCGGCGTCTGGGATGTCGGGGCAATTCCTCTCTATTCATCTGCCGTGATGCGGATTACGGCCTCTGTCATCGCGGGGACCATGGATACCGTCATCACGAATCTGTCGAGCATCACCGCGACGGACTGGCCGGACCCCGATTCGGGGAATGATCAGGACACGGCGACCCTTTCCGTGAGTTCCCTTGAATTGACCAAGGTCTCCGATGTCGGGGTTTCGGTGCATCCCGGCGATGAAATTCTCTATACGATTATCGCTTCCAATGCCGGCAGCCAGATCCATGCGGATGTCGAGTTGCTGGATTCCATCCCGGATGGGACCGCGTATGTCACTTCCAGTTTAAGCGTGACCCGAATCCCGGGTTCCTCCACCGCGGTGGATTACACCAGTTCGACGCTGTTCATGGTTCCCGCCGGGGTCACAAGCCTGACGGTCGAAGCGTGGGGCGGCGGCGGCGGTGGCGGCCGAGCGCGGGCAAGTCCCTCCACCGCGGGTGGCGGCGCAGGCGGGGCCTATGCCACTACGGTGGTTCCCGTGACTCCCTTGCAAACCTATACAGTGACAGTCGGTACCGGCGGCATCGGCGGCAATAGCACCGGTGAAGATACGCAGCACGGCCGGCCGGGAAATCCCAGCTGGTTTGGCAGCACGAATACCGTGTATGCGGAAGGCGGCGCCCGTGGATTGAGTGACGAGCGAAATAAGAATGTGAATGGGGCTCCGGGTCTGGGATCCAGCGCGGCTTCCATCGGCGACACGGTGTATCGGGGCGGCGACGGCTCGTATGGCGTCTGCGGGTCTAGTGGCTATGGTGGATCGGGCGGTGGGGGTGCAGGAAGCACAGGTATCGGCGGCGATGCCTCCGCGGGCACTGGCGGTGCCGGGACTTCTGTCGATGGCGGGGATGGCGCAGATGGGCCTCCCCCGAGTACAGCAGGGGCGGATGGCGACACCTACGGTGGCGGCGGTTCCGGGGGCGATGCTAATGATCGTACCGACCGCAACGGCGGCGCGGGCGCGGATGGCCTCATCCGGGTTTCCTATGTGTCGGGTGGCGGCGATGTCGGAGACCCTCCCAATATAGCCTCGAACTGGAGCCTGGCTCCCGGTCAGCGTCTGGAGGCAACCTTCAGCGTCCTGGTGGATGATCCGCTGGTCCTGATGGCGATTACCAACGTCGCCACGGTTGCAAGCGATCTGCAGGTGGTTCCGGTCCGTGCCAGCGTGATTGACCCGGTCATTCATGCAGACTTGGCCATCATCAAGACGGCCACGGAATCTTATATCGGAGAAACGGAGTCGATGACCTATTCGCTGACCGTCACCAATGGAAGCGATGCGAATGAAGCCACCGGCATTGAGGTACAGGACCTGATTCCCACTGGTTTTACTTTCACCGCAGCTTCGGCGAGCCAAGGCACATATAACTCCACAACGGGGGTGTGGGCGGTCGGCACTGTCGGGTTCGGCGCGGTGGCTACCCTTGACCTGGATGTGGAAGCGGCTGTCGGCGGCGGCGGCCGGACCTGGACCAACACGGCCAGCATTTCAGCCTATGACCAGTTTGATCCGAACCTGACCAACAACACCGATCAGGTTGTCGTGCTGATCGAAGGGGCGGACCTCTCCTTGACCAAAACGGTGAATAATCTTACACCTAATGAGACCTCACAGGTGATCTATACGATTGAGGTTAGCAATGCCGGGCCATCCGATGTCAGCAATATATTGGTCATGGAGCCCCTGACCAATGGATTGACCTATGTGTCGGACACGACAACGCAGGGCAGTTATATCAGCGGAATCGGTCTCTGGGATATCGGATCTCTCAATATGGGCAGTTCAGCGGTGTTGACCGTGACGGCCTCTGTCGATGTGGGAACTTTCGGATCGGTAATCACCAATCAGAGCCGGATCATCAATGCCAGTCTGCCGGACCCCAACTCGGCGAACGATCAGGATGAGGCCACCATTGTTGTCAGTGGCTTGACGGTGGTGAAGACCTCCGATGTCGTCGGTTCGGCCACACCCGGGGATACCATTACGTATTCAATCGTGGTTTCCAACCTCAGCAGCGTCCTGCATACCGGTATCGATGTCAGCGACAGTCTGCCGACCGGCACGGTGTATGTCGCCGACAGTACCTGGATTTCCGGACCGGGCACCAATGAGCTGGCGGGGGATGCCCCTGCGCTGATCGCCACCAATCGCAGTTTGGACACGGGTGAATCTCTGACCGTGACCTTCGATGCCCTGGTCATCAACCCGGGGGCCTCCACGCAACTGCTGAATACCGTGACCGTGACCTGCGACCAGCAGCCGGCTCCCGTTTCGGCCTGGGTATCAGACCTCGTCCTTCATACCGATCTGGGGATCTCCAAGACGGTGGATGATGCACATCCCGACGAAGGGGATACAGTAGTTTACACGCTGGTCGTGACCAATCTGGGCCCGACCAATGCGACAAGTGTCACGGTGACGGAACCCCTGACCAACGGATTGACCTATGTCTCCTATACAGCAGGGCAGGGGACCTATGACAGCGTGACGGGCGTCTGGACGGTTGGCAGTCTGGCGCTGGGCGCCACCGCACAACTGGACATTTTCGCAACGGTGGATGCCGCGACGTCCGGCTCCTTCCTGACCAATCGGACCTGGATCTCCGGGGCGGGAATGGCCGATCTCGAGACCGCGAACAATATGGATACGAGCGTGGTTCAGGTAGTGAGCGTCGACATCGGAATCGGCAAATCTGCCAATCCAGCCATGCCAGTGGAAAGCGGCCTGCTGATCTATACCCTGTCTGTCACCAATCTCGGTCCGGATGTGGCCACCGGTATTGAAGTTACCGATGTGATCCCGGCCACCATCGACTATTTCTCCTATTCAGCGGGGCAGGGGACCTATGACAGCACAACAGGTGTCTGGACCGTCGGCTCTCTGGATTCTCTGGAGTCCACCACGATCGCCATCTCCTGTGTGGTCCAGACCAACACGATGGGAACCTTCATCACCAATACCGCCACGGTATCTGATGTAGACCAGGTGGATGCCGATTCTGGGAATGATTCGGATTCGGTGGTGGTCAGCCCCACCGAAGCGCTTCTGGATCTCGATAAGACCGCGGATACGGCAGGCCCTGTCTGGCCGGGTGACACCATCACCTATACGCTGGTGGTAACCAACCGCAGCGGAGTGACCCAAACCAATGTGACCCTGACCGATCCGATTCCGACCGGTGTAGTGTATGTCGCCGACAGCTGCCAGGTTACCGCGCCGGTGACTGTGGAAGAAACCTTCGGCGATCGATTCGGCTTCCGCTTCTATGGAAACAATGACGGCACGGAATCCTGGACCGGGGGCTGGGTGGACCTTGAAGATGACGATCCTCTCACCGGGGATGTCCAGATCCAGTTTGATAATGGTGTGGATGAGACCTATACGCTCTTTATGAGGGATGACGGTGAGGCCATCGCCCGTGAGGCCGATCTCTCTGCTTATCGGACCGCTACGATAGAGTTCGAATACCAGCGCGTGGGTCTCGAAGCGGGCGAATATGTGGCGCTGGAAGTGTCCTCCACCGGTCATAGCGGGCCCTGGACCGAACTGGATCGTTTCTCGGGAGAGGCAACGGATGCGGACTATATTCAGTATACGAATGATATAACGGCTTACATCAGCACCAACACCGTGATCCGTTTTGTGACCCCGGATGGCACTATGGATGACACGGACAGCATCTGGATTGATGAACTCTTTATTACAGGTACACGCCGGGCAACGTTGACCGGCGCGGGCGGTGCACCTCCGGACCTGACCTCCGGCAACCTGCTCGAACCGGATGAAGCTATGAGCGTGACCTTCCAGGTCTGGGTGGCGAACCCGGCTTTATACAGTCAGATCGTGAACCAAGGGGCTTTGACCAGCGATCAGATGACTTCTCCGCAGGTCGATACGGCTGTCACGGCCGTCGAAACCTGCTTTACCGTAGAACCGACCGGCCTTTATGCCAATCCCACCAATGTGACATCCTTCACCGCCCATTGGGATGAAGTGGGGGGCTCCTTCGGCTATTTGCTGGATGTCAGCACAACCCCCGCATTCGATGCGAGCGACTATGTGCCGGGCTATTCCAATCTGGCAGTGGCGGCCACGGAACAGGTGGTAACCGGGCTCACGTCTAGCGTCATTTATTATTTCCGCGTTCGTGCTGAATGGACCCCATTATGCATGAGTTCCAATTCTGAGACAGCTTCTGCCACTACACTGGATATCCCTCCCATTTGGACCGGCCCGGATGCATTGGATTTCGGTGTGGTCAATGTCGGATCTTCTTCCAACCTGAACCTGTATGTAACTAACAGCACGGATACCGTAATTGATATCACAGCGATTGACTTCACGGGAACGGGCTATCCCACCAACTTCTCCGTATCCCCCTCCACTTCTTCAATACCAGCCAGTAACAGTATTGTGCTGACCATTACTTTTACGCCAACACTCAACGAGACCAATGATCTGACGATGACGCTCTACAATACCTCTTCTGGTTTTCCGGAACTGGGAATACCGGTCACAGGTATTGGATACGATCCGGATGCACTGGCCCCCGAACTGTTGGCCTATCTGATTGACGATGCCTCTTCCTTGACCAATGAAGTGACCGATCGCTCGCTGGGTGAGGGGAGTGCCCAGGCCCGTTTCACCGTCTATCATGCGATGGGGATGACCCTGCAGGGTGCGTCCTTTGATCTGGTCTATCCGGACGATACCATTGCCGTGAGCAATGTCCCCTTCGATACCATTGAGGCCGAGACCTTGGACGGCCGGGCCTGTCAGCGTCTTACGGCCACCGTCCCCCGGATTTACCCGGCGGAACTGGGGGACTATGCCGCACGCATTACCGTGGCGAGTTCCAATGACATGTGGATGGTGGACGAAGCGGAGTTCACCTCCATTTCTGCCGGCGGGGCTGTGCCCGAACTGCTGGATGATTTTTTCCGGGCCAATGTGCAGGATGATATCGGAGAGGGCTGGTTCTCCTCCGTAACCGGGCCGGTCAGCGGGAACATCCAGATCCTCAATCGTGTACTGCTGCTCTATGGAACGGGCGGCACAGGCGGAACCAATGGCCGCGTATCAGTGGCCCGCGATATATCGAGCCGGTATACCCCGGTTCTGACCAACAACACAGGCACATTGACCTGGGCATTCAATTACTATTCGGCGCGTGACCCGCAAAGCGGATTTGCCCCGGGGGGGTATGGTGCCGCCTTTGTGCTCGGGTCGGATTCGACAGAGTGGGTGTCCGGGACCGGTAATGGATATGCGGTTCGGATCTGTAGCAACGAGGTGGCGTTGATCTCCTTCGCCGGCGGACTGAACCTGAACTCGGATCTGACCACATTGGGCTCTGTTGCCGCATTGAGTACGCCCACATCTGCAGTGGCCGTTCAGGTGGATCTTGAACCCGACACCGGTGTCTGGACCCTCTATGTGAATGAACTGGGGGATTCCGGTATCAGCGATTTTGGTAATCCGCTGACCGGAATGGCGGCCTTCGAAGTGGGGAAAGTGACAAACACCTTCCACCTGCAGCGCTCGCTTCAGTATGCCGGATGCTATTGGAACCACGGCAATGCGGCTGTGAACACGAATACGGCCGCTTATTTTGATGATGTGTATGCCCCGTTTGTGATGCCCAGCAGCGAACCGATGGATTTCGATTCCATCGATAATGATATCATGTTCCCAACCGCTTTGGGTACCGTATTGGTGAATGGCGAAGTGGTTCCTTCCACGGTCCCGGACCGGTTGGATGTCGTCTGGACCAATGCCGCTGAATTCATTATTACCTTTGACCCGATGGCCGCCGATCAGGATCCCGGCTATTCCTATCCGACCATTCAACGGGATGTTCGGGGGATCGGTGAATACCGGGTGTCCTCAGCCTCTGTGGATGTGATGAGCCCCTCTAATCGCGCCAAACTTGGACTGCCGTTCCCGGTGGTGACCACCAATGGCTCGCTGGCAAACTATGGCTTTGAAATGATGCCCTCGAGCGGCAATTGGGTGTTGGATTCGAATAACCAGATCCAGACCCGTGAGGCAGACGCCTCTCTGGTGTATGAAGGAACCAACAGTCTTCATCAATCAACGGCCGGCACCGCCAGTCAGACCTTTGAATTCAGAAATGAATCCGGGATTACGCCGCGAATCGCCTTGTCCGGCTATTATCTGGGCGGAGACGCATCCGTGACGGTGGATGCCTACTCAACGAACGACTTGCTGACCCCGGTGGCGACCGCGTCAGCTTCGCCGTCTTCTTCCACCAATTGGGAGACGTTCTCCATCGCTGAGCAGGATCTGGGCGATTCCACCGTTGAAATCCTAAAAGTCACCCTGACCGCAACGGGGGGGGATACGTATTGGGATCTGTTGCGCTTCTCGGTCGATATTGGAACAAATCGGCCGTCGTTGCGATTCCGCCCCGGCGCGGATAACCAGGGCTTGTTCCCACAATATCTGTTCGCGGTGGATGCGGATTATAACCGGGTCGGCGACCGGTTGGGCGGTACGACCAAGTTCTTCTATACGCCCTTTGACCTGACCCCGCCCACACCGGTTCAGATGCCGGCCGGGGGGAATGGTTCCACCACCGAGACCGTGGACGATCCAACGACCCAGTTTGATCTGCAGTGGAGCACTAATGGGTTGGGCCCGGATGACCCCGATTCTCCGTTGCATCCGACCAAACTGGCCGGGGATATCGACATCATGTCCCCCTGGCATTCCTACCGGATTTACTATGGCACCTATGACCCGCAATTTGTCCCGATCGATGATGATGCGTCCGACACTAACGGCTACATCTATACGACCTTTGTTGAAAATCAGGCCTATCGGGCCTGGGATTATGTGGATCCCGCATCGGTCATTGAAGATCCATCCGCCCCGGGGTATCAGGCAGACTATCAGGCGCTGACCAACATGGGAACCACGGGTATACGTCTGTACGATCTAGATTATGATGAAGACTATGTGGTTGTCGTCGTCGGGGTCGATAAGGCCGGAAATGTCGGAGGGGGCAGCGTTCAAAGCTGGGCCACCAATAACACCATTCGTTTTGCTCTGATCCGGGGAAATCTGATTGATAAGGATGTGGCTCAGGCCGCATTCCCCGATGCCAAACTAGACAATACCAATTCGCCGACGGCGGCGGCCCTCTACTGGATCGCCTCGGGCCCAACCAATGACCAGGGTGAATATACGGCCGTCTCAAAGGACTATGATTTGATTGCCTGGAATTCCCCCAGCTTCCAGGAAAGCAGTAATAATCAGTGGCAGCTCGTGGATACGGTTCGTTCCAACTGGTTTGTGGATGATGTTGGCCAGACGCTGCCTCGCGGGTATACGCGTTTCTACCGGGCTTCCTATAAGGACCGCTGGCGTACCACCAATACCTTGGGACAGGCTCAGAAGCAATTGGCCAGTGAAGAGATCTATGCCATGCATAATGTCGTCCTCTCTCCCGGACCTAATTTTGTAGCGCTTCACGGCAATGCCTACACCAACACCTTCATGGGGGTCTTCGGCGGCATCGAGACCTTTCCAGGTGGCCCAAGTGCCATGCCGGATTCCGGCTCCACGCTCGTCGAGTTCTATACGGCGGGGACTGAAGCGGTCACAACGGAGCAATATTTTCTCAGTGATCAGAATTCATGGCTGCGAGTGGGTGGCGCTGAGGTGACCGATGTGGTGCAGTCCAATAACTTCTTTAGCCGTGGATTCTCCATCACCTTGCCGGATCCGTTGCCGGCGGCCTATGTCAACACGACAGCAACCGATGAAAATCTAGGCGAGGTGTTAGATGCCATGGTCTGGACCCCAATTCTGCAGGTCCCGACCAATACGTTCTCGCAGGAAATCAAAACGGGAAGCCGGGATGGCCGTGTCACGATTCCCGTCTATAATTTGGTCGGCATGACGCTACCAGTCAGTGCCCATCCCAGTGAAATGCGGCTCCTTGAATGTGGCTTTGTGAACGGGACCGCCGCCGTCAGTGATCAGATCTATACCATCGATACGGCCACCAAGACGGTGCGGAACGGAAGCACTATCTATTGTGACGAGAATGCAGTATGGCGCTTCCTGAACAGCGGCGGGGAAGTCCCGGCCAATTACTTTGTCCCGAATGATGTGTTGGTCATCGTCTCGAAGAATGGCGGCATCGGGAACTCCTGGACCTGGTCATATGGAGCTGAGCATTTCTATGATCTGCCAACACGTTGGATGACGCCTGACTAACCACGGGGCGGATTTCCCTCTCATCCAGCGGGGGAGGGGGCGTCCTCGGGGTGTTCTAGCTGATTCCCGGAGTGCCGCTGCTAAGCTGTAATTCCTCACGGACCGTGCACGGCGAGAGCATCCTATTCCCAGCGTGGAACGCCTCATAGATTCGGCTCGCCATGCAGTCGAACCTAACTGACTCCCCCCGGGCCTGTGGTGGAACACGAAAGCATCCCGAGAATTTGAAAGACTGAGGCCTGTTCTGAATGTGGACGTGCAGAAGGGCTGAGTGAATTTGGTTGCCGGCGGGGATAATCCCCAAACCGTTCATGAGTCACTTCAATGGATTTATCCACACGGTCCACAGGGTTATGCACAAAGTTATCATCGGGCCTTAAAGTGTAACCACAGATTATACACAACTACATATGGTAGCCACCTCCACCCAATAGGAAACATAATATGTATTATGCGACACGGTATTGGGGCCGAGAATCATGTCGACTATTCCCCTTGAATGTTGGCACCCGGTTTCCTCTGCGTCTCTTTGCGTCTGGAGATGTCGGACTACGGCTCAGATCCTTTAGCACGCTATCCAGAGAATCCTTTTGCTTTGATCACAATGATTCCAGCATGGAAACTCACTCTTTATTTTTTGTCCTTTGTTTAAGATTCTGACCGACCCAATCAATTTTGTTTCAGAATCCTGGAATCAACGTATTCGCCCCGATTCATTCTTTTTGGTTTGTGAATTGCTGCAATCTGTCAAAATCTTTGCCTTCAGATTTCATTCCTCGAATCTTTGTCGTCCCATGGTGCACACCATGAGGTTCTTGATTCTGATCCACAAACGATTCAACTCTTTGGGTGCTCTGAACTCGGTCCATGCCCATTTATTGAGTTTGGATGTTTCCGCTCACACAGATCCCCCGGATCCGACAGATCTACGGTTGTCTCACTGAATTCTGATCTTGTTGAGTCCTCGTCCATCCCCCCCCATGTCCGTTTCTGGAGCGGCCCTGATCTGTCGGTTTACTTTCTTGCCCTTTTCAGTTGGGTTCACTGCATTCAGTTATAATGTGAATCCCATCACATAATCCCACTTCCGCCCATAAAAAAAGCCCGCTCCCGCAGATGCGGAAACAGGCGAATCGGACGTTGGAATCAGTCCTGTTCGACAAAGGAGTCTTTGCCTACGCCGCAGACGGGACAGACCCAGTCTTCAGGGATGTCAGCAAATGCGGTTCCCGGGGCAATCCCGCTATCGGGGTCACCAGCGGCAGGATCGTACACATAGCCACAAACAGTGCATAGATATTTCATATTCGGTCTCCTGTTGGTTGTTGTTTCTATAGTATCTCGTCTCGATTGTCTTGAGCGCGAAGGCTGGCCAGAAGTGTTTTGATGTCCTGGGAGCGCGATTTCTCACAGACCAGGGTGACACCCTCCGCCTGTACGACCACCAAATTCTCCACGCCGATCAAGGCCGTCAAGCGTCCCTCGCTCACCACGATGTTATGTGCACTGTCTAGGACCTGCACGTCCCCCGTAGAAGCATTCCCTTCCCCATCCTGAGGCAGGTGCGCCTCCAGAGCGGGCCATGAGCCCACATCATCCCAGGAGAAGCCGCCTTGGCATACGACAATGTTCCGGGCTTTCTCCATGACCGCATAATCAATGGAAATCTTGTCGAGTTGTGGAAAATCCTTTTCCAGCGCAGATTGAAATGCTGCATCATCTGCACAGGCGGCCCATGCATCGATTTTCTCGGCAAGAATCGGCTGGGATTCAGCAAAAGCCTTGCGGATGCTTTCAAGAGACCAGACGAACATGCCGGAATTCCATGCATATCGTCCTGTTGCCAGATAGTCCTCGGCGGTTTTCCGGTCCGGCTTTTCGACAAAGCGCTTGGCATGAAAGAATTCAATCTCTCCGGATTGCTTCCAGAGGTCGCCAGCCTCGATATAGCCATAGGCGCTGCTGGGTTCCGCAGGCGTGATTCCGATGGTCATCAGCACATCGTGGGCGGCGCACAGATCCAGTCCCTGCTGCAGGGTCTCCCGGAAAAGCGGCAAGTCCCCGATAATATGGTCGGCGGTCAGGACACAGAATACGGCAGCAGGATCGCGATGTTGGATCCAGGCGGCACCGGCGGCAATGGCCGCCGCCGTATCCCGGCCCACCGGTTCCCCCAGAACGCCGACCGGACTCCCCTCCCCCAGCAAGTCTTGAATCGGTTTCACCAGCGATTGATTGGTGACGATCAGAACCCGCTCTGGGGGGACAATCCCCTCCAGGCGCTCCACAGCCTGCAGAATGAGGGGTTTTCCCCCCGCCAAGGCCAGTAATTGCTTCGGACGGCGGGACGTGCTCAGCGGCCAAAAGCGTTCGCCTTTTCCGCCGGCCATGATTATGGCATATGCATGTTCCAGATTTGGCATGTTGCTCCTTGGATTCACATCAAGTAAAAGAGGTGTCAGCATTCCGTGGAAAGGGCCTTGCAGAAGCGGCACGGGCTAGAACCGGACCGGCTGCATCCATTCCGGCAGCTCATCATCGCTCTCCACAGGCATCGCTTCAGCTGCTTCTTTTGCGGCCTGTTCAGCGGCTTTGGCTTCCTTTGCCGCTTTCTTCGCCACTTTCTTTTCAGCGGCCTTCTGCTGCCGGGCTTCTGCCGGGGTCATGGCGGTGGCTTGCTCGGTCTGGGACTTCAGTTCGGCAATCTCCGCCTGTGCGGCTTTGTCGCGTTGATCAATTTCGGCTTCCAGCGCCTTGCGCTGCGCTTCCATTTCGCCCTTCAATTGCGCCTGGACCTTCCGGGCTTCTGCTTCCAGTTTGCGCGTCTCCGCTTCCAGGTGGACAATTTTCTCTTCGGCGATCTTACGGGCGGTGATTTCTGCTTCAATATTCAACGTGGCTTCCGCGGCGGCCTTCTGCTCGTGGTCTGCCACTTCCTTGGCAATGCGAATGTCTTCCGCCTGCTTGGCTTTTTCTTCAGCGATGCGTTGTTCCCGTGCGGCGGTCTGCTGAGCGGCCTCGGCCTGGATTTCCTGCTCCATTTTCTGCAGGGCGGCCTGTTTGGTTGCATTCAATTCCTGGACGGCGGCTTCCGCAGCGGCCTTGCGGCTCGCAAGTTCAGCGAGTTTGGCCTCGGTTTCCACGCGCAGCTGGCGGGCGTTCTCCGCTTCCATGTTCAGGCGTTCCGCTTCGCGTACGGCGACCAAGGCTTCCTTTTCTTGAGCGGCCAGGCGTTTGGCTTCTTCTGCCTGCGCTTTCTTGGCGGCGTTCTCAGCCAGTTGAGCCTCTTTCTTCACTTTGGCTTCTGCGGCTTTCTTCAGGGCTGCCTCTTCACGCAGGCTCGTCTCTTCGGCCCTTTTCTTCGCCAGTTCGG
>Ga0075121_1000281_pt1 | contig 36069 bp, 32 predicted proteins | sample AntAceMetag02UKG_FD_69793 | JGI IMG/M metagenome (GOLD analysis project Ga0075121, IMG submission 69793) | Saline lake microbial communities from Ace Lake, Antarctica - Antarctic Ace Lake Metagenome 02UKG | ecosystem: Environmental > Aquatic > Non-marine Saline and Alkaline > Saline | place... | reverse complement strand
AACCCCACCTCTCTGTATTCATCAAGATATGGGGTTTTCGATTCATCTTGTCTACCTGTCCTTTGTTAAAGGTGTAAATCAAGCTTTATTTTAGTATCGATTCAAGTATATATAGAGTTATTGGCCATATGTCAAAAATTAATTTACTATTGTTGTTATAGTGCCGGGGGTGCCCTGCGCTTGAATGGGCCGACACCCAGGCAGTGAAAAATTGGGTTCCTCGTGATCAAAAAGTTGTATCACCTTTCATCTTAAATCAAGGGATAGTTTAAAGACCCGATCCCATGTCCACGACGACCGTGTGGCCGGTAACGAATCGTAAAGGAAACCCACCATGGCACCTCGTAAAAAAATAAGGGGCGGCACCGCCGGGATCTCCGGTTTTCTGGCCCTGCAGCGCAGCACCGTCGGCGTTCTGGCCATGGTGGTATTGCTGGGCATGGGTGAGCGGATGGCCGAGCGTTTTTTGCCCATTTACATGCTGGCCCTGGGCGGTGGCGTTCTGGCCATCGGTCTTCTTCAGGCCATGGACAACCTGCTTTCGGCGCTCTACTCATTTTCAGGCGGCTACCTGTCTGATCGTCTGGGCACGAAGAGGGCGCTGTTGATCTTTAATCTGGTGGCCATGGCCGGTTTTGCCCTGGTTATCCTGATACCGGCCTGGCAGGCGGTGCTGGTCGGGGCCGTGCTGTTTATTTCGTGGTCGGCCATATCGCTGCCGGCCACCATGAGCCTGATGTATAAGGTCCTTCCAGTGAACAAGCGTACCATGGGGGTAACCATGCATTCGCTGGTCAGGCGCGTCCCCATGGCGCTGGGTCCGCTGCTCGGCGGGTTGTTCGTGGGCATATGGGGGGAGCGCGACGGTGTCCGGCTGGCCTTCGGGGTGGCCCTGGTCATGTCCATGGTGGCGTTGTTTCTGCAGCAGCACATGATCGATGACGATACGCCGGGTGCGCTGCCTTCGGACAATGCCTGCAATCTGACACCGGAGAAAAATCCGTTGAAACTGCTCCGGCTCATGAACCCGGCCATGAAGGGGTTGCTGGTCACCGACATTCTCATCCGGTTTTGCGAGCAGATTCCCTATGCCTTCGTGGTCGTCTGGAGCATGAAGGTGATAGCGGCACCGGTATCGGCCCTGCAGTTCGGTCTGCTGACGACCATCGAAATGGCTACGGCGGTACTGGTGTACATACCGGTGGCCTACCTGGCCGACCGCGGTGCCAAGAAACCCTTTGTACTCATGACCTTTGTCTTTTTCACCTTCTTTCCCCTGGTGCTCCTTTTCAGCCGCTCTTTCCAATGGCTGATCGTGGCGTTTATCCTGCGGGGCCTCAAGGAGTTCGGTGAACCCACGCGCAAATCCCTGATCATGGATCTTTCCCCGGACAGCTGCAAGGCCGGGATGTTCGGGCTCTATTATTTGATCCGGGATGTTTTCGTAACTTTCGCGGCCCTGGGCGGGGCGTTTTTATGGCAAATCAGCCCGGAGACGAACCTGGTGACGGCATTTTTTTTCGGAGTCATCGGCACTTTGGGCTTTGCTGTTTTCGGCCGCGATACCCCGGTGCCGGCATACCGGAAGGATGCCCGAAATGATCCCTTACAGTAAAACCAATACACTACGCTCGCCACAGAGCATGAATCATTATCGGTGCCCGAAGATCGAAGTCAAGCCAGATTGTTTTTTTCCCGGATCAGCCAGGGTTTGTTCTGCTAACGAGGGTTGTGTGAAAATAGGGTCAAAGCATTGCTCCTGATTCCTTTTAAGGAACGTCAGCATTCATTTGGAGAGGGTTAAAGCTGCCGCATAATGTCTTTCACGGTTTATAATGTAGATGCCGCTTGAAATGATAACCGCCGCCCCTGTTATGGTCCATGTATCCGGCAGATCGTGGAATATAAAAAAGCCCAGAAATGTCGCCCACAGGATTCCGGTGTAGTCAAAAGGTGCCAGCAGGGATGCCGGTGCAAGTTCAAAAGCCTTGATCATCAGATAATGGCCGATTGCTCCGAGAAATCCCAGCCACATCAGTAACAGCCACTGTTGGAGCGTCGGGGGAATCCAGACGAAAAAAACAGCGGCACTTGAGAGGAGAAGCCCGCCGATGCTGGTGTATATAAGGGTTGTAAGTAAGTTGTCGGTCCGGCAGAGAATACGGGTTGTGACCTGGGCACTCGCGTAAAAAAAACCAGCGAGCAGCGGCAGCACAGACATCCATTCAAAAACCCCCAGTCCGGGGTGCATGACGATCACTACCCCTGAAAGCCCTATTGCGATGCCCCCCCAGCGATACTTGCCCACGGTCTCTTTCAAGACAGGCGCAGAGAGTGCCGCCACGAACAGGGGGGATGCGAAGGCGATTACCATGCAGTCGGCCAGGGGCATGAACTTCAATGCGCCCCAGAATGCGACCCCTGCACTGAATATCAGAACAGACCGCAGCATCTGGAGCCTCAGTTTTTTGGTATAAATGATCTCCCGGGGTCTGCCACGGAAAAAGAAAATCGTAACAAAAAGAAAGTGGAACAGATAACGACCCCAGAGTACCATCCACAACGGAAGTTCACCGGTCAGGTATTTAGCGGATGCATCCAGAAGGGAAAAACAGACCGTCATGATGATCATAAAACCGACGCCGGCCAGCGGGTTTGAACTTTTTTTTTCAAACATTTAAAGGGTCATCCTTTTAGTCGGTAAATTTGTACCCGCCTTAGAGAATGAACCCTTATCAGTGTCCGCAGATCGAAGTCAAATCAAATTGCTATTTTTTGTTTCGGATCGGCCAGGGATTTGTTATGCTATTAGGCAGTTCGGGAGTTGGGAATAAGTTGCGTGGCTTTAGCGAAACAATTAAAAATGGGCCAGTCGGGCGTAGGATATGCCGTAAGTATAGAGGAAAAGATCGCTAAAGAGCATAAATATCAGTTGCTCTGACAAGTTATTTGCTTATTTATGTCTCTCATATGGTTGTTTTCCGCGACCCTTAAACCCAGCTGGCTTTTCACTGTGTTTTCAAACCCATCAGGTTAAGCACCGTTAAAGGGGAAAAATATCAGGTTATTCGGGAGATTATTATGGGCTTTGGTTTTCGAATATATTTTATTGGCGAAGATGATAATATTACACGAATCCCTCTGACACGGTTTGAAAGGATTCGGAATACAAAAGAGGCACGTTTTGAATATAAGGATTCACGTATTCGGTATGCAGAGGTTATATTGGCCCTGGAAAATAGAAAACCGGTTTCAATAGCACGGATTGTTTATGGCTATTTAAAATTTGACGCCGAAGGAAAAGTTGACGAAGAATTTCTTAGTACAGAAGAACAAGTCTTGGGGGACGTTCGTGCAAAGCGTGCACAAGCCCCAAGTTCATTATGTTTTTTTTTGCAACCAGCAGATGCCTGCCAACCGTCCCTATAATACGTTTATCCTGTATTCTTTGCACCTGGTTTTCGCTCAGACGTTCAGAGGACAGGGGGAACTCTATTCGAAAGACATGAAACCATTATTTATTCTGGGATCGTACCGACGTCAGAAGGGCCGGCAGATTGGTCAAAAAAACAGCCAGCAGAACCAGCGCACCGCCGGCAAGCTGCAGGCCGGTGAGAACTTCGCCCAGCAGAAACCAGGCACTCAATACAGTCACTACCGGAATACCGTTGATAAAGACTGAAGCCTGGGATGCCGGTATCCTGGAAAGAGCGTAATTGTTACAAAGAAAGGCGGCGAGGGTGGCAAAAAAAGCCAGGTACACGAGGGCCGCAGTCGAGCGACCACTGATGGCGGCCCAATCTATGGACGGCAGTTCCCATAAAAACAGTGGTGCAAAAAAAACAGCACCATAAATAATCTGCATCATGGTGATCTCCAGAGGCGAATGGCTCTGCCCCATATTGCGGGCAATGACCATATAAAAAGCGCAGGAAATCACGGCTCCGGCAATGAGCATATCTCCGGCCATGGACCCGCCGAAGGTTAGGTCGAAGTTCGGATCACCCACCACCAGTACCACGATACCCGCCAGCGAAAGCAAAATACCCATTATACCGGCCGGTCCGGTCCGTTCGCCAAGGAAAAGGGCCGCCAGCACCATTACCGCAACCGGTATGGTGGCGATCAACAGGGATGTTTTGGCAGCGGAGGTATACTGCAATCCGATGGTTTCAAAAATAAAATAAAGACCGGGTTCAAACAGGGCCATCAGAAATATTTTACCGTGATCTTTTCTGGAAAATCGGGGTGCTCCCCGTCGCGCGATCAACATCAGAAAACAGCATGATGCCGCGCCGAAACGAAAAAAAATCAACGTAAATGTGGGAAAGCTTTCAAGGGCCACCTTGGTGGCCACGAAAGATATCCCCCACATGATGACTGCTCCCATCATGGCGCTGTATGCTGTAAACAGACTGCTTTTTTTCATAATAATCGTATCGCCTGTAAATGTTGTCTGGCTTTATTGTCCTGCCTTACTATATGCTATTTAAAAAAATAGAAAGAATTTTTGGAATTATTCACCATGAAGTTAGATGAAGAACAGCAAGGGGATAAAATCTGAAACCATTTTTTTTAAGCTTACAGGTAGTGGACCGGAATCTGAATGATCTTATCGGTTATGAGCTCAACTCTTCGGCCGCGGTTGACGAGAATGCCGAAAGCGCATTGTCTGTCTTTAAGAAAGTTTTCCAGGCCTCGAAGTGACTGACGCTTGATGACCGAGCTGAGTTTGATTTCGATGGGAACAGCCCCGAAATCTCCTTCAATGATCAAGTCCACTTCGGATTTGTCGATGGTTCTGTAGTAGTTGAACTCGAGACCGGTAGACATGGTTGTCTGGAGGCCGCGAACAATTTCTTCAATAACAAAACTCTCAAAAGAAAAACCCGCAACCGGATGCAGAAGCAGTTGGTCTACATCAGCTATTTTCAGAAAATAATGGAGCAGACCCTGGTCTCTGAAAAAACCCTTCATGGCTTTCTGGACTTTTTTGAGTGAATTTTTCGTATAAGGCGCCAGGTTCCGCCAGATGAACGTCTGGTGAATAATATCAAGGTAATCTTTGACGGTGGAGACGCTGATCTCAAGAGCCCTGGCCATATCGCTCATGTTGAGTTGATGCCCGGAAAACTGTGCCAGCAAAGTGAGGAATTTTCTGAAATTGTGGATTTTGAGTCTGGGGAAGAGGGCTCGAATGTCACGGGCCACATAATCGGCGAGGTAATTTTCCTGCCACTGCCGGAGAAACTCCGGGTTATGTTCGCTCTCGATCAAAGGCTCCGGGAACCCCCCCCTGAACCAGACCCGGGCGCTCTGGGATGGTTCAATTACAGGTTGTAGTCGGCGAAAATCGCCGGCACAGGTATTGCCGGCGGTCAGTAAGCCATAGACCATTGAAGTCTCTTTTTCATAAAATTCCCCCTGTTTGAATGGCCACATCTCAACCGTGGCAATTCTTCCGGCAAGGCTTTCCGTAATCGCCTTGACAATATGAGGTGAGCTTGAGCCGGTCAGTATAAAACGCCCTTTTTGTTTGCGATCAGCGTCAATAACCCCTCTTAAGACTCTGAAAAGCTCCGGATACTGTTGGGCTTCATCAATGATGAGATGATTCTTGCGAAGTGCAAAAAAAGCGGTTGGATCGCCGCTGACCAGTTGATAATCGCTGGGGCTTTCGAGATCGTAATAGTCCCATTCAGGTCGAAGCTGCCTGGCCAGAGTTGATTTGCCGCACTGCCTGGCGCCAATGATGGCAACGACGGGAAACATCCTCAGTAAATGGTCTATTTTATTTTTGATGTATCGTTTTTTATCCATGATATTTACGAGGTACTCGTAAATTCAATGCATGTCAACCGATATTTAGTGTAACGAGGAGAAAAGGGCGTTTTTATATACAAACAGACCGGTAAAAAGAATCAGTGAAAGGCCGGAAACCGATCAGGGAGAAGCCGGCACTTTGTCCATGGGAAGCCGCACAAGAAAGCATCCTCCCTGCCCGGCGGTGTTTTCAATGGTGATGCTGCCGCCGTGTTTTGAAATAATTTCATGGCAGATATACAGACCCAGGCCGGTGCCCTTGCCCACCGGCTTGGTGGTAAAAAACGGCTTAAAAATATCCTGGCGCATATCCTGTGCAATACCCGGTCCGTTGTCCCGACACTCAAACACGATCTGTTTTTGGGCCAGATCAATGCGGGTGGTCAGAATAATTTTGCCTTTTTTGAGCGGCACCGCCTGGATGGCGTTTTTAATGATATTCAAAGCCACCTGGCCCAGGTTGGAAAAATTACCCTGAATATCCGGCAGATCGTCGCAATAATTTTCTTTTATTTCAAGATCTTGATATTTATACTGATTGTGCAGCACTCGCAAGGCATCTTTGATCACCATATTCAGGTTGACGGCCTCTTCATAGGTCTGGGTCTGTCTGGAAAGCCCCAGGAGACTTGCCACGATATTCCTGGCCCTGCGTAGCTCCCGATCGGCGAACTGAAGATCCTCCACCATATCTTCATCCGGCGGCGTGGCCGGGTCCCATTGCTCAAGATCCTCTATAGTGGCCTGAACCAGGCTGGTAACGCTGGTGAGTGGATTGTTCAGTTCATGGGCCGTCCCGGCCACAAGCTGACCGATGGCGGCCAGGCTTTCCGATTGAATCAGTTGCTCCTGGGTGCGCTCCTTTTCCTTGAGAGCCTGCTTGAGATCCTGGGTTCTTTCCTTCACCCGATGTTCGAGATTTATATTCAAATCCTCTATCCGCCTGTAGGAGCGGGCGTTCTCGATGGCCAGGGCACTTTGCCCTGCCAGCGTCTCCAGCAGATCCAGGTCCTCGCGTGAATACAGATCCCCGCTCTTTTTTTCACCCAGAGCAATAAATCCGTTCAAACGTCGCTCAAAAAACATGGGCAGGACAATCTGGGCATTAAGGGTATCCATGTCTGCCAGCACATCTTCCATGTCGGCGGCAGCCGAATCTTCAGCCAGGCGAATTCGTACCACCGGGCTTTCCTGTTTTTGCATATATTTTACCAGCGTGAATTCTCGGTTGAAGTCGTCTGCCCGCTCAGATGCATCCGAATGAAAAGGAAATGAAAAACGGCGGAACCCGGCCTCCCGGGACTCCTGAAGAAACAAAACACAACTGTCGATTTTCATGGCATTGGCAATGGTATTGAGCAACAGCCGGGCAATTTGCTGATAATCCAGCATTGCCACGATGGTGCGGCTGACATGTTTGATGGTTTTGCGATAATTATACTTATCCTTGTCAAAAACATGATCGATAAACGATTGTACCCATGTTTTCAACGGACCGAACACCACGACGATAAAGATGAAAAACAGGATGGAGAACCAGACGGAATCGGCAATGTCGTGGCGTTTTAGGATAATTTCGGCCGTAATGATGATCAGGGTATACAGCAGTGTCAGAGACACGGTAAGGATGGAATAGAGCAGGCTTTTCCTGAGCAGAATACCCATATCCAGAAGATCATGACGGAAAATACCAAAGGCAAAGACAATCAGGGGCAGAAAGCTTAGATTACCGGGAGGGTATACAGCATATCCCAGTAGCGGCAAAACGTTGATACTGCTCATGAGCCCCATGCAGCCGAAACCGACAAACACATATTTCAACTGATTTTTTCGGGCGTTGTTTTCGGCCGTGCCCATGGCAAGATAAATCTGCACCAGGCTGTAGAGCGTTGCAAACCCGGCCCCTGCGCTGATGAGCGGATAGAGCATGCCGCCTTTGCCGAAATAGCCGAAATAATGTTGCTGCATGGATTCGATCATCAGGGGCGTCAGGGCAAACCACATCAGCACAAAGGCATAGCCGTAAGCGATCCGAATCAGCCAGCGGCGTTTTTCAATGCCCAGGTAGGTATGAAAAAAATGAATATAAACCGGAATGGTATAAACAATAAAAAAATGATCGGTGCGGCTGATCCACAGGGCGGCAGTTGCGGATCTGACATTGGAAATAAGAACGATATCGATATAGAGAAAGCAGCCCAGCACGCAAAGCAGCCCAAAAAGGAAATTGACCCGGGTGCGTCTGCCGCGCAGGACGGACAGCACGCCTAAACCCATAAAACAGGCCAGGGTTAAAAGCGACGGAATGCTGTAAGGATTCACGGCGGCCCCCGGTGTTCTTCGACCATCTCGCGGGCATGGGCAAGGGTTTTGGGGGTAATCTGCACGCCGCCCAGCATTCTTGCGATCTCATCAATCCGGGCATTGTCGTCCAGGGGATCGATCCGTGTACGGGTCCGGCCGGAAACGACATCCTTGGAAATTCTGTAATGGTGATCGCCGAACCGGGCAATCTGGGGCAGATGGGTAATGCAGATAATCTGATGATGGCGGGCCAGGGTTGACAATTTATGCCCCACGATTTCGGCCACCCCGCCGCCGATACCGGCGTCCACCTCGTCAAAAACAACGGTTTCCACCGAATCGTTTTCCGCCAGCAATGCCTTTAAGGCCAGCACCACCCTGGACAATTCACCGCCGGACGCAATGTCGGAAAGGGGTTTTACCTCTTCGCCCACATTCGGGGCAATCATAAAAGCGGCCCGGTCCAAGCCGATTTCCGTGATACAATGCCCGTCAATAATAAGAAAGGGATTCGTGTTGTTTTCCGCCAAAATGGGGCTTACCTCGATTTTGAACGCTGTTTTGGCCATACAAAGTGAAGAGAGCTCCTTTTCCACCTTGCCGGCCAGGGCAAGGGCCGCCTTTCCCCTCTTATCAGACAGAGACAGGGCCAAAGATGCCAGCTTATCATGCTGCCTGATCAAATTGTCCCGGGTTTCAGCAATACGCTCATTGATATTTTCAATGCTCTCAAGCTCCTGATCAATTGATTCAAGACGGGCCGCCACGGCTTCCAGGCTTCCCCCGTATTTGCGTTTTAACCGCATCAGGGCATCAAGCCGTGCCTCCAGTGCTTCCAACTGTTTGTCATCGATCTGGATATTTTTCATATAGGCTCTCAGGTCCGCGGCCATATCTTCAATCCGAAACTTTACATCAACGGCATCTTTTCGCTGCATGGCCAGATCGGGATCAATCGTTTCAGCTTTTCCCAGGCGTTTTTCCACCTCCCCGAGCTGCTCGGCCACCGCCCCCTGGCGGTCATACAAAATTTCAAGGCTGCCGTAGATATCCTGGTAAAGGGCCTCGCCGTTTTTCAAAATAACCCGCTCACGTTCCAGTGCCTCATCCTCACCCGGGGTGATTTCGGCCGTGGTTATTTCCTTTTTCTGATATTCTAAAAGGTCCCGCTGTTCATCCCGGCGATCCCGGGTATTCTGCAATTCTTTAAACTGCCGGATTATCGGAATCATGGCCTGGTATGCCTGCTGCACCCTGTCTTTCAGGGGTACCAGGCCCCCAAACTTATCCAGGATGGTAAGGTGCAAATCTTCTTTTAAAAGTCCCTGATGGGCGTGCTGCCCGGAGATGCTGGCCAGGCTTTCAGTAACATCAGCGAGAATATGCATGGTGGCCAGCCGGCCGTTTATGAAAATTTTATGGCGATCGTTGCTGGATATGATGCGGCGGATCAGCAGGCCTTCGGAAGGGTCATACCCGTTTTCGATCATCAGTTTTGCAGCCGTGCTGTCGGCTGAAATGTCAAACAGGACCTCTAATTCGGCAAAATCGGCACCGGTACGGATGAGCCGGGCGGTAGCCCGGCTGCCCAGCAGCAGATTGACCGCATTGATAATGATCGATTTGCCGGCACCGGTCTCCCCGCTCAGGATGGTGAGGCCCTCCTGAAAGGAAATATGCAGGTCATCGATGATGGCAAAATTTCTTATGGAAAGTTCCTGCAGCATGGCACCGTCCAAGAATTCCCTGCTTCAAACTTTGGTAAGTGGTTGCGCCGTTGAGCGGTCGGTACCCTGCAACCCGCAACCTGTAACTTGAAACCTGTCTTTTAAACTCCGACTGCCGCGGCAAAACCCAGATCAAAGGCTTTCAGATTGGTTTCCACAAAAGCTTTTTTGGTGCGGGTCTTAATGGCCTGCCGGATATTCTCTTCTGAAAGCGGCAGGACACCGGTTTGGATCAGGGAACCCAACAGCACCATATTGACGGCCATGACATTGCCGGCCTTTCTTGCTTCGGCCGCTGCGTCAAAGGCAATCAGCCGGGCGGTTTTGGCCTTGATAAAACCCTGCAGCGTGCTGAGACGAGGATAGGTTCCCTTGCCGATGGTCACGGTAAACGGCGACAGGGGAGAAAGATTTGTAATGACCACCGATTGGGGATTGCACTTGTTTAAGGCCCTAAGGGTTTCCGAGGGTTCAAACCCTACCAGGACATCTGCCTCGCCATCGGAAATAATGGTACTGTCGGCATCACCGAACACCAGGGCCGATTCCACCACCCCGCCCCGCTGAGCCATCCCGTGAATTTCACTCATCCGCACGGGTACATCAGCCATAAGGGCTGCTTCCCCCAGGACCTTGGAGGCCAGCAGGTTACCCTGTCCGCCCACCGCTACAATGATCAATCGTTTTATATTCATAGTTTATTTGTCCGTTATTCTTCACTATTCAATTTTCACTTATATGATCAGTCCTTTACGGGCAGAATTGCATGTTCCGGGCAGACTTGGGCACATAGGGCACATCCCGTACACAGATCTGCATCGATCATGACCTTTTTCCCCTTGAGATAAAAAGCGGGGCATCCCAGATCGTTAAGGCAATCGCGATGATTTTTGCATTTATCACTGATATAAAAGGCCTTGCCCGTAAGCTGCTTGAGACTCTTGGCATAGAGCACGCATTTTTCTCTGGCAATAATCACTGAAACGCCCTTGAAATCCACAGCCTCCTTTATTTTCCGGATGCTTTTTTTGATATTATACGGCTTGATGACCGAAACATGGGGCACGCCAAGGGCCCTCACCAGAGCTTCGATATCCACCTGGCCGTATCCGTCAAGGTTCAGCTCCTTCATGTCCACGCCCGGATTGGGCTGGTGCCCGGTCATGGCAGTGGTCCGGTTATCCAGGATCACCAGTGTAAAATCATGGTTGTTGAAAACTGCGCTGGTCAACCCGGCAATACCGGAATGAAAAAAGGTCGAATCGCCGATAAAGGCAATCACTTTCTGGTTGGTCACCTTTGAAAATCCGCAGGCACTTCCCACCGAAGCCCCCATGCAGACAACATAATCAGCCATGGAAAGCGGCGGCAGAAATCCCAGGGTATAACAGCCGATATCGGAAGGGTATACGGTGTCCATCCCCTCGGTAGCTTTTTTGACGGCATAATATACGGCCCGGTGGGAACATCCGGCACACAGGTTGGGCGGCCGCATGGGCACCTCGGGTGCTCCGGAAAGATCAAGGGCATCTACCGGGGTATGGGGGACATTGAAAAAATCGGCCATGCATCGGCGCACCATGGCCGGATCAAACTCATAGAGCCGCGAAAACAGGGCCTTGTCTTTGCCCTTGATGGTCAATGTGAGTTGCTCCTCCTGGGCCAGAGCCTTGACCGCCTCTTCCATATAAGGCTCGCCCTCTTCAATCACCAGCACTTTTTCGCACGTTTTTAAAAATCCTTTGATCAAAGAGCCGGGCATGGGATGGGAAAAACCGATACGAAGTATCCGAATCTTTGCCTCAAGGTTCAGATCCTTGACGGCATCACAGACATAGGCGTAACTCACGCCGTTGCAGATCACGCCCCAGCAGCCGTCGCCTTCAACAAAATTATAGGGAGATGCATCGGCCAGTTTTTCAGCCCTGGCGATATTTTCCAGCAGCCTCACATGCAGTTTTCGGGAAACCGCGGGAACGCAGACATAATTAAGCGGGTCCTTTTTAAAATGCCCGGTTGTGACGCGCTTTTTGAGCGGCCCCAGTTCCATGACGGCAGTGGAGTGATTGATCCTTGTGGTGGTTCTGAAAATAACCGGTTCGCCCAGTTTTTCGGACAGGTCAAATGCCTGGGCCATCATGGCGCCCGCCTCGGCCACCGAAGAGGGTTCGATCACCGGGAGACCGGACAGCTTGCCGTAATAGCGGTTGTCCTGTTCATTCTGGCTGGAAAACATGAATGGGTCATCCGCCGTCAGGATTACCAGGCCGGCCCGGGTGCCCAGATAGGCCAGCGTCATGAGTACGTCGGCTGCCACGTTGACGCCCACATGCTTCATCATGCACATGCTGCGTACCCCCGAGTTGGCCGCCGCCGCTGCAACCTCAAGGGCCACCTTTTCATTGGTGCTGTATTCAAAATAAAGATCGCTTTCTTTTGATATCTGAAAAAGATTCAGCGAAATTTCGGAAGAAGGGGTTCCCGGATAAGTGCTGGCACATGCAACGCCGGCCTCTACGGCCCCGCGGGCAATGGCTTCATTGCCGAGCAGCAGCATTTTTTGACCGGAATCGTCGGCCAGAAGTTTGTGCATGGTATTTTCCCTTGAATTCGTCGTTTAATGATTCTGGTTTGGTAATATTTGTTTTCATTATTTTAAACCTGTTATTACAGCAAGCCGGCTTGCTGTGTAAAGTTTTTTCTGTCGGCAACATACTGTCCCCTTGCGGAAGCTTTTCCGGCAGCCCTGACTCCTTCCCTGTAGAATGCGCATTCGATTCCTCCGGGATCAATCTTCGCCATTGCCTGTGCGACATACCAGACATACGCCTTAAACGCAATGCATTGATCAATGACAAAAGCGCCGGTTTGAAGCAAAATCTCATCTTGACAATATTGTCTTCATTTGATATGTTAACTTCATATGATATCTGAATTTTGATTGTCTGAAACTGATTTCAACTACCACATCAGTGGCAGCACAATAGAAAATCCGGTTCAATTCGCTAAAAGCAGCCATATCAATGTGATTTTCCCGGGTATTGAGAAATGAATAAAATGGGTAAACCGGTGTTCACTTCTGCTGCTCGACATATTATCATACAAGCACTCGCCCTGTATTGACCGTTAAAACAATATTCTACCTGATTCGTGCAAAATTCAGGCTTTATAACCTTTGAAAGGAGCGTATCATGAAAGAGGATGATCTTACCTGCGTGAGACACATTGGCACCGCCCGGATGAAATTACTCAACAGTCATGGTGTTACGACCATTGAGCAACTGTTTGAAATGCCTATCGAAGATTTGGCACAGATAAAAAGAATCGGCGGGCACTATGCAAAGTTGATCAAGGATGCCGTGGAAGAACTCTATGAAACGGAAAAAGAAAAGGAAAACCCGACACCCGAGACGACACCAAGCACGGACAGGAATTTAATCCGGAAGCTCACAAAAGTTAATGCGCGTCTAAAAACGGCAAAAGAGAAATTTAAACCGATTGAAAAGAAAAAACATATAAAATTGTTCCTTGATGTTAAAAAAAGCTCCAGCAAGCTGAAATCTCGTATTCATGCATTGAGCCGGATACAACAGGACCTTTCGGAAAAGCAAAAGAAAAAAATTATCAAAAAAGCAGATGCCCTGAATACAAAGCTGAAGAATGTCGGGAAAAATAAAAAGAGCAAAACAATGGCCGTGTTATTAAAAGAGATTCAATCTTTTTCAAAATTGATCGAATAAATGATATCTTGAATGAAAAAATTGCTCATACTAGGGGATATTCACGCGAATTATCCTGCCTTGAAGGCAATTTGGAATTATGTCCGGCCTGCTGCATTCGATCGGGTCATCAATACGGGTGATTCGACGGTTTACGGCACGTTCCCCAATGAAACCATTGAGTGGTTTCGCAAACTGGGCGACAAAGCAGTCTGCATTTTAGGAAATACGGACCGGCGTATCTTGAGAATTGTAAAGGGGAAGGGATTAAAAAAACCGCGAATGGAAGAAAAACGCGTAATGTACTTCTGGACAGCAAAAAACCTGTTGCCGGAAAATACCGCATATCTGAAATCATTGCCCGAACAATGCGATTTCAAATTAGATCGTATCCATTTAGGGCTATTTCATGGATGCTTTAATCGCCCCAATAAACAGATTTTGCCGGATATGCCGGATACTCGTTTTCATCAACTGGCCGGGGACGCTCCTTACGATATTCACATTATGGGTCATTCACATGTGCCGTATTATAAATGCGTCCACGGCGTTCATTTCATCAATCCGGGCAGCGCTGGGCGCATGTTTGACGGTGATCCGCGGGCATCCTTTGCCGTCCTCAAGATTTCCCCGGGGAACATAGCCGTTGAACATTTTCGAATCCCCTATACGGTAAAAACCGTGGTGGAAGGGCTGAAGAAAAACCGGTTACCTGATATTTACACCACCATGTTTCGAACCGGGAAAAAACTAAATTAGGTGATGTTTTCATGAATTCAAAAAAAATAGAAACAGACAAATCAGAACCGTCAGGCAGGCCGAGAGAGAGTTCGCAGGTTCAAAGCATGCCTTTGGTGACAAAGGCCGAATCCGATATCGAACCGGGCAATCAAGGCAAAAGAGCTCAAAAAATACAAAAAATCCTTAACAAAAAATACAAAGAAGAGATCCTTAAAAATATCTTAGAGAAGTATTACAATTCCGAGGAGCTAAAGCCCTACCAGGCCGAGCTTATTAAAATGCAACGCCATCTTGAACGAACCCAGAAAAAAATGGTGGTTCTTTTTGACGGAAGAGACGCCTCCGGTAAGGGGGGGACCATCCGCCGGGTGACACGCTATATGAATGAAAAGAGATGCCGTGTGGTTGCGCTGGGAAAACCGAGTGAGCATCAAAAAACAGAGCTCCATATCAAACGATATGTCGAACATTTTCCTCGTGCTGGAGAGCTCGTCCTGTTTGACAGAAGCTGGTATAACAGAGCACTGGTGGAACCGGTGATGGGTTTTTGTACCGCGAAACAATACAGACGATTTTTGAAAAAAGTAATTTTCTATGAACAAAATTTTTTCGAAGAGGAAAGCAAAACTATTCTGCTGAAGCTCTATTTTTCCGTAAGCAAAGAAGAACAGGCAAGACGCTTTGAACGCCGAAAAAATGATCCTTTAAGACAGTGGAAACTTTCCGAGGTGGATTTGCAGGCGCAAAAATTATGGCACGAATTTTCTGTAAAAAAATTCAATTTATTGAAAAAAACACATGCACAAAGATCGCCCTGGTTCATTGTACGGTCGAATGACAAACATCTGGCACGAAGAGAAACAATGAAGCTGATTCTCAATTCCGTGCCTTACAGAGGTAGGAGCCGAAAATTTAATTTCAGGACGGATCCGGAAATCGTTGTCGCAGGCGACAGGGAATTGCAGTTAATGAAAAATCAGAAGAAACAATTCGGTGATTATCTGGTGTGATTCATCGGAGGCATCGAGATGATAACAGCAAGAGGGGGAAAGAATGAGGAAAAATCATAGAAGCAAGAAGGATACCGATAAAAAACATGAGGCCGCAGAAGCAAAAAAAAATAATATCATAAAATTGAAAGGTGCTGTGGAAGAGAAGGGAAAGCAAAAACACAAAAAGAAATTATCAGAACACACGGCCTTTAAAAATATGGATAAAAAGAACAAAAAAGATCGCCAGGCAGTGTATGTAAAGAAATTTACATTGCGTTATGAAGAAGAACTGCACAAACTCCAGATTGAACTCTTGAAGATGCAAAAACAGGTCTTAAAGGATGGCTTACGCCTGCTTATGCTGTTTGAGGGGCGCGATGCAGCAGGAAAAGGGGGTACGATCAAAAGAATCACGGAGCACCTGAATCCACGGGGTACACGCGTAGCCGCCCTGCTCACCCCCAGCAACACAGAAAGGACGCAATGGTATTTCCAGAGATACATGCAACACCTTCCATCGTCAGGTGAAATTGTTCTGTTCGACCGGAGCTGGTACAATCGGGCCATGGTTGAACCGGTCATGGACTTCTGTACGGATGAGCAAAACAAACGGTTTTTGAAAGATGTGCCCATGCTGGAAGAGATGCTGGTAAAGGACGGCATCAAATTGTTCAAATTTTTCTTTTCGGTAACCAAAGATGAACAGCTTAGCCGGTTTGACTCAAGGGAAACAGACATGCTGAAGCAGTATAAAATTTCCCCCGTCGATAAAATGGCCCAGGAGATGTGGGATGATTACACCGTAAGAAAATTCCAGATGCTGAATGAAACCAATAGAACTCTTTCGCCGTGGACAATTATTCGTTCGGACAACAAAAAATTAGCACGTCTCAACTGTATCAAGTACATTTTATCCCAAATCAATTACGAAAATAAGATCGCAGATAAAGAGCTCGAAATTGATCCGGAAGTACTCATTACAGGAATCGATGAGATCAGGCTTATGGAGGATGGTTTACTGTCGTCCATGCAATTACCGGGATAATAGACAGGCAAATATACAAATTATAAATTTCAGGGAATCCTTTATCAGGGGGAAAGTAATTTGCACTTTATTGATCTCGTGTTTTGGTAGAGAAATTTGAATTTTGGAGAAACAGAAGGAGGAAAAGATGCCGGTTAAAGTCATTATCAAAAGAAAAATACAGATAAACAATCCGGAAGAGCTTCTTCCGCTTGTTGAAATATTACGGTCTAAGGCAAAAGAACAGCCCGGCTACATTGACGGCAGGACATGGAGAAGTATCGATAACCCGGATGATTATATGGTTATCAGTACATGGGAGACGCATGAAGACTGGAAAAACTGGTTTCAGAGCAGCGAAAGAAGAGAACTCCATGGCGCCATAGATTCCCTGATCGGTGAAAAAACCTTTTACGATGTCTATGAGCCGGCGAACTAGCAAACCGATTATTTTATCGATAGATTTTCACCTGGAAGGGCGCTTCCCGAGGCGTCCGTTGACCGCGTTATCAAAAATTTGCAGTGGTTTACTGCATCCTTGAATGCCTTGCCGACAAACGCCTCAGGGGCGTGAAACAACCGGGCTACCCACCCTGGAAGGTGACCCGAAAACAATACGTCAGGGTGGACTGCGCCGATTCCAATTTACTTCTTCTTTTTCTTTTCTTTTTTCTTATCTTTCTTTTTAGCCTTGGCCTTTACATCTTTTTTCTTTTCTTTTTTCTTCGCCATTGAAATCTCCTTTCTTTATGGGTGGTTTTTGGGGAACTCAAAAAATTTCAGTTCCCCGGAATTTGGTTCTATCTTTGACCATGCGGATATGTCAAAACCCACGCAAAAAACGCCGCCGGTGGGGATATTACTGACAGGATAATTGCCTATCGTATTGGCCAGTAAGGTCAATCCCGGATTGTGACCGACCAGCATCGCCGCCTTTATGCCGTCATCAAAGTCTGCTATGATACGCATGAGATCCGTCTCGCTCGAATCATAAATCGATTCATCATATTGAATCTTTTTGAGAGGAAAGTGAATCTTATCGGCAATTATCCGCGCTGTCATTGCTGCCCGGTTGGCCGGACTGGAGATAATGAGGCCGGGTTTGACTTTTAATTGACGAAGTATCTTCCCCATCAGCGGTGCATTCTTTCGTCCCCGCTTGTTCAGAGGCCGTTCGAAATCATCCAGTCTTGGATATTTCCAGCTTGATTTGGCGTGTCTGACCAGAAAAAGTGTTTTCATGGAATTAATTCATACACATTTATCATTTATCGAAAAATGGAACATATAAGAGAGGATCGTTAAATAAATGGTAACGTAACCTGAAGAAGTACGCTTATGCAAGCACTTTTTTGCCATCCTGTTCAGGAATAAAAAAATAAAATTTTCTCTAATTTATGCCATAACGCCTCGTATGCACGCGTTGCCGGCGACCCTGGAGAAAAGGCTGCAACCGGTTCGCGGTAGATTCCCATTTTTTCGATCACGGATAAGTAGGGTATAACAACCGGTAAAACACCCTGAAATTTGCCGGCCATGGCGTTCATAAGATCATGATGCAATTTTTTTCGTCCATCTACCATGGAAAAAAACAGATAAATATTACCCGGATCAAAGTTTTTCTTTTTACAGAGAGATAATAATTGGTTATGGGTTCGAACAGACAGCGTCGTCGGAATTAAGGGAACGAGTGTACAGTCAACCGTATCCAATATATTTTCGGCCAGAACACTGATGCTTGCAGGACAGTCAAAAACAATGAGATCGTATTCACTTTTAAACGGAGCGATGATTTTTTTAAGGCGGTTTTTTGAACGATTGAATCTGTTGAACGAGACATCCAGTTTTCGATGGGAGAAATCTGCCGGCAAAAGGTCCAGGTTTTCATAATCCGTGCCCTTCACGCTTTTATAAACTTTTTGACCGCCTTTGAGAAAGCCCTGTACACCGGCTTTGATCTTGGGTTTTACCCGAAAATAGTAAGTAGCGGAACTTTGGGGGTCCAGATCGCAAATCAAGGTTTTCCTGCCTTTCGAGGCTGCAATGTATGACAGATTCACAGCCGCAGCAGTCTTACCCACACCGCCTTTGTTGCTGTAGATTGCCAGAGTCTTCATAAGCCCGCCTTTTTTCTTTTCAATACAAAGAGTTCAAGAAAGAGCTTTTGATTTTGAGTGGATGAGAAATTGTTAAAGGTTTTGGCAAAATTTTTTCTGATTGTCTGCTTTTTTGTATCCAGCTTTTCAATGAGGCTGCCAATGGCTACAAGCGTATTTTTTGAATGCCGGCGGGTTAGCGGCAAATTTTGAGCCATGGCCAAAAGGTATTCTTCTTGAACGCTGAGGTCGTTGAAATCACCGAGATTGTCCTGCAATTTTTTCAGTTGCCGGATCACACTTTTTATTTCTTTTCGGGAGTACAGACAGGAGAAAAATTCGATCAGGTATCGCAATTTCTTGCATGTAATTCGGAGTCTGTGCAGCATCTCGTCTTCTATGTTTTCAAGAATCCGGTTGCCTGATTTCAATACACGTCGGTACTGCTTGAAAATTATTTTAGAGGCAAAATCAATTATCGGAAGTCCGGCGCTTGGTTCTATTGCAGCAGCCTGATGCGGAACATTCAGGAATGATTCCCAGTCCTGGATGATCTTCCTGTATTTACCGGACTTTAAACTCGTAACGACTCTCCGAAAAGATTTTGATCGTTCTTTCCTTAGATAATCGAACAGAGGATTTATGTCATCACGTAAAACCAGGGGGAGCATGGACTTGTAGGCGTCCTCATTGAGAAGGTATACATCCTGGTCTCGTAAATCGTTGGAGAGCTTTCCGATAAAAGAGAAATCTTTCTTGAAACGTTCGGTAGTTTCTTTTGGGAATACACCTTTGATCTGACTCAAAGCCGATCGGGTCCTTCGGATGGCAATCCGGAAATCATGCAAAAATTCCGTATCGCGGTCGTGTTCAATATCGGTTGCATTGATTTTTATTATTTGCAATAAAAAACGCAAAATAATTTTCGTTGCTTCATTGGCCGGCATCTTCGGGTTCAGCGAAATATTTAATTTTGCAGAGTATCCACCGGGATTCTTTCCCGCTGCTTCCATTGCGATAGAGAAAAGATCCTCGTTCCTCGCCGGTGTGAGGCCGGATTCTTCGAGTCTCTTTGTGAGATCTCGTGAATATTTCAAGTACCCTTTGACAGGCTTCAGCCAAAGATATGCAGCGATCTCTTTTGGATCTTTCTCATGGGCAAGCTGTATCTTTTCGAAAAAAAGTCTTGCCACGATTTTTTCATCGGAATTGAGGACATGATAGGGTGTTGAACCGGAAGACAGCGCAACAAGCTCTAAGAGCGCCCGCATCTTTATTACCGATGATAAACGGTCTCTCAAGCTACCTTTCGGGAAATCCTTTGCAAATACAGGAACGGACTTGATGCCGATGCTTTCGATAGGGTTGTTATTGTTGAGTTCACGCAGTGACAATCGGTTCCCGGAGGTAAATAACACGAGTGATTCATTGAAAAGGCGCCAGTCAAACGTGTCATAAAACGCTTGTTGCTCCGTAAAATCCGATTGTTTTTTTAGGGTATACTGCCGGGCTAATGCGCGGATAAGTTCCCGTTCGCTATGATCTCCGGGTAAATTAAATTTTAAATTATTGCGCATGAAAAGACTCATTGGGCTGTCGATTGTCTGCCGATAAAATTGAATGAATCACCTGCCGGAAATATAAAAAAACAGTGCGGTCCCTCCGTCTCGCCTGAGCGAGAGCGATGGCGGGCAGGAGCGATGCCACAAGTTTTCAATCCTCACTATTCAATAGTCAATCGAGTTGGTTCGTGCGAAAATCAGGTGACGTGCCTCACATCATCAATTGAAATAACACCGACAAGCTTGCCACCCTCTATAACGGGCATATGGCGGATTTTGTTTTTGGTCATCAAGGCCAGGCATTTTTTCACTTTGACATCCGGGCTTGTCGAGATAACGTCCGCGGTCATGATTTCGCTCACAAGAATATCCTTTGAGGCCTTGCCCTTGAGAATCACTTTACGGGCGTAATCTCTTTCAGACATGATTCCCACCATTTTTCCCTTTTTCATCACTACAAGCGCCCCGATCTCCTTTTCCGCCATGACCTTCAAGGCGTCATAAACCGCTGTGACCGGAGATACGGAATAGACATCACGACCCTTTTTGTTCAATAATTTATTGACCCGCATTTTCTCGCCCTCCCCTCCTTTTAATGAAACGATTACAGGCATCCCTCATGCCGGATCAAAAGCAGTGCACATGTTGTTATTTTGCTTGCGGCATCATGCGGCTATGGAATGTCCCGAATCGTCACCCCGGACTTCGACCACCGATTTTGCCATCCGGTTAGCATGATAATAAATTCGTTTGAGTTTTTCAATGATTTCTATTTCTACACTGTAGGCTTCAAATTTTCCCGAATCTTCACAGGCCAATCGCTGCACTTGGTGTTTATCCGCCTGTTCGATTAAAAGGTCCATATCTTCCTTCATCTGAATCACACGCACGGCATACTCTTGATCATCATCAACCACCGCCCTTATTGCCGCCTTCAAAGCATCGGACACAACCATGTGCACGGTGTTGATCACTTTTTGGGTCGCCTGACTTACCTTGAAGCCTTTCTTGTTTCGCTGCCGGCCCAGGTCGACCATATTAACTTCAATCACATCTCCAATATGTTCCAGATCATTGGCGCTTCCCATCAATTTCATAAGATTGTCGGTCTGCGCCTCATTGAGATTCAATTTACTGACATCTGCCAGATAGTTGACGATATGCTTATATAATACATCCACCTCCTCATCCATCTCCCTGACCGCCATCAGCGATTCTTCGCTTCCGTTCAATACGGAAGGCATTATGGCGGTGTTCATAATATCTACCCTTTTTCCCATCCGTTTGATTTCATGCCGTACGGCATTCAGCGCTAGGCTGGGTGTATGAAGCAGCACGTCGTTCAGATATTTGGGTTGGAACTCTTTAGTCTCCGCCAAGGGCCTATCCGGGACCAGCCAGAAAACGACTCGGGCGAATTGGGAAATAAACGGAAGAAAAAGAAACCCTATCCCTATATTGAACAATGTATGCGCATTGGCCACCTGGCGCGGCACTACCGCGGCAACAGCCTGCAATTGTGTGAGACCTTCCGCGGGGGAGGGGGAGATGTAAACAATTAGTTTTGCAAACGGGCCAATAAAGGGAAGCATTATCAGAACACCGACGACCTTGAACAGCACATGACACACTGCTACCCGGACTGCTTCGCGCGGTTTGCCGAGTGAAGCCAGGCCTGCCGTTACGCAAGTCCCGATATTGGCGCCCAGTGCCAGAGCGATTCCTGCCTCGAGAGTAATCAGCCCCTGCATCGCCAGTACGAGCACTACGCCCATCGATGCGGAACTCGATTGAACCAATGCCGTAAAAACGGCCGAGATAAAAATACCCAATAACGGGTTGGACATTTGAGCCATCAAGTCGAGAAAAGGCTGATAGCCTCTCAATGGCTTCATGGCATCACTCATTACGCTCATACCGTAAAAGATCATTCCCAATCCCATGATCATGTAGCCGTATTGCTGAATTTTTTCTCGTTTTGAAGTAAAGAGCATTAAAAAACCGACGGCCACAAGCAGTAAGGCATACTTGGTCACTTTAAATGCGACAATCTGGGCCGTGATGGTTGTGCCGATATCCGCACCCAAAATTACGCCGATCGTTTGAGAGAGCGACATCAAACCGGCGCTTACAAAACCAACCAGCATGACGGTGGTAACCGAACTGGACTGAATAACGGCCGTAACCATCGCTCCCGTTATAAGTCCCATAATACGATTACTCGACAATACCGAAAGGATATCCTTCATCTTTTCCCCGGCCACAATCTTTAAGGCATCACTCATTTTTTCCATGCCGTATAGGAATAGAGACAACCCGCCAAGCAAGCCGATTCCCAGAAAAAACCAGCTAAGTTCGCCTTTGTCCGATCCGCCTCCGGCATAAACCCCCACTGGAGAAAACAAAAAATAAACACATAGTGTGATAAGCCCTATTTCCTTGATATGACGAGAACAGGTCGGCTTCATATGATAATACCCCCTTTACAACGGCCGGTTTTCAATTATCTTTTTCGGCGGATTTGACCACGATTACCGGAATTGTTGACAGTCTCACTACCCGTTCCGCCTTGGAACCGATCATAATTTTCGACAACCCGGTCCGGCCATGGCTGCCCACAATGATCATGTAGACCTTTTCCTTTTTCGCAACTTCTACAATCCGCATGGCCGGCGTACCGACCACCAGCATAGGCACGGCCTTTTTAATCGGTTCCTTAGCAGGAAAGGCCTGGCGTAAATCTTTAAGAAATTCCGTCATCATCTCTTCGGCTGCATCAGCCATGGAAGTAAGGTACTTCTTCTTTTTCCCTTTTTGAACGTAAAACCCGGGGGCTTCCGCCGGGTCATGGATAACATGGAGAACCAGTAGCCGTGCGTTTAGTTTGTCCGCCAGATTGCTGGCAAACAGCACTGCTTCTTTGGAAAACGAGGTAAAATCCACAGCGACCAGCAGGGTGTCCTTACTTTGCGTTTTCTTTGCCATTTATATGTCTCCCGACAGGGTTGATTATGCTTATCAAATGAATAAAATTGTGTTTTTCAGAACAATCAAACAAAAAGCGGCAGTTGTGCAGCGCCTCTGGAACTGGAAGAGTCAAAAAATATTGTGCCGGCACTGAAGCGGCAAGTTCAAACCAGCTTCAGGTGGTCGAAATTCAGATATCAAATGAAGATCGTATATCAAATGAAGGCCATGTTGTCAAGACGGTTTTTTACTACAAATCGACTGAAAATAGGGATTTTGGGGATAGCGCGTTTTTGTGAAAAACGTATTGGTAAAAGAACTGGAGGCAGTGGGAGGAAATGCGCATTGGAACCATGAACAACGAATCCAACCTGCAGCAGGATTGTTATTTATCGGCCGGAAATTTCAGGACCGACTGCAAGCATGGCTGTCAAAAAAAAGGGGGAACGGGCTGCTACTGAAAAACCAGTATTCGCCCTGTTCCCCCGCGGTTCAATAAAGTTGCAGCCCCGATTAATTCCGGCAGTACCTTCCGCCGCCATTTTGATGGCGACCGCCGCCCCGTTGCCCCTTGCCATATCCTGATCCCAGCTCGGGATGAATTGCCTTCATCCTGAGGCGGTGTTCCAACCGTTCCCGGTCAAAACGGGCATCCAGTTCGGAAATATCTTTCTGGATATCGCCGGCCCTGGCGGCGTCCGGATTTTTTTTGGCCATTTCACTTTGCAGCTCAAGTCGTTTTTGATGAATTTCTCTGCGGAGATCACCGGTTGCCTTATAAAAGGCGTTGCGCTCAGCAGCGACCTGGCCGCTGACCTCCTCACCCAGGCTGTCGAACCGGCTTTCGACACAATTCCCCTTGCCGCGGCCATATCTGCCGTTACCATCTGCCACGGCATAAGTGCCCAGTCCCAAAACGCCTACTATTGTAACGATCCCCAGTATTTTGCTCAGGTTGTTTCTTTTCATTTTCATTTCTCCTTATACTTGATGTTGAAGTTTTTGTTCGCGTTTGAGCGCTCGATTCTCTCTCGTGTTGAAAACATATTCTGCAATGGCTGTGCCACATTTTGAATATTCTTTTATCTATCTGTTATTACATCATGTTATTTACGAAATGTCTTTAGCTAAGGAATTTTTAACTTGCCGTGCCAATCCAATTGGTGGATACTAAGTATCCAGATGGCCGTACCAAAAGAATCCAGTCGGGTAAAAAATACCCACTTTTGGACCAGTCGGGGGTCTCAACACTAAAAATTATGAATTTTCAAATCACAAATAAGATCAAAAGCCATTTGATCGGCCCCCACATAGTCTTGAATTATTATGCATTTTGATTTCTCTTTATTTTGGAATTTAGAATTTGTTTTTTGATTATTGTGATTTTTTGATATAAAAAACACGAATTTCAGAATAAAGATACTAACAGCGGAATCATTGCATTCGTGCAGGACAGTGGTTTGTGGTTTACATTTTGCATAAATTTTAAAATAAAATGAAAAACAAACCTGTATTTATAAAAAAAATTTGGGCCGGTTTTTCTCCCTGGCTGTTTATCGGCGCCGCGGCCATATTGCTTCCGATTATTATTTTCATGGCGGTTGCAAATATTAATCGCCAGAAGGAAAACAGCACCCGGCTGCTCGTTGAAAAGGGGGCGGCCCTGATACGCGCCTTTGAAGCCGGAACCCGGACCGGTATGATGGGCATGCGCGCCAACGGCTTCAGAGTCCAGCGCCTGCTGGCCGAGACCGCACAGCAGGCAGATATCCTCCATTTGATCGTCACCGACACCCGGGGGATTGTCCTGGCCCACAACATCCCGGATAAAATCGGCAGCACCTACGGCAAAGGACTGAACTTTGACGAAATTCTTCATTCAAAACAGTTATACTGGCGCCAGCCGGTCGGGTCTGACGGTCGTAAAATATTTGAAATCTTTCGACGCTTTTCTCCCTCCGTCAAAAAACGGGGCCTGCGCCGCCAAATGGCCATGAATCCGACCTGCCTGCCGCCCGATACCGTTCAAAATAGAGATTTTCATTCCGATGCAATGATCATCTTCGTTGGACTGGAAATGGATACCATAGAAGCCGCACGCATCGCCGACACCCGGCATACCGTCGTTATGGCGATCATTTTGCTCCTGGTCGGAATGGCCGGCATTGCCCTGCTTTTTCTGACCCAGTCCTATCGGGCAACGCGGAGTTCCCTCACACGGATAAAGGCGTTTTCAGACAACCTGGTCGAAAATCTGCCCATGGGCATCGTGGCAATCGACGATCGAAAAAAAATCGCTTCGGCCAACCACGCGGCCGAAGCCGTTCTCAATCTCACCGAGACGATTATCGGTAAAAATGCCGAGGATGTGCTGCCCAAGGAACTCACTGCTCAGATCATGCATCCGGATATCGCCCACGGAGCAGTGGAAACCGAACTGGATTGCCGGGTCGGCGACCAGCGGGTGGTTCCCCTTGAAATAGGTGCCAGCATCCTGAAGGACGAAGAGGGGACGTTCCTCGGTTATGTCCTGCTGCTCAAGGACCTGAGTGAAGTTCGTGCGCTTAGAAAAGAGATCACCAGAAATCAGCGTCTGGCCTCGGTGGGACGACTGGCGGCCGGCGTTGCCCATGAAATCCGTAATCCGTTGAGCTCCATCAAGGGGTTTGCCACCTATTTCAAGGAAAGATACCATGATGTTCCCGAAGATCAGGAAACTGCCGGCATTATGATTCAGGAGGTGGAAAGGCTCAATCGCGTGGTCGGTCAACTACTGGAATTTTCACGACCGATAACCATCGCCAAAAAGAAAATTTCGATCCGGCCGTTTGTCGAAGATTCTCTGAAACTGATCAAGCGGCAAGCTGCCGAACATAACATCGACCTCCGGTTTACCTGCGAACCGGAAAACAGTGAAGTTGTCCTGGACCCGGATAAAATCAACCAGGTGCTGTTGAATCTCTACCTGAATGCCATTGATGCCATGGCAAAGGGAGGGACGCTGAAGGTGGAAGCAAACCGGCAATCGGCTGAAAATACGCTTGTCATCTGTGTGGCGGATTCCGGCCACGGCATTGCGACAGATGACCTGGCCCATGTTTTCGATCCCTATTTTACCACCAAGGCATCGGGGACCGGGCTCGGCCTGGCCATCATTCACAATATTCTGGAAGCCCATCCGGGCCGGATTCATATTCAGAGCCAGCCCGGCCGGGGAACCCTGGTAACGATCATTCTGCCCGATGCCCTTGTCACCGGGCAAACTACCGCGTTATAGGCACTGCCATGCAGAAAAAATATAAAATTCTGGTTGTTGACGATGATAACGCCCATCGGACCATGCTGCGAATTCTGGTCGGCGGCTGGGGATATGAAATTTTCGAGGCTGACGACGGAGGTGCGGCAATCGACCAAGTCAGGGAGATGCCCTTTGACCTGGTGCTTATGGACGTGCGCATGATCAAGGTTTCCGGTATCGAAGCGCTCGATCGCATCAAAGCCTTTAATCCGGCCATACCGGTTATCATCATGACCGCCTATTCATCCGTGGAGGCCGCCGTTGACGCCTTGAAAAAAGGCGCCTACGATTATCTGACCAAACCCCTTGATTTTGACAAGCTCCGAATCACCATGGAAAGGGCCATGGAACACCTTCATCTGAAGGAAGAAAACAGGCTTCTCAAGGAAAATCTGGGGAAAAAATTTGACCGGCAGCAGATTATCGGCCACAGTCGGGCAATGACGCAGCTTCTGGAAACCGTCGCCTATGTGGCCCCCTCGGAAGCCACCGTGATGATTACCGGTGAATCCGGCACCGGAAAAGAGCTCCTTGCCGGCGCCATCCATTTCAACAGCCCGCGCCGAAACGGCCCCTTTATCAAAATCAACTGTGCCGCCATCACCGAAACCCTGCTGGAATCCGAACTTTTCGGGCATGAAAAAGGCGCCTTTACCGGCGCTGACAGGCGAAAGGAGGGACGCTTTGTCCAGGCCAACGGCGGCAGCCTTTTTCTGGACGAGATCAGCGAAACACCGGTGACCATGCAGATCAAATTGCTGAGAGTACTGCAGGAACGGGAATTAACCCGTGTGGGGGGATCATCGGTAATCAAAGTAGATGTCCGGCTTATTGCGGCAACCAACCGGAACCTGTCGGAAAGAATTCGCCAGGGCCTGTTTCGCGAGGACCTTTATTACCGGCTTAACGTCATCAGTTTGGAGATTCCGCCGCTACGGAACAGAAAAGAGGATATTCCCCTGTTGGCCGGCCGTTTCCTGGAAATTTTTATAGATAAAAACCGCAAATCGCTCAAAGGATTCACCCCCCGGGCCATGAACAGTCTCATCCGCCATGACTGGCCCGGTAACGTCAGGGAGCTGATGAACGCTGTTGAACGTGGTGTGGTGCTGGCGCGTTCGGAATATTTAGAGGAAAACGATTTCCCCTTTTCGGGGCAGACAAGTCCCGGCCCGGAGAAACAGGCGCTTACCGAAAATCAGACTGCGGATATCCCCCGGCCCCTGGAAGCCATGGAAAAAGCCCATATCCTTCAAACCCTTGAAGCAGTGAACAACAACAAAAGCGAGGCGGCCCGCAGCCTGGGCATCACACGCAAGACTCTGCACAAGAAATTGAAAAAATACGGGGTGATGCCCTGATTAATAGGGGTATAATACAAAAAAGTTACAAAATATTAAAAGAAGTTAGCCAATCTTAGCATAATCCTGAGTGTACTTTTTCAGCATGTCTTCGTCCAAAGCAATTCCGAGGCCACTGCCCTTGGGGGGCGTAACCACGGCGCGGGAAATATTTCGGCGAAAATCAGTTACATCGTCCGCCATCCGAAGCACGGACATGTAGGCATGCCCCATATCAGCCAGATTGGGCAATGTCAAACCCAGGTGAAGGGAAGCCGCCTGAGTGATGCCGAATTCAAGCATACTGTTCATCAGACATTTGATGCCAAAAAGTGCGGCGGTCTGCGCTATCCGGGATGATTTGGTGAGGCCTCCATTTTTAGACACTTTGATACTGAAAACATCTGCGGCTTGTTCTCGAATGAGGGTCGCCGCATCCTGGGATGTTACCAGACTTTCATCGACGGAAAGCGGGCAGGATAAGTGATCGCGAATGCGCTTCAGATCGTTGATATTCCCGGATCGAATAGGTTGTTCAATCAGGTCGGGGGAATGGCCGTTGACGCCATTGATAAAGGCCAGCGCTTCAGTTGTTTCCCAGCCCTGGTTGGCGTCGGTGATGATTGTCATCCGGTCGCCGAAGCGCTGGTTGGCTTCGACCATTCGTTTAATTTCGTCGGCAATGGGCAGGGCACCCATCTTGATCATGACCGTGCGGTAGCCTTCGGCATAAAGCGTTTCGATCGCATCGGCATCTTCCGCCGGACTTCCGCTGCCGATGGGTCCTAAAAGAGGAAGCTGGGTATGCCTCAAACCGCCAAGCAGCAAATAAACCGGAACATTATGGGCTTTTCCCACAATGTCGTAAAGCGCCATATTAACGGCCCCGCATGCAGTCGGGTTGCCGCATACACCCTGATCCAGGGCTGCCTCCAGCATGGCGATTCGGGTCGGATCCCGACCGATAACCAGCGGAGCGATAACCTCCCGCGTAACCGCCATGACCGATGACGGCGTTTCGGCAGTGAAAGGATTCATCGGGTCTGCTTCGCCCAACCCGACGATTCCTTCATCTGTATGAATTTTGAAAATAACGGCGTGAGCATTGGTCAGAGTGCCGTACTTTTTTGAAAGCTTGTATGGTTTAACAAAAGGGATAGAGATGTGAAACAATTCGATTGTTGTGATTTGCATGATGGAAATCCTTAATTATTCCTGAATATTGAACTGTTTTTTTACACTTAACCACATTCGCGTCAAGCTATGAAGTCAACCCAATGATTTCTTCTATGGCCTTATTCGCTATCCCGATTTTTTCAAGGGTCGTCCCCGTTGAAAGATAATCCACACTGTGCAATTCCGAGGCCAGCCGAACCACCAATTCGATAATCGGCGTTTTCACCGCACCCATTTTGGCCAGTTGCAGTGCGGGAACGTTTAAACCCGGGACGTCTTCCGTGATATAACGACTCCTTACATTGTGCCCCACGACATCCCCGTAAGGGCTTTCAGGGCTATTTACATATTCATAATATGTTTTAGTATCATTTTGCCCGTAATACATTTTAAGCTGATCCATAGTGGATGTGAGTTCCAGCGAAAACGCTTTTCCGATTGCAAGGCGTTCTTCGTCCATCTGCATCATTTTTTCGGAAATCAACGGTGTAATGCCGTCCATGTAATGACGGAAGGTTTCCGGATTCTTTTCAATATCACCATAATTTAAAAACACTGGAAGCGGGTGAAGGGTCTGGTTGGGATTGTCAAGATCGATTCCCAATAGATTTTCTCCGGAAATGAAATCGACATAGCTCCCAAATATATCATTCATAATATTAATCACTTCCAAATTATTCCGGCTGGGGGAGGACGCAATTTTCAGAACAAATTTCTTTTTATAGATATTGACGGTGTTGTATGAGGTGATCCGGCAGGCATAAGGGAGTGAGGCCGTCTCGGATATGGTTATCTCTTTTTTGACGCCCATATCAGCCATCATCTTCCTTAAAAGGAGTCCTCCGTAATTCCCGGGTATAATAATCACATGGTGACCATCTTTGAGATTCGGAATTAATTTTTCAAATATGAATCTATGCGCAAAAGAAGGAACAACGATCAGGAGAATATCGGTGTTCGTTACAGCTTCCTCCATATTCATGGTGGCACCAATCAGCTTACCGCCGGCTGTAATATCGCCCGTTAAAAACATCTCCTTTTCCACCTTTATCTTCAGATAATCCTCTGTTTTTTCCAAGGGTTCATACATCATAACCGGATACCCTTTTTCAGCGATCTGTCCGCAGATCGCTCTTCCGCCATGACCGGATCCGAGCACGGCATATTTCATTGATTTTTTCATTTCAAACCCACATTCATTTAGAATTTGCTTGTTTTTTAAGATATGTGATTCCATTTCTGTAAAAATAAAGTATGCATTCCATCTCGGGAAAAGTCACTCATTAACCGTCCATGTATTTTAGTAGAGGTGACATGCGACAAAGTGGCCCGGTTTCAGCTCTTTCAACGGTGGCTCTGTGTTCCGACAGATGTCCATAACCTGGAGGCAACGCGTCTGGAAGCGACAACCGGGCGGTGGATCAATGGGTTGTGCAACTTCGCCTTTGATTTCAGGAATCGGCCTTTTATAGGCCGGGTCAGGGATCGGAATCGCGGCGATAAGGGCCCGGGCATAGGGGTGACGGGGCTCGGTGATTATATCTCTGGTAGCCCCCATCTCCATGATCCTTCCCAGGTACATGATCATTAAGCGATCAGAAATATTAGCCAGAATGGAAAGATCGTGGGAGACGTAGATGCATGAAAAATTCATTTGTTTAGACATGTCTCTGATGAGATCCAATATCCCGGCCCGAATGGAAACATCCAGCATGGATAAGGGTTCATCGGCGATGACAAGCTTTGGTTCCAGCACCAAAGCCTGGGCAATACCGACCCGCTGTCGTTCTCCGCCGCTCATCTGATGAGGATAGCGGCTTTTATACTCATCAGGTTGTAATCCGGCCATTTCGATCGTTTCCATGGTTCTTTCTTTTATCGTTGCTTTACTTTTATCGGTCAACGCCCGAAGCGGCTCTGCCACTAAATCGAAAACGGTGTGTCTTGGGTTCAATGACTCATAGGGGTCCTGAAAAATGAGCTGAACCTCGCGGCGATAATTCCGGATTTCTTTTTTGGACATTTTAGTGATGTTACGATCTTTATACAGAATTGCACCACCCGTCGGCTCTCTAAGTTTAGCGACGGCAAGGCAAGCGGTGGACTTTCCGCAGCCCGACTCTCCGGCAATCCCTAAAATTTCGCCGGTTTCCATGGAAAAACTCACACCGTCCACGGCCTTGATGATTCTTGCTTCCTTTCCACCCGCAAACTTAGCCAAAAAATCGGGCTTCAAATAAAAATATTGTTTTAAATCGCTGACTTCGAGGATTGCCATGTCTTTTTATCTCCTGCACGTTTGCGAAATTCTTCTATATGGTCTGTTCGAATACAATGGACAAAATGACCCGGTTTTACTTCCATGTCCGGCGGTCGAGTCGTTTCGCATTCCGGAATAGCAAAGGGGCACCGAAAGGCGAAGAGGCATCCAGGCAGGTCCCCAAGCAAGTCAGGCGGTGAACCGGGAATAGAAATGAGTTCCCGGTCAAGGGCTTTAATGCTGGGAAAGGCATTTTTAAGACCCAGCGTGTAAGGATGATAAGGCTCATTAAAGAGTTCCATTGATTCGGCCGTTTCCATCAACCGACCTGCGTACATGATTCCGATGCGATCACTCATCTCAGCGATGACCGAAATGTCATGGGTAATGAGGAGTATGGATGCTGATGACTCGGCTTTTTGCCGAATCTCCTTTAAGTTTCTCAAAATTCGTTCCTGAACCAGAACATCTAAGCCGGTGGTCGGTTCATCCATGATGACAAGGGCCGGATTCAAAACCAGTGACATGGCAATCATAGACCGCTGGCGCATGCCGCCGCTGAATTCATGGGGGTAAGCCTTCATCATACCGGCCTGCAGGCCCACCGCGTCAAAAAGCCCTTCGACAATCTCCACGCATTTAGCCTTATTATAATCGGTGTGGGCCTGAATCGCCTCGATGCATTGATCCCCAACCCTGTAAACCGGATTAAGGGCGTTCATGGCGCTCTGCGGAACCATAGAGATTCCCCGCCAAAGAATTTTTTCCCTAAATTCCTTATCCGGCATGGAGAGAATATCTTGGCCCTTGAACGTCATTTTCCGGGCGGTTACTTGAGCACTTTTAGGGACCAGGCGCATAATTGTCCGAATAAGGGTGGATTTACCGCAACCGGATTCCCCGGCCAGACCAACGACCTCGTTTTTATCAATGGATAGGGTGATATCATCATTGGCTTTTACAGCACCTTTTTCTGTTTGATAATAGGTTTTAAGATTTTGTATGTCTAAAATCATATTGTATTTTCTCCGCTATCGCTGTTTTAGGCGTGGATTGGCCACTTCCTCGTATGCCCGGGAGATAAAAACCAGAGCGCTGACCAGCAAAATAATGCTGATAGAAGGCCAGGCGAACCACCACCATGCCGTTCTGATTTTTCCCGAAATCCAAAGATTATAAAGCATCCCGCCCCAGGTCAGGTTGTTCGGATCGCTGAATCCCAGAAAACTGGCGCCTGCTTCGGCCAAAACGGACCAGGCAATGTTGAAAGAGGTGTAGAGGAGCAAAAGCGGCAAAATGTTGGGCATGATATGTCCGTAAATGATGCGCATATCGCTGCATCCCCTGGCCTTGGCCGCCAAAACAAACTGTCGTTGCCGGATAGCCATCGCCTGAGATCGAACCACCCGGGCCGAAGTCCGCCAGACAATGCAGCAGATGGCGATGATCACGAACCAGATGTTCCGGCCGAAAAGTGAAATAAGCACAATTAAAAAAGGCAAAAAGGGCATGCCGTAAACAATATCCGTAAAACGCATCAGTATTTCATCCAGTTTCCCGCCATAATAGGCCGAGAAAAGTCCGATATTTGCGCCTATGCCGATGGAAATCAGGCCCGACACCAGTCCGATGAGGAATGTGGTCCTAGTGGCATAAATCATCTGACTCAAAATGTCACGACCCATGGCCGTTGTGCCCAGCGGGAACTCCCAAGACGGCGGTCTTAGCATGGCCAGCTTACCGCTGGAATCTCGGAGAGATTCCCAAAGTTCATGGGGCGCAATCAAGGGGGCCAACAGCGCGACTACACCGAAAAAAACAAGAATCACGGCCCCACAGATACCAAAACGGTTACTTTTGATTATGTTATACTGGGTGACGAAAAAGTCTTTTAGGCTTTCCAGTTTCATTCCATGGCTCCCTTAATAATTGATTATAAGATCGATTTTTTGAGTTTATCAGGGCTTAAACCCTCAATCCCCAGTTCTTTGACTGTGATTCCATGTCTGAAGAAATCAACGTCCAGCATAGTTGAGGCGATACGGACAACCGCATCGATATTTGGCGTGGGCACATCCCACATGCGGCCCATCGAAGACCAGGTTGTCAAGGCGAAGGGCACATCTTCATCTATATAGCGCGTGCCAACGTCCGATGGCGCCGGAAAGGATGCGTGTGAATGAATCGGACTCTCTCTGAGTGTGTCGGAAATGCTTTTTTTGCCCAGGGAATATTTCTGATAAAGCTGCTCGAAAGAATCTTTAAAGGTGAGCCCCCTTATCCCCAGATGATTCAAAAGCGACATCCGCTCCTGATCCATTCGCAGCATTACCTTGACCACGGACTCGGTTGCTCCGTCGGCATACAGATTCCAATCCCGGCCTCTGCTGGACTCAATACGACCGGCGTTAAACAGGACCATAGGCGGGTGGACGATGGCATTCAAATTGCCGAGGCTTGTGGACAAAACACTTTCAGCTGCCGTAAATTGCGGGAATACGGGAGTAATCTTCTCAATAAATTCTTTGGTCCGGCCAGCTGGCAACGCGGCTACGGGAAGATTATTCTTTATGCCCATACAGGCCACTACCCCGGGCTCCACAGCTCGTGTGGCGTAAAGCAATGACATGGACTCAACGGGTGTAACACGGGTCTTGACGTCCGCCTCGATCATCCATTTATGGAATCTGAGCGCCCCGAAATTTGAAGTAAAAAGGACAAACTGACCGTCCTCGAAATGGTGGCGCAACGCCTTGCTAAAGGGTTCGTGGGCGTGAGCCGATCCCCCGATGATGATAATATCAACCCCCTTGATCGCCTTTTGAAGATCGGTTGTGTACATGTTCAGATTGGCAAAGCCATTGCCTGCCTCCCCCGATATCTCAATACCGCCTTTTTTTTCTATGGTCTGCAAAGTGGACGCGAACGCAGGAACTTCTGCAAGGTTGACAGAAAAACCTTTGAGAGCAATATCGGCAGCAAAGGCTTGCCCCGAGTTTCCTGTTCCCAATACCGCAAATTTAAGATCATCTACTGACACGTTAAACTTCCTTTCATTTGATTTATTTAGAATTTTTCAGAAGTTGGATCGCACTCTTTGCCGAATCAGTTCTTTCCACCGCCCATAGATATCCTCGGATCAAGATAACAGTATGAAATATCGGATAACAGGTTCAAGACAATGACGAGCACCGCCAGAAGTAGAAAAGTGGCCTGGGCCACCGGGTAATCGTGGGAAGAAGCCGCTTCTACCATCAACTGGCCCATACCGGGCCATGAGAAAACCTGCTCAACAATGACCTGCCCACCCAATGCAAATCCGATCAAAACAGAAGAAACGGTAAATACCGGCAAAAGGGCATTGCGTGCGGCATGCTTTATCATTACCACATTGGGCGATAGTCCTTTGGCCTGAGCCAATTCAATATAGTCACTACCGATAACTTCAAGCATAGAGTCACGCATGATCAACATCGGTGTGGCCAGATAGTAAAAGGCGGTGGTGATTGTCGGTAGCACCAGGTGGTGCAGAAAATCTTTACTGAAGAGCATCTGGATACCGGCCGCCAATCGCATGCCCGGGGTCGCCATGCCACCGGTGGGAAACAAATCAAGCCTGTAGCTTAAAATCATTAAAAACAATATGCCGGTGACAAAGGGCGGGGCGGACTGGAGGACCAGGGCAGTCACCGTGGAACCCACATCCAGGGCGCTGCCGCGTTTCCAGGCCATGAGCATGCCCAAACCGGTCCCGAGCACCAGGGTAAAGCTCATGGCGGCGCCCATAAGAAAAATGGTGTTCCAGAAACGGTACTTGAGTATACCGAACACTTCATGCTGGGTGGTGTAAGACCGGCCCCAGTTCAGTGTAAGCATATTTTTCATATATAAAAGATATTGGACACCCAACGGTTTATCCAGACCGAAGGCTTCTTTTAATCGAGTTTGGGCGGCCTCATCCAGGGCCGGACTGATCACCTGGGCCGTCGGATCGCCGGGCATAACGCGAAAAATAAAAAAAAGGATCGTAGCGACCGCAAAGATTGTCATAATCGTGTATAGAGTTCTACGAATGATAAATTCTTGCACTTTTTTGCTCCTCTGCTGAATTGGAGGCGGCCGGAATATTCAGGCCGCCTCTATTCTTTACAGGTCGAATCCGTATCAGGCCGGATAGTGGATTTTACCCTTCTTATCCCATGTATAACCTGCTTCGGCCAGAATTTTTTTGGCCTTGTTCAAGTCCTCCGGATAGGATTTTACCGCCGGGTTATGCCAATATTTGTTGGCCGGCGCAATGACTGAACCGCCTCGATCGGCCAGGCCGGACAAAATGGCCTCAATGATCAAATCCTTGGGAATGACATGGGCGATGGCCTTTCTGAAGGCCGGATCATTCAGCGGGGGTCTGTGTGTATGATAACCAAGGTTATAGAAACCGTGGTTAGGATAGCCCTTGGCGACAACGTTTTTGACCTTTGCCAGATCCAGAAAAAGACTGGGCTTGAGGATATAGCGGTTTCGATCGCATTCACCTTTTTCAATAGCGGCGGCAACCGCATCATGAGAGCCGTAGACGATTCCGATGATCCCTTCACACTTGGGAGGATTGAAATGCTTTTTAAAAGCCGACACTTTAAATTCCCGGCCGCGGTCCCAGTACTCCAGCTTAAACGGACCGCTGCCCACGGGCTTTTCATTCGCATAATTGAGGGGATCGCTTACATCCACTTTCTCGGGGATGTCTTGCCAGATATGTTTGGGAATGAGAAACATGCCGCCCAGAAGGTTGGGAATAAACGGGGCGTAAGATTCCGCCAGTTTGATGCGAACCGAATGCTTACCCGTTATCTCAACATTCGCCACTCTTTTCAGGATCTGGTAGAAAAAGGGATGTTTCCACTTGATACAATAATCAAACGTAAACTTGACGTCTTCGGCGGTCAATGGTTTGCCGTCGTGCCAGAGCATCCCCTTGCGGATATTCAAGTCAAGGGTCAATTGATCAATCACCTTATAAGACTCTGCCGCCCAAGGCAC
>Ga0075121_1000274_pt1 | contig 36389 bp, 32 predicted proteins | sample AntAceMetag02UKG_FD_69793 | JGI IMG/M metagenome (GOLD analysis project Ga0075121, IMG submission 69793) | Saline lake microbial communities from Ace Lake, Antarctica - Antarctic Ace Lake Metagenome 02UKG | ecosystem: Environmental > Aquatic > Non-marine Saline and Alkaline > Saline | place... | reverse complement strand
GACCGATGACCGTCCCGCCAAGGGGGGGGGGCGGCGGGGGTGCCGAGGGGGGGCACTGGTCTTGGCCACCCTGCTGACAGGCTGTATCTCGCCCAATCAGGGCGCGAGCTTATTGGCGGTTCCGTTTGTTGCGCAGTCTCCAGACCGATGCGGCACCGCCGCAGTGGAGATGGTCCTTCGTTTTTATGGAAGCGACCCGGACTCCGATACTTTGGATCGTGTCATTCATATTCCAGCTCTTGCAGGCAGCGTGCCCGCTCTCTTAGTCGAGGCTGCGAGGCAACAAGGATTCGCGGCGGATGCTATCCAGACTTCGGAGGAAGGCATCCTTCGGCTCTTGGCCAGCGGCAATCCACTGATCGTCCTGCTAGGACCGGAGGGGGAGGCACTGCAAGGGCATTTTGTAGTTGCAACGGGATTTCAACCGCGGACGGGAGCCTTGCGGGTCCATAGTGGATCTCGAGCCAACCGTTGGCGGCCGGAAAAAGTCTGGCATCCTCGTTGGGAAAGCGCCGGTCAATGGGTGGTTTGGATTCGCCGGGCGCAGTCCCTTCAGCTTGACTCCGAGTCTGGCTTGGAACAAGATGAATAGAAAGTTGAATGAGAGAATGAGCAAGGAGAGAAGCATCAGAATATCCGGGTGGGCCATTCTGCTGGTGGTTGGCTGGTCGCAGGTCACCTCGGCGCAGTCATCCATTCATTCGCCCGTATTGATGGGCGTGGAGGCCTCCCCCATAGGCGCCCAGTTGCAAGATGCGCGGATCAACCATCGGCCATTGGCGCAGGAAGATCGTACATTGAAAGTGGGTCGTGAACTCAAGCAGGGCGAAGCGGTTGTCAAGATCGCCCCCCCGCCGCAACCGGATTCTTCCGGTTCTCGCGTTCGGGCAAAGGCGCTTTTGGCGGAAGACCGCAAGCGAGTCAAGCAGGCCGCAGCGCTGGATGATTAGCCCTATCAGGTCCCAGCTGCTATTGGTCCCGAGGCCTGTCGGGAGCACCCCCTCACGGGTGATTTCGATGGGGGAAGGCTGGGGCGAGTGCTGTGCCTTCATCCCCTCCGCTCCGGCGGGTTCATGTGCGGCCCATCTATTTGCTGCCGATATCCATCTGGTTTCTCAGCAGCCGGAATGGATGGGGGTGGTGGTGCCGAGCAAGTTTCAGACGGCCTGCGCGTTGAGCAGTCCGGTTCTATCTGCCGGTCCTGCGGAAAGTGCGGTTGGCACCTGGATTCAGGAGTCGGATGCCGGGTGAGTTCTCCCCCCCGGAAGGGAATCGACGATGGATGCGGCTCTCGGCGGAATTCTGGATGCAGACGTCCGGGCGAAGAGTGGGGAGAGGAGGCATACCGATTGTTTGAACAGCGTTTCAAGCGGGAGAAAAACTGTGCTAAAGTGGTAGAACAAATTGAACAGACCGTGAATGAACACTCATGAGCATAGAACCCCTTATCAAATATCCAGTAGTTTTCTTGGTGGGTCTGCTGACGGTGATCTGTGTGGTGCCGCTATGGCGCCGTCTGGCACCGCGCTGGGGATTCATGGACCGACCCGGCGTCCGGAAAATCCATCGGGATCCGATCCCGGTGAGTGGGGGGATTGCGGTCTTTCTGGGATTCCATGTGGCGTGTGCGGTTGTGTTTCTTTATCCGTGGGAGCCGTTTGCCGGTCAGGTGTCGATTGAGTGGTGGTTCCGGTTTCTCCCGTTGAGTGTCGGGGTGCTGGCTCTCGGCCTGCTGGATGATCGGCTGGATCTTCGTCCTTGGATGAAGCTGGCGGGTCAGGTTCTCCTTGCCGTGGCCGCCTATGGGCTGGGCATCCGCCTGCAGAACATTCTGGGATTTGATTTGCCAGGCTGGGTGGATGCCGTGGCCACCGTCCTCTGGTTTGTCGCGCTGATGAATGCTTTCAAGCTGATTGATGGGGTGGATGGCCTGGCCACGGGTATTGCCTTGATTGCCTCTACTGGAATCGGGCTGTCCTTGATCTTTCGCGGGGCCCCGGGCGATGTGCTTTTGTTCATGGGGTTTGCCGGGGCCTGCCTCGGGTTTCTCCGGTATAATTTCTATCCCGCCAGCGTGTTCCTGGGCGATACCGGGAGTCTCTTTCTGGGGTTCACGTTGGCGGCCCTGTCCATTTCCACCCATTCCAAGGCTTCCTTTATGGCGGGGGTGGGGGTCCCCCTGCTGGCGGTGGGCGTGCCCTTGTTTGATTCGCTACTGGCGATCTGGCGCCGCTCGATGCGGCATATGCTCAACCGAGAGACTCAGGATGGGCCTGGGCTGGGGATCGAACGCGGAGATGCCGATCATCTGCATCACCGGCTGCTCCGGAAGGGCCATGGACAGGGACGGGTGGCCTGGACGCTCTATGCGGCCACGGTTCTGTTGGTGGTGGTGGGGATTCTGGCCAGCGTATTCAATGATCGCGCGCTGGGGATCCTGGTATTGGCTTTTCTGCTCGCGGCCTACACCGTGGTCCGCCATCTGGCCGGGATTGAGCTCCGTGAAAGTGGGAAGGTGGTCCTCCAGGGATTGTCCCGTCCCGTTCGCCGGAACCGGACGCTGCTGTTCTATATCGCTGGCGATATCCTGATTCTCAATGGCGTGCTTCTGCTGGTTCTGAAACTCTGGATGCTGACCGGTTTCAGCGAAATGATGCCGCTGAAAATCACCTGGTTGCAGCAGGCGCCTGTGGATGTCGTTCTGCCCTTCATTTGCCTGGTCCTGTTCCGGTCCTATTCGCGGGTGTGGTATCTGGCCCGGATTTCCGAATACGCGGCGACCGGTCTGGCGGTGGTGCTGGGCTATGGTCTGGCCTTTGGCTTTCATCTGCTGGGTCCCCAGGCTCCCCGGCAAACAGTGTTCTGGATTTTTCATTATCTGCTGATGGCGGGAATCGCCGCCCCGTTGATCATGCTGACCCGCGCGGCAGTCCGGATCGTGCAGGATCTGATGCAGTGGCGAGTCCGCAGCGGAGATGGACCGGATCTCCAGCGGGCGCTGGTGGTGGGCGCCGGATTCCGGACGGTATTGTTTCTGCGACAACTGATGCTGGGCACGGGGGAGCAGACAGAGATTCAGGTGGTGGGTCTGGTCAGCGATGATGCGGCAGTCAAGGGCCACTATGTGCATGGCATCCGGGTGCTGGGATCCGTCCAGGATCTGCCCGTCCTGATCCCGCAGCATCAGATTCAGAAGGTCTATCTTATTGAACCCATTTCGGAGGCCGATCTGAACAGGCTCTGTCATTCGATGCGGGATCTGGACATCCGGCTGATTCGCTGGGAACTGCTTGAAACCGAACTGTCCATGTCTTCACATGCATAAACTGCTGGTCAATGCGCTTTCGGTTACCAACCCCAGCGGGCGGCATGTTCTTCTCGGGCATCTGAACCGGCTGACAGAGATTCTCGGGAATCGATGCGGTCTGGTCGTGATCTGCCGGAAGGAAATGGAGGAATTCCAGTCAGGGCTCACAGGCCGTGTGGAGTGGATCTACGCCCCGGCTTGTACCGTTCGCTGGTGGAGGAGGGCGGTGTGGGAGCGGATTCACCTGCCGCGGTTGGCCCGGCGTGTCGGGGCCTTCGCCTACTTCACCCCGAACGGGATGGCCGCCCGCGGGCTGAACATCCCGCAACTGGTTTTCGCACAAAATCCCTGGGCCTTGGTGCCCTCCGCCCGCCGCCGCCGGGATGCCGTCAAGGCTTGGCTGCAGCGGCGGGCTTATCGTCGCGCCATGCGGGAAGCGGCGGTGATGATTTTCAATTCCCGATATATGCAGCAGGCCTATCGCAAAAATGCGGGGGTGGAGGAGCGGCGCGGTGTTGTGGTGTATCAGGCCGCCGACGAGTCTACCCATATCCGTGCTGCCGCAGCTGGGGATTCACCTCGCCGGCCGGAGCAGATTCTAACTGTATCCATCATGGCCCCGCACAAGAATATCGAGGCGCTTCTATGTGCGTTTTGCCGCCTCCGCGAAACCCATCCCCAAAGTCGTCTTGTGCTGGCCGGCTCCTGGCCGGATCCCGCCTACGAGTGGACAATTCGCACTCAGGTCACCCGCCTTGGCTTGGGTGACGCTGTCGAATTCACCGGCTTTGTCACCCGCGAGCGGCTCGACCAGCTCTATGCGGAATCGCGGATCTTCTGCCTGATGAGCCGATGCGAATCGTTCGGCATCCCGGCCATCGAAGCGCAGCTATTCGGCACACCTGTGGTGACCTCCACTGTTTGCGCTATGCCCGAAATCGGAGGGGAAGGGGGGCTCTTTTGTGACCCCGATGACATCGTTGGCATCGTTGAAGCGCTAAAAACACTTATTGAAGACGATCCGGAATGGCGCCGCCGCTCACAGCTCGCACGGGAGAACGCCGACCGTTTTGAGTGGAGCCGTTGTTCTCGCCCATTAATTGATCTCTGTATGGAGATGATCCGTGACTAGGGATTCGACAGGGGGGGGCTGGGCATACCTGGCTGTCGTGCTGGCCGGAGTGTTTCCCTTCGCCTCGGACATGTTTCGCAATTTCCAGTTGTTCACCCCCGACCAATTGGCCTGGGCGTTCGCCGCTGTATGGGTGGGAACCAGTGTCGTATTTTTGTTGGCATGGGCATCGATTTATCTGATCAAGACCATCGGACTTCGGCATCGCGCAAGGGTAGGATCCCGGTTGCCGAATGGCATCTATGCGATGGCGGTAGCGGTGGTTTTGGCGGTATTCCTCTATGATTCGAATATGACGGAACTGCGGCAGTCGTTTGGCTTGTCCCGATGGTGTGCGGCAGGGGTGTGTGCATTGTTATTCGCTGTCTATTGGGCGCTGGCGGCTCGGTTGGGGACCAAACGGACCTGTGCCTTGCTGGCGGGGTTGTTGGTATTTCGTTTTGCTCAAACGGGTCTGGTCGTGTCCCATGCCTCGGGTGATGGAGATGAACTGGTTTCTTCTGAAGAAAGGGGTGTCTATCAGTCAGTGAAGCTGGATCGCACGCCGAACATCTATTTGATCTGTCTGGAATCCTATCATGGATTTGATGCCATCGAAGAATTGTACGGGTTCGACAACCGGGAGTTCCGCAACTTCCTGGAGCAACAGGGATTTTCGATCGCGGAGGAGACCCTGGCAAACTATTGGTATACAATGTCGAGCCTCCAATCGTTCTTGCAGATGGGCCACCACTATGAGGCAGGGAAGTTTGGGAATCATGATTCACTCTACGCACGGGGGTTTATTTCAGGAAGTGCGACCTACTTCAATCCCGTGCTGAATATTCTGAAGCAAAACGGATATTCCATCGTCTATCTATTGCCATCGGACTATTATTATCGTCCAGGGGCTGGCTTGGTAGACCATTCTCTACTAGAAGCATCCTGGCCCTTCGCTCCGCTCAAGGTGAGTCTTCCGCGGTTCATCGGGCGTGAACCGGATACGCCGGTCGAGAACTTTGAACAGAAAGTATCCGAGACGATTTCTGCATGGCCGGTGGAACAGCCCACATTCTTTTTCACGAAGCTGGGTGCTGAACATTCCGCGCACCGGTATGATTACAAAACAGATCGGTCAGAGTTTGTCCTGCACTATATTCAGGCCGTGCGGCAGGCGAATCCGACCATCGAAGCCCTCTGTCAGCAAATCATCAGGAAGGACCCGCAAGGCCTGATTATCCTGACTGGAGATCATGGTGCGCAAAGCTACAAGACGTATCGTCACGGATACTATGAAACCTTGCGTGAAGAGCAGATTCCGTCCGCCCGGCTCGTACGGGATTTACACGAAGTGCTGCTGGCCATCCGCTGGGGGGAGGGGGTCGAGGCTTCACGATATCCATTCCACAGCTTGGTCAATGTGATACGCTTTGTGTTGTCGCGACTCGGAGGAGGTGATGCACTTCTTAAAACGGCAGCCGCTGACTCATCCTATTTGTCTGAACGCGGCATCCTCTATCAGACTTCTCAAGATGGCCAGCCGCTGAAGGCGTGGCGGCCTGTCTCTCGGGATGAGCGCTAGGGTGCTGTCCCAGAAGAACCCTTTCAAGACTCTGACCCCCGCGACCTTGTGTCGCGGGTGAACCCGGTTGAAGATAAGCATTGTTTCACGCTGCTTTTCTTCAACCTTCCGTTCCTGCCGGTCAAGCCGGCAGGGGGCGCGAATCATATATGGAACTGATGAGACACAACACTAGGGCCCTCCCCGGGGAGACGCCATCTGTTGCCTGATCACGGCGTGATTTGGCTAATATCCTGTTTTCCCGTACAACAGAACACGGGTGGGGCGAAGAAGCCAGTAGAGCCCGCGCAACGGAACCGGCAGGGCAATCCAGAGGAAATCGCCGTCTCCCGGGATGAACACACGCCGCGTCCGGTAGGCTGCTTTTTCCCCATAGGTCATGAACTGCTCATGAAAGGTCCGGAGCTCTGAGCCGCTCATCTGGCGCGCGCTCCCATCCAGAATGTGTACCGCCTGCTGCACGATGGAGGCCGGCGCCGGCGCCAGCCCATCCGGGGTGATGTCCTCGCCGAAGAGCTCTGAGGCAAGGCCGCAACCCGCCGTCAGCGCTTTCCCTGCAAAGGGGCATCCTGCCGTCAGGCCCTGGGCTTCCGCGCACGCAGTAGGGTGGCGCACCAAGAGGCCGGCGATATCCACCAGCCACTCCAGACGGGCCCATCCATGCCAGATCGCATGCATGCAGCATAACAGCAGGTGCAGGGCCGGGGCCGGTGCGCGCACCGGGCATTCCTGCAGCCGTTGATGAACAAAAGGGGCTTCCTCCCCGAAGGGGGGCAGGCCCCGGGGCCAGGGATATTGCGGTGGGAAAAATTGGTGGTTCACTTCCACCATGAAGCCGTCCGGATGATGAAAGGCGATGCTCCATCCGTAATGCCAGCGATGCGCCCTCCGGCGTGGGTCCGCAATCTCGGGCTCATAGCCTGCCTCTTGCATCCCCTTGATGAGGATCGGATAATCGCGGCGGACGCAAATGAAGTCGAGATCGTCGAAACAGCGTAATCCCAGATCGGGCCAGGCCTGAACGGCCAGGGCCGGCCCTTTCTGCAGCGAGAGGGTCGGAAGGGTCGGGGAGAGGCGTTCAGTCAGGCGTTCGGCTTCGTGGGTGAATCGAGCGGTATGTTGCGCCTGACCATAGGCGGCGGATTGGAGCATGGCGCCCGCTTCAGACAATCCGGCGTGGAGCAATCCCTGCACTCGGTGTCGCCTGGCCCAACTCTGCCATCGCTCTTCTGAGCCGTCCGGCAGGCAATCGGGTTCGCGGTCGAGACGCAAGCCATGCAATGAGCGGAATGCCTGTCGGCTCAATAACAAGAACTTGTCCATCAAGTAATTGCACACCCCGGTCGCGCTTTCGTCAACCGTTAAACGCTTTTCTGATGAAATTTACACTCCCGCTGTGCCGCCTTACCCGGCTTCTTCATCCCCATGGATTGGGGAAGGATGTTCCACGCGATGGAAAATGGGGCGGGCCTGCCCCGGCGAACGCAACGGATTGGACCGCTTGATATTCGAGCGGGTCAGGGAAGGCGGAAAGACCTGAAAATAAAAGAAAAAGTGGTGCTCGGGGGGGGAGTCGAACCCCCACGCCTTGCGGCACATGCCCCTTAAACATGCGTGTCTGCCATTCCACCACCCGAGCACCGGGAGGGGTACGACCTCGTGGTCAATGGGCGGGAAGATACGCATTCGCGCTTGAATTCGCAAGCGTTTTCGATGCCGAACAGTCGTTTTTTAGTTTTCTGGGGTTCCGGGTGCTGGTGGAGCTGGCTCGCGATCCAGAGGAGATCGAATGCCTTGAGCGGCATGGAGGAGCACTTCGGTTTCAATCGGATCTTGATCTGGAAGGGTAAGGGTTAGGCGGAGGGAAGAGGGAAGGGAGAGTTCAGTCGCTTCAGCGGGAGGAAACTCTGTAAGGGCTTCGTCCTTTTCCATGGCTTCGATACGGAGCGAGAAATGACCTATGAGGAGCCGATTTGTGATGGGGGCATTGGTATAGGGCCCGGCGCAGGGAACTGAAATACGCCGCAGTTCGTGCGGTTCGGTATCGGCCGCTTCCACGACATAGGTAATTTGCTCCATGTCCGCGCCGATCGGGCCCGGCACAGGCGTATAAAAGGAAAGGAGGAGGGAGGGCTTGCCCAATTCGGTTGAGGTGGACAGTTGAAGAGGGACGAGATCCTCAACGGGTGGGGCATAGGCGCAGGCGATTTCACGGGAAAGGGTGCGGACGGCTGCCCGGGCGGCATAGGTCCCTTTGATTCTCGAAGTCTGTCCGTTTCCTGCAGAAAGCAACCCATGAATCAAGGCACCTAGAATGCCGGCAACCAGTACGCCCAGTGCCAGAGCCAGCAGGAGTTCCACCATCGTGAATCCCGCTCGACGATCTTGCCAAGGTGCCGGATTCATCATGCGCGTCAGCCGTTCAGGCCGGGCCTCAGGCGGCTTTCAGCAGCATAATCAGGAAGAAAACGAGGGAGGCCAGGGCAAAAAATCCCGTGATGATCAAAATGAAATACCAGGTGCCGCGCCGCTCTTTGGGAGGAGCTCCGAAAGGGGAAATGCTGGCAAAGTCCTGCGGGGCTGACATTACGCTCGTCGCCATTTCGGTGTCAGCATCCGTGTAACGACCACTCCCTCCGCTCCCAACGGAGAGTTCCGGGGCATCAAACATGAATTCAATCGAGCCAAACTGAATCAGATCCTTGTGATTCAAGGTCGACTCCTTGATGTCTCGCGAATTGACGCGGGTGCCATTTGTAGAGCCTAAATCCTGCAGAACACAGGCGTCCCCGTTTCGCAAAATACGACAATGGTGGCTGGAAATAGCGGGGTTATCTAACAAGATGGTATTATCCGCCTTGCGTCCAATCGCAATTTCCCCTTGCTCAATGGGATACTCGCGTCCCTTGAAGTCTCCAGACATGCCGATCAATTTGGCCATGGAACAGTCTCCGTCTAAGGTAAATCCGTTAATCCGATTGCCCATATTGCCTTCGCTGACAGGGAAAGGCAATCATAAAGATATTCCATTCCCGGTCGATTTTCAGTTGACGTCAGCGGGCTGGTGAAGCATTATTCTTGCACGGTGTAATGCGGCCCATGATGGGTTAGATGCAAGTAACAGCTGGCTGCCCTAGGGCAAGGAGAGAAAAAGATGAAGAAAATTCTCGTATTTTTGATGATTGGTTTGATGGTGGCCGGTACGGCAACGGTGGCTCAGGCAAAACGAAAGAGCAAGGGGAAGAAAGCCTCGAAGGCGGAAGTCTCCCAGCCTGTGACGCATCCGCAGTTGGCGGACACGCTGGTCAAGGCCTTGGGCCTGATGTCCTTCCTGCCGAATGCTCCGTCCGCACAGCAGGAATTTGATGTCCTGATGCAGAACGGCATCAGCCCTGAAAAGGGATGGCTTCTGGACGCTGTTGTCACCAAAGCCGATTTGGCCCGCGTTATCGTTCAGGCCATGCGTAAGGAAGATGATGTGGAAAACCCCAATGACCCGCAGTCTTGGATCAATACGCTGAAGGAGTCCGGAATCTCGCTGGATCGCCTGAGCCAGACCGTTCAATCCATTGAGATCCTGCCGGATGGAATGGGCCAGGATGTGTCTCTCGCGTCCTCCGATCCTTTGGTGTATGGCGTGAATTTTGCCCCCGGGAACAGCATCCAGTACTCCGTGGAATTGAACATGGTGACCCGGGTGTTGAGTGAAATGGAAATGATTAGCGGCGAATTCCGTCCGATCAGTCCCACCCCGTATTGAGTGTAAGCAACGGACAGTAGAGTCACTATATAGAGGAATAATGATATGAAACAGATTCGACTTTTTATTGTTGCAGGATTGTTGCTTGCGTGGACGATCCCCGTCTTGGCAGCTTCCGCCGACTCCCCGATTCACCTGAACAACCGTATTCGATTGAGCTATGATGACAATATTTATCAGGTTGATGATGATGCGGCCAGCGGTCGCAAGCCTACGGGCAGTATGCGGGTGGTCGAAGAAATCGAAATGCTGGTGAACTTGAATCTGGAACGGACCTATCTGGGATTGCGCTATCGCCCCTCCCTGATTTGGTATGACAAGCGCGAGCCCAACAGCACTGATTTCCTGAATGATTTGGATTTCAACTTCACTCATAACTTCAGCCCGGCCCTGTCCCTCTCCCTGAATGACACGCTGCGTTCCGGCCAGTTGCCGGAGTTGGACGATGGTGAATACATTGTCCGTGAGAATGACGACAACTATTACAATTCGGCCTTGGGAACCTTGACCTATAACTTCCGCCCGGAAACGCGCTTGGATGTGTCGGCCCGCTATATCACGCTGATCTATGCCAGCGATTCCCCTGCAAAGGCGAATAATGACTACTATAGCATCGTCGGCGGTATGACACTTCGCCAGCAGTTGGCCAGCCGCTCGACGGTGATGGCCGATTTCCGCTATCAGACCTTGACCTATAATGAGGCGGATGCGGACAACAACCGCGATGCAGACAGCATCTTTGCTGGTCTCGGTGTCGAGCAGACCTTCAGCCCGCAGTTGCTGGGTAGCCTGCGTTTAGGCATGGAAAATCGCATCTATGATGACGACAACTACGATGACAACACCGAACCGTACGGCGAGCTTTCCGCGACCTATATGCCTTCCCCGGACACGCGCTTCACCCTTTCCGGTTCCTATTCGATTTATGAAGCCGATGTCGCTCGTTATCTGAGCCAGAATCGCACCTATGCCTCGCTGAGTGCCGCCCACGATTTCACCGCGAAGTGGAGTTTCTATGTCAGCGGCGCCTATACTCTTAACGCTTATAACGCCCAATACTCGCTGGACAGCACGCTCGGCGACTCCAACGAAAACTCCTATCTCGTGAGTGCGCGTTTGTCTTACCGCTTGAACCGGATCAACTGGCTGGAAGCTGGCTGGCAGTATGTCAAGCTGGACAGCGAAGTTGAGGGTCGCGAAAGCTATGACCGGAATCGTCTGGATATCGGCTGGAAGATCCAACTGTTCTAGGACCGAACGGACGGGAAGGCGACCGGAAGCGGCCGCCTTTTCCCTGTCCAGCATCGAAGCATTAACTGGCGGGGCAAATCTGCCCTGCCAGATATTTTAGGATTAGACTCCATGGCAGAAGAAGCACAGACCAACGCCCTCCACTTCCTTGACTATTGGCGCGTTATCCGTGACCGAAAAGAGGTCATTTTGGCGGTGGCGTTGCTGACAATTGTGACCGGTACCGCCTATACCCTGATGATGCCGAAAAAATTTACCGCGACCACCTTCCTGGAGGTTCGCGAGGATGCCATGGATGTGGATCCATTTTTTGAGCGCCAGGCGACCCGCATGGGTTATAATCCCTTCTTCCTGATGACCCAGGAGAAGATTTTGAAGTCCCGACCGGTGTTGACAGAAGTCATCCGGAACCTGAATCTGCAGAAGGTATGGGGCTTGGAGCTCAACGAGGATAAATCGCCCGTTCCTCCGGAGCTGGCTCTGCAAATCCTGCAGCGAAGCCTTCGGGTGGAGCAGGATCGGGACACCACGCTGATGAATGTCAGTGTGACCAGTGAGAACGCCAAGCGTTCAGCCGCGATTGCAAACGAAGTGGCCAGTGTCTATCGGGATCGACGCCTGAATGCCAAACGGCGCGAAATCCAGCGGGCGATCGATGCGATGAGTAACGAAGTCCGCAAGCAGCAGGATCGCGTCGAAGAAGCCGAAGCCGAAGTGGAGCAGATCCGAAAGGAACGGGGTATTTCGCTGATTGGGCGCGGGACGGGGAGTATTCGCGTGGAATCAACCCGTCTCAACATGCTGGAATCAGAGCGCAGCGGCGCCCGGGTGGAAATGCTCGTACGGAAAGCCCGCTTGGATCAACTGGAGGCCTTGGAAGGCGATCAGCTGATGGAGGCCGCCGCTTATATCGTTTCGGACCCGACCTTGCTGGGTATTCGCCAGCAACTGATTGATAGCCAGGTCAGCCTGCAGCTGATGCTCAATAACGGCGTAATGGGCGAAAATCACCCCGATGTTCTGCGCTTAAAGGCGGCCGTGGGCGAACTGCGTCGGCAATTGGATTCCGCCCTGGACGGGCTGAAGGCCGGCTTGCGGGCCGACTATGAAGTGGCGCGTCAGAAGTATGCGGCCTTAGACGAAGAACTGTCTCTGCTCAAGACATCGGATATCGCCTCGGAAGGGGAGAATTATCTTCCGTTTGATCGTGCCGAACGGGAGGTCAGCATTCAGCGCGATATTCTGACGGCCTTGCGCGCCCGTATTACACAGACCGGCATTGAAGTGGAAGTGCCTCGCACAACGGTTGAAGTCATCGAAGAGGCGGAGGCCCCGCAACGTCCGTCCAGCCCGCTGGTGGTATTGAATATTTTCTTGAGTGTGGTGCTGGGTCTTCTGGCGGGAACCGGATTAGCCTTCTTTGTGGAATATCTGGATGTCTCGATCAAGACAGTGGATGAAGTGGAGAAGTCTCTCGGGTTGCCGGTGCTGGCTGTGGTGCCGCAGCAATCTAGGCCCTTGACCGAAGCCGGGCAGTCCAGTGGCGAGGGCGAAGCCTATCGCGCCCTGCGGACCAGCTTGGCGCTGCTGGCTCGTGAAGGCAAACAAAAGATCTTCACCATTATCAGCGGCGGAGTGGGCGAGGGCAAGTCTACGACGCTCTTCAACCTGGCCTATGTCTGTGCCGAACAAGGGAGTAAGGTGCTGATCATCGATTCAGACTTGCGCCGTCCCGTGCAGCACAAAATGGTCGGTTTGAACAACCGGAAGGGAATGGTCAATGTGTTGACCGGGGATTCCACTCCGGATGAGGTGATTCAGGACACCGGTGTGCCGAATCTTTCGATGATGACCAGCGGCCGCTTGCGGCGTGGATCTCTGGGGATTATGAACAGCCCAAGAGTTCGCGCCCTGCTGGATGATCTGAGAGATAAGTATGATTATATCCTGCTGGATTCTCCGCCGATTCTGGGCGTGACGGATGCGGCCATTCTGGCGAGCGAAGCCGATGGCGTGCTGCTGGTGGTTCAATACCGGAAGTATCCCAAGATTATTTCTCTCCGCGCCAAGCGGATGATTGAAAATGCAGGTGGCCAGCTGATGGGCGCCGTGCTGAATAACATCAACATCATGCGGGATGACTATTATTATTACTATCACTATACGACCAAGAAATATTATGGTAGCACCAAGCATGAACAAGATGATGATGATGCGACGGAAGCGTAGATGTGATGCGGATTAATTATAAAATTAAAACGGGTTCGACCTGGGTCTGTCTCGTTCTGCTAGGCGGGATGTTGGCAGGGTGTTCTTCACCTGCGACACAAAACAGGCGTGTCTATGATCGCTATGCGGCCTTGGTCGCGGAGCGGAACCGGTCTCTTCAATCGCTGGAAGAACCCCAAACGACGACGAAAAAATCCAGCAAGTCTTCAAATGCTTCCAGCGATTCACTGGACCCTCGTCCCGTCAAGACGTCTTCTCCGGCTTCCAAACCGGTGCCGGAAAAGAAGGCTGCAAAGCTGAAAAAACCGACTCCGAAGAAGGCCGCCCCGGTGGTTGAGCCTGTCCCATCCCCCCCGGTTCAAGTGATTGCGCCGGCCCCGGCTCTTCCTATAGAAGAACCGGTGTCCGCTCCCGTAGCCACTCCGGCTCCCGTCCCGCCTGCGTCACCTCAGGACGATACAGGGGGCTATAGGCTTAAAGTGGGGGATGGCATTCAGATTTTTCTGCGGGGCATTCCGAACCCCGATGCCATTGAAGACATCATCGATTCAACGGGGATGATTTCCTTACCGTTGATCAATGAATTGGAAGCGGCCGGCCTGTCGGCGTCCGAACTCGAGCGGAGGATCCGCAAGATGTATCTGGACAAGGATATCTATCGCAATATTTCTGTGAATGTGGTGGTCCCGACCCGCTTTTATTTCATCCAGGGTGAAATCAAGGCGCCCGGGCGGAACCAGATTATGTCGGCCACACGGGTTTCTCAGGCCATTGCAGGTGCCGGTGGCTATACGGAATATGCCAGTGGGGAAGTGATTGTCAAACGCGCAGGCAAAATTGTGAAGGTCATCCGAAATTCGCGCCGCTTGGAGCGCACCCCGGATGATGACATCTTGCTTGAACCGGATGACATCATTGAAGTCAAGCGGAGCTGGTGGTAGGTCGGGGGTCGGTGAGCCGCATGCAAGGGCAAGCGGAATGGACGCACGGGGGAAGAATCCCCTGGTCGAAGCGGGTGTATGATGGTCTTTCCCTGTTGCTGTTAATGTGGCCGGCGACAGCGGGGGTCTGGCTTATGGGGTCCACCCGGACCTGGGGATTTGCTCCCGGGCTGTTCTTCTCTTTTCTGGGATCGATGCTGGTCCTGGCCCGTCCTCTTGTGTTTCGTGATACCCCGAAGGCATACGTTCCTCCCGGCTTCTGGGCGTTCGCTGTTCTGGTGGTTTATGTGGTGCTGCGTGTTCCTGGTTCACTGGTCCCCTATGCCGCGCGCTGGGATGCATTGAGATGGGTCTGTCTGCTGGCGGCCGCCTGGTCCTGGTCCCAGTTGGGGGGGCGGGCTCACCGCTGGAAATGGCTGCTCGGCGTATTGCTGATGGCCGCCGCCCTTGACGGGCTCTATGCCTGGATTCAGCATGTGAACAGCAGCGAAGTGGTCCTGTGGGCACCTCGTCCGGAACAATATGGACTCCGGGCCAGCGGCACCTATCTCTGCCCCAATCATTTTGCCAATCTGTTGGCGATGCTCATTCCGGTGGCCCTGGTCCTAGCCTTTTTGCCGGACGCGGGCTTTCCGCTTCGCCTGATGGCTGTGTACTATTTAATCATTTCCCTCCCCGCTTTGTACTGGACCCAATCCCGAAGCGGATGGATTGGCATGATGGCGGGCCTGGTGATGACAGGCCTCCTTCTGGCATGGCGGAAGAGCCGCGCCTGGTTCCTGATCGCGCTGGTGGCCCTTCCTCTGTGTGCGGCGGGAGGGGGCTGGGTGGCCTGGAAACTGTTGCCGGCGGTGCAGGAGCGGATGGGTCAAGTACTGGAGGATCCGGAGGCTGCTGGCGGCATCCGCATGGAAATGTGGCGCGATGCCCCTGCCATGTTCAAAGACCGACCGGCTTTGGGATTTGGCGGCGGATCGTATGTCTGGGCTTATCCACCCTATCAGCGGCATGTAAAGCAGCACCTGAATTATGATTTTGCGCACAATGAGTATATTCAGCTCCTGCTGGAGTATGGGGCGATAGGCGTCGGACTGGCATGCGCGGCCTTGCTGGCCTGCATCTGGGGGCTTGTCCGAGGAGTCTTGAAGGCGCGATCGAAGACGGCGGCCTGGCTGCTTGCCGGGGCAAGTGGCGGGCTGGTTGCGTCGTTATTGCATGCGCTGTTTGATTTCAATTTTCACATCTTTCCCAACCCTCATGCCTTGGTCTGGTTGGGTGGGGTGGCATGGGGCGTGTGGTTTTCCTTGGAGAAGAGGGACTCGCGGCCTGCAGGCCGCCAGCGGATTCTGCGCTGGGCCGGAGCGGGCGTCGGAATCCTGGCTTGCGGGATCGGCGCTTGGCTCTCTCTGGCGGGCGGAATTTCATATGTCTGGAATCTGAAGGGGGAAATTTCCCGCACCCGGATGGAACAGGATGAAGCCGAGGCGGACTACCGGAAGGCGATGGCTTGGGATGACGAGAATTGGCAGCCCTATCTGGGGATGGGCAATATCCGGGCGACACAGGCCATGTGGTATCGCAACCCGGACTTCTCGGCCGAGCGGGAAGGCAAAAAACGCCTGGCGGCCGAGGCGACCCAGTTTTTTGAATCGGCCATTGCGCGAAATCCTGCCGATATGACCGCTGTGTTCGGATTGGCTCGATCCTGTAATGTGGTGGGGGATTTAGAAGCCGCCCTGGCACAGTACCGCCGGGCGGCAACCTATCAGCGTCATCATATATTCTATAGGGAACAGTTGGGGATCCAGTTGCGCCGGATGGGACGCGAGGACGAAGCACTCGATGTGTTCCGCAGGAATGTGGAAGAGAAGGACTTTACAGATGTCAGCCGCTTGAATATCCGGTCGCTGGAACGGAAGAAGGCGAAAGCGGCCGCCGCTGTGACGCCCTGAAGCGCCGCCGGGATTAGGTCTTCCAGCGGGGACACACGCGAAGGAAGACGCATCTTTTACAGACCTCCTCCTGATCAGTGCAGTCAAAGGTCTCTCCGTCGCCGGCTCGATTGGTCGCCGGATCCTCAAGGGGGAAGAGCATTTCATCAGCAGAATCGCGGATGAAGTCGCGCAAGGTTTCCAGCTCTTCAGCCGAGTAGGTGAAGGAGGCATACTCATCTGTGATGGGGTTATAGGCCACCGCCTCGATTTCAGCAGGATCCGCGGTCCAGCGGTCTGTCGCCAGCAGCGCATACACGCCCAGTTGGGCGCGGTGTTCTGAGAGCGGGGCTTTCCCCGTCTTCCAGTCATAGATGCGCACTTGGCCTTCACGCCGGATCACCAGATCGGGGATGGCAAAGACCTTGAGACCATCCAGATGGAAGTGCGATCGCTGTTCAACGGCCAGAAAGGCTTCTTCCGGAAGGGCCTGAAGCTCCGCCCACAGGGCAGAGGACAAAAAGTGCTGGATGGAAAGAGAGACCCGGTCCGCCATCGCTTTCCATTCTTCCGCCGGAACCTGAAGCTGATATTCATGTTCGAAAAGTCCCGCCGTATGGATCGGGTCTTTCCGGTAGGCGCCGGTGCGAGAGCCGGCGAATTCTCTCCGCATCTGTTCGATCTCTTTGGGCTCAGCTCTCGCGGCGACGGAGCCCGAGGAATCGGTCCGGGCCTGTTTCAGGAGAAATTCAAGGGCGGAGTGGGCGTGATGGCCCGCCCATTGGGCGCGGGTAGACAGGCGCTTGAGGATATACAATTCCCGTACGGCGGCGGGAGCCTCCGGCTTCCACCCTCCCCATGAGGCGTAATAGGTATAATAGTAACGTTTTAGGCAGGACTGAAAGCAGTGATGGCGGGAAAACGACCAAGACAGTTCGTTGGCAATCCTGCTCATGATGTTGCCGTGGAAGAGACGCGGGCGGCATCCGCACGAAAGGCCTCGAGAAAGAGGGCCAGAGAAAGCCAGATCAGGGATACATTTCGTACCAGATTCCAGACATCGGAAACGCTGGCATCCGCCCGCGTGCTGAAGCATCCGCAGGACACTTCGATGCCGCGCATCAGATTCAAGGAGATGGCAATCGTGAAGACCACCAGCATTCCGGTGATCAGGGCCGCACCTGCCGCCCGCCAACGCGCCGTCCCGGCCAGGACAGCCAAGCCCGTCGAGCATTCGATCCAGGGCAGCACAATCGCGATCCAATTGATCCATTCCCCGGGGACAATCCGATATCGCTGCACGGACAGCGCGAATGCCGCCGGATCCTGGATTTTAGCGATGCAGGCTCCAAGAAACAGACCGGCTACGGCAAGCCGCGCCAGCCAGAAGAAGAGGGGGCGCACGCGGTTCATGGGGTGTCTCCCATGTGGATTTCGCCGCCGTATTCCTTCCATTCCGAAAAGCCGCCTGGGTACAGAGCCAGATCCGTGAACCCATAGGTCCGGAGTTGCAGGACAAGATCCAGAGAATCTCCGCAGTCTTCTCCGCTGCAGTAGACCCAGATCGGGGTGTCCATACTCAGCAGCGAGGCATAGGTGCTCAGCCGCTCATCCACCGCATCCAGCGGCATGGGGCGGGCTCCGGGCAGATGACCCGCAAGATATTGCTCAATGGGGCGGGCGTCGAACAGGATGCTGCTTTGTGTGTTAACCCGGTCCCGGGCCTCGATCAGAAAAACCACCGGTACCCCGGCCTTGAAGGCGCGCGTTTCAATGTGTTCATCCCAGTCGCCTACCCAGGACAGGTGCGTAACCGCCGGTCGGAAGAAATTGACGCCGGTTCCCAGTATCGCGGCCAGCGCCAGCAGAACAGCACAAGAGCCGGTCAGACGGAAGGCTGCTCGGTTGTGGATCATGGGGTGGGGAGCGCAACGGGGGGCGTAGCGGCAATATAGGCGACTACGGGAATGACCAGTTCCGCCTGATTCTCCATATCGGTTTTCACAAATACCTGGCCGTTGATATTGCCTTCCGGAAGCGAGGCGCCAAGCGTCAGCTCAAAGCGATGGCTCTTGCCGTCCGCGCCCGACTGATCAGGAAGGGGGGTAACCACAATCCCGGGGTGATCGGTGCGGACGCTTACAATCTGGATGGCTTCCTTCCCTGAAATGACATCGAAGGTGCGGGTACGGGCGGCATCGGTTCCTACGCGTCCGAAGAACAGGCTCGAAGGCTGCGCGCGCAACGGCTGAATCGCCGTGCCGGTCAGGGTCATCACCAGACTGGGCGTGTTGGGGTCGTTACTTTTCACCGTGATGCTTTTACGCTGGAACCCGTTGCGTCCCCGCAAGTCGAGGCGCGCGTGGATCGAGGCTTCCCCTCCCGGGGGGATGACATTCTGAGAGGGCTTGACGGCCGTGCACCCGCAGGAGGCGCGCACATTCAGGATTTCCAGAGAGAGAGTGCCCTCGTTGCGGATGGGGTAGTCGTGTTCAACGAACTCGCTGTTGTTTCTCTCTCCGAAATCATAGGCCATCTCATCACAGACGATTTTCGGTCCCAGGGGCGCCGCCGTTTCCTGTGCCTGTGCGGAGAATGGAAGGAGGGAGATCGTAAGAAGTGCGAAAAGTACAATTGTTTTCATAATTCAAAATCCTATCGCATTTGGCGGGGAGTTTCAAGAGGCGTGACAGGCCGGATCGTCTAGAGCACGATCTGGAGACCGTCGTAGGCCGGGGCGATCCCCGTTGGCAGAAGCGATTCCGCCTGCACATGCGATACCTCGTGGCAGAGATGAATCACGAGAGAGCGTTTTGCCTGGATGTATTCCAGGGCCTGGATGGCCTCTTCGAAATTCATGTGTGTGGGGTGCGGGCGTATCCGGAGCGAATCGATGACGACCAGGTCGCTTTCCCGGCACAGTTCGATGGTTTCCGGCGGCAGATGCTTGCAATCGGGTATCGCCGCAAAGGAACAGCCATCATGCTCCACTTTCCAGCCGATCATGTCGGCCCGCCCGTGTTCGGCCGGAAGCGGGGTCAGCCGGACCCCGCGGAAGTCGAAGGGGCCCTCGACGACCTGGAGGTCGATCCGGGCCAGCGAGGTGCCCGGAATCGGCGGCCTGTCGAGATAGTCGAAGATGCGCTTCAGGGTTTGGGTGGTGCCGGCCGATGCCCACGCCGGCATCGGGTCCTCCATCCGGTTGGTAAAGGGCCGCAAATCATCGAACCCGAAGATGTGGTCCGCATGGGCATGCGTCATCAGCGCGGCATCGATCTTGCGGATGTTGTGGGCGAGGCACTGGGAGCGCAGGTCCGGCGGCGTGTCGATCAGGAGGGAAAGCCCCGCTACCTCGACGAGAATCGAGGTGCGGTAGCGCTTGTCCCTCGGGTCCTCCGAGCGGCAGACGGCGCAGTCGCAGCTCAGCATGGGGATGCCGTAGGAGGTGCCCGTTCCTAGAAAGGTGATTCGCATACCGACACTCTAAGGGTTTTCCACACCATGGAAAACCTTTTTACGTTTTTTCCATACCATGGAAAAAATGTTTCCACAGTGTGGAAAAATCCGGTTGGAGCAGTTGCCCGCGATCCACTTTTCGCAAGACTCAGGAGAAGTAGTCGCGGAAGCGGGGGCGCTCGGGCAAGGCGCGGAGGGCGCGAATGATGTCCAGATCGGCCTTGGAGAAGGGGTATTCATCAAACTGCTCAGGTGTGACCCAGGCGTGGTCGGCGCAGTCGATGTGGCGGGGCCGCCCGGCGCGGATGCGGGCAAAATGGGCATGGAGGGCGATCGTGAAGTGGCTGTAGGCATGCGGGACCGTGACCAGATGCGGGCCGACTTCCAGCGTGAGACCCATTTCCTCCTGCAACTCGCGGGCGATGCACTCGGGCATGGTTTCACCCGGAGCGATCTTGCCGCCGGGAAACTCCCAGAGCCCGGCCAGCATGCCTCCCTCGGTGTTGCGCTGGGCAATCAGGATCTGATTTTTCCGGTTGAGAATGATGGCGGCACCAACGACTTTATGAGGAACTTTCATTTTCTTTTTCTTCTTGGGGAAGGCTTCGGGAGTTTTGAGTTTGGCTGCGCGGCAGACTGTGCACAGGGGGCATTTCGGGCACTGTGGGGAGCGGGGGGTGCAGAGCAGAGCGCCCAGCTCCATCCAGGCTTCGTTGGTTTCGCCGGGTTTGTCCTTCAAGAGCAGGGCATCGGCGACTTGCTGGAGTTTCTTTTTGGTGGCCGGCAGGCCCACATCGTTGGGAAGGGCCAGCAGGCGGGCGAAAACGCGAATGACGTTGCCATCGAGAACAGCGAGGGGATGGCCAAAGGCGAAGGAGGCCACGGCAGCGGTGGTGTAGGGGCCGAGTCCGGGCAGGGCCGCCAGATCCGCTGGATCGGACGGCAGAACGCCGTCATGCTCGCGGACCATGGCCTTGGCAGCTTTCTGGATCTGGCGGGCGCGGGTGTAGTAGCCGAGGCCTTCCCAGAGCTTGAGCACATCACGCAGGGGGGCTTCGGCGAGGCTGGCCGGGTTGGGAAAGCGCTTCAGAAACCGGAGGTAATACGGAATAACGGTATCCACGCGGGTCTGCTGGAGCATGATTTCCGAGATCCAGACGGCATAGGGGGGGCGGGGCTCTTCACGCCAGGGCAGATCGCGGGCGGTTTGTGCAAACCACGGCAGCAGCCGTCGGCGGACGGCAGTGCGGAGAGTTTTGATCGTTTGTGCCGAGGGTGTGGACATGGGGGCAGATGATAGCGGGATGGGGGGCCGGAGTAAAGAAGGCGGGGCAAATTGGCTGGGGAAGTTGTTGTATGTGGGGTTGGGAGTGGATTATACTGGGCGGCACGATGAGTTTCTTAGGCCATATTGGAGCCGGGACCCTTGCACGGGCAAAGGGGGCATCGCGCACGACGGCGATCGTGTGGGCGGTGGTGATTCAGGCTCTTCGTCCCAGGACCTGGACGGCGCCGATGCGCAATGTGCTGGCGCGCCAAATTCTGTTTACCGGGTTGGAGGCGACCAGCTTTGTGGCGCTCATTGCCATGATAGTCGGCGTGTTGGTGGTCGTGCAGGCGCAGTACTGGCTGGTGCGGCTCGGGCAAACAGCTCTCATCGGCCCCATTCTGACGGCGGTGGTCTTGCGGGAACTCGGCCCCCTGTTAACGAATTTTGTGGTGATCGCCCGAAGCGGAACGGCCATCTCCACCGAACTGGCCAATATGAAAGTGCATGGGGAGGTGCGCGCACTGGATGCCATGGGAATCGATCCGTTTGTCTATCTGGTGATTCCCCGCGTGCTGGGGGTTGCCGCTTCTACTTTCTGTCTCACGATTCTGTTCCTGGCGGTGACCTTCATCGGGGGCTTTCTCTGTATGTGGGTTATCGAATTGGGCGATATCGATATGGGCCTTTTCTTTGGCAACATCATCGGGGCCCTGACGGTGACGGATGTGTTCAGTCTGCTGGCGAAGTCCATTATTCCGGGGCTGCTGACCGGGGCCATCTGCTGCGATGAGGGATTGGGTGTAGGCGTGTCGGCAACGGACGTGCCGATTGCCGCGACGCGCGGCGTGATGCGCTCCGTGGCGGCTCTATTTGTGATTTCGCTGCTGATTTCCGTGATGGCTTACCTGTGAGCAATGAAATGAACAATTCGGCGGCGGACAACGGAATCCGGGTGGCGGGTCTGAAGACTCTGTCATCGGGACCCGTGTGGAACTTTTCTGCGTCCGCGGGAGAAGCGGTCTGGATCGAGGATGCCCGCGAGTCGGAAAATCAGTGGCTCAACTGGCTGAGCGGCATCGAGCCCCCGCCCATCGGCGAGGTGTGCTGGAAAGGCGTGGAGTGGCGGGAGCGAAGCCCGGATGAAGCCGCTCAAGAGCGGGGCCGGATCGGCTGTGTGTTTGCCGTGGGGGGATTGGTCATCAATCTGGATATGGATGAAAATGTGTGGCTGCCTTCTTTGATGCACCGAAGGGATGGCGCAGAAGAGTCCATCGAGAAATGGTCGCGGTTTTTCGGCTGCTTGCCCCTCCCGTCGGCTCGCGCCTCCACGCTGTCCGAGCGGGACCGCCGCCGCATCTTGTGGACCCGGGCTTTTTCCGGGAATCCGGCCGCCCTGATTCTGGAGCGGCCGATGATCGATATGCGGGATGAGGACCGGAAACTATTTTTAGACGCCGTGCGACAGGTTCGCGCGGCGGGATGTGTGGTGGTCTGGCTGGATGAAAGCCTGCAGCCGGATACGGCGGCGGCGCTGGAGCCGTTGACCTGTGTGACACCGGAACCGGATTGAGGAGCGCGAGATGGCAAAGAAATTCAAGTTTCGATATGTGAATGAAATTGTGGGTGGTTTCGTGATGCTGGTGGTTCTGCTGCTGCTGGCGGGCATCCTGGTGGCGGGTCATGCGCAGCACTGGTTTGAGTCCATGTACGAGATCAACCTGATCTTCCCGCCAGAGGGCTCCATGGAGCTGCAGAAGGGTGGCGAGGTGATGCTCCTGGGCGCGAAGGTCGGCAGTGTGAAAGAAATCATTGTCGGCGATGATGGGAATATCACGGGAAGCATCCGGGTGCGCGGCCCGTTCATGCGTTTTGTCCGGGAGGACTCCATCGCGCTGGTGAAGAAGAAGCTGGTGGTGACGGGAGATGCCTATATCGAGCTGTCCCGCGGGACGGGGGCAGAGCTGCCGCGCTCCGGTGGCGAGATCTGGTGCATGAAGGACACCGAGATTGTCGCCATGATGGAGGAGGCGTTGGAGGCATTGCGCAAGGAGGCGGAGAAGACCGTGGAGTTGGCGAATGCCGCCATTGCCGAATATACAGAACTGGCGGCTGGCATGAACGACCCGGAAGGCAATTTGCAGCAGCTGCTCGAAAATGTGAATGGGTTGCTGGTGGATATTCGGACAGGGGAGGGAATTCCCGCGAAGGTGCTGAACGATCCGGCAATGGCCGCAGATGTGGCAGGCATTGTTGGAGAGGTGGAAGCCCTCCTCAAAAAGGTCAATGAAATGGCCGCAGAGATCCAGAAAATGGTCGCCAAATTCCCGCCGATGGTCGACACCGTCGGAGGCGAGGTGGACAACCTGCCAGTCATGACCGGCGAGGCCCAGACCCTGATGCGCGAGACGACCCTGATGCTCGACGGGCTGCAGAAGCACTGGTTGATCAAAAAGTATATGGAGCCGGATGATGCAGTCCGTTCTGAGGAGGTGCTGTACTGATGAACCGAATTACCAACAGGATCGGACTCTGTCTCACAGCCGGGATGATGATTTCAATATTGACCGGATGTTCCACCCCGCCGCCGCAGTTTACAGACAGTGAGTGGATTTCTCATTCCGCCACCGGGCGCGGCAGCTATGAGAGGGGCGACATGCGCCGGGCCGCCGCCGCCTATGCCAAAGCGGCTAACCGGGCCCGGGCTCTGGATGATGCGGATGCCCTGGCGGTTACCGCCGTGAACCGTGCGGTGTGTCTGTTGGCCGAGGATCAGGCGGCCGAGGCCCAGCGTGGTGTGGCGGAAGCACTGGCGGATCCGCGGGTGTCTCCCGCCCGTCGTTGGGAACTGGGAATTCTGTCTTCGCGTATCGAGTTGGCACTGGATCAGCCGGAGCAAGCCAGGCAATCGGCTCAGGATGTTCTGCAGATGGAACTGAAGCCGTCCGTGAGGGCTCAGGCATTGCTGGCCAAAAGTGCCGCGGAATTGGCTCTGGGCGAAACGGCTCAGGCGGCGGAAACCTTGGCGAAGGGGCTGTCACCCAAAGCCTGGAAGAAACTGCCAGCCGTATTCCAGGCGGATCGGGCCGTCCTGCAGGCCGATCTGGCGGTGGCGAATGAGTTGTCAAAGGAAGCCGCCTCGTATCAGGCTGATGCTGCGGACCTCTACCGTCAAGCGGACCGTCTGTCAGAAATGGCAGCGGCTCTGTCGGCGGCCGGTCGACTGAACCGGGCCTCAGGCAATTTGCCTGCGGCGTGCGACCAGTTGTATCGGGCGGCACGCAGTCTGTGGGCGCAGGGGGCGGAAGAAGCCGCTGCCGGTGTGCTGGTGGAAGGAATCGCTTGTGCAGAAGAGCTTCAGGATGAGGCGGTTGGCCAGAGAATGGCGGAGCTGGGTGTAACTTTTAAGCGCGGTATCCGACCTGTAGAATAAGGATTTTGGAGAATAGATATGAAAAAATGGTTCAGTATCGGATGTGCCCTGCTGGTGGCTACCAGCACATGGGCTGCGAAACAAATGAGTGTGCAGGTGCGCGAAGGCCAGCTGCGCAGTCGGGCCTCGTTTCTGGGGGCGGTGCAGGCTCAGGTGGCCTATGGAGACCGCGTCAGCGTGGGTCAGACGCAGGCCGGATGGTGCCAGGTTACAACGGAATCCGGAAAGACCGGCTGGATTCATGAATCTGCTCTGACTCGCAAGAATGTGGTGTTGAGCTCCGGGACCAGCGATGCGCGCACCGGCGCCAGCGGCGAGGAAGTCGCTTTGGCCGGTAAGGGGTTCAGTGCGGAAGTCGAGGCGGCCTACAAGAAAGAAAATAAAAAAATCGACTATACCTGGGTGGACTGGATGGGCACGCTGAAGGTTTCGGAATCCCAGATGCTGAAATTTATGGAGCAGGGAGGGCTGATCCCATGAAAAAATGGACACTCTTTCACTGCGCTCTTCTCACCGTTGCGGCGGGTTCCTTAATGTGGATGATGACCGGCTGTGAAACCCTTGATCAGTTGTCGGAGCTCGGGACTTCAATCGCGGTGGCCAGCGGCAGCATCACCAGCAATGAAGCGGCCAGCATCAACCGGACCACACATGCGGTGGGCAAGACGTTTGATGACATCACACCGGAACAGGAGTACTACATCGGGCGGACGGTGGCGGCAACGGTTCTCATCGGCTATAAACCGCTCCCAACCGCCAAACTCAATTGGTATGTGAATGAGCTGGGGCAGACTCTGGCGCAGTTCTCCGATCGGCCGGAGGTATTCGGCGGGTACCACTTTATGGTGCTGGACTCCGATGACATCAATGCTTTTGCGGCTCCCGGGGGCTTGATTCTGGTGACCCGCGGCCTCATCGAGTGCTGCAAGAACGAGGATGAGCTGGCTTCAGTGCTGGCACACGAAATCGGGCACGTGGAGAAAAAACACGGGTTGCGGGCGATCCGCACGGGCCGCCTCAATTCCGCGCTGACCGTTCTGGCCGTGGAAAGCGGCAAGAATCTGGGGGGGCAAGAGCTCGCGGAAGTGATGGGCGCCTTTGACGACTCCATCAACGAAATATCGACCACGCTGATGAACAGCGGGTATTCCCGCAAACTGGAATATGAGGCGGATGCCGCCGCAGTTGCCATTTTGGAAAATGCCGGCTATCAACCGGGTGCTCTGGTCGCCATGCTCGAAAATATGAACCGGAGCTGGGACCCCAATCGTCATGATTTTGCTGCGACCCATCCGCCGCCTGCAGATCGGATTCAACAGCTGAAACGGCGGGGAATTACATCGGCCAGCGGGTCGGATGTGGCACGGCAGAAGCGTTTTGGCGCTGCGATGAAACTGCTCTAGCAGGATCGGTCGAATGAAGAAGAAAATAGCGTATGGCCTGTTGGTCGGCGTCCTCGCTGCCGTCTGTGTGGCCGGACTGGACCGCTCGGGCCTGACTCAACGGTGGAATAATCCGATGTCGGATTGGCGGGCCCGTGTCATGGCCCGTCCTTCGCCGGCGACCGATCAGGTCAAGCTGGTGCTGCTGGACCAGTCCAGTCTGGACTGGGTCGGCCAGAACATGCAGGTAAAATCCTGGCCCTGGCCGCGCGAATTCTATGTGCCATTGCTCGATTATCTAAAGCGGAATGGCGCTAAAGCCGTTGTGTTTGACGTGCTCTACACCGAACCTTCAGCCTTTGGCGTTGAGGATGACGAATCGTTTGCCGCCGCAATTGAACGCTTCGGCAACTTTGTGGGTGCGGTATTTTTGGGAAAGCAAACCGATCAGACGACAAGCTGGCCGGAATATGCCAAGCCGAATCCCATTCAAGTGGAAGGCTTGGAAGGGTGGCTGGAAGCGCATCCGGAGGCCGCCAGGGAAATTATTTCAGCCGGGGCGGCTTTCCCCATTCCTGAATTGGCACGGGGGGCTGCGTGGCTGGCCAACGTGCGGGAGGTGCCGGATGGCGATGGCGTGTTCCGGCGCGCAGCACCTTTCCGCCTGTTCGATGGTCAGGTGCTGCCATCGCTGGGGTTTGCGGGCTGGCTGGCTGGTTTGGAAGAGCGGCCCGTGGATGCCGTCCTTAAACCCACTGAGCTGGATGTGGCAGGGAACCGAATCCCTCTGGATGATCTGGGACGGATGATTCTTCGCTTTCGCGGGCCATCCGGTACGCATCAGGCCTTTACGGCAGCTTCTGTTATTCAATCGGAGTTGCGCCTGCTTGAGGGCGGTACGCCACCGATCGAGGATGGCAGCGTTTTCAAAGATGCATATGTGGTATTTGGATTCAGTGCTCCGGGCCTGAAGGATCTGCGGCCGACGCCGATGGGCGGGGACTATCCGGGTGCGGAGATCTATGCGACGATGCTCGACAACCTTATCGTCGGGGACTTCTTGCAGGAGGTTCCCTTTTCTGCCGTATGGAGCTGGGTGCTTCTGCTGGCGATGGCGGCCGGGGTGATTGCGGCACTGTCCAGAAATGCGTGGCAGAGCGCTTTGGCGGCATTCATTCTGATTCCGCTACCTACCTTGGTTGGACTGGTAGCCTGGAAAGCGGGATATGTGCTGCCTCTGGCCGGCTCGTCGGTTGGTGTAGTCATTGCGCTGCTGGGCGGTGCGGTGGTGAATTTCGTGCTGGAGGGCCACCAGAAAATGTTTATCAAAGGGGCCTTCAAACATTATCTGAGCGCGGATGTGATTGACCAGATCATGAGGGATCCCAGCAGTTTGAAACTCGGGGGAGAGCGCAGGGAACTGACGATTTTCTTTTCAGATCTGGAGGGTTTTTCCTCCATCTCAGAAGGGCTGGAACCGGAAGACTTGACCAAACTGCTCAATGATTATCTCACGGACATGACCGACATCATCATGGAAGAGGGCGGCACCCTCGACAAGTATGAGGGCGACGCCATCATTGCCTTCTGGAACGCTCCGCTGGAACAGCCCGACCATGCTGTTCGGGCCGTGCGCACCGCGGTCCGTTGCCAGCAGAAGCTGACGGAGCGCCGGGAGGAGTTCCAAGAGCGGACCGGTGCCGTCATGAAAATGCGCATCGGGCTGAATACCGGACCCGTGGTGGTCGGTAATATGGGATCGCGCGAACGGTTTGATTACACCGTTTTGGGCGATGCGGCCAATCTCGCCTCGCGGCTGGAGGGCGCGAACAAGGCGCTCGGAACCTATCTGATGATTGCGGAATCCACTTGGACCCAGACCCGCGGAACCTTTCCCGGCCGTGAACTCGGGCAGTTGCGCGTGGTGGGAAGGAAGACCCCCGTTCGGGTCTTTGAGGCGACCGGGTTGGAAGGCGCGCCTGCCGATGACCAGATACCGATCTTTGAGGCGGCCGTGGAACAGTCCCGGGCCTCGAGGTGGAAGGAGGCGGCCGCCGCTTTCGAGAAAATGCCGGAGGATGCCGCGTCCAAGACCTACGCGGCGAAATGCCGTGCGCTGGAGGCCGAGGGGGCCCCGGCCGAATGGGATGGCATTTGGAATCTGACCGAGAAATGAGAAGGGCATCCGTATGAAAATCATTCTAGGCGGCACACGCGGCAGTTTTCCGGTGTCGGGAGACGACTCCCGGCGCTATGGGGGAGACACGTTCAGTCTGCTTGTGGAGGATGTCGAAGGGGGGCAGGTCCTGATCGATGCCGGCAGCGGGATTCGCCGTCTCAAAGATCGCCTGCATCCGAATGGAACCGTCTTGTTCACCCACACGCATTTGGATCATCTGATCGGACTTCCGCTTCTCGAGGAGCTGCATCCGCGCCAGTTCGTGTTACCTCGAGGAGGGCTCGAGGCTGTGCTCAAACGGGTGTTTTCCCCGCCCGTGTGGCCGGTTCTGCTGTCCGATACCGAATACCCGTCCCCGACTTCCCCGATGGAGTTGGGAAGATTGCAGATCAGCTGGCAACCGGTGGCGCATCCGGACGGCTGTGTGGCCTACCGTGTGGACGAACCGGCCACCGGTGCGAGTCTGGTGGTGGCGACGGATACGGAGTGGCAGGCCATGAGTGCGGCGGGGCAGACGGCTTTTGTGGAATTCGCCCGCGGGGCGGATCTCATGGTGTTTGATGCGCAGTTTCGCCCGGCTGAATACGAGGCTCACAAGGGGTGGGGGCACAGCACCTGGGAAGATGCTGTGGATGCCGCCCGGCGGTGTGGAGTGGAACAACTCTGGCTAATGCATCATTCACCCGAGCGCACCGATGCCGAACTGGATGAAATGTCTGCGGCTGTTTCGGCGGTGTTTCCGGGCGCGATCTTTCCGACAGTAGAACAGATGATGGAGACCCTGCATGAATAGCGAAATCTTCCGGTTTGTCATGGAGGGGATACTCCTTGTTCTCGTCGTGCTGGTCTCCATGAGTCTGTCGCTTGTATTGCGTCGGGTGCTGGCAAAGAAGGCCAAGAACACAAATCGTTCCGTTTCCAGGGCTCTGCTGAATGTGTTGGGGTGTCTGCTCTTTCCCCTGTTCGCCCTGGCGCTGGGTCTGGCGGTCCTCTGGCTGCCGGAAGGATTGAACGTCTCCTGGATTCCCCACTGGCCGGCGGCACACCGGGCCGCATGGCATCTCTTTTGGCTGGTGATCCTGATTTTTAATTTCCTCGAAACCATCGCCATGGAGATCTCGGTCTCCAGCGGAAAATTTCAGATGCCGGCTCTGCTGCGCGGGGTGATGCGCGTGGGGGTGATCGCCCTGGCGGCTTTTTTTGTCCTGCGCTATGAACTCGGATTGAACATCACGCCGCTGCTGGCGTCTACCGCGTTGGTGACCGCCGTGGTCGGGTTTGCCCTGCAGGGTGTGCTGGGCAATCTGCTGGCTGGCATGTCGCTGAATCTGACCGGTTCGCTGTCGAAGCGGGATTGGGTGGTTGTTGATGGCGTCGAGGGTCAGGTGGATGAAATGAATTGGCGGGAAACCTGGGTGGTGACCCGGGAGCATATCCCGGTCCGGATTCCGAACAGCAAGGTGGCCGATGCGCACATTCAGAACCTGAGCCGTCCGGAGGGACCGCGCCGTTGCTCCATATTTGTAGATGCCAGCTATGACGATCCGCCGGACCAAGTCATCGATGCCATGGTCGCGGCTGCCGCTGCTGTGCCCGATGTGCGCCGCATGCCGGCTCCCACCGCCATGGTGGAGGAATATAAGAGCTATGGTGTCGGCTATAAACTCTGGATCTGGCTGGATCGATATCCACAGCGCAAGCCCATCCAGGGCGAGGTGCGGCGGCATATCTGGTATCAGTTCCGCCGGGCGGGTATCCAGATTCCATATCCGGTATCGGACCAGGTGCTGAATCAGTTCATGGAGCGCGCCATTGTGCCAGCTTCACCCGTGGCGGAACCGCAGGACGCCCAGCGCCTCGCCACCGGACTCCTGCAAAGCGATTTTGCCCATCAGGTTCTGGAAGACGGCAACGGCAACCTGTTGATCCCAGAATCCGAGCTGTCAGCATGGGCCGTCGGACTGTCGAGCCAGCGGTATGGCCGGGGCGAAATTATTTTCCGCCAGGGGGATGCCGGAGACTGTTGCTATGTGATCCTTTCCGGTCTGTTGGAGGGTAAAATCCATCATCGCGAATCCGGAAAAGAAACCACTTTTGAATTGGGCCAAGGGGTGGTGATGGGGGAGATGAGCCTCGTGACTGGCCTCCCGAGGATGGCCGATATCCGGGTGAAAGTATCAGCGGAGCTGTTGCAGATTCCCGCGTCGGAGTTTGCCAAACTGTTGGAGCATCACCCCGGTGTTCTGGAGCAGATGAGCCTTCTGGTGGCGGAGCGGGCCTCGGCCAATCGCCGGCAATATGAGGACCTGATGGCCACAGATGCGCCGGCTATGGAGCAGGCGATTTCTCAGAATGGCATCCTGCAGCGGTTCTGGCGTCTGCTGGGGCGCGCTCCTTCAGGTAAAATTTAGTAAAATCCATCCATTTTTTACGATTGATTCGACTAGATGGGGGGGGGATACTACCGATTGTAGTGGCCGCGAGTCTGTTGCCGCCGAAATGAGGTTGATGATGAATGTTAGTGCTGTGATTCTAGGCGGGGGTGAAGGCAAACGGTTACAACCCTTGACGCGCGATCGGTGTAAACCGGCCGTTCCGTTGGCCGGTAAGTATCGCCTAGTGGATATCCCGGTCAGTAACTGCATCAACAGCGGGATCCGACGCATCAGCGTGCTGACTCAGTTTAATAGCGTGTCCCTGCATCAGCATGTGCAGGATTCGTATGTCTTTGATCAGTTCCACAGCGGGCATGTGAGAATTCTGGCCGCCCAGCAGACGCCCGGCAGCGAAGTATGGTTCCAAGGAACCGCCGATGCAGTTCGTCAAAGTATGCGCTATGTGATGGACCGGCAACCCGACTATGTGCTGATTCTTTCCGGTGACCAGCTCTATCGGATGGATTTCCGGATTGTGCTGGAGGAGCATATCCGCAACAAGGCGGAGGTGACCATCTGCACGAAGCCGGTGCCGCGGGATGAGGCGGGATCTCTGGGGATCATGCAGGCCGATGCCCAGGGACGCATCGTCCGCTTTGTAGAAAAACCGGGCGACACCCCCGAACTGGATGAGCTGCGCGAACCGGGGGCCGGACCCGATCGCTTTCTGGCCAGCATGGGGATCTATGTCTTCAATACCAAGGTCCTGCTGGAACTGCTGGACAATGACGAAAAAGATTTTGGGAAGAATATTATTCCTCAGGCCATTCAGAATCGCTCGGTATATCGCTATGCGTTCGGCGGATACTGGCGGGACATCGGAACGATCCGCTCCTTCTGGGAAGCGAATATGGATTTAGTGGAGCCCCTCCCGGAGTTTAATGTCTATGATGTGAATGCCCCTCTCTATACGCATATGCGATTCCTGCCGCCTTCCAAGATCAATTGCTGCGACCTGAACCGCGCACTGTTAAGTGAAGGCTGTATCATTTCGGGCCACCGTATTTTGAATTCCATCATTGGTGTTCGTGCCAAGGTGGGCGAGGGAAGTGTCATCGAACATACGGTGATGATGGGTGCGGATTACTATAACCCAAAAGACGGGGAGCCCGGTCATCCGCCAATCGGGGTCGGACGCGATTGCTTTATCAAAAATGCCATTATCGACAAAAATGCCTGTATCGGGGATGGGTGCTATATCACCCCGGAGGGGAAAGCCAACACGGTGACCGACCTCTATACGATCCAGGATGGAGTGATTGTCATCCCGAAAAATGCAATCATTCCTCCGGGCACCCGGATTTAACACCCTGTCCCCAAATTATTTCGGAGGCTGATAGGCCGGGAGGGCCTGCCGACGGCTGGGGCCAGCGGTCCCGCGGTTGAAGGTGCCGGATACGGCGGATTTCGCCCCCTCCGCTTCCAGTTGCTGCTGCCGGCATGCCGACACAATGCCGTAGCATTGATGGATATACCGGTCGATTTCGTCATGGATCTGTTCCGGGGTCTGTCGCTTGAGGGCTTCAAAGGTCTGGGCGGCCTGCCGCGCCAGATCTTCGGTCGGTTTCAACAGTTCCTTGCGTGTGGTCTGGGCTTTATACTGATTGAATTGATCCAGCGCCTGGTTAAACAACCCGGCGCCTTTTTGAAACTCGGGATGCTGTTCGATTTCTCCCGCCTGAATGCGAGGGGGGGAGGGACGCGGGGCCGTAGGAGGGGCCTTCACCGACGCGCTCTTCTGGCGGCTCTCCTGCACGGCGGCAAGCAGGCGGCGGCATTGATCCAGGGCATGGTCCAGCGGGGCACTGGAGGGTTCCACCGGTTTCAGCGATTGAAAAACCCGGCCCGCCTGGCGGGTTCCCTCAGCGACCTGGGCCAACAGATCCATGTCCTGCGGCGATGCCAAAAAGAGGTGGTAGCGGTCTAGGGCCTGGTTGAAGAGGCGGACCCCCTGGCGGAACCGAGGATGATCCCATGTGGCGGCCGAGAGAAAATCCAGCGGAATTATGAGGGCGGCCGCCGCCGGTGGAGTGACGGATTCCGTAGGAGAGGGGGACTCTCCCTCGGAGACGACTTCTTCGATGACGGGGCCGGATTCCTCAGCGGTCGGGAACCAATAGGGAAGCCAGGCATCCTGGAAAATCCACAGCACAGTGCCCAGCGCAGCCGCAATCAACCCGCCGACGAGGAAGAAGGTTAGCTTTTTCTTTTTGGGCCGCTCCATCTGCATGGCATACGCTTCTGTTTTCGTGAGGCGTATCGTCTTCTGTTTTTTGGGCGTACTCTCTTCCATGGGTTCCAGAATGAGGAAACCGGCCGAAGATGACAACGGTTATTATGCTCCCCAACAGTGGGATGAGCTTTTGTTTTGGAGTCAGGATGCGGTATAAAGGGGGGAATGAAAGTGTGTATGGACATTCAGGCTGCGCTCGGCCAGCGGGGTGGAGTCGGGCGATATGTACGGGAACTCCTGGCCCATCTGGGGCCCGAGGCGGGCCCGGATGAGATCGCCGCTTTCTATTTTGACTTCAAACGGACCGGCCTAGACACCATCCCTGCAGGTGTGGAAGCTCGCGCCTGCCGCTGGGTCCCCGGCCGATTGGCGCAGGCGGCCTGGAAGCGCCTGCATGCGCCGCCTTATGAATGGTTTGCCGGGAAGGCCGACCTCTATCATTTCCCCAATTTCATCCGTCCGCCGCTTCGCTCGGGCTCGAAATCGGTGGTCACCATCCATGATGTCTCGTTCCTGCGCATGCCGGAAACGACCGAGGCGAAGAACCTCGCCTGGCTCGGGGCCGAGATCCGCCAGACTGCCGAACGCGCTGACGGCATTCTCACCGACAGCCAGTTTTCGGCGAACGAGATCTGTGAGCTGCTGAAGGTTCCGGAAGAGAAGGTGTTCCCCGTCTGGCTCGGAATGAGCCCGTTTGGCGAGGAGCCCACGCCGGCTGTCGTGGAAACGACGCGCCGCAAGCTGGGGCTGGATAAACCCTATCTGATGATGGTCGGCACGATCGAGCCGCGAAAAAACATCCCCTTCCTGATCCAGGTGTTCGAAGCCATGAAGAATTTTGATGGCGAACTGGTCCTGGTTGGCGGGCTGGGCTGGAAAACCGGCGCCACGCTGAGCGCCATTTCGAATTCTCCGCGGCAGGCCGATATCCGCCTGCTCAAGGGCATCGGCGATGCGGAACTGTCGGCCCTGTATGCCGGCGCCTCGGCTTTCGTGTATCCCACCCGCTATGAAGGCTTCGGCTTCCCGCCGCTCGAAGCGATGGGGCGGGGCACGCCGGTCCTCTCCGCCCGCAACAGCTCTCTCCCCGAAGTCCTCGGAGATGCCGCCGAATGGATTGATGGATATGAGGTCGAGGAATGGGCGCAGCGGATTCAATCCGTCCTGGGCGATTCGGCCCGCCTCGCCGCCCTGCGCGCCGCCGGGTTCGAACAGATTAAAAAATTCACCTGGGCCGAGACTGCAAAAAAAACCTGGGACGTCTACCGCACATTCGCCTGACCCCTCATGAGGACCATGAAGACTGAATCCTTGGAATCTGGGACGGGCGGGAGGACTCCGGGTCGCCGCGTATGGTGGTCGGCCTGGGCACTGTTGCTTCTGGCCCTGGGTCTGTTGTTGTTTACCCGGGAACTGAGTCGGACCGACGAGGGCCGCTATGCCGAGGTAGCCCGCGAAATGCTGGCGCGCGGGGGAGATTTTTGGCAGATGCGCCTCATGGGCGTGCGCTACTATGAGAAACCTCCCGCCATCTACTGGATGATTGCGGCCTCCATGAAGGCGTTCGGAATCGACGAGGAGACCGCTCGCCTGCCGCTGGCCCTCTGCATCCTGGCCACGATGGCACTATGCTACCGCTGGGCCCGCCGGGAATGGGGGGCCAAGGCGGCCGGGTTGACGCCTCTTGTTTTTCTTTCCAGCACGGGCGTGATCTTGGGTATGAGCTTCCTGCTGACGGATCCGCCTCTGGTCGCGTTCTTCAGTGCCACCTGTTTTTTTCTTTTCGAGGCCTACCGAGAGGGCGAAGAACGCAATCGATGGCCCTGGCTCCTGGCCGCCGCGGCGGCGGCCGGGGCCGGAGTGCTGACCAAGGGGTTCATCGCGATTCTACTGCCGGGTGCGATTCTCGTTGGTTGGCTTCTGTGGGAGCGTCGCCTCCGGGACTTGTGGCGTTGGAGCCTGATACCCATTGGATTGGTTTTCGCCGCGGCATTGGGCGTCCTGTTGTGGCAGATCGAGCAGCACAATCCGGGATTTAACCATCGATTTATCGTGGAGGAACATCTCCAGCGCTTCATCGGAACCCGCGCCATTCAGGGGCATCCCGAACCCGCCTGGTTTTTCATCCCGATCTTGCCCGGGTTGCTTCTTCCATGGGCCTTTTTCGCTCCGCGCGCCATCCGGGGACTCCGCGCAAACCGGGACCTGAAGCTGGACTCTTTCAGCCGCTATCTGGTGGTTTGGGCCGCCGTGGTGTTCCTGTTTTTCAGCGCGAGCCGCGGCAAGCTCATGAGCTATATCCTGCCCATGCTCCCACCCATGGTCCTGCTGATCACGCGACGGGGCATGCTTCCCGACCGGGACGCCTCCGATCCCGTCGACCGCCGTCTCTGGTCCCTCGCCGCCTTCCTGCCCCTCTTCTGTCCGGTAGGCATCGCCCTCTTCTGGGCGCTCGCCCGTTTCGGCATGCTCGACGGCCAGTTTGGCCCGCCCGCCTGGGTTCTTTTCGCTCCGGTTGCCGCTTTGCTGGGCGTTTGGGCATGGGTGTGTTTTCGCGGATATTGGAAAACCATCCCAGGCCTGTTTCTCGTCATGGCGGCCAGCTACGCCACACTGGGCCTCCTGATGGACCCCTTGTCCGGCCCCGAATTCCTCGTGGGCATCGATGACAACTCGTCCTTCTACCAACAGGTTTCCCGCCAAGTCGCCCCAGAGGACGAACTGCTTCTGTGCAGGATCTACTCCCCGGCCGCGGCCTTCTACCTCCAGCGTGTCCCCTGGATGTACGGCATCAAGGATGAACTGACGGATGGCATGGAAATCGAACCCCATCTGGCGAATGTCTTCCAAGCGCCAAGCGAGTTGAGCTGTGCGCCGGATGCCCCTCCTGGCCATCAACATTTCGCTATCCTGAAAAAAAAGGACCAGCCCCAGCTGGAGCGGGAGGGACTATGCTTTGTCCCCGGCATCCTGGCCGAAGACCGTCAGCTGGTTTTGCTGCAGTGGATCCTCCCATGTCCGCTCAGCCGTCCGGATCCAGTCGCATCGGAAACCATCAAAGAAGACGAGACCCACGAGTTGCCGGCCGACAGAATTCAGGAGGAATAGTAGGCTCCTCCCCGGGCGGACGGCCCGGTGGGGTGGAGGGCTTGCCGGTCATCTCCGCCCGTAACAGTTCGCTTCCCGAGGTTCTCAGCGATGCCGCCGAACGGATTGACGGCTATGAGGTCGACGAATGGCCACAGCGGATTCAATCTGTCCTGGGCGATTCCGATTGCCTCGCCCAGCTGCGCGCCGCCGGCTTCGAACGGATCAAAAATTCATCTGGGCCGAGACCACCCGCAAGACCTGGGATATCTACCGCATATTCGCCTGACCCTCATCGCGCTCAGCCACGCCAGATCCCGAAAATATTCTAGTATTTGCAAATATTAGAATGTTGAAAAGTTTCCACACTATGGAAACATTTCTTCCATACCATGGAAAAATCGCGAAAATTGTTTCCATACCATGGAAACTATTGCGGCGGGGACCATGGACTTATGGCGGCGTCTCGCCGGCATACTCCTTAAGCGGCAGGCCGGAGGATGAGATGGGTGTCTTCGGCGCGGAGTGCCGTTGCGAACAGCATCAGGGAACAGGGAAACAGAAACAGCAGGTTGCGGTTCTGGGTCCGCCTATGGGGCAGGCTAACAAGAAGCATAGCAGGGGTGCCTGGACTTGTCATGCGTGTTGCCTCAAATAAGCATGACACCGAAGGGGCGGTGAACGGGGGGCCGATGCGAACCGGGATCTGATTCTGCAAATGAACGCTGCCGCCGCCACCTCTCCACTTGCGCGGATGCCGCAGCTTGACCGGGGCCAGGAGCCGATCAATCTGGGCCGCACTGAT
>Ga0075121_1000269_pt1 | contig 36899 bp, 30 predicted proteins | sample AntAceMetag02UKG_FD_69793 | JGI IMG/M metagenome (GOLD analysis project Ga0075121, IMG submission 69793) | Saline lake microbial communities from Ace Lake, Antarctica - Antarctic Ace Lake Metagenome 02UKG | ecosystem: Environmental > Aquatic > Non-marine Saline and Alkaline > Saline | place... | reverse complement strand
CTTCACAGCCCTTCTTCTCCTTACAGTAAACATGAGTGATGCAATAACATAAAATGGAACTAATTACAAGTATTTTCAATATATTAATGTAAATATTTCTAATGTGACAAAGTAGAATTAGGCAATCACACCCCTATTTTATCTTTACTAATGACAAAAAAAGGGTGTATTTTGACAAATTAAGTCCAGTAGACCCAAAAAGGTGACCTCATGAGACGATTCATGGAAAATCAATTAATTCGCTGGTGACAAAAATCGCGAAGAAAACCCCTTATCATTCGCGGCGCCAGACAAGTAGGCAAATCCACTCTGGTACATAATTTTACCCAGTCGCAACATTTGAAACTAGCCGAGATCAATCTTGAAAAACACGGGAATCTTAGTGATATTTTTGGGACCAATGACCTCGACATCATCATTCCGGAACTGGAACTACTGGTCGGGACAAGCCATCGGCAGGCAAACACCCTGCTGTTTACTGCCGCCTCAGGCTTCTCTAAATTCGAAACAATTTACTCGGAGATTCCCGGACCTTGGAAAAATTAAGTTAACGACAACCGCTGACAGTTATTCAGCCTGTCACGATTGAGCAGTTGCAATTGATTGGCAAAACAGAAACAAGCAGCACCCTGCAATCCCTTAGCCCTCAATATCCAACATAAAAACCGATTCTCCTGCCGGCAACACGACATAGCTACAGGTTTCGTTTGATTCGCACAAAAAAATTTCATCACCTTCCCTGCTTTGATATTGATAATTTATTCCTAAACCGGTACTTTACCCTGCCTGCCCTTGGACATGCTCTGGTGACGGATTGCATGGGCAGATAAAAAATATCCTGAAAGAGGCCAAAATAACAGGCGGAATGATTTTTCAATGAAAAACAAAGATTTAAATGTTGTTATGATGCCCGGCGGGTCCCTGCAGCTTGAATGGGCGGACACGCAAAATGCGGTCAACAAAAGCAGCCATCTGTTACAAAACGAAATATACAAACGTTTCAATGATGATGTTGATTCATGGCTCCTGTTTTTAGGATTTTGCGATCAACAGGTCCCGCTCTCACCTTCCCTTACCTACTGGAGGGATTTTACCGGAAAATTTGTTGAAAAACTTTGCTGGACTCCTGATCCGGAGACGATTCGTCATAACGTCATGATTACCATCAGCAAAGATGAACAGCAGCAATACCTGGAACAGGCCCCCTTGATGACCGGCTCGGAATACCTGTGCCCGGAATTGCTCGAAGCTGTCTGGTCAGGTGTAAACCAGGCATTTTGCATAGCGATTGAATCCTGGCCCGGGACCGTGAGTGAATTTATCAGGCAGTACAGCCCCAATGCGCAGCTTGTGGGCCGGGTATTTTTTCACCTTGTGGAAAACAAGAACGAAGAGTACCCATTTGCCTTTATGGCAACTTATTCCACCCGATTGAACAATCAGGGAAAATCCAGACATCTTCCGCTTAAACACGCGCTGGAAGAGTATGGAGAAGACAGTGAGAAACTGCTGGAACTGCTCACTACCGTCAATGCGGCTGCAAGAAAGAGTTCTTTTATTGCCGACCTCCGTGAAACCGGGGAGTTATTTCATCCAACGGCCTGGACCGCCAATGAGGCGTTTTCATTTTTAAAGGAAATTCCTTTGTATGAAGAATCCGGTATTTTATGTCGGATTCCCAACTGGTGGAAAGGCAAAGCATCCGGGCCACAGTTGAATTTCAGCGTGGGAGATAAAAAACCCTCTTTTGTGGGTATGGATGCTATCTTGAGTTTCAACCCCAGGTTGTTTATAGGGGATATGCAGATTTCGGAAAAGCAGGCCCGGCAGTTATTAAATGAGTCCGAAGGACTCGCATTTATCAAAAATAAATGGGTGGCGGTGGATCCGGAAAAACTGGAACAGACACTGGATGCCTATGAAAAAGCAAAAAAAATAATGCGTCAAGAAGGGTTAAGTTTGAAAGACGCCCTGCGGTTGCAGCTTACACCTGAAAAATTTCTCGACACTCAAGCCCTGGAGATAGACAGCAGCGTTACAAACGGAAAATGGCTGAAATCGGTTATCCGCAAGCTTGTCAAACCGGACCTGATTACTATCGCAAAAGCAGGCAAAGGCTTTAGGGGAAAATTGAGAAAATATCAGCAAAACGGGTTGAACTGGCTTTATTTTCTTCATTCCCTGGGCTTCGGGGCCTGCCTGGCCGATGATATGGGTCTGGGCAAAACCATCCAGGTTCTGGCCTTTTTAAACAAAATAAAGTCCGATTCAAAAAGATTAAAAAAACGTTCTAAGGCAAGCCTGCTGGTGGTCCCGGCCTCCCTTATTTCCAACTGGGCAAATGAAATCAATCGCTTTGCCCCTGACATTCAATTCCATATTGCCCATCCGGGAATCAATGCAAAAAAAACGCCGCCTAATTCTAAAAAATCAACGGCTGATTTTAATCCTGATACCGTCGACCTTGTGATCACCACCTATGGACTGGCTCAAAAATATGCATGGCTTCAGTCCTATTCATGGAATTACCTTATTTTAGACGAGGCCCAGGCCATTAAAAACCCCGGCACAAAGCAGACCCGGGCCATTAAAAAGCTTAATGCCGGCAACCGGATTGTCATGACGGGAACCCCCATTGAAAACCGGCTGACAGACCTCTGGTCCCTGTTTGATTTTCTGAATCCGGGTTTGCTCGGCAATATGAAAGAGTTTAAAAATTTTATAAAAAACCTGAAAGATGATCAATCCGGGTATTCAAGGCTGCGCAGGCTCATCAGTCCCTACATTCTAAGACGGCTAAAGACGGATAGGTCTGTTATATCGGATCTTCCCGACAAGGTTGAGATGAAAACATATGCCCCGCTCAGCAAAAAGCAGGTCCTTTTATATGAAAAACTGATTGCCGGGATAAAAATGGTTATCGATGATACCACCGGCATCCAGAGAAAAGGGATCATTCTTTCATCTCTCATGAAATTCAAACAGCTTTGCAACCATCCGGATCAGTACCTGGGAACCGGAGGATTTGCGGAAAAAGAGAGCGGCAAGTTTATAAGACTTCGTGAAATCTGCGAAACGATCTATGAAAAAAGAGAAAAGGTCCTTGTCTTTACGCAATTTAAAGAGATGACCGACCCTCTTTCCGATATTCTGGAGACGATTTTTCATCGAAAAGGCCTGGTCCTGCATGGCAGTGTGGCCGTGGGCAAAAGAAAAAATCTCATTGAACAATTCCAGGCCAAAGATTATCATACGCCGTTCATGGTGCTGTCTTTAAAGGCAGGCGGTGTCGGGTTGAACCTGACCGAGGCAAACCACGTAATTCATTTTGACCGGTGGTGGAACCCCGCCGTTGAAAATCAGGCCACGGACCGGGCCTTCAGGATCGGTCAGAAGAAAAATGTCATTGTTCACAAGTTCCTGACCCGAGGCACCGTTGAAGAAAAAATCGACAAAATGCTCGAAGAAAAGTCCAGATTGTCCGAGGATGTGATCGCCGGTACCGGCCAGGCCTGGATAACGGAAATGAAAAATGATGAGATTATGGATCTTTTCCGGCTGACATTGTAAACAAAGAGGTTGATTTCATTTTCGGAAACTTTTAGATGAATTAAAACTATTTTTCATCAGGCCCTGATGAACATGAAAAAATTATTATTTTCCTCCTTCCTGTTCTTCAGGGTAGATTAAATGGCCGATGCTTGGAAACTATCCCTCAAATTCAAACTACAGCTTGAACATCGACAAACCTTGTCGAATTTAATTTTTAAGCAAATAAACAGCCAACGAGGTAAAGTATGGGATACTGGGGTTTTCCGCGGTATGTAACCGTTGCTGAAAAGAAGGCAAAAGCAAAAAGAAAATTAAAACAGCTTAAAAAGAAAAATCCCGGTATCAAACCGGTGGAAATCGAAGGGCGAACCATCGCGAAAACATGGTGGGGCAAGTCATGGAATCTCAACCTTGAACGGTATGCGGATTACAGCAACCGCATCGGCCGGGGACGAAGTTATGTACGCCACGGGGCCGTGCTGGATCTCCAGATTCTTTCAGGCCGGGTCGAAGCCCTGGTCCAGGGGTCCGGATCGAGGCCCTATTCGGTAAGTATTGCCATAAAACCGATGGATAAAAAAAACTGGCGGAATATCAAAGCCGTCTGCACGGACAAGCTGGATTCACTGCAGGAGCTTCTGGCAGGAAAATTCCCCAAAGACCTGGCCGATACCTTTATGGCCCAGGGCGTCGGGTTGTTTCCCTCCCCGGAAGAAATCGAATTTTCATGCAGTTGCCCTGACTGGGCCTATATGTGCAAACATGTGGCCGCGGCCCTGTATGGCATCGGCGCTCGGCTGGATGAAGACCCGGGGCTGTTTTTTAAGCTGAGAAAAGCCAAAATCGAAGACCTGGTTACCGGGGCGGTAAAAGGCAGTACTCGCAAATTGCTTGAAAAGACCAAAAAGAAAACAAAAAGAGTCATTGCCGATTCCGATCTTGCGGATCTGTTCGGTATTGATATGGAAGGCAGTGAAAATCCAGGCAGAAAGAAATCGAAAACTGCAAAAAAAAATACAAAAGTAAAGCCCGGGAAGCAGAAAATTACCAAAAAAACAAAGCCGACAACAAAAATCAGGCCGCCATATGATACAGTGGTGGGCATTATCCGGAGAAGCAGCAAAGGTGTTACCTTAGCCCAGATTAAACTCAAAACAGGCTTTGATGACCAGCAGATCCGAAAATTTATCGCTAAAGCCAAGCGCCAGGGAAAGATCAGGAGCCGGAGCAGGGGCGTTTATGTAAAAGTTTGAAATCGTCGGGGGATCTTTCAATGTCCAGGGTATTGTTTTGGGTGCGGCTCTTTTAGAACGACGAGAGGAATTCATGGACAATCTATTTTAAATCAAAATGTTACGCAAATGATGGGGTCAGGATGCTGGTGCTTCCAATGGTTGCTTTATACCATTTTTGTGCACGGTATGTGCGGCATAGCTATTACTTATCTATAAAACGCCAGCATAGCTCTGACATAGATACAAAAGAAGATTTTGCTAATATCCAATCCTTAATCAGTTAGATTCTGGCGCATGTTTTAAATTGATATAACTGCTTATACGGCCAGAGGATTGAAGGCTATTGAAAGCAATGGGATATCCGTTTTACGTCGTCTCTCTAAGCCCCTTTTCCTCAAGCACCCCCAGCAGTACCTTAAGGGCGGTGTTGGCGGCCGGGACCCCGCCGTATATCATGGTCTGGAAGATCGTTTCGGCGATTTCATCGGGCGTGCAGCCCACGTTCAGGGCCGCTTGGATATGCAGCTTGAGTTCTTCGGGTCGTGAGAGCACGGTCAACGACGCCACGGCGATCAATTGCCTTGTCTGATGGGGGATCTTTTCGCGGGCGTACATTTGTCCGGTGATAAACAGGGAAAGATCCCTGGCAAGATCCTTGTCAAATGTCCGCCACAGGTCATACGGTTTTTCACCGGTCACGTCCTTGAAGTAAAGCGCCGCGGTTTTTCTGGTTTTTTCGACGACATCCTCTTTGTTGCTCAATGAATCCCTCCTCTGTTGATTTGTCGCTTAATTCTTGATTTTGTATTTTTTATATCAAAAAAGTGTGAGGTGACCTATATGATTGGATATTGAATAGTGAATAGTTACGGTATTCTATAGATTTTTTATAATAAGGCAGAGCGGAGCGATACCACAAATTTTCAATTCTCACTTTTCAATTTTCACTTAAAAGGGCCCCGATTATCGGTTGGCCTTGCGGATGCCAAGCTGGTCAAGGGCAATGATCCATTTGCAGATGTTGGCTGAGCCTTCCACCATGGTGTAAGTAGGGGCGTCCCGGTAAAAACGGGCCACCGGATATTCGGTGGAATATCCATAGGCACCCAGAATACGCATGGCATAATTGGCGGATTTGGTTACCACCTCTCCGGCAAGATATTTGGCCTGGGCCACATCCAGGCCGTTGTTCAGACTTCCCTGGTCCTTGACCCAGGCCGCCTTGTAAACCAGCATCCGGGCCGCTTCGATTTCTGCGGACATCTGGGCGATCATATCCTGATTCATCTGGAACTGACCGATGGGCTTGCCGAATTGCTTTCTATCCTTGCAGTATTTTATCGTAGCGTCCAGGCATCCCTGGGCCAGGCCGACTGCGCCGGCGGCCGCTGACAGGCGGGTATGGTTCAACGAGCCGAATACGATCCGTGCGCCCATACCGGGTTTCCCCAGTATGTTTTCTTTAGGTACTTTCGTGTTGTCCAGGAATATCTCTCCGGTGGGAGAGGAGTGGGACCCCATTTTTTCGAGGGCCGACGTTTTGATCCCGTTGAAGTTTTTGGTCTCAACGACAAAGGCGGAAAGGCCCTTGGAGCCGGCTTCGCGATCCGTGTAGGCATAGTAGATGATCACATCGGCAAAGGCGGCGTTGGAAATCCAGGTTTTGGAACCGTTGAGCAGCCAGTGATCGCCCATGTCCCGGGCAGTGGAAGTTAGGGCCATAACATCTGAGCCGGCATCCGGTTCGGTGATGGCAAAGGCCCCCACGGTCTCGGCGTTGACCAGGTCGGGGATGTATTTCTTTTTTGTTTCTTCGCTGCCGTAGGTAAGGATGGTATACGCCGTGCCCAGGGTCTGCATGTTTATCTGGACGCGCAGGGAACTGGATGCCCTGGCAATCTCTTCTGTGACGATCATGGCCGCCATCCAGCCCATGTCCACGCCGTCGTACTCTTCCGGGATAACGGTACCGAAAAAACCCAGATCCGCCATGGGTTTAATGGCTTCTTTATAAGGATAATAATGATCAGCGTCCCATTGGTCGGCATTGGGTGCAATTTTTTTGGCGGCGAATTCACGAACCGCTTTTTGTAGCATTTCGAGTTCTTTTGATAGTTTAAAATCCATGTTCATACCTCCGGTTATATGTGTTGGTTAATCAAAACGGCATTTTTTATGACAAATCAAAAATAGTTTACATTTTGTTGATTTTGCATCTTAGCAGTGAAATTAGAAAAAACAGAAGCACGTAATACGTTATCTGATTTCCGGTTCGATATTATATCGCTTTGTCCTGTTTTAATTGATTCATTTTCTTTTTTCCATACCCCAATTTTTCCAGTAAAATTTCTTGTGTATGCTCTCCCAGCAGAGGGGGATGGCGGGTTATTTCACAGGGGGTTTCCGTCATTTTCATAGGGCTGGCCACCAGGGGCACACTGCCTGCGGTGGGGTGGGGCACCTGGGCCACCATCCCACGGGCTTCGATCTGGGGATCGCTGAAAAGTTTGTCCAGAGTGTTGATGGGGCCGGAGGGTATTTTCAATTCATCCAGTTCACGCAGCCAGGTATCACCTGTTTTTTTCAACATGGATTCGGTTACCAGCGGAATCAGCACTTGGCGGTTGACTACCCGCAGAGAGTTGGTTTTAAATCGCGGGTCATGTGTCAGTTCGGTTATGCCTGCCAGGCCGCAGAATTTTTCCCATTGGTGGTCATTTCCCACCGCCAGAGTGATATATGTGCCGTCTTTGGTTTTAAAGGGTTCATAGGGAACGATGTTGGGGTGACCATTGCCGTAGCGCTCCGGGTTTTTCCCTGAAACCAGATAGTTGCTGCCGACATTGGCCAGCCAGGCGGCAATGGAATCAAGCAGGGAGATATCGATGTATTGTCCGCGACCGGTTTTTTCCCGGTGCCGCAGAGCCGCCTGAATTGCATTACAGGCAAACAGTCCGGCGGTAATATCCACGATGGCCACCCCGACCTTCATGGGCTGGCCGTCGGGCTCTCCGGTAAAACTCATGACGCCGCCCATGCCCTGAATCATAAAATCATAACCGGGCTTGTCCTTGTAGGGCCCGTTCTGGCCGAAACCGGTGATGGAACAATAAATCAGGCCCGGGTTATCTTTTTTTAAATTTTCATATCCAAGCCCGATTTTATCAAGGGTCCCGACCTTGTAGTTTTCAACGACGATATCGCTCTGGATCGCCAGCTTGCGGATAATATCTTGGCCTTCCGGGCTTTTCAGATTAATCGTTACACTTCTCTTGTTCCGGTTAATGCAAAGGTAATAAGCGGCTTCACCGCCGGCTTCGGGCGGTCCCCAGTGGCGGGTGTCGTCTCCTGCGCCGGGACGTTCGACCTTGATCACATCGGCGCCAAGGTCCCCGAGCATCATGGTGCAATAGGGACCGGCAAGCACGCGGGAAAGATCCAGCACGACAATATCACCAAGCGGTTTGTTTTCCTCCGACATTGTTTCGTCCTTTTCTTTGAAAACGGTTTTTATGGGTTACCGCCCATGATTTTAGAAATACCCTTGGCTGCAACAAGCAGCTCCTGAAGACAAAATTTGCGGTGTTTTATATCCTTGTACCTGATTTCAGGAAGGGCAATACTAAGAGATGCTGCCAGCGTGCCCCTGTGGCTGAACACCGGGACGCTGAGAGACCCGATGCCCGGGTTGCGTTCCCCTGAACTGGCGGCATACCCCTGTTTTCGAATTGTGGATAGTTCGGCCTGAAATGTATCGATGTCGACGATGGTGCGGCTGGTAAGCGATTCCAGCGTTACTGTCCGTAGCTGTTTCTCAATGAATTCTTTCCGCGAAAAAGCGATAAGGCATTTGGAGGAAGCCCCGGCATGGAAGGGGGAGCGGCTTCCAATGGGCATGACGGCTTTGAGATCTTTTGGGGATTCAAGCATGTCTATGCAGATTCGTTTATCGCCTTTGATAACGTTTAAATGTACGGTCTCCCGGGTCAGGGCCAGCAGATGTTCCATAAACGGCACAGCCGCCCGGCTGAGGGGCTGGTTGCTTTGCAGGGCGTTTAAAAAATTGTAATAAATGCTGCCCAGGCTGTATTGACGCGTTTTGTGATCCTGGGCGATAAAATCATAGGCCTTGAGGGTCTGCAAAATGCGCTGGATCGTGGCCGGACTGAAGCCCAATCGGGCACTGAGTTCCCGGACTCCCCAGGATGTCTGTTTTGCATCAAACGCCAGCAGAATTTTCAGGGCTTTTTCAATGGAGTTAAAGTTTTGTTGTTTATGTTTCATATTATAAAACGCTGTTTTATTAAATTAAAAAAACATATGCCAGATAATGCCAACGGCTGTCAAGGGAATTTTATAAGAATGGATTTTTAAACCTGCCCGGCAATAAAAAAAGGCTGCCGAAAGCCATGTTTCGGCAGCCTGTAAAAGATGGCGCGCGGGTTTACTTTCGGCGCCGCGGTGTCTATGTCAGGATGTTATATTGGAAAACGGCGAACTGTAGCCTTCCGGGGCAAACTCAGGGGCGCTGCACAGGATCATGCCGATGCCGCCCTGTACGTTTTTGGTATCAACATTGATGCCTTTCTGGCGGAACACCAGTTGGGCCTCGTAAGAACGCGGACCTGACCCGCATATCAGCAACAGGGGTTCGTTTCGGGGGACTTTGTCCAGTTGGGCATGCATCTCATCCTGGTCTATATTAATCCAGCGGTCCCCGTATTTTTCAACAAATGGTCCGGCCTGCACCGGGCTTCTGACATCTATTACCCGGGTTTTCCCCTCTTTAAAGATTTTTAAGAAGTCAATGACATCGATGGGGATCTGGTATCCGTCGATGATGTTTTCCAGGGAACTGCCGGCATTGTTGATAATATCCATGGCCGAGGCAAACGGCGGTGCGTAGCCGACCTCCAGAGTGGTTATTTCGCTGAGCGTTATTCCGTTTTGCAGGAGCACCGCAACGCTGTCCACCCTTGATTTGACGGCATCACCCTGGGGCCCCAGAGCTTCGATACCCAGAACTTTTTTGGTTTTACGGTCTGCAATCAATTTGAGGATCATAAGCTGCATGTCAGGGTGAAAATGAGCCCGGTCTGCCTGCACCACCACCGTATATGCCGGGTCATAGCCGGCGGTTTTAGCCTGACTGACGGTCAACCCGGCCCGTGCAATGCCCAGGTCAAAGAGTTTCAGGCAGAAGGTGCCCACCGTACCCTTGAACTGCTCGAACCCGCCGGCGATATTGGTGCCGATGACCCTTCCCTGCCGGTTGGCCAGGGAGCCCAGGGCCATGGGAATGTTCTGTCCGCTGACAAGGTGGGGTATTTCCACACAATCTCCTCCGGCGTAAATATGGGGGTCGGATGTGCGCATGCATTTGTCAACTAAAATGCCGCCGAAAGAACCAAGTGCCAGTCCGGCATCGCGGGCCAGAGCAGTGTTGGGCCGGACGCCGACAGCCATGATTACCATTTCGCAGGCAATAGTCTGACGGTCTGTCTCAACACCGGTGACACCATTTTCCGCATCGCCCAGAATGCGCTGAACCCGTTCCGACAGCAGAACTCTTACCTCTTTATCCTCCATATGGTTTTTCATCACAAGGGCCATGTCTTCACCAAAAGCGGTGGGCGCCAATTGATCCAACATTTCAATCAGGGTGGTTTCAATCCCCCATAAATCAGTCAACGCCTCGGCCATTTCCAGACCGATGGCACCGGCGCCGATGACCACTGCTTTTCCCACCTGTCCCTTAGATATCTTGTCTTTAATTTTTTGGGCATCATGCAGGCTGGCCACCACGGCAACACCGGGCAGATCAACGCCGGGAAAAGGAGGCACTATCGGCTGGGCTCCGCTCCCAAGGATCAGTTTATCATATTCCAGGTCCTCTACTGTTCCGTCCGGCAAATACTTGACGGTCACTGTTTGGGCCTTGCGATCAATGGATAGAACCTCTGTTTGAATGCGCACGTCAATATCTTTGACATTTTGGAAATAATCAACATCCCTCAAGACATGGGCGCTTGTGGAATACAGAGCCTCCAGGTCGGCCACGTCACCGCCGATATAATAGGGTATGCCGCATCCTCCGTAGGAAATAAGATCGTCTCTGTCGATCATTATAACCTGGGCTGTGGGATCCATTCTTTTGATTCTGCAGGCAGCCTTGGGACCAAGTGCAACGGCGCCGACGATGATAACGCGATTTGTCATTTTTTACCTCTTCAGCAGTTGATGATTGTTAGTAAAGCCAATTTCGGAAATGGTAGCTTTGCCAATGGCAGAACGACCGTTTGAATACATAATAAGAAATATTTTGAAAGTCAAGCCGGTGGGTAAATAGAGTCAAAAAGCTGGAATACCGAAAGAATGGGCATTTAAACAGGAATTTATCGATATCAATCAACAAAAGGATCATCGAAGTTATAGAATCGATGATGGCTTTAGATACCATCTCTCCAATACATCAAGAATCCATTATTCAGGTGTAAAATTTCTGGTAAGATCAAATGTCTTTGTCCACAACTAAAAAATGAGAGTTTTTGATGGAGCTTTAAAACTTATTGACGGCATGGGCCGCCCGGATTTTCTGCAGGTAATTATAAATGGTATATTTTGAAACTCCGACCATCATGGCCGCCTGATCGACGGAGCCCTTGATCTGGAAGGCACCCTTACTTTCCAGTACCTCTACAAGTCGTATTTTTTCAGCAGTCGACATGGTCGCCGGCTGTTTACCTACGATGGAGACAGCCTGTTCAAACAGTGCTTCGATGGTTTCTCCGATTGTGGTAGCAAATGTTTCCCGGTTGTCATTGCCGTTAAGATCAATCGTTTTTACGATCTCCTCGATTGCCTGGCTTGCATTAAGCAGTTCGGTTGTGTCGATGTTGATGCAAAAAGCGCCGATGACATTTCCCGCACCGTTACGAATGAAAATCGTCGATGATTTAATTGACCGGCCATCTTTAGTGGTGGTTTTGTAGTTATACCGATCCTTGATTTTTGCGCCTTCCGTGTGCAATGCCTTTACGACAAGATCGGTAATGGGTGCCCCGACTTTTCTTCCGGTAACATCGCCGGCCAGATACACTAAGGCTTTGTTGAGATCGGCAAAATCATGCACCGCCACCTCACAATTGCGACCGATGGTTTGCGTTACCGCATCGGCCATCTGCCGGAGAATTTTGAAAATGGTTTTATTTTCGTTCATTTTATAGCCTTTAAAATTTTTCACAAAGGTCCGGTTGCCGTAAATCTGCCATTCCCTTATCTGCTTTTAGCGGCGGTGGCAACCACTGCTTCAGCCAGAATTTGGGAAGTATCGTAAAAACGAACATCGCTTTTAAGGGCTGATGAGATAATCGATAGTTCCGTACAAGCCACAATTAAAATATCCGCCCCTGCCAAGGCCAACTCTCTGGCGGCAGCATTGGCAGCCTTGATTTCGCGGCTGCCGAAATGGCCGGTTTTAATCTGCCGGATCGCCGTCATCACCTTCTCCTGAACTGAATAGGAGGGCGTGATCAACTCCAGTCCCTTTTTTTTAAAGCGTTTTTTGTAAAGCTCGGTTATGAGTACTCCGGTTGAGGCCAAAAGCCCCGGCCGTCTGATTTTTGGATTTTCCGTGGTTATGGTACTCACCGTCAAATCAATCATGTTCAGAATCGGCACATCTACGGCAGCCTGCACCGCATTATAGTAATAATGGGCCGTATTGCAGGGAATGACCAGAAAATCCGCCCCCCAGGCAACCAGATTCCGAGCCATCTCAATCATGCAGGGTGCCGGGCTTTCGCCGGTGCCCTCAATGATGGCCTTGATCCGGGAGGGAATTTTCGGGTTGTTGTCGACCAGCATGTGGATATGATCGATATCATCCTTTGCCGGTGTGGCCCGGATTATCCGGGACATCATATCCACGGTGGCCTCGGGTCCCATGCCGCCAATAATGCCCACAATCTTCTCTTTTTTGTTATCCAATTCTTGCTATTCTCTCGCATAAAAGCTTATAGGCACTGCTATCTGGCTCCTCGCTGTTTTGTGTGGGTAAAATTGACCAGATACAGCGAGGAACCCCAAAAGCACCTCAGGTCATGTCTTCGACAACCGATTTGATGATTAGGGCAATCGTTTTACAATCCTTCATCGAAAATGTCAGCGGTATCCGGAAGTCACACATAAAATCAAGTATTTTGCGAGTCGCCGGCAATTCCGGCAGATTTTCAATATATTCCCAGCTGTCAAAAGAACTGGTAAAGCCGTTCGGCTCGGCCCAGCCGAACCACTTGATCTCGACCCCGCGCCGTCCGCATTCCGCCAGAAACGCCATCACCTGCTGACGCGTTATGCCGTCGATCGTAAACTGGATCGAACTACCCACATAGGCTTCCCGCGGGTCTCGTTTGGGCACTGCAATATGATCGATCTTGTTGAGTGCTTCTTCCAGCAAATCATAGCGTTCATTCCAGCGGCGGCATTGCGTCTCGATATCCCTGAGCTGGGGTCGCAGCATCGCGGCCCGCAGGTTGTCCATGCGCATACTGAAATTGGGCGTTATTTTCTTGTACTTTTCAAAAACATCCGTCGTCGGCCGGGAGAGATGCCGTTCATAAAGCATATAGGAGCCGGAAAAAAGGATGGCCTGGGCGATCACCGCCTCATCATTTGTCACCAGCAGACCGCCCTCGCCTGAATTCATGTGTTTGTACGTCTGGGTGCTATAGCACCCAATCTTTCCGAAGGTGCCGCTGGGTCGGTTGTCCCATCTGGCCCCCATGGTGTGGGCGCAGTCCTCGATTAAAACCAGGCCATGGCGGTCGCAGATCTCAACGACTCGGTCCATGTTGGTGATATGGCCCCGCATGTGGGAAAGCAGAAGATAACCGGCACCGCTTTTCCCGGCCTTTTGATCCAGATCATCCAGATCAATCGTATAATCTTCCGTTATCTCCACCAGCACCGTTCGGCCGCCGGCGTTTTCGATCGCACCGGGCACCGGCGCCAGGGTATAGGCATTGCACAACACCTTGTCGCCGGGTTTTACCCCTGCACTTTTCAGGGCCAGATAAATCGAACTGCCGCATGAGGCGCAGGACAAACAGTATTTTGTCCCGACATAGGCGGCAAATTCTGTTTCCAGCAAGGCGGCCTCCGACTCTTCACCGGCAGTCGTATTGTAGCGATGCAGCCTGCCGCTGCGCATCAGTTCGACTGCACGCTGGATCCCCTCTTCCGGGATGGCTTCCTGCCGGGTAAATTCTTTTGTAAATATAATTGGTTGGGAATTTTTCAAGCCCATTTTACCCCCATTTGGGGCAGGCTTTTACTGGCCTGCCCCTTGATTTTCCTTATCACATTAGCTGATTTTTGGGTTGTACACCTCAAAATCGAATTTTTCGTCGGGGAAATACTTCCGCAACCGCACATCCGCAGCGCGGGCATGGCCCTCCATGCCTTCTATACGCGAAATACGGGAAGACACCGCACCGATCTTGCGATTTGCCTCGGTGGTCAATTTCTGATAGGTGACTGTTTTGATAAATTTTCCAACGCTCAGTCCGCCCGAATAGCGCGCGGCTTTCTTGGTCGGCAGAATGTGGTTGGTACCCGACGTTTTATCTCCATAAGGAACCGTGCAACCCTCGCCAAGAAATAAAGACCCGTAATTGGTTAAAGTCTTCAGCCACCAATCGAGGTCTTCGGCCATCACCTGAACATGTTCGGCCGCATACTCATCATTTACCTTGGCCATCTCCTCACGATCCGAGCAAAGCACCACTTCACCGTAATCTCTCCAGGAGATCTCGGCAACCTCCGGGTTGGGAAGATCGGCGATGACTTTCGGCATCAGCTCAATAACGGTCTCGCCCAATTTTTTGGAATCTGTTACCAGCCAGACCGGAGAGTCATACCCGTGTTCCGCTTGGCTCATTAAATCAATCGCAACCAGAAATGGATCCGCGGTTTTATCTGCCAATACAAGGGATTCGGTGGGCCCTGCGAACACATCAATTCCAATTTGCCCAAAGAGAAGACGCTTGGCTTCGGCAACAAACCGATTGCCCGGGCCAACAATCACATCCGCTGGCTTTCCCGTAAAATGGCCATAGGCCATAGCCGCGATCGCATTGGCGCCGCCCATCATCATGAATACGTCGGGCTTGCAAATAGACGCCGCATACATGATTGCCGGATTTATCGTTTTCCCGTCGTGGGACGGCGAAACCGCGATTACAAAAGGCACCCCTGCCGCTCTGGCCGTTGCAATACTCATAATTGCCGATGCCGCATGGGCAAAACGACCGCCGGGGATATAGCAGCCGGCACAATTACACGGGATAAGACGCTGCCCGAGGGTAACCCCGGGGTATATCTCAGTTTCAAATTCCTTCATACTTTCCCGCTGCGCTGTCGCAAAGCCATAGACCTGTTCATAGGCAAATTGCAAATCTTTCTTGAGTTGTTCCGGAATCGTGGACCCCTGCTTTTCGAGTTCCTCTTTTGTCAAAATTATTTTGCCGGACCAGTTCTTAAACTTTGCACCGTAATGGCGAAGATACGCGTCCTCACCATTTTCCCGGACGTCTTTCAGAATGCCTTCGACAATTTGTTGAGTTTCACGTTCATCTGTCTCTGGTGTTTTTTCCGCTTTTTTCAGATATGTGCTCATTTTTTTTCCTCCCCATTGTTTAAATTCCAACTCTTTTTCCTCTGCAAATGCACACGTCTAATGCAAATTATCCCTGTACGATCTGCCGTTTATCGATTGAAATTATTTTCGATCTGCCCGGGACAAAAATCTTGCCGGAGGGCGGCCGGGAACATCGGCGCCGTTATCCTTCCAGGATATCCTTCATATAGGCATACAGGGCAGGTGATCCGCCGGTATGCACAAACAGGATTTTTTCTTCTTTCTTGAAATAACCCTTGCGCACCAGGTCGATCAAACCCGCCATGGCCTTGCCGGTGTAGACCGGATCCAACAGAATGCCCTCGGTCCGGGCCAGAAGACGAACCGCTTCCGCCATTCCCGCCGTCGGCAGAGAGTAGCCCGGGCCGACATAATCGCCAAAGCACTCCACGGCATCCTTGGGAATATCCGTCTCGACACCCAGGAATTTTGCAGTTCTCTGTACCAGGTCATAGACCATGGGTTCCTGGTCCTCTTTGGTCCGGCTGACGTTGATGCCGACAACAGGCATGTTGGCGTTGTTCCCGCACAAACCGGTCACCAGGCCGGCGTGAGTGCCGGTGCTGCCGCTGGCGCAGACCACCCGGTCGATCTTGAGGCCTGTCTCAAACAACTGGGTCAGGATCTCCTCGGCACAGGAGACATACCCGGTCGCACCAATGGGGGTGGAACCGCCGCCGGGAATCACGTACCCTTTGCGTCCTTTGGTGGAAAGTTCTTCAGCAACTTTCTGCATCTCGGCCATCATGTCCGAACCACCGGGCACTACGGTAATCTTTTCCACACCCAGCAGGCGGTACAAAAAGTTGTTGCCGCTGGCTTCGGGGTTGTAGGAACCGGCCACCCGCTCTTCTAAAACAAGGTGGCATTTGAGGCCTTCCTTGACCGCAGCGGCAAGGGTCAAACGACAATGGTTGGACTGAACCGCACCGCAGGTAATCAGGGTATCGGCGCCCTGTTCCAAGGCATCGGCCACCAGGAACTCAAGTTTCCGGGTCTTGTTGCCACCTGAGGTCAAGCCCAGAAGATCATCTCTTTTAATGTAAATTTCGGGTCCGCCCAGCGCTTTTGAAAAGGCCGGCACTTTTTCAATGGGTGTATACCCTTCCGTGTATCGTCTGCGTGGAATACGTGCTAAATTCATGGGTCTCTCCTTAATCTTTATAGTTCTGTTTATAATTGTACGATGGATTCCATCTCAATCTCGCCGCCCTTGGGCAGCGCCGCCACCTGGACAACGGCCCGGGCCGGCAGGGTTTGGGTAAAGTATTGCGCATAGACCTGGTTAACGGCTGTAAAATTGGCCAGATCAGTTAAAAAAATAGTAGTCTTGACTGTCCGGTTCAAATCGGTTCCGGCGGCCCGGGCAATGGCCCGGGTGTTTTTGATCACCCGGTGGGTCATCTCCTTGATGCCGCCTGATACGAACTCACCGGTTTCAGGATCAAGCGGGAGCTGCCCTGATATGAAAAGTAGCTCTCCACTAGCAACCCCCTGGGAATAGGGGCCGATGGCGGACGGTGCATCGGGTGTTGCGATTGCTTTTAAACTTTTTTTATCTGACAATTTGTTTATCCTCCATTTGGAAATATATGAATTTTTTCAGCATCTTAAATCAAAATGTATTTGATTGTCAGAGACGTATAAATGTTGTAAAAATAATGATAAATTTTTAACGCCCTCGATTATCGGGCTTGATCCAGATAAAGGGCTATCTCGCGGTCCACTTCCGGCAAAAGCACTGTTTCACTTCGTTGCTCCAGAATCATCCGGCATTTATCTCCGGCTTTTTCCAAAAGATCCGGTTTTCCCTTTTTCTCCCAAATATCATAGGGGTTCCAGTCCGAAACGGCTGGCATATAAATGCTTCGATAGTTCTGCATCGTGGTTTCGTGCTGCAGGTAGTTTCCCCCGGGTCCGATCTCCTGTATGACGTCAAGCGAATTATCGATGCGCATCTGGCCAAAGCCTATTGAGAAGCACTGCAGCCGATCGAGCAGCTCATCATCCAGAATCCACTTTTCATACGATGTGGTGGTAATGGAGTCCATCACCCCCAGACACTCGTTGATTATATGAACGCCCGCCGCTGTATACAATGTCAGGTTCTGCATGGTTTCCGCACCCGCCTGATAATCCACCCGTTTGGCATCGGTCAGTCCGGCCATGGTTCGAGACGGGATCTTGTAGACCTCCCGGGCCATCTGGATGCCGGCGATATTGACCAGCGCGGCCTGGGGAGAACCGGTGACCGCGTAGAAATTTTTCATATTGACCATGAAAGTCCCGGCTGTATAGACCACCGGAGTGCCGGGATTAATCATCTGGATGCAGGCCAGAGCCGCCAGGATTTCAGCATTGGACAGCACCACCAGACCCATGACATCCAGCGGGCCGGTCAGCCCCGGCAGGATGCCCGGCAGGATAAAAAGAGACTGTTTTTTTTGGGCGTAGGCAAGTATCGTTTCGCAGGTAAGCGGCTCAAAACAAAGAGGACTGGCCGGGTTGACGCTGTACGATATGGCAACATGGTCATCCAGAAACCCTTTTTGGCCAATAGCGATTTCGATAATGTCAAAGACTTCCCGAGCCTCCTGACATGTGGCTGCCTGACCGATCAAAGGCTTGTTGCTGTGCTGCATTAAATGGTGCACCAGGCGGGCGGGCTTGGATCTTTCCGTCACATCGCAGGGGTCCACGGGAATCGAGCCGACCAGATTGACATTGGCGCTGTTTTCGCAGAGTCGGGTGATATTGTCAAAATCTTCCAGGGTGGCCCGCCGCCGCTGCCCGAAAAGGTCCTGAATAAACAGGGTCCCGTTCCCCGGTGACACCACGGTTGACGGCTGGCCATCTCCGATGAACACCGGGGCGATGCCGTTGCGGCCCGTCATGGTAAAGCTTTTGGGGCAGGTCTCAAGGGCTTTCGTGATCATACCTTCGGAAAGATACACCCTTTTGCCGGAAACCTTTTCACCTTTTTTCTTGAAGCGTGCAACGATCTCCTCGGAGTCAAATACAACGCCGGTCTCGGCCAGAAGTCGCAGCGTTTGGGTATGGATTTGTTGCAGTGTGCGGGTATCCGCAACTTTCAGCAGATGATCCTGTTGAATCATAGTCTTTTTCCTAAACAAAAAGTCATTATTTTTGTCGGGAACTATTTGTTATAAGTAAGACAGGCATCAAACATGGCGACAATATTCTCAGGCGGCACATCGTCCTGCAGATTATGCGTCGTCGCCAGCACATACCCGCCGTTGACGCTCAACGTCTCAATAATCTGACGGACATTTTCACGAACCTCTTCCGGTGTCTTGAACGGCAGAACATCCTGGGTGTCGATGGCACCCCAAAAGGCCAGCCGGTCGCCGAACTCCGCTTTCAGCTTTTTCGGCTGCATATTTTTTGCAAGCACCTGTATGGGGTTCAGGGCATCGATACCCATCTCGATCATCTCCTCGATCATCGGGTAAACACAGCCGCAACTGTGCTGCAGGAGCTTGGCATCGGTCAGTTCCTTAACAGCCGCCACCATCTGCTGATTCACCGGTTTGACATAATCGGAAAATTGCTGCGGCCGGAACATGGGGGCCTGCTGCATGCCGTAATCATCCCCCCAGAAAACCACATCCACAAGATGACCGACCCGTTTGAGCGCATTCCGGGCGATTTTGATCCAGATATCACCCAGCCGGTTCAAAAGGGCCTCGGCAAATTCGGGGGTGTTGGTCATGTCCAGCAAAAAATCCATAAATCCCCGGACAAACTGAGCCCGCGTGACGATCCCGATGCCCATATCCAAAATAACGGCATAATCGGTGTTGTTGTGCAGGGCTTCGGCCCGTTCCTTCAAGCCCTGATAAAAACCGGGATTGTCCGGATTCAGCCAGTGAAACGCCTCGATCAGTCCGGTATCCGGCTCTGTGTCAAAAAATGGACCGGCGACCGCCATATAATGCCCCGTGGCCTCCTTGTTCCATGTGGTTCCCCAGTTGTCGACCATCGTGTGGGCGGACAGTTGCCGGGCCTTTCCGCCCACATAGTCGCCCAGTTTGAGTGGCCGCGTGTCCACATCAAAGCGTTTTAAAATTGATTCATGGGGAAACACCAGCTGCTGGCGTTTCCAACCCATAACGGTTTCATGGTCCTCCCCCAGGTGTTTTTTCAACCGGTCGTAGGTGTAAGGGACGATGGAAGTAGCCAGGGTTCCCCCGAAATCAACGGGGGGCCGGTCGGTTTCCTGATGATTGAGAGCGGCAAGCACTCGCTCCCGGTGCGTCATTTGCGCCATTTCTTCTCTATTTCTCCATCTTCATTTATCGATTGATCAGGTAAAACAATATTTTGGCGCTTCACTGCTTTGAACGGGCAAAACCCCGAACACAACTCCACTCAAAACAGCTATGAATCAATATTGTTTGAGACATCCTCCAGCACATAACAGTTAAGCTGAAACACCTGAATCTCGATTGAACGGTTATTTTTGTGCACGGGGAAAAACAAAAGCCGGCGACACCCCCTCGCCCTGCGTTCTGACCAAGAAATGGGCGAGGGGGAAACTCAATAATGATTATGCAAACCACCAGCGTTCACATATTCTCATGCCGTCCAACTCCTGGTTACCTGCAGGATTTTCGAATTTAAGTTTACTGCTGGCCGCATCGACCATGTTGGCGATCATGGGAATCACAACGCCGCCTTCGTTGCTGACGATCTCTTGCATGTCGTGGTACATTGCAGCGCGCTTTGGTTCGTTGAGTTCACCGCGGGCTTCAACCAGCAGCTTGTTAAATCGTTCATGTTTCCAGTGCATATCATTGGCGGCGGCATCTGCCGCGTAAGCCATGGTAAACATCCAGTCGGCGGTAGTGCGGGCATTCCAGAAACAGGCGCTAAATGGTTTTTTATTCCAGACGTCATTCCAGTATCCATCAACGGGTTCCCTGACCACTTGGATGTTTATGCCCGCCTGTTTGGCATGGCCTTGCCATAAAACAGCCGCGTCCACTGCACCGGCAAAGGCCGCATCGGAGGCGTGCAGTTTAAAATGATGCCCCTCCATACCGGCTTTTTTCAAATGGAACCGGGCCTTATCTGGATCAAACTCACGCTGGGGCAGGTCAGAGGCACTGTATTTTACGGTGGGGGCAATGGGATGATCGTTCCCCAAGACGCCGTAGCCCCGTAACACTATTTTCAAAAGTTCCTTTCGATCTACCGAATACTTCAGCGCCTGCCGCACATCAACATTATCAAAAGGCGGCGTGTCGCAAAGCATGGGGAATGTATACAGAAGACCGCCGGGCACGTTGATTAACTGCAGATTCGGCATCCGGCCCAGCAGGTGTGCGGTTTTACGGTCCGGCCGGTTGATGACATCGACCTGGCCGGTTTTCAGAGCCACGGTACGGGCGTTGACATCGGGCATGATCAGGACTTCTATTTCGTCAAAATGGGCCCTATCGGTTTTAAAATAGTTGGGGAATCTCTTTGCCAGGGTACGCACCCCAGGCTCATAGCTTTCGATCTGATAGCCGCCGGTCCCCATGACGTCTCCAAAATCGGTCGTTCCGGCGGGCACGATTGGTGCACGGGTATCTGCCAGGATATAAGGAAAATCAGCGTTAGGGCCTTCCAGTTCAAAAATAACCCGGTTGGGCCCGTCTTTTCTGAACGCTTTGATTGGTTTCACCAGCGTTCTGATCTGAGACGCCAGTTTGGGGTCCAGATGGTGCTTTATGGAAAAGATAACATCATCTGCATCCACGGTTTTTCCGTTGTGGAATTCGGCCCCCTTGCGCAGGTTAAACACCCAAACCCCGGCACCCGGTTCCGCCTCCCAGCTTTCGGCCAGATCGGGTATGGCATTGCCTTTATGGTCGATTTCAACCAGTGTATTTCGTAGAAATCCCATTGAGGTCATCTGCTGGTACACATCATTGAACAGGGCCGGATCCATGGAGTCGGCGGTGGAACCGCCCTGAATTCCGATTCTTAACCGCCCCCCTTTTTTAGGCACGGCAGCATGAGCCTTGGAGCCCGGCATGCCTGCCGGAATCATCGCACTTGCACCTAAAGCCGCACTCAGGGCCAGGAACTTGCGCCGGGAAATTTCACCGCGTTGGAACATTTTCTCGATTTTTTCTAGCATTGTCTTCCTCCTTGGGTTGGGTGGTTCGAAAAAGGATATCGGCCCGGTCTGCACAACCAAGCCATCTTCTTAAGGTTTTTACAGCAGCAGTTTTCTCCGATTCCTGCTGTTAAAATCCCAATAAAAAAAGCAGTTTCTATTCGGACTACTATTTCTTTTTTCTTTCCTGATCTTCTGCATCAGCTTCTTCAACGATGGCACGCAGTGCCACTTTTACGTCATCACTCAGCGGTTCAGGTTTGTGATTTGCCATAATATCCGCGGCTTTTTCAGCAGCCCGCTGGGCTATATCTTTACCTCCTTTTCCAAGCCAGCGGTCATAATTCCCGCGCTCAATGATGTTGGGTGAAGATGGCAATGTCCGCATATACTTCATTGTGTGAGGCTGCGACAGATGATCACCACCGGGTCCTACCGCTTTGATCACATCTATTGCAAGATTCTCATCATCAACGACGATGCCCTGCATCACTTTCCGAACCATTTTAAAAATATCATTGTCAATCACCAACTGGGTGTAACTGAAAATAAGTCCTGAATCCAGCATTCCGGCACCATAAATCAAATTTGACCCCGCATTGGCCGCGCACATGGCTGTCAGGGTCTTTTCATGACCGGCCTGTGCGTCAGGTAATTTGGAGTCAGCCTATCCGCCGGCGGAAAAACTCGGCAGCATGTATTTTTGTGCCAGGACCGGAGTGGCCGCGTTGAGCAGGCCACACTCCGGGGAACCCACCGGGGTCGTGGTCAGCCTCAGGTCAAACATCAGGGAGGAACAGCCGTAGATGACCGGGGATCCCTTGCATGTGAGCTGGTGCAGAACAATGGCCCCCAGTATCTCACAGTTGTGGGTGACCAGGGATCCTGCCAGGGTGATTGGCCCGGATACACCGGCCATAACCATGGAAATTAGGTTGCAGGGCACACCGGCCCGGGCACAGGTCATGACGCCGGTACAACAATTTACATCAAGCATCAAAGGGCTTGTCGGAGAGCAATTGATCGTGCAGATGGGGTGTTCCCTTAATTTATCTTCCCCACCCACGATGGCCTGGGCCATCTTGATGATCTTGCCCGCACGCCAGCCGTTGCCAGGCCCGTACACCGTGTGTTTTGTCGTGTTGGCAAAAACCACCTCTGCTTCATGGATGGGTGCCGTGTTTTCCGGCGCATCCCCGGCGTTCAGGGAGCGTTCGCATACATCCACCTCTTCCATGGCATCGGTCAGTAATGCCGCCTTGGCCACATCTTCATTTACTGACCCCCTGACAGTCCCGTCCAGGTCCATCACCGAAACGCCCTGGCCAAAGGTGCAAAAATTGACTCTTTTGCCTTCCAGCACAACATCATGTTTGGGGTTGCGTCCGTACTGAACGATCTTGGGCGGGGCCGAACGGATGCAATCCTCCACCAGGTAAGGGGGGAATTTTGCAATTCCGGTTTTGCGGTCAACCCTGGCACCGCCCCCCTCAAGAATGTCCAGAGCTTCGTTGTCTCCAACAAAAAGTCCTGTTTTTTCCATGATCTCAAGGGTGGCCAGATGAATTTTTTCAATCTCATCATCCCCAAAAACCTTGAACCCAAAACCCCCCGACATGGTCGTGTCTGAGTATAAATTTCGTGTCGCCATTTAATTCACCTCGAAAATATTGAAAAATGACTAAAAACTTCCGTGGTTACACTTAAATCGTTAGAATAAATTTATCGAACTTTTCATGAAGCAATACTTAAAAAATATAAAAAGATTACCATCGAGTTATACAATTTTTTAGCTACGATTACATCTTTTTTGTAAAATAGCAACAATTTTTTTTATCTTTTACAAAATTTTGTTTGTATCTTTCAAATTATTTAGCAACCCACTGAAAATCCAACAATTTTTTCAAGTACCCAACCGGAATTAAATTACTTGACAAACCAGCCGGCCGTTGAGTATGAATGATGTAAATAGACTTGAAAATTGGTAATAACTATGAACATCCCAACCAACATTTCTTATTTAGCAGGTTTTACAGGCTTTTGGTGGCGGCGTCTGTCCCAAGGAGGTGTGGTCACCGACTTATAGCATCTTAACCTGCTATTATAAAAGATGATAAAGGACTGGGGCGCACCGACGCTACAGTCCTTTTTTAGTTTTCAAGGGGCTGGGAAATACCGCAGCCCCTTTTTTATTTTCACACCCGTTAAACAATTGATAGCCGTCCAGAACCACATCCGGGCAGTTATACATCGAACGGAAATAAACATTTATAAGGAGGAAATATCATGCTGATTGTCATGGATAAAAATGCAACATCTGATCAGATCGATGCGGTGGTTGCCGCCATCGAGCAGAAGGGCTACAAGGCACGCCCCATTCCCGGGGGAGAGCGGGTTTCCATCGGGGTCCTGCACAACAAGGGACCGGTGGATGCCGCGCTTTTTGCCGGTTTTGCCGGGGTAAGGGATATTATTCCGGTGACGCGTCCTTATAAATTGGTCAGCCGCGAATTCAAACCGGACGATACCATCGTCCGGATCGAGGACATTGAAATCGGCAACGGCCACCTGACTATGATCGCAGGCCCCTGCGCTATTGAAAGTTTGGAACAGGCCCTGACCATTGCCCGGCATGTACAGCAAAGCGGGGCTCAAATTTTCAGGGGCGGTGCATTTAAACCGCGCACTTCCCCCTACTCCTTCCAGGGATTGGGCCTGGAAGGACTCGAAATCCTGGCCCGGGTACGCGAGGAAACCGGCATGCCGGTTGTGACTGAGGTGATGGATCTTGAAACTTTTGACCTGGTGGAAAAATACGCAGATATCATCCAGATCGGAACCCGCAACATGCAGAACTTCAGTCTGTTGCGCCGGGCCGGTCAATCTCACAAACCGATCATGCTCAAACGGGGGATGGCCGCAACTATCGACGAGTGGCTTATGGCCGCCGAATACATTTTAGATGGCGGCAATGAAAATGTCATTCTGTGTGAAAGAGGGGTCCGGACCTTTGTCCACCACAGCCGCAACACCCTGGATCTGTCGGCCATCCCGTATGTGCGTCATGAAAGCCATTTACCTATTATCGTCGATCCCAGCCATGCTGCCGGGCGGCGCGACCAGGTGATGCCGCTCAGCCGTGCCGCCATTGCCGGCGGGGCCCATGGATTGATGGTGGAGGTTCATCATGCACCGGATCAGGCATTGAGTGACGGTGCTCAATCCCTTTACCCGCAGCAGTATGAAACTCTCTGCCGCGAGGTTAAAGCCATTTTCAACCTGCTGAAGACCGATATTGGGTAAACGCTGGAACCGCAGTGAATATCCGGATACATTGAAAATGAAAGGTTCTCACAGGTGCCGAGAAGGGCTTTATTGGGGACGCTGATTCCCACGGATAGGCACGGATATTTTGAAACAATAAATTTTCTTCCGGTTATTTTCGGTAAAAAATATGGTATAGAGGATTATATTTTTCGAAATAAACTATCCTCTGGGCAAGCCCGGAACATGAAGAGGGGATAATTGCTATCTCAGCGCAGCAAGGGGGAATTCAACCCGATATCTGTCGAACATTTATTATAATCTGTGTAATCTGCGTAATCTGTGGATTCAAATAAAATCAGGCGTCAAACCATGCAGACAATTAAGATTCAAAGCAACGACAAAATTTCCAGGATACTGATCGGAGAACGGCTTGAAAATTTAAGCCGTCTCATACCGGCCGGGCAGGTTGTGGTGATCACCGACACAAACGTTTCCCGTTATTATGGTTCTAAATTCATCGATGCCGAAATCATCACCATAGGAACCGGAGAAAAGTCAAAAACCCTGAAAACCGTTGAAGAAATATACTCCCGGCTGCTGGAATTTAAGGCCGATCGTTCGACCTTTATTGTCGGAATCGGCGGAGGAGTTGTCTGTGACATAGCCGGTTTTGTCGCATCGACCTATATGCGCGGACTGAGGTTCGGGTTTGTGCCCTCAACCCTTCTCGCTCAGGTGGATGCATCCGTAGGCGGAAAAAACGGGGTTAATTTCAAGGGCTATAAAAATATGGTCGGTGTTTTTAACCAGCCGGAATTCGTCATCTGCGACCCCCGGTTTTTAACCACCCTGCCAAACAGGGAAATTCTCAGCGGTTTGGGCGAGATTTTAAAACACGCAGCCATAGCAGATGCCGGTATGTTTGCCTTCCTGGAGGGGAATTATGCCAAAGCCCTTGCCCTTGATCTGCCGGTGATTCAAAAACTGGTATCTGATTCGGTCATGATTAAATCTTCCATTGTCAACCGGGATGAACAGGAAAAAGGGGAGCGGCGCAAGCTCAACTTCGGCCACACCTTCGGCCATGCCATTGAAAAAACGGCCGGCATTTCCCACGGGGAAGCCGTGGGCGCAGGCATGCTGGTTGCCTGCAGGCTTGCCGCCCGAAAAGGCCTCTTGGCCCGGTCGGCTGTCAAACGTTTTAAAACTCTGATGACCCGTCTGGGCCTGCCCACCGACATCAAAGGTAAACCAGCCGCCCTGCTGGATGCAATCCACAAGGACAAGAAACGGGAGGGGACGAAAATACATTTTGTTCTGCTCAATGCCATCGGCAGTTCAGTCGTGGTCGAAATTCCGATAAAAGAGCTTGAAGCTGAAATAGCAGACATTTTGTGATTTGGGATTATCCCTGTTTCATGCGGGTTGTCCCCGGATGCTTATCTCCGGATCACTTGCCGGTATGGAGCGCCGGCGGAAACCAGTCAAGTAAATCTTTTGGTTCGATTATATTTCTAATGCCTGCTCAATATCCTTAATCAGGTCTTCTACATTCTCAATTCCAACCGATAAACGAAGCAAGCTGTCTGTAATTCCTTGTCTGGCCCGTGTCTCAGCAGAAATTTTTGCATGAGATGTTCTAACAGGATCACATATGGTTGTTTCAATGCCTCCGAGACTCACAGCAGGCTTGATAAGCGTTAGTTTTTTCATAAAACCATCTGCTGACAAATTTGAATCATTTAATTCAAATGAAAGCATTGCCCCGAATCCATTCATTTGATCACAGGCGATAGAATGCCCCGGATGAGTACGTAAGCCGGGATAATAAACTTTTTTGAAAATGGAATGGTTGTCCAAGAATTGTGCAATTTGAAAAGCATTGTCAATTTGTTGTCTTACACGAACTGACAATGTTTTCAAACTTCTTTCCAGTATGTAACAGCTCAGGGCATTGAGGTTGCCTCCAAAATTTGCAGCAGTCTTTCTGATTTTACACGCTAAATTTGAAGTTGTTACAGCGGCTCCGCAGGATAGATCACTATGTCCACCCAAATATTTAGTACCGCTGTGAATTACAATATCAATGCCCAGCTTAATAGGATTCTGAATTATTGGAGTTGCAAAAGTATTGTCTATGACCGTAATACAGTTATTGCGTTTAGCTATTTCGGCAACTTCTTGAATGTCTACAATACTCAGAAGAGGGTTTGTCGGGGTTTCAATATAAATAATGCGTGTTTCCGGTTTTACCGCAGATTCGATGGACTCTGCACTGGTGGCAACAAAAGAGTAGGATATGCCGAATCGTTCAAAAAACATCTCTACAAAGGCATGGCTACCGCCATATATTTCATCCTGTAAGATGACATGATCACCAGTCTTTAAAAAAGAAAGAAGTACTGTACTTATGGCAGCCATGCCTGATGAAAAAATTATACCATCTTCGGCATCCTCCAACTCACAAATTTTCTGCACGATCACCTTTTGATTAATGGTGTTGAAATATCTTGGATAAGCCACATCCTCTGCATCCAAATATTCATGAGCTGATGAGGGGAATATGGGTGTATTAAGTCCTTTGGTTATCGTATCGGTACCTCCGCCTGAATGAATACATTTTGTTTCAATATGCATATTTTTCTCCTTTCAAAACAGGTTGTTGAATTCAGGTAAAGTATATAGAAGGAAAAGGCAAACATCCATATGAAAATTTTAAATGCTGTGTTAAGAATTCCTTAATGGTTAAAATTGACAAGAAGAGTATTGCCGGATTTCTCTTATGAACAGATAAGATTAATGGGATTTCATCAATTAAAAACATTTATTACAGTCGCCAAGACCGGTAATGTGACAAAGGCGCATTTGAACTAACACCACACCGTCTTCGAAATCCCGCAGATAACAACCGCAACCATTTTTGTGAAGCCTATAAACTTTTTTCAAGCATGCCGATCAAAAATTCCGTCAACTGGCTGCCGACTGGAAAGAGCGAAATGCCGCTCAATTGCATGGATCTCTGTTGAATCCGGTCGCGGTTGCGGAGAAACCTGGAAAAGTGGGCCGTAATGAACCCTGCCCATGCGGCAGCGGTAAAATATACAAAAATGCCGCAACAGGTGATTGAAGTGAACGATGAAGCGCTTTTTTGTCTGTGTTAACAAGGTTATGTGCCACGTCAAATCAGAATAGATGCGCCAGGCGCCTTGCATCATACAAAAGGGGGAATATGATTTTTTTGAAAACTTTTGGCCGTACCGCTCATGAAAGCAGTCGAGCTATTTTTGGAGCAGCTTCATTGGGTTCGGTAACCCAGGATGATGCAGATTGCACACTGGAAATATTATTGAAGTATGGCGTAAATCATATTGATACAGCAGCAAGTTACGGGAATTCGGAACTTCGTATCGGGTCTTGGATGAAAGAGTATCGAAATAATTTTTTTCTTGCGACAAAAACTGACAAGCGGACATACCGGGAAGCAAAGGAAGAATTACACCGATCCCTGGACCGTTTAAAGGTTGATTATGTCGATTTATGGCAGATGCATCTGTTGGTAGATCCTGAAGAATGGAATATTGCAATACATTCAGGCGGAGCAATCGATGCTTTCATTGAAGCAAAAGAACAGGGTTTGACTCGTTTTCTTGGCGTGACCGGCCATGGTCTCGCAGCCCCTTCGATGCATCTGCGTAGCCTGGAAAGGTATGATTTTGACTCCGTACTTTTACCGTATAATTATGTTTTGATGCAAAATCATAATTACGCTGCAGAATTTGAAAAATTAATTGAAATGTGTGCCGGGCGAAACGTCGCAATACAAACTATCAAATCTATAGCCAGAGGCCCCCTGGGCAATAAGCATAGCAATCATGCTGTTTGGTATGATCCACTGGAAGAAGATGAGGCTATTGAGCATGCCGTAAAATGGGTACTGGGAAACAGGAACGTTTTTTTGAATACCGTGGGTGATATTCATCTCCTTGGTAAGGTATTGAAAGCCGCAGACCATTATGATGCCATTCCAAAGGATGAAATTATGCGAGCAGATCTTCAAAAATATGGAATTACTCCGTTATTCAGCAAAGAAGAGATTTAGCTCGTGAAATCAGAACTATCGGCAGAAAGGAATAAAGTGACGGAAAAAAATGGGCCACCGCCGCCGGCTCCACCCGCACAGGTGTACGCTACAAGCCCGTCAACAGCCGGCTCCGGCAACCGGATTTCTTTTCGCTTCCACGGCAGCGGCTCGGAATATTTCCGAATCTGGCTGGTCAACAGCATTTTGTCCCTTCTTACCCTGGGTGTTTACTCGGCCTGGGCCAAGGTGCGGCGCAAACGTTATTTCTACGGCAATACCCGGCTGCTGGCGACCGAAAATGGACCGGCTATTTTTCCACCCATCCCCTGACCGAAATGCGCATCCGGGCCTTTGAGGGAGGCCCGGATGCAGAGCCCTGAGAAAGTGTGGCGTCCGAGAACTTTCCACGAGTACAGTCCGGTCCCTGAAATTTTGGAAATCCGCTGTCAGGGATCGACTGAAACCGGCGTATGGGAAACGGGGCGAACGATGGAACGACCATTATCGCAGGTTTAACCGGGCCGCGACAAATTCGGATATTCTTACTCCGTAGACCACAACAAAGAGCCCGGCCAGAACCAGGCATGACGCGATTAGCTCGAAAACGGAAAGGCTTTCGTTTAACACCACCACCGATGACAGGATGCCGAAAACCGGCACCAGCAGGGCAAAGGGCGCTACTACATTCGGGGAATAACGCTGCAACAGTTTGCCCCACAGGGAATAGGCCAGTACCGTTGAAATCAATCCGGTATAGAAAATCGCCCCCCACCCGGTCAGGGAAATATTGGCCAGCGCCTGGGCCTGCCCCTCTTCGAATATCAGTGACACCAGCACCAGCGGAATCGGCGGAATGAGACTCATCCAGATCATCAGCCGGAACATATCGATATTGCCGCACTGCTTCATCATGATATTGGCAATTGCCCAGGCTAACCCGGAACCGACAACAAACAGCATCCCCACAAAACCGGCCGTCTCATATTTGTCCAGGATCAGTAGCCCGATGCCGGCAAAGGCAATCGTAATCCCGACCTTTTGCCATACAGACGGCCGGTCCCGCAAAATAAGCCCGGACAGAATCAGCGTAAAAACAACCTGAACCTGCAGCACAATCGAGGACAACCCGGCCGGCATGCCCAGGTGCATTCCGATAAAAAGCAGCGTGAACATGACGGTGCCTAAAATCAGGCCGATGGAAATGATCCACCGCCATTCAATGCCGTCCCGCCCCCAGATGAGTATTGCCGGAAAGGCGGCACAGGTAAACCGAAGGGCGGAAAACAATATCGGCGGAAAGGAATCCAGGCCGATTTTGATAACGACAAAATTAAAGCCCCAGCAAAGCGCCACCACAGTGGCCAGCAAAACATCGGTGATTTTCATCTGTATGACTCTGGCAACCTGTTAAGATTGAATGATCAGGGATACTCCCATCCATTCTCGTTGGATGGAGGGGGGGATCGCGACGGTTCTTCAGGCTGCAGGGCTTTTTTTGCATCCTGCCGAATCAATCGATTGGTGGGTATGTTTCCCGGTGATGTCTTTGTAAAAATCCCGGATGACAACCATATCCGCTTCAATATCCCGGGTGGGCAGGACCGTCGGCCCGATTCCACCCACCTTGCGGCGGTAGTCTAAAAACCCGAGCACTATGGGAACCTGCGCGCTGTTGGCAATATGGTAAAAGCCGGTTTTCCAGTACATTACCCGCTGTCGGGTGCCGGCCGGCGGAACGGTCAGAATCAGTGTTTTGTTTTTTTCAAACTGCTCGATTGACTGGGTCACTACACTGTTGGACCGGGACCGGTCGATGGGGATGCCACCCAGCCATTTGAAAAAACCCCTGAAGGGCGGACGGAAGATTGCATCCTTGCCCATCCAGTAAATATTGGCCCTGAGTACAAACGCAACAAGCAGTGTCAGCGGAAGATCCCAGTTGGAGGTGTGGGGTGCTGCAATAAGCACAAACCGGGGCGTATCCGGCATCCGGCCCTGGATTTGCCAGCCGAAAATTTTCAAAATAAAGATTGAAACCCAGCGCACCATCGTACGCAATACAGGGGTGTCAAAAATCGTGTGATTCAAAATTTTTACCTCAAAATTTTTCGCAGTTCTTGAACTGAAGCGCAATTCTTCCATCCGTGGACGGGCACTAAATGCAATTGCCTGCAAGGAATGTCGGCTTATCAATCATTACGGGAAGAAAGTAAAGAGATCATTTTTGGTTTTACAGTAGTTTTACATCCCGCATTCAGGGGGGGATCGAACTTGCCCACAAGCAGTAGATAAACAGGATCAAGTGGACTGGATTAGCCCATTGGTCAATTCGGTTCAAGCCCGGTAATTTTTCAAGATGGCCTTTGCCTCGGCCTTAATTTCGTTGCGCAATGATTCAGGCTCGATCACGCGGGCCTTGCCGCCCCAGCGCAGAACCCAGAATTTTATTTCGTCGGTGCCGGCCACCCGGGCGGTGAAAAGGATGGACCCGTCCTCCTGAACCTCTATTTTTTGGCTGGCGTGCCAGATTTTTTCCCTGACATAACCGGCAATGTCCGCTGAAAAATGTATTTTAACGGTGACCGGCGTTCCTACAAAAATCCCGAAACTGGATTGCATAAAATTTTCTATATTAAAATTTTCAGGAATTTCAAACTGCCGGTTGGTCTGCTCAAGGGTTTTGATCCGGTCCAGTGCAAAAATGCGAACTTTCCGGCGCAGGCAGCAAAAGCCGATCAGGTAAAATGTCCCGTCGAAAAACCAGATTTTATAGGGTGCCACCCGGCGGTGACTTTTTTGCTTACGGCTCATGGTAAAATATTCAATTTCAATGTACTGCCGGCTGCTGATGGCCTCGTTGACCCGGCTTATTTTTTTCCGGAATTCCCCATATTTTTTGTAGGGTGAAAACCCCACATGCAGATTCTGCTCAAGCTGTTCCAGGTAATTTATATATTCTACCGGCAGGGTTGCTTTAATTTTTGCAAACAGGGATTTCAGGGCGTCATAGAACACCGTATCCTTGAGTATTTTGAGCATGTCCCGGCTGAAATACAGGGCCATGAGTTCCGTCAGATTTAATGGTATGGGAATCGAATTTTTTGCCGTATCCAGCAATGACCATAGATTTTTGCCTTCTTTCCAGTCGGTATACATGGGAAAGCCGGCCATTTCCAGGGCTTCAAGATCCCGGTAAACCGTACGAGGATGGCAATCAAGATCCATTGACAGCTCTGCGACTGATTTTCCTTTTCGTGCCGAAGTCAGGGTCTGTATAATCCTCCACTGCCTTCCCAGTTGCTCGCCTCTGGCCATTGTTTTTTTCCCTGTTTAGCCGCCTATATCTGATGTTTTGTTATTTGCGGCGTACGCCTTTTCAACAGCGCCGGTTTATCCGGATTCGGTTGAATATTTGCTTTTGTCCGGTAAGTTACTATTGCCGGCGAGAAAATAGCAATGAATTTCCATGGCAAAGCCAAAGCATTTAAATAAACCGGATGCACCCTCTTTTGCCTGATAACCGCCGTGGTTTTATAATTTGATTGAAATAATTCCCTGTCCGCAGTAAGAAATAACAACAGCAATAAAAAAAACGGACTTTATTTGAAATGAATACTGAAACGGACCGGACAATGGTAACAATCCTGGGGTCAGGCACATGTGTGCCTTCGCTGCAGCGCAGTTCCTGCTCGGTACTGGTTGAAACCGGCAATAAAAAATTGCTTTTCGATGCCGGGCCCGGCACCATGCGCCGATTGCTCGAAGCCGGCCACTCTATTTTTGATATCTCTCATATCTTTTTAAGCCACTTTCATCCCGATCATTCCGGGGAACTGGTGCCTTTTTTGTTTGCCACCAAATATCCGGATAAAAACCAGCGTAAAAAGACGCTTACCATCATCGCCGGCAAGGGATTTGTCTCTTTTTACGGGCTCCTTCAAAATGTCTATGGAGACTGGATCGAACTGGCTCCGGGAGTCGTGGATATCATTGAGCTCAGCAATACATCCCATGATACGCGGCGCTTTGCGGATTTTGCCGTGGAATCGCGTCCGGCTGAACACCGGGAAGAAAGTATCGCATTCAGGATAACCGACAATCGTGGCAAATCAATTGTCTATTCGGGAGATACCGATGTCAGCGACAACCTGGCCGCCCTGGCAAAAAATGCGGATCTTTTCATCTGCGAAGCGGCGTTTCCGGATGAACTGAAAACAAAAGGGCACCTGACCCCCTGTCTGGCAGGTGAAATTGCATCCCGGGCCGCGGTCCGCCAGTTGATTCTGACACATTTTTATCCGGTCTGCGACACCGTAGATATGAAAAAACAGTGCCGCAGGAGCTATGCCGGCCCTTTGCGTCTGGCCCGGGACCTGCTGACTATCAGGATTTAGAGCCCATGTGCTATTAAGGCACTTAATTTTCAATTACTATCGTTCCGGCTTGTCCGGGTTAGGGAATTCTTTGAAGCATGCGCTACTATCCTGTAAATCTCGATATAAAAAATCGGCAATGCCTGGTTGTGGGCGGCGGCCGGGTAGGCCTCCGCAAGGTAAAAACACTGATTACGTGCGGGGCTTTGGTTACAGTGGTCGGTTCAAAAATTGGAGATGAATTGCAATCTCTGTCGAACAGTACAGGCATCACCATCAAGCAGCGACCTTATCGATCCACCGATCTTGGCAATATGTTCCTGGTCATCGGCGCCACCGATAACGAAGACGTAAATCGCAGGATCAGCGAAGATGCTGACAAAGTGAATATGCTGTGCAATATTGCCGACCGTCCGAAGGTATGCAACTTTATCCTCCCTGCCATAATTCAGCGGGGTGATCTTGTGATGACCGTATCCACCTCGGGTAAAAGCCCGGCATTTGCCAAAAAACTTAAAAAAAATCTTGAAATTGAGTTCGGAGAGGAATATGCAGAATTTTTGTGTTTGATGGGCGCTGTCCGGAAAAAACTTCTGAGCGCGGAACATGCCCCTGAAGACCATAAGCCTCTTTTTGAACAACTGATTGACGGCAACCTTATTGATCATATTCGCAATGAGGATATTCAGGCCATAGATGCACTCCTTTGTTCGGTTCTCGGGCCGGGATATACATTTGAGGAGCTGATCGCATCGGATTCGCAGGGTCCCGGGGTGTAATATATGAAAATATTTATTATCATAACCGTTTTGATGTATCTGTTGAGTTCGGCTGCATACCTGGCGTATCTTTTTCTGCAGAAGGATCGGTTGTACAAAATCGGATATGGTCTGTTTTCAGCCGGTTTTTTCTCTCATTCAATCGCCCTTGCGCTTGCTTTGATAACATCAGGGCATCTGCCTGCCGGTAACCTGCCCGGCAACCTGCTGATTGCCGGCTGGACCCTATCCGCGGCGTTCATTTTTTTTCATTTTAAATTCAAGTTGAAAGTCATGGGAATCTTTGCGGCCCCCCTGGCCGGCCTGATCATGGTCCTGGTATACGGGCTGAATTGGGAGCCGATGCCGGCCGAGACCATCTTTAATAATTTCTGGTTTGTATTACATATCATTACAATATTCAGCGGTGAAGCCATGTTTGCTCTGGCCTGCGCTGCAGGGATTTTATATCTGACCCAGGAACATGCCATTAAAACCAAACAACGCGGATTTTTTTTCAACCGACTGCCCTCTCTGGAACTGCTCGACACAACCGGATATGCCTGCATTGCCGGCGGCTTTACCCTGCTGACCATAGGGCTGATCACCGGCCTTGTATACGCCAAAATGGTCTGGGGCCGTTTTTTAAGCTGGGACCCCAAGGAAATCTGGTCGGGCATATCCTGGCTGGTATATGCCGTTCTGCTGCATGAACGCCTGACCGTGGGGTGGAGGGGACGAAAGGCCGCCATCTGGTCCATCATCGGATTTGCCGTTTTGCTTTTTACTTTTCTGGGCGTTAATTTTTTTCTTGAAGGTCACCACGGAGAATTTACCCGCTGGTAAATAAATTTTTAACTATTATGCTGACCATTGTACTTGTAGGATTAAATCATAAAACAGCTCCGGTGGAACTGCGCGAATGCCTGGCTTTTTCCAAAGAGGAAAAATCAATCGCCCTTGAGGCACTGCCACAGCACCCTTCCATCAGTGAAGTTGTCCTCATATCCACCTGCAACCGGGTTGAAATTCTGATGACCGGCAATGACCCGGAAGAGGCTATAAAGGCTGTCGAATCTTTTTTCTGCCGCGTTAAAAAATTATCCCTGTTCCAATTTGAAAATTCGCTTTATTTTTATGTGGGAGATGAAGCCGTTCGACATTTTTTCAGGGTCGCGTCAAGCCTGGATTCGATGATGGTGGGCGAATCACAAATCCTGGGCCAGATAAAAGAAGCCTACCGCACGGCTACCGGGAAGAACGCCACAAGTGTGATTCTCAACCGGCTTTTGCATCGTACTTTTTCCGTTGCCAAACGCGTTCGCACGGAAACAGGCATAGGGGATCATGCGGTTTCCATCAGCTATGCAGCCATAGAGCTGGGCCGCAAGATATTCGGCAGCCTGGAAAAGAAAGATGTCCTGCTTGTAGGTGCCGGTGAAATGGCCGAACTGGCTGTGGAACATCTTATTCGCAACCGGGTCGGCTGCATTTTTGTTTCAAATCGGACATTTGAAAGGGCTGTTGAACTGGCAGGCCGGTTCAACGGCAAGGCCCTGCGATTTGATGAAATTCCGAACTATCTGGAAAAGATAGATATCGTCATCAGCTCAACCGGTGCACCCGGTTTTATCATTCACCATCAACAGATCAAAAAAATAATGCGGCCCCGGCGCAACCGCCCTGTTTTTTTTATCGACATAGCCGTTCCGCGGGATATAGACCCGGAGATTAACCGCATTAACAATGCCTATGTGTATGATATTGATGATCTAAAAGAAATTGTGGATGAAAATATTGAAGATCGGAATATGGAAGCATTAAAAGGAGAAAGAATTGTTGATGAAGCGGTCATAGGGTTCCGGAACTGGTATGAAAGCCTGGCGGTTGTTCCGACCATCGTGGCCCTCAAAAATAAGTTGGAGACAATTGCCCGCAGCGAAATCAGTAAAACCGTTTCTTTGCGTCATTTTTCAAATGCCGATTGCCTGGCTCTCGAAAAAATGACCAACGCCATGGTAAACAAAATTCTGCATGACCCGATTTATTTTTTAAAAAACCCGGGTAACCATATCGATAACGCGGTTTATCTGGACATGACCCGAAGGCTTTTTGATTTGAACGAGTAAAAACCTGAAATCATCAATCTTCGGGCTCTACCCAGACAATATGGTTCTTATTCACAAACAGTGTTTTACCACTGCCTCTTCTGGACGATACGTCGATCATCACGACAAACTGTTCATCGCCGTCGGTAAACAGGTCCGATACCCTTTTTTTTGACGCAATATTCACCTTGCCCTGCAGGGTTGATCCGTCGGTCGTCCGTATGGTTATGGTTATATACTGGGGACCATAATTTTTTTTAGCCTCACCCATCATCATCATCCTTTTTGTTAAACGTTTTTACAGGATTAATCGAGTAAACATAAAAGCCCTTTTTCCATAGCATATTAAACTGTATAATCTCAACTTAAAATAGCCTGTTAAAAGCAAATTGCCAATGGTAACCGTCTCTTTTCAAAAGCAGCGCTGAAAATTTTATCCCCGATACCCGGTAGAATTTTAAATTTATTGGCGGGTTTTGTATATTAATAAGATAGCTTTGTCGCTAAAATTTTTTTCTTTACATTCATTGCAGGTTGTATTAATTTTACCATTCTTTTAATATTTGGGATAGATGTAACTTATATAACACCTAAGATGAGCGATTAGCTCTTAGCAATTAGACATAATGATTGATAGTGAAGCGGCATGCGATGGCATAGCCGGCAACCCGCAGAAAATGATCATGGGCTCCGACG
>Ga0075121_1000266_pt1 | contig 37069 bp, 31 predicted proteins | sample AntAceMetag02UKG_FD_69793 | JGI IMG/M metagenome (GOLD analysis project Ga0075121, IMG submission 69793) | Saline lake microbial communities from Ace Lake, Antarctica - Antarctic Ace Lake Metagenome 02UKG | ecosystem: Environmental > Aquatic > Non-marine Saline and Alkaline > Saline | place... | reverse complement strand
ATGCCAGCTCCGCCAATGTCTTCAGCCCCTTGACAGCGTCGAGCGCCACCTTGGCCTTGAAACTGTCCGAGAAAGTCCTGCGTTTTCGTTCCATCTGCATCCGTCCTTTCGTACCATTTTTGGGACGCAGATTCTACTTAAGCTAGTGGTCCTAAAATCGGGGTTAAGCGCATAGCATCCGGATCCCCACCCGGAACCCACCGCAGAAAAAGAGCGTGAAAATGCAATCTGCAAGGAATACGGAACGGGAGTATCCGTAGAATTGCTTCAGGACAGTCAGACCGGTCATCAGGGTGAGCGTCGCCAGCACGGTGGCCTTCGCCAAGCGGATGGCATCGGGCACACTGGTGTAGCGCCACATGCCTCGGTAGACTCCCATGATCAGAAATACGACGGCCTTGACGAGAAGAAGCCACGGAAGAAGGAAGAAGATGCTGGACCATTCCTTGGCTGGAATCTCAAGGGAGAACCGAAGGCCATAGGCCAGCAACAGGGACGCGGTGAACATCACCAGATCGGCAAGGAACACTACATAAAAGTTTCGATTTTTCAGTTGCAGTATCATCGGGTTGATTCCCTTGAAATCATTGAGGATTGTACCCCTTGCACCAAAAAGGAACAGTTGAAAATCAGCTTTTCTGCACAGGATGGGAATTGATAATCCAGCCCGCCAGCGCCCAGAACAGGAACGCCCCCGCCAGATTCGCCGCCGCATCATCCCATCCGAACATCCGGTTGCCGCCACTGAACAGCAGTTGCAGCACTTCCATCAGGAGTCCGTACCCCGCTGCACCCAGCGGTAGCCATCGTGCAGCAGATGGCAGCGGATCAGGGCCGGCGGCCCACCTCAGAAGAACCCCCAGCCCCCCGTACATGGCGACATGCATCCAGGTATCGATTCCCGGGATGCGGGTCACCGGCGGGGGAAAGAAATAGGCCGGCACCAGAGATAGAAAGGCTAACAGAAGCAGATAAACGCCACAGATCTTCCGTCGAAGCCCCATGGGAAGCAAGAGCAGTCGGTGGATCAGGCGCTGGATCATCTATTCTGAATCCGGATGCCTAGCGATGATCTTTTCGTACGATATCGCATACGCGATCCAGATCGGATTCCGTCATGGCTGTCCCCGAGGGCAGGCAAAGACCGCCGGCAAAGAGTTTTTCACTGACCGCTTCCGAGCCCTTGATCAGCGAGCATCCTTGAAAGACCGGCTGCATGTGCATCGGTTTCCAAACCGGGCGCGCCTCGATGTTCTCCGCTTCCAGGGCTGCACGAACAGCATGGGTGTCGGCACCGAATGCCGCCGGATCAATCTGAATCACGGTCAGCCACCGATTACTGCGGTATCCTTCCGGTTCCGGCATGAACGAAATTCCAGGCAGATCGCTCAGCTGCGAACGGTATCCCTCAAAGAGTGCCCGTCGACGAGCCACACGATCCTCGAGGACATCCAACTGACCACGGCCAATCGCAGCCAAAATATTGCTCATCCGGTAGTTGAAGCCAATTTCGGTGTGCTCATACCACGGAGCCGGATCGCGCGCCTGCTGGGATAGTTTCCTGGCATGGTCCGTCAGTTCTTTGTCATGCGAGGCCAGCATGCCGCCGCCGGAGGTCGTGATAATTTTGTTTCCATTGAACGAAAATACGGAAGCCCAGGCATCGAACCCGGCATGAGATCGGAGATCGGAGGTCGGAGGGCCGAGGTCGGAGGGCCGAGGTCGGAGGTCCGAGGTCCGAGGTCCGAGGTCCGAGGTCGGAGGTCCGAGGTCCGAGGTCGGAGGTCCGAGGTCCGAGGTCCGAGGTCCGAGGTCCGAGGTCCGAGGTCCGAGGTCTGACTTCGGATACCTCGCGCCCATCGATTCGGCGGAGTCGCAAATGACCGGAATGCCATGCCGGTCACACAGGGCCTTGATCTTCGGTAGATCACAGCATTGGCCATAGAGATCAGTCGGGATCACGGCTTTGGGCAGTTTTCCTTCCTTTGCTGCTAATTCCAATGCCTGCTCCAGGAGAGCTGGATCCATATTCCAGCTGGCCTCATCACAGTCCACAAAGACCGGTGTTGCGCCCTCAAACAGGACAGGGGTCACACTGCCGATGAACGTCAGGGATGACGCGAACACCATATCGTCGGGGCCCAGACCCAGATGTCGCAAAGCCAGATGGGTCGCCGAGGTGCCGCTCGAAAGCGCCACGCAATGCGGGATTCCCGTATAGGCCGAGAACTCGCGTTCAAATTCATCCACCATCGGCCCGAGAGGCGCGATGTAATTGGATTCGAAAGCCTGGCGAACGTATTCCTGCTCACGCTCCCCCATATGAGGGGGCGAAAGAAATAATCGTGGATTCTTCATAGGTTCAAGGTCCTTTGCAAACATCTCTAGAAGCGCTTAGCTTCCTGCTCCATGCGAGTAGAAAATTCTCTATACGTCAAACCGAGCCGGGCATCCCAGCCCAGGCGCCGGGTCAGCGAGGGTGCGACCGTGGCCAGCACATACCCGATATCGCGCCAAAAGGAACCGTTTTCCAGATACGCCCGGTTGATACGCACTTTCTCAGGATAGATGACCTCATCGTTGAATGTTCTGGGATTACGGGCAAGCGTCAGCAATCGCTCTTCCTCGCGAAACAGCAAGGTGGCGGGGCCGGTGATTCCCGGTGACAGATCCAGCACCTGACGGTCCTCGCCCTGCAAGCGGTCGGCATAGCCCGGCACATCCGGCCGGGGGCCCACAAAGGACATGTGTCCCGTCACCACATTCCACAGTTGCGGCAGCTCATCCAGTTTAAAGCGGCGAAGCACACGCCCGAGCGGAGTCACTCGGGAATCTGTCGCTGTGGTCACGCTTCCTTGAGACTGAGCGCCCGTCTGCATCGTTCGGAATTTGACACACCGGAACCGTCGGCCCTGACGCCCCACCCGCTCCTGAATAAACAAGGCGGAGCCGGAAGAGGTGGTGCGGACACAGATCGCAATCAGCAGAATGAGCGGAGATAATAAAAGCAGCCCGACCGAGGCCGCCAAACAGTCAAACAGCCGCTTGGGAATCCGCCAAGTCGTTTTCATTGGAGGGGTCACATGCATCTTTCAGGTTGCGGGTACATGTGAAGGCCAGTCCGATTTTTCCGCCACGTGAGCTGCCAGAGAAAAATCAAATCCCTGCAGCATCTGACGGAATTTTTTCTCGAATCCACCTCGGCCCAGCCCCTGGTGCAAACGCGTTTTCAACGGCAGCGCATAGGACAGGTTTGAAAACTCGGCCGGATCGAATTCATACGGATGGCAGTAAGCCATGAAGACCTCCCCATCCGCCACGCTCCGCTCGATGGCCCAGCGAATCAAGAGATACGGCAGCAGGCGATGATACCCCCCGCCCGCCACCGGGAACCGCCACTTCCGGAAGGAAAGTGTGGCCACCGGCAACTCGATCAGCCGTTTTTCGCCTGGCAGTTCCAAGCGGACGGGTTGAGTTGGCCAGTCCTTCACTCCAAAACGAGCCAGGACAGCCGGATTGATGCTTGCGTCATAGATGAACCCCTCATCTGCGAGAATATCCAGCGCCCACAAGGACTCTTTCACAATCGAGAAGTCAGGGGCCCGATACCCCTTCACCGGCTGACCCGTCATCTCTTCCAGCTGCGCCTTGGAGCGGCGTACATCCTCTCGGAATTCCGCAGGCGACAGCCGGAATACATCCACATGTCCGAACCCGTGCGAGGCGATTTCATGCCCTTCCGCCGCGATGCGCGATACCGTCTCCGGAAATTTCTCGGCGAATTTGCCCAGAATAAAACAGGTGGCTTTCACCTGTTCCTCCGCCAGCACATCCAGCAGATGCTCCATATTCCGGCCCGCTCGATCTGTGATCGGCAACTCTGTATCCAGTGTCGACTGCGCCCAGTCCTCCACATCGATTGTACACACCAGCGGCATCTAGTCCTCCCGAGTCCCGACCGGCGGCGATAAGTCAATCGTTCGGCTGGATTCGCCCTGCACGGAAAACAAAACCGTGGAATGTTTCCCGTCAGCCAGCACCAGGTCCACCGGCACCCGATTCAGATTCATAGAGCTCTTGTTTTCAAGCTCCAGCCGGGTTCCTGTCAACGTGACGGACACCTGGCGGGTTTTGGGACTGAGCACCTGTCTCCAGTATTCTCCAATGCCGAACAACGTGTCGATATAGCATTCCCCATGGATATCCGCGAGGACGCTTCGGAGGAGCTGCTCCGTGATCCGCGTGCAGGCCGAGCCCTCGAACTGGCGCATGTGCTGATGACACATGTACACCATCGGCAGGCCCAACCGACAGGAGCGATGCAGCCAAAACTGCAACATGCCCCAGTGATAGATATGCTGCGGATCACAGGGATAGCGAGTGGTCAGTTCCACGGCATCCGTCCCGTCAGGATGGTGCGGGGGCGGCTGGAACAGTACATTGTCCCGGGCGCGAATGTCGGAGCCACTCTGCACGCTGCACCCCGCAGCCTGCACCGCCCGAGGCGTATCCACATCATTGCAGCGCCCCGGCTTGGCCCAGCTGCGAGGCGTGAAGTCCAGCAGGCGCTCGCACCAGCGGGCGGCTTCCAGCACATTCTCCCGCTGTTCCCCGAAAGATGAGGTGTCCGCCCCCATCCATGGATAGGGGCCCGCCCCCATACGTGCATGAGAACGCCACTTGTTTTCCGGGGCTGCTGAGGTGGCGGTGTCATAGTGCAGGTGGCCATGATTCGCCAACTCCATCAGATAAGGCCGATCCGACTGCGCGGGGTAGGCGCACCGGTGACGCAGATCCACATCCTCGCGCAACCACTGAATAAAGCGAGGAATCTCTGCGGCGCCCCGGTCCACGCCATAGTGGTCCGCCCATTCCCGGGCGGCCGCCTCATCCAGCGAGAGCCGCGTGGACAGACACATCGTCTGCGGAAAACAATACCGGGAGGCCAGTCCCAGCGCGGTCTCCAGCCCTTCCACCGACTGCAGCGTAGAGGTGTCATACAAATCCATGTCGCCCCGCAAGACAAACGCACTTCGCCGGGCTCCGGGATAACGCTCAATCCGGGCGCCCTGGATCCGATCTGCCGTCGCAGCCGCGCATTCGGCATAGAAAACAGACATGCGGCGGGTGGCCCCGCCCCATTCCACAAGTACCTCCAGCTCGCCCGCTCCTCCCGATGTATCCGGACACACCTGCCAATGCGCGCGGGCCACCGATCCGGAGGGGATCGTACCGACTGACATCAGCGGACTCTGTTTGCCCAGCCAGGCCGTGGGAACAGAGAGGCGAACCTGTACCGGCGTCTGAGTCGGGACACGGGAAGGATTGGCCACGATGACTTCGATATCGAAAGGTACGCCGGTCCACAGGGTTCCCATGCGATACAACGGCAGACGCTCAGTGAAGGGAGCTTCGAGTGTCACCAATAGTTCCGGACGGGTGGAGGGGGAGGGCCCCGTAGAATCCGGCCGGTTCGAAGCCTGGGCAAACAGGCGTCTTTCCGTCCATCGGTTGACCGCTTCCATCCCGAACAGAATCACCCCGAGTCCCAAAACCGCACAACCGGAAAGACCTCCGACCCATAGCAGGAGAACCGCCAGAATCCCAGCCGCCCACTCCACTGCCGCTCGTGAGACATGCCCTTTTTTGGAGACAGACTCCCAGAACACATTTGCCAGATACATCGCCCAGCCCATCGGTCTGGAAGCGGTAATCAGAAGTCTCGACAGGATCAGCAGGCCCCACAAAAGAAAACCCGGGATGAGGAACAGAACATTCATTGAAAAGGAGTCCATGCCGGTATGTGATTTGTCCCGCCCGCGGCCAGCGCCTCCAGGCACTCCGCGTAATGAGTCAATATTTCCTTCTGCACCAGCTTCGTGCTGATAAACCGATACCCGGCCTCGCCCATTTCCCGGGACCGCTCCGGATGATCCGCCGCATCGGCGATCGCCGCGGCCAATCCTTTATGATCCAGGGAGGGAACCACCTGCCCGGCTCCGCATCCGGTGATCAAATCCGCCTGAACGCCGCCCATCGCCCCCAGTATCGGCAACCGGGAGCCCATGTAGTCGATGAACTTGTTTTCAAAGTAGATGTGAATCAACGGACTCTTGAACAGCGTGATCAATCCGGCATCCGCACCCGCCAGAATAGAGGGAATTTCCGATTTCGGCACCGGATCATGGAAGTGGATGTTCTCCAGCTTCAACTCATTCGCCAATGCGATGGCCTTCGACTTGGTCTGGCCCGTACCGAACAGATCAATCCGGATATCCTTCCGATCCCGCAGCACTTCTGCCGCATGCACAATCGTCTCGATGGACGTCACCTCGGTATGCGTGCCGGTATAGACCGCCACAAAGGAATCGCTCCAGTTCTGGCGCTCGCGAACCTTTTCCCGTGTGCCGTCTTCCAGTTGAAAGGAGACCGGATTAAACCCGTTGGGGAATACATCCACCTTGGCCGGTGGCACCCCCTTTTGCAGGATCTCTTTCTGGAGCCCCGGGGTCAGGCACACCACGCGGTCCGCTCCAAAATACAGAGAACGCGCCATCGCCTGCAGCGGCGCGGCCTGCCAGGCACGGATGGCCTTCTTGACCACCAGCGCATCCGGCCACAGATCGCGGATCTCCAACAGGAAGGGGCGCTTCCATCGACGGGCCAGCCGCAGCGCTGCAAACCCGCCAAACAGCGGCTGGATGCTGCTCATCACCACATCCGGGGCAGAGCGGCTTCGGCCGAAGCGATAGGCATCCCAGGCAAACGTTCCATAGGACCGCAGTCGTGTGGAGAGGCTTTTTCTCAGCTGCCGCGGCGTTTTCAGCCGATGGACCTGAACCGAACCGCCGGCTTCGGTCTGAAAGGACTCTTCAGGCTCATCCTGTTCGTTGTAGGCATTGAAATCGCAGGCCAGCACCTCGACCCGGTGTCCCCGTTCCGCCAGCAGCCGAACCAGCGCACGCGGCTGGGCCGGGCCCGGGGCATCGGGGCCGGCAAAAAACTGATGGATATAAAACAGGTGCATAGGCCTTCTATCGGGTGCGCAGCATATGCTGCCGGCTCTTTTGATTCAGGAGACGGGAGAAAAATGTGACGACATACGCAATGACAGGAACGGGATCCGCCCAAGAAAAGATTTCGTCCCGCAGGTTTCGGCCAAAGAACCAGAAAAAGCTGGGCCGAGCCTTGAACCGGTCCGGCGACCGGAGGAACCAGACACAATCGCTGAGAAAATAGCGCATATAGAGTCCTTTTCGATACTCAGACTGCGGCTCCACCGCCTTTCCAATCGCGACACAATAGAGGATGTACGGATAATCCAGCCCGGCTTCAACCAGCACCTTGATGCTCCGGGTGAAGCGTGGATTCACTTCCATCAGTTTGGGGATGTTGTCGCGCGGGTCCACGATGAAGTCGCAGTCCCCCATTCCATACCATCCAATGCCCTGAAGAAAACGAATGGCCAACTCCACGATATCTGGACGGTCCACGGTGGAGTTCAAGGTGCTGGAGCCGCCGGTGGGCGGATAGTATCGGGGCTTGTCGTACACGCCACTGACCAGAATCTTCCGGTCGGCATCCAGAATCACCTCCGCTTTGTACTGCATGCCACTATGGGGAATGAATTCCTGCACAATACACAATGGAAATTCAACCCGCGTCTTTTCGTACAGGGCCTTCAGATCCTCCGCATCTTTCGGATAGCTGATGCCGCGCGCGCCGTTGCTGATGCAGGGCTTCAATACAACCGGATAGGATGGAATCGCCTGGGCCACCGCCTCAATGCCCACATCGTCCGGGTAATAGGTCTTCGGAATGGGGATCCCGAGGCGCTCCGCCTCCTTCATCGTCTTTGACTTGTCGCGGCAGAGGTAAAAACTCGCGACATCCACGATCGGGATTTTGGTGTAAGGGGCCAGTCGCTCATGCGCCTGAGCCATCAGCCAGGTGGCGGTTTCCCCGCAGACCATCGTGACGGGATAGTCGCCGCCCTTGACCTGCGCCTCCACCCAGTCGATAAACGCCTCCGGCTCGGTATTGGGATCCGGGCTGATCAAGCGCTTGCGGGGATAGCGGGAAAACAGCCCCATGCTGAGACGTTTCGGTGCGGCGGCCGTGACCGGAACGCCGTGCCGGTGCAGATTCGCCAGAACCGGCAGACTCTCGTTCTCGTCCGCGCCTAGAAGCAGCACTGGCGGATGTGGATTCATTTTCATAATCTTGAATGTCGAATGACGAATCTTGAATATCGAATTTCAGAAGAATCAGACTTCACTGTTTGACCTCATTCTGTTTGGCGGTTGCAATACTGGACTTGAAGATTCGGATTAATTCTTCGGTTTCGCGCAGGGATGCTTCCACAACGGAAGCCTTGAGCATCGCACGCTGTTGAAGAATGCACAGCCAAATCCTTGATTCTCTCAATTCCTTTAAACATATTCCCATTTTATGCACAAAATCTCTTCTGGACTCAGCCGCCTGAGCCTCTCCGTAGTTGGGCGCCGGCGATGTCCCGGATCGAAGCAGTTGTCCGGCGACATGGGTCCCGGTGCGCGTGCCGGGCAACGCTTCGGTCAACTCGATGATGGAAGACGCATATTCCACCAAACGATCTTCCAGATCGAATTTCTTTGCCAGCTCCGTCATCTCCGGTAGGCCTACCCTTCGACATTCAACATTCAGTATTCATCATTCAAAATATTCTTCTGCAACTTGTATCATACCTCCACCGTCACAGATGAATGAGCCTGCACTGAAATCAGGCGCAGGTGACTCCGCCCGCCGGACAGCTTGATCTCCAGTGGGAGGGACTCCAGATCGCGGGAACCGAAATTCTCCACCGTAATCCGATTCTGTTCCTGCTCGATCCGAATACAGCGGGTCCGTTCGCTGAGTACATCCCGCCAATAGCGACCCACCGCCGTTAAGGTGCCCACAAACAGATCGCTGTTCTGATCGGCCAGCACATGCCGCAGTAATTCTTCGGTCAGATGGAAGCTGGTTTCCCCTTCATATCGGGTCAGATGGTGATGGGCCAGAAATACAAAGGCACGGCCGGTCCGGCGGGCGGCCCCCACCCAGTATTTCAGCATGGCCAGTTGGCACGCATTTTCCGGATCCCGGGGATGCATCCGTGTCAGCTCCACAAAACGATCACAGCCGGCCGGATGATGCGGAGGAGGAATGCGCAGCAGTTTTGACCATTTGGAAGCATCGGTCTCCGACCCTACTTCCAGGCCCGCCGCCTCCAGAGCCCGGGCGGTTTCACCGTCAAACACATCGCTTGGGATCGTGAAGCTGGCCGAGTCAATCCCGAGCGTCTCGTGGAATACCTCTGAGCACTTCAACGCATTATCCCGCTGCTCCCCGAACGAACCTTCTGACGGATCCTGCACCCAGGGATAAGTCCCTTCACCGATACCCGCATGGCTCTTCCAGCCATTTTCGGCCGCTGCCGCCGCATGAGTTCCATAGTGCAGATAAAAATGGTTTCCGATCTCCATAGCAAAAGGACGTTCGGTGGCCGTGGGCCACTCCTGCTCCACCGTCTTATCGACCTCTTCGCGGAGGAAGCGGATGAATTCCTGAATTTCTCCCGTCTTTCGGTCCCATCCATAATGCTCACAAAAGGCGCGATGTTCCTTCGCATCCAGACTGAGGCGGGCCGACAGCATCAGGCTGGAGGGCATCCGAAAACGCCGGGCCAGGCCCAGGGTTACGCGCAATCCCTCCTCAGACTGGAAGGTGGCGGGATCATACAGATCCTGATCCCCCCGCCAGACAAAAGCGCCGCGAGCGCCGTTTTTCCAGCGCCGGATCTCCGCCCCACAGAGTTCCACGTTCCCTTTCGGCAGAATCGATCGAATCCGCAGGATGCGCTGAACATGGAAATCCCCGTGCTGAACCTGAACATGCACATCCCCGCCGGAACCGCTCTGAACCGCACGCAGGCTAAACGGAATCACCGCCAGCTCTCCCGAGGCGGGACCGGATCGCTCTCCCCCGCTTGATCCGAGCACTTCAATGGCGTCGCTGGCAGACACGACATGGACACTCAGCGGGAGTTGGGCGCAAACCGGGCTGGGATTGAGAATCCGCACCACAAAGTTCTGCTCCAGACCTTCCGGCCAGTCGCCCAGGTCATCCACATTTCGGCGGCGCTCCAGCACCGGGCCATGGATGGAAACAATCAGTTGAGGCACCGGCAAGGGCACCCTCCCCTTCAACGTACGGGACTGGCGGGCCAATTGCCCTCCGTGGACATTCGCATCCAATCGAAGGACCCAGGCCCAACTTCCCCCCAGCACCAGCGCAGCCCAGGCGGCGACCGCAGGTCCGGCCCACAGCCAGAACCCGAAGACCAGCAACGGATACAGAAGAGCATCCAGACGTATCCGCGAACAGCGAAGCTTCCGCTCGGCGATCTCATAGGCGAGATTGGCGATCAACAGCACCCCTCCCGCACGATAGGGAGCAAGGAACAGGCATTTGCTCAGCAGAAAAACTCCTGCTGCGCCCCAAAGCCCGGCTGCCAGTATCATGCGGATCATAGAAATGATCATAGTGGGTTCCCCGAGTTCTCTAAAGCCCTATTTTCCTCGCGTGAACGCCACCAATGATTGATTTCCGAACCCGTGGCGCACCACGGATTGCACTCAGCCAGCCGCGCCAGGAGTTGTTCATAGGTCCACTGCCAGTCGCGATATTCCGGTTCGTTGAAGTAATTGTTGTGCCAAAGCAAGGTGACCAGCCCCCCAGCGTCGATCACGGGCTCGATCGCGTTCCATGCTGTTTCCAGAGCCTCTTCGCCTTCCAGTCCGAGGTTACGAAACAAAGTGACATCCATTACGGTCAATGGCAGTTCCAGCAAATCCAAGGGTCTTCCGGTTGCCGGATGGACGGGAACAAACGGATGCATCCGCCCTTCGCGAGGCCCCAGGCGATCCGCATGGCCATAGGTGGCGTCATATTGAAAACCGGCCGCCTCCTGCGCCAGCCAGGTTTCGGGCTCCTCAAACCGGAGAAAATGATTACGAATCCCTACGGCCTCGACCCCCAGCACCTCTCGCAAAGCCTCCCGGCTTTCTTGATAGAGGTCCGCCCGGTTGAAACGGGAATAGCCCCCATGAAGACCGATTTCCCCTCCGGCAGCGACAATCAACTCCGTGATCCTACGAAGATTCCTGCACGTCAGTTTGTAGCGCGGCCCGTTCCGACTCCAATACGGATCGTGAAGCACATAGAACGTGGACCTGAACCCGTGGCGGGCTTCGATCTCCAGGATGGTTTCAAAATCGGTTTCCGCTGGTCTGGGCATCAGCAGGGCGCGGGCCACTCGCCGAAAGGCCAGGGGCACGCTCCCCTTCTCCCCCTGCGTGACGATACGGCGAATGTGGTTCAGATCGGCTAAAATCCGAAACATCTCCCGATCGTGGATCTGGTCAATATCGTGCGACAGGAACAATCCGAACGAGCGTTCTTCCGGCCAATGGATAGAGTCAGCATTCATGGTGATTCGATCTTCAGACGGTCTAACTCGAATATAGCCCGACTCGGGGAGTACAGAGAGGCGGCAAGAGAACGGAACGGCCGCGCCATCTTCAGCAAGGGTCCCAACGGCGGACGATAGTACACATGCAACCCTGTCTTTTCCTTTTGAAAGCCGAACTCCTTCACGAGGAATTCCTGGATGCCCGTTTCATGTGAAACGGACCGAAACCCATCGTTCACATATTGAAATCCTTCCCGGGAAAGATAATGTTCATTCATGGAATAGAACAAGGCATAGGACGAATAGCGGTTGAGATATTTTGGATGCAGTTTGATTAACGTATAGTCCACTTCCGCCTTGTCATAGAGCAGGTTCTGGGCAAAGCCCACCATCTGCCCCTCGTGGTAGACCGCCCACTGGTGACGGATATCGCCGAAGGGCTCATCCGTCATGACGCGACGGGCAAACGCTTCCGGCGTCGGCAAGGTATCGGCACGTTTTCCGTAATTCCCGAGGGCGGCGCAATAGGTCTCATACCCGTTCTGCGCAATTTCTTGAACCTCAACTTGGCGCACACTGCAATTCTTCAGGCCACGGCGGATTTTGCTACGCGTATTACCTGACGCCACCTCTTCCACGGGCAAATGCCGACGGCAAATAACGGAATGCCACTCCGAATCGGCAGCATGCGCCCCGAATCCATCGGTCCACATAACCCACCATCCGCCCAGTTGATGCAAGAGCTCCCGGCATTGGGCCTCATCCAGCCGATAGGCCTGCAGTGCTGGCCCCGAAGGAGCAATCCAGCGAGCCTTGCGGACGAACAACTGTCCGTCCATCTGCACAAAACTGCGATTCTTGGCGCGAAACATCTCCGCATATCGATTGACGTATTCCATCTATGAGCCCTTAATCATCCACCCGTTGAAATCGAATAAACACACGTAACCACACCCGCAACTCCCACTCCCCGAGGAAATGAAACCCCGCCTTCTCAATGCCTCGCTGCGAAGCTAGGTTGCCTGACGAGGTGTAGATCAAGGCAGGCCCGTCTTGGAGACACAAGGCCAGACTGTGCGACAGCAAACGTCCATACAGCCCTCGCCCCCGCGCCTCAGGCGCGGTCCAATACGGCCCCAGCATCGTTCCATTCTCCGCCAACGACCCGAATTTTCGGCGGAACGGCCGCCAATCCTGGACCCACCCATAGGCATCCAGCCGATGGCCCTCCTCAAAATAGCACAGCAGTTTCGCTTCGCCCCGTTTCAAACGATAAAACATGACATTCAACCAAGGCGATGGAACTGCCACCTGCCGGAACTCGACAGGAATATCCATCCACTTCTCATATACCGTCACGCGAGAGTCTGCCTGTCCTGCACTCCGCTTCGGGTCATGACTATAAAATCGGCATACGCGCTTTTCATGGGCCATCCGACTTAGCAATCTACAGAGGCGTCTCATTCAGACACCTCCACATTGGCAGTCCCCATGGATTGTTTCGACATGAAGGCCAGCATCCTGCGAACGCGATCATGGATATCAAAGCGAAGCGAATGCCGATGGGCAGCCGCCGCCATGCCGACGCGGAGGGAGGGATCATCTCTCAGTTTCACGATGGCCTGCCGGATAGCGGACACATCCATGGGATCGACACGGATCGACATGCTCTCGTCCAGAAGATCGTCGTTGAATTCCCCCGTGGAGCTGATGATCGGCAATCCACAGGCCATGGCCTCCAAAATGGCGTTGCAACTGCCTTCCTCCAGCGTAGGCAACACAAACACGTCGCAGGCAGACAGGAGCCGGGGGACCTGTTCGTGGGCAACCTCTTGGTTGAATGCGACCGGCACCTCGGGCGACAGAGACAGCCCGCCACCGATAAATACCCCGCGCACAGAATCCAATGTGCGGATGGCCTCCAGAACGCGCAATTGGCCTTTACGATCTGAAAAGTGACCCGTGCACCCAACCAGAAATCCATCCAAAGGCAACCCCAGTTCCTTCCTCATGGTCTTCTTTTCCCGAGGATAAAATCGGGACCGATCGATGCCGTTGGGAAACACGCCGATTCGGACTTCGGGAACGGAGAGTTGTCGGGCAACCATTCTTCCGAGAAGCGAAGAATTGACAATGACCCCTGGCGCTTGGGAAACAGCCTTTTTTGAAGCACACAGGCCATAGCTGCGGAGAGTCCAAATCACCTTTCCCTCTTTGACACTTTCCCCCATGCCCGGAAACGCCGGGAGACCCATCTCACGTCCGATGCGCATGGCGGCCACGCCTGCAGGAAAGAAAAAATGGCCATACAGGACGTCCGGATGTATTCGCTGCGTGCGCAGGATGCGGCGTACCGCTCCCGCAAATCGGCTCAAGGTGAAGCGCGATGGATTCAACGGTCCCAACCGGGCAAAAATCTCACGCGTCGAGAGGGAAAGGAACCGAGGCCGGAAAACATCCACTCGGTTTCCCCCGCCATCCTCTTCCTGGCTGTGGAAAGGATGCCCCTTTTCGCGCCAAGCACGGTGAAAGGCCACGGGGTGGATCACAGTACATCGCCCCCCCTGCCGGGCGACTGCGTGGGCGAACTCCCGGACAAAGGTCCCGCAGGCCGGCTGCGCCGGCGACGGATAATTGGCCGCCACGACCACCAGATGGGACGGAAAGCAGCTCATGCCATCGCTCCCGTTCCCAGAATGCGCTGATAAAGCTCCACAAGCCGGTGCTCGTGCTTTTCCCAATTGTATTCCGATTCAAAAAGCTGACGCCCCTTCTCACCCAACTGCCGACGGATTTCAGGGTGTTCGATCCACTGCCGGATTTTATCGGCAATGACCTCCGGATCATCCGGCGGCACGGTCCATCCACAACCGGAATCCTCTACAAATTTCTTCAATCCCGGGAAATTTGAACAAAGCACAGGCAAACCGGCGGCCATGTATTCCACAATCTTGACCGAATGGTCCACGGTGACAAAACCCGCTAAAGGCTGATAAAGGGCAAGTCCTGCATGCGCCTTCGTGTAGTACGTATGCAGATCGTCCCATGGCACGCGGCCATGGAGCACAACGCGCGGCTCTGATTTCAATTTCTCGATCAAATCGGGTTCCCAGCCGGTTCCCACGACATGCAGCCGTACTTCGGGCATCGGCAGCATTTGGAGTGCCTGCAAGGCCATTCCAACGCCACGTTCCCGGGACACTCCGCCCACATAGATAAGATTAAATGTCAACTCGCCATCCGGTTGAGCCATCGGCGTGAAATCCAAACGGGGATAGTTCCGAAGAATCACCGGCCGACAACTCTTGAATTTTTCCGCCAGATGCTGGTCGGCGGTCACCACGCCATCGAACGTGCGTGCGGCCGTCTTTTCAAAGGTCCACCAGAGACTCGGAACCCAAGCTCCCAGTACTCTTCGGTTTCGGAACCGCTCCCTGAAGCTGGCTTCGTAGTCGTCATGAACGTCATAAATAATGCGTCGGCCAGACAGCTTCAGAAGGAGGGCCACAGGTAGAAAATCCGGATCGTGAATTTGAAATACACGGACGCCACTCCGCATGGCCCCCATAAACAGTTTAATCAGCAGCCAGAAATGGGGCGGACAGCGCCCATCCTTCAATACAGGACAGGCTTTCAATCGAATGGCACCGAAGACAGCATCTTCCTTTGCGGGCCCGAGAATGATGCTGCGGTATCCATAGGCATCAGCCGTACGGGCCATGCAGTGGAGTATCCGGTTGTCCGTGATCGCATGCCGGCTGGTGAGCTGGGCCACGGCCGGTTCGTTGAATTCGTATCGGACATGTGGCACATTGATTTTCAGGGCCATGCCATGGTCCGGGGCGGCCACCTGAAACGCCGTTCGGCCATAGGCGGGTTTGATGGGAGCGGGAAAGAGCGATGCCGACGGGTGTTCTCCCGATAGGATCGGCATGAATGGCGGACCCGAAGGGGAGACGGAACCTTCCATTTTCATACCCTTCCGAAGGGACAATTCATTTTCCATACGAATCCGGCAATAGGTCTCCAAAAACCGCAGGCTGATCCATGCCCGGGCGGCGGACAGCCTGTAGATTGGCTCTGCGACCAGATCGTACTGCGGTCGAAGGCAAGTGGAATACTCCAAGGCATCCGGAATTTCATAGCCCTTACCGAGACCGCAAGCCAATCGAGCGGTCTGAATGGTATTTTGCAGCATTCTGGACATCCATCGATAAAGCAAAGCGATGGAACACAAAATCCGGCGAGACAGAATGCCCCGCTCAAAAACCGGCACCACGTCCGAATCCGTCGGACAAACCACGCCTCCCCCCATGAGGCCAGGACAGGTCTTGTCGTTGAAACTAAACACCACGGCGCGGTTCTCCCTGGGTTTCACCGGGGAATTTGGCACCAAATTCTGGCATTCGTCCGCTACAATGAATATCTTTGGATTCACCTGCTCCAAAGTAACCGCTTGCAGTTCACAAGCTGGAACGGAGCCGAACAGGGAGCACAGCACCACAACCGGCGCCGCATCCTGCCGCACCTGTTCCGCCAATTGTTCCCATGCGGGAAGACACTGCGTATTTGTCGGATATTCCACCACCTCGAAGCCGGCCGTACGGCAGGCTTGACTCACCACATTGCAGACATAGTCCGGCACATAGGCCGTGCGACGGTCCGGCGATGAGATCTTGAGCCCCTCCATCAGGCCATGCAGAGCAGCTCTCCCGCTTTTATATAGAAAAACTTCCGACTCCTCACAACTGTAAGCATGTTGGGCTATCCATCGACGCACCCATCCCATGCACCAGCGACGGGGAATCAACATCAAGCTTGCCAGCCCAATCTCCTCGAAAGCGGAGCACACCATTTGCCCCCACCGCAAACGCTCCCGACACATTGATTTTACTTCTGCCATGGTTGTTTTACCTAAGCCCGTCATCCTTGCTCATACCACACCTTGCCTTCATGTAGTGCCATCCGTATCGAACCGCCCCTTGCAGGGTGAAGGGCGCCCAAGCCCGGCGGGATCCCCAGTAAAAGAGACCTCGAAAATTTAATTTGAACACACGGAACACCGCATATAGTGGATTCACCCAATAGCGCAGCGACTTTTCCGCCTGAGTCGTTGCCGAAGGAGAACGGCCCAAACAGAGATTGGTCATCGCATATCCGGAAACCGCCTCGATCAATCCGTGCTGCAGCCAGAAACGTGGATTCAGCTCCGTCACCTTGAACTCGTTGGCATTTTCATCGAAGACAAACTCCAACTCGAATGGCCCTTCATACGCCAGCGCGGCCAAGATGCCCTTGGCCTGCTCCATCACCTGGGGCGGGGCCGGGATCAATTCGACCACATCGCCCCCTCCGGTCTTAGGTGGATATTGCAGCACCTTCCGAGAACAATACAAATGCTGTGTGGCTGGTCCGTACCAACCGCAAATCGACATATTATTCTGGTTCCGGATACTCAGCAATTCCTGATAGCTCAGGTCCGCCGCATGCAGCCCACGCGAAGCAAAATCCAGCAATGCTTCCTTCTGCTCGGCACGACCCGTCACAAGCTTCACCCGTTCGCGCTGGGCCACCCCAAACCAGGAGAAACGCGGCCGCACGATAAAGGATTCGCCAAATGATCCGAAAGGGTCTTCATCGCCGCGGATGGTCCGCGGGACAGAGGCCAGACCTCTCTCTTCGATGAAGCGGCAGAATTCATAGCGGTCCAGAATGGCGGTCATGTGTTCGACCGAACCCAAATAGAACCGGAGAGACGAATCGGGATGGGCCATCTTCCAGACTGCAAAGGCAGAGTGATAACGCTCGTCGGTGAAAAAGACGAAGACGCGGCCTTCACAGCCATAACGGGTTTCGATACGAGCCGGCAGTTCGTCGGGGGTCCGGATGTCGATCGCCCAGGATTCCACGTGCGGATCGAGACACCCGGTAAGCCCGGCGGGTTCCACCTTATGTCGCAATACAACCAGACGACCCGGCCAGTTCAGCCGCTCGAGATTCCGGATCAGGGTATGGGCATTGATGTGGTTGCCGCATACCACCGCCGTATCGGATGAAACTGGACAAAAATCGGTCATGGTGCAGTTCCCCCTGGCTTGCGACCCGGATCCAGCGTGCCTAAGCCGACAACCAGCCGTGTTTTGCCAGAACGGGTTAATGGCAGATCATCACATGAACTCATTTTGATCTGCATGGACCCACCCAGACGATCCTGGATCCAATCGACCATTTCACGGACCTCGGCCTCCGCCTCCGCCCCCTTCTGGGAGGGCACATAGCGCAGTTTGACGCCGGCCTCCGAGGTTTGCACCGCCTGATATGCGCGAATCTTCTTCAAATAACGGAAGCGTCCCGCAAACATCACACCGGTCAGTGAAACCCCGTTGGGGCCCTGGATCGCATCCTGCGTCCGGCCTTCCAGTTCTTTCAATACCAGTAGATTCCGTCCGCACGAACAAGGTTCGCGGGTGAGTACACCCCGGTCCCCCAGTTCATAGCGAATGAAGGGCATGGCCAGATTCCGAAAATCGGTCAGCAAAATGCGCCCCGGCTCATCCCAGACCGGCTGACCGACCTCATTCACAACCTCGACCACCACATGCTCGTCGGTGATGTGCCGGTGTCCATATTCGCATTCAAAGGCTACCGCGGACACCTCGTTCGACCCATAGAAATCGAATACGCGGCCGGCGAATGTCCGCTCCAGTATCTCGCGCTGATTGGGATATAGCATTTCGCCGGTGCTCAGCATAACCGGGATCTGCAGTTCCCCTTCTTCGAGAAGCTCAGCCAGCCCCAGGAACGAGGTGGGATATCCCATCATGTAGCGAGGGGGGCGCTCCTTGAGGGAGGGAATCACTGTTTGCCGGAGATGCTCTGGAGAGAGGCTCGAACTGAACGGGCGGTTGTGCAGAAGTCCTGACCGCACTCGGCCGAGCAGAGAGATACCACCATGCGCCTTGAGGGAGATGCTCCGATCCCCGATCTGCAGGCCGGCCCATTCTTTGCCGCGCAGGGACGCAGCCGTTGTCTCCACCAGACTGGCTGCACTGTTCCCGACGATCAACGGTTCTCCGGTGCTTCCACCGGTCTGCGACAGATGAACCCGTCCCACCTGCGGGTCCTGACTTCGAAGCTCTTTCCCATGGGAACGGATCAGCGACTTGGTCAGAACGGGCAGGCGCGCCAGCCGCTCCCGGCAGGATCCGGAAGCCGTGTCATCCACATCCGCCAGGACACGGGCATAATACGGAACCGATCGCTTCACCTGATCGATCAGGGCATTCAGGCGCTGTGTCTGCAAACCCTCCAGTTCAGTCCGGGAAAACCACTGACTGGCAGACAACTCTTTCCACGCCCGCAGGGCACCCAGATGGCCGCGCGGATTGTTCAGCAGAAAGGCCCAGTTCCAAAACCATTGCTTCATTGTTCAGCCTTCCTTTTCATCGTTGCGGCCATCCCGGATGTTGAAATCCAGGCGGGGCTGCTGGAGGCCGCGCGCCCCACCCCGTTCGAGGCGCTCCGACAGCAGGATATACGACTCCACCTCGAAGGGGCGGGAGCTTGGAATCCATCCAGACCACCAGGCCGGCCCATAGCCAGAAAAGCCGCTGGAAAAAGAGTACTTTCACCGGCAGCCAGACCGCCAGTATACAGAGACTGCCGACCAGGGCTACGCCCAGTTCCTGCATCAGCGGATCCCGCGCTAAACGGAGCCTCTTTATCAGTCCTATCTGGGTTTTGATCACGGCAATACTGAAAGCGATGAAGCACATCGTCCCCAACAGCCCGGTCTCTCCCAGCAGACAGCTGAACGTATCATGCGCAGCCATGTGCATGAAATACTGGCGGGTATTGCTTAACCCCACCCCGATGAAGGGACTGATACTCATGATCGACACCCCCTGCCGCAAAATCTCCATACGCGCCGTAAATGACGTGTCGGATTGTAAATCCACAACCGGACGGCTGATCCGCTCCCACACATAGGCCGATGACTGAAACACCGCATAACAAAGCATCAAACCAGCCACCGCAATCATGACATTCTCTGCGGTCGACGGTTTGCCCATTTTCCGATGCAGGGCATAGGTCACCGCGATATACAGCACCAGAGGATAAATGGTGCTTCGGGAAACCGTCAGGACCAGTACAAAGGCGGTCATTCCCAGCAGTGCCATGCAGATCATGCGCACAATCCCTTTGCGGCTCGAGAAAAACAGGCAGAAAAGAAACGGAATGCCGGAAAGCAGATTAATGCCCAGAACGTTGGCATTGGACGTCAACCCCTCAAACCGAACGCCCTGCTGGGTTTGATAGATATTCCCAACAATCTCGGAACCCTCCTGATACGAACCGAATTGCATCAGAGCCGCCCCGGCCGCCACCCCGGCCGCCAGAACCGTTACCCAGCAGAAGGCCTGCAGATCGCGGCGCGTCGTGATCAAATCCCCTACCATGATTCCCAAAAGAAGAAACATGGCCTGCCGGATGGACTGCGACATGGCAGGCCCCATATTCTTCGCAAACAGTGCGCTGAAAAACGTCACAGCAACAAACAGAACCGCCGGAATCATCAGGGAGCGATTGGACAAAAAGTGCGATTTCCCGAACTTCCGGCGATTGACCAGCCAGCCCACCAGGGCACACAAGCCGACCGACCGGCCAACGGTGACGCCCGGCGGCAGACTGCCCATAAAGAAATACTCAATCGGCAGGGATGCCACCATCGCCAGCAGACCGATGAGCGGATTGCGAATCGAAGCAACGAAGAGCACCGCCAACATAATAAAAAATACAACTAGCAGCATGAGCGGATGATCTCCCCCAGCCTGCGGGCCAGCCCACGACGCGAGAATCCGGCCAGCACCTCCTGATCAGCATCGGACACAGGGATCCGCCCGTCGCGGCGCCACGCCTTCAAATACCCGGTTAGAAAGGCGGCGACATCCTCCGGCGTGTCGCAAGCACGGCCAATCCGGGCACGGTCGATAAATTCGTCCAACGCGTTATGATCGCAGGGAATGCTTAGAACCGGGCGGCTGGAACGGGCATATTCAAACACCTTCGACGTGAGGATCCCCTCGGACCCCACCGAGGCCAAGCTCACCAGAATGGAGGAAGCACAGATCGTATTCAAGGCCTCGGTATGCGAAACGATTCCCCGATGAACAAACGGAACCGGCAGATCCGCGGCCCGGCCCAGACTCAGCGCTTCCGTATCACTCGCGCCCACGGAAACAATCCGCACGCCCGACAGGTTCTCTCCCCGCTGCTTCATCAGCGCCAGCCCCTGTCCCAGTAGAGCGGCGGTCCGGCCATCTCCGCGTCGCGCGCCGCCACAGAATGTGATATCAAACGTATCTGAAGTCTCTGGTGAATCCGTGACCTGAAAGGCCTCTTCATCAAAGCCGTTGCAAATCACATCCACAGGCACATGCAACCCGTAGCGAGTCTCCAGGGCATGCTTCAGCGGCCCTGATACTGTTGTGATGTGCGCCGCACTTCGACAGGCCGCTGACAGACGCGCCGCATCGCGCCGGATCGACCACTTGTTGCGGGCCGCATCAAATTCATCGGGCAGATCCCGCAAGTCCGCCACCCAGGGCACACCAAAGCGCCGATGAAGGCGATCGGTGACCTGCAGAGACGCAGCAAAACGATAGGTGGTCAACAGGCAGTCAAAGTGTTCTGTCTTCAGCAGGTCGGAAGCGGCCCGGTGCACGCGAATTCGGGCTTCGGCATAGCCATCGCCGAAGAGTCCCGGGAACCACTTGCAAATCCGGTAATCCAATCCCGACAGTATGGATCCCGCCCGAATGGAATGTTCCAGCCAGATGCGGCGATAGGGAACCGGCGCATCCGCCCCTTCTATTTTGACCGGCGGACGCAATGCCACGAGTGTAACATCCCAGCCATCCTCGGCCAAATATCGACAAAACGATTCCAATCGGCGGGAACCGGGCGTTCCCGCCGGATGCCAATAGGTCCGTATCACTAGAATGCGCGGAAGGTTGCTCATCTTATTCTCTTATGGATGCAGTCTCTTCTAAAATCTTCACAATCCGACTTACGCTGCCGGCTCCTTGATAGGCATCGGGCTGCTCTTCCGGGCGGGCCGGCTCCAATGCCGTCTTCACAATTTTTTCACGGTCTGCTCCGGCCAGAACATTCCATCCCTGCTGGACGGTTTCAACCCATTCCGTTTCATCCCGCAGGGTGACACAAGGCACATGGAGCCAATAGGCCTCTTTCTGGATGCCGCCAGAATCGGTCAGAATCACCTTCGCTCCGGCTTCCATCTGAACCATATCGAGATACCCCAGCGGATCGATCAGATGCAGACCGTCCTCGTCTGTGTCCATCCCCATTGCCTCCAGCTTGGCCCGGGTCCGAGGATGGACCGGGAAGAAAACAGGGGACTCTCGCGACACTTCCCGCAATGCGGCAATCTGTGCCGTCAAGCGAACCGGATCATCCGTATTTTCCGCCCGGTGAAGGGTTGCCAGCACATATTCTCCGGGAGCCAACTGAAACCGTTCGGCCACGTCGGATTTTTGCTTGGCCACAGCCACGGCATACATCAAAGCCTCATACATGACATCGCCCACCGAGTGTACACCGGAGGTAATTCCCTCCCGCGCCAGATGCTCAACCGCCGTCTGACTGGGACAGAACAGCAAGTCGGCCACATGGTCGGTCAACACGCGGTTGATCTCCTCCGGCATGCGACGATTGAAACTGCGAAGCCCGGCCTCCACATGCGCAACGGGGATGTGCAGTTTCGCAGCTGCAACTGTGCCAGCAAGGGTGGAATTTGTATCCCCATAGACCAGGACCCGGTCCGGCTTCTCCTCCTGCAGAACAGCTTCGATCGCCGCCAGCATAGCGCCCGTCTGAGCCCCGTGGTTCCCAGAGCCGATTCCAAGATGGACGTTCGGCGGCGGAATGTCCAACTCGTCAAAAAATACCTGCGACATATTGGGGTCATAGTGCTGACCCGTGTGGATTAGCACTTCCTCACAGCGTTCTCTCAGCACCCGGCTGACCGCCGCCGCCTTCACAAACTGCGGTCGCGCGCCGACAATAGTGACGATTTTTCCTCCAACGATAGATTCACTCATTGAAACAGACTCCTGAGTTGTTCAGCGGCCTCGAAGATACGGCGCTCCACAGCCGGAAGGGATGCCCGGATGGTGTCCCGGGCCTCGGGTCGCCTGCCCCACAGATCCTCACATCGCGCCCACAGCTGTTGGAAATCACACGTCTCGCTCGAAAGCCCGACATCCCCCTGCCCGAACTGCTCCAGCAGCTCCGCATATTTGTGATGCCACCCAATCACCACAGTCGGCACTGCCTGCGACATCGAGGCCACAATGCTGTGGTAACGGCTGGCCACAAACAGATCGCACCGGGCAATCGCCCCCTTCTGCTCCGGACCCGAATACTGCTCCGCCGGAAAAATGTGCACCGAGCTCTTGTCGCGAACCCGGTCCAGAATCTCACGGGCAACAGCCAGGTCATCATAACGGGTATCCGACAATTCATTGGGGATCAGCAGAATCTGAACCTTCCACTCCTGAATGGCCCGGTCGCACAACTGTGCGATGAGGTCCAGATACGGTGTGGGGGCACTCCATTGCCGAATGATCTGATGACTGACAGAAATACCCAGGCAGGATCGACTGGAATCCAGTTCCGGCAGCGAAACCGACTCCGAGGGCATCAGGAATCCGGTATCCGGCGCCACAAACAACTTTTCCGCTGGAACGCCGCAATCCAGGAGGTTCTGTCGCGACTGCTCTTCCCGGCAATAGGCCAGTGCACAGCACTTCCCCAGCACCTGTCGTGCGGCGATGCGCACCCATCGACACTTCATCGGCCCGTAGCTGGCCGTGTAGTGCACAACCGGGGTCCCGAGCAGGGCCGCCGCCCGAATCATCGGCTTGCTTGCCAGTGCGCCCTTAAAATTCATCTGCGACAGGCGATCCGTAAAATCGATTCCCCTGGCATCAACCAGTAGATCCGCCTTCCGGATTTCGTCAATCAGCCGCCGCTCCAGACTGCCGGAATTCCCGCTACTCCCCAGCCATTTCATCCGCCAGGCTTCCAGCAGCAGTTTCTTGGCATCCTCCCTCCCGAAACAGTGGCGGATGGAGGGATCCTCCGAGAACGGCCCCTCACCGCCTGCAACAACATCCACTGCCTCATGATATACGATTTCACACGCTGGAAACACATGCCGAAGCACCCGGACCAGGCCATGATAAATGGAGGGGCCGCCCAGATTCATGTGGCGCGACGCACCGGTAATTAGAATTTTCATTCGCCCGGCCCCGCTTTCCTGCCCAAAGCACGACGGATGGAGGGCCGCATCCATTTCGGCACACACTTCTTCATGCGCCCCACTCCCTTTCGAAAACGGGCCCGCGGTGTTCGCACACAAATGCATGTCAGGCGAATCCAAGGCCACACCCACCGGTGATGGCTGTGAAAGGACCAGTGGTAAGCCCGGGCCAGACGGCGCATTCTTCGGGTCGCGGGATAGGACCGTCCAAATGACGGGACCGGGCGGCCACACGCTTTCCAATCAGCCATGCGCCCCCCCACCGCTTCCTTATATGTATAATTCTGAGCCCGCCGCGCTGTCTCTTCCGGAAAGGGCCCCACCGAAAGGACCCCATCCCGGAGGGCATCCGTCAGCAGGTTCTCCCCGGTTGCGGTTCGGGCGATGCACCAGGAGATACCGTCATGAACCCGCGCCCTCAACTCAGATAGATGCGGGTCGGCAAAGGACAGGTCTGCCAGTTCGCCTGTCTGATCCGGACAGACCAGACAACGGGGAATCATGAAATCGTGATGAAAGGCGGAAGCCAGCAGGGTCTTCTTCCTCACATCTTTCTCGGTGGTGGCACGCCCAAACAAACACAACAGATCACCAGCACGCACCTCAATCTCTCCCGGCCAGCCCTGGGCCCGATATCGGATGGATTGGACCGCATCAGGATGGATGCCCTGGTTGCGGAGAAAATACTCCGTGCCCAGGTAGGTGTTCGAATTGGCACAGAAGAGGCCAAAGACATAGCGGATGCGTTCCCGCAGAACCGGATCGGTTGCCTGCCACTTCCGGATGGCGTGCACATGGCACGGGAGCCCCACAACAGCATATGTGCCGGGCTGTTTCCGAACGTCGCCCAGCAGGACGTTCACAGCAGACGGACAGTACTTGGAGCCGCTCGCCGCCAGAATCTCTTCACGGCTGCGTGCCAGGACGGGGCGGGTCTGAAGAGGAGCCTCCGGATCGTGCCCCAACACAATTGCACCGTCGATTCGATTCGTTTCCAGCGCATAGATCAGCAGTGCCGTGATCAGTCCGCCAGAAGCCCCCTGAAACCGGACCGGTTCATCGGTGGCGGCCCCCAGCCACAAGCTCCGGTATCGGCCGAGACGCTCCTGCTGATGCTCTCCATCAAGAAATTGATCGCTCAAATCATCCAGCAGCACCTCCCGGCCGGGACAAACCTCCAGACAGCGGCCGCACTGCGTGCACAGCGATTCATCCAGCACCGGATGCAATACCCCCCGCTTATCATCCAGTTCCATCTGCAGAGCACCTGTCGGGCAGGCCGAGGTGCACGTCCCGCACCCCATGCAGTTGCCCTCCTGCACCACCGACTGCACCGTGAAGGCGGCAGCAACCGGCAACGACTGGTTGCCGCGGGCTGACTCCCTGACGCTGTTCGTGTTCCTGTCCATGCTGTTGATTACCGAACCCACTGTATAACCTTGCGCCACACCCGGCGAGCCTCTTCCTGCATCGTGACCACATGGAAGGCCCAGACGCCCAGAGCCAATGCACCGCCGAACAGCACCGCATCCACGCCCAGTTCCACAACCGGGGGCCATTGCACCGACATCAGATGAAGCAGTACCACCGGCAGCGCCGCCAGCAGCGACACCCCGATGATCCGTGACAGATCGCGGAACGGAACCACCTGCCACCAGCGGCATCCCGCCGACCGGCTGATAATGGCAAAATTCAACACACAATTGACCGAATAGAGGCTGATGATCGTCCCGATAATCGCACCCAGATAGCCGATCCAGTGGACGAGAGCAATGCTTAGAATGAGATTGACGATCAACCCGATCAAGGACCGGATCATGATGACCCGCGTCAACCCAAACGCCAGCATGAACACCCCGAAATTCACGATGCGAATCGGCAGAATCAGCAGATAGAGTTGAAAAGGCAAAACGCTCCCCGCATACTTTGATGAGAACATGAACAGAATAAACGGCTTTGCGCTGAAAAAGAGAAACACCATGGCCGGCATCAGGATGACCGCTGATTTCAGGGAGGCCTGACGGAACAGGGCCAGCGCTCCGGCCCGGTTCTCTTCAGCCACCAGCCGGCGAAGATCAGGCTGAATGACCGCGGCAATCGACCCGGTCAGGATCAACACAAGCGGAATCTGGATCGCTCCGTTGGAATAAACCGCAAACTGTTCCGGCAGACACATGGAGGAAACAATTAACTTATCAAGTTGGACGGAGATGGCCCCCATCGCAGTGGCTCCCACCATGGGAAGGCTGTAGGTCAGCATCCGCTTCATACTGCCCCATCGGGGCCGCCAGTCGTCCTTCGGCACCGCCAGCCACATCAGACGGAGCGCAGCCATCCCGATCAGCAGACTGACGCCCACCCGCACCAAAATCATGGCATCAGGAGTTTTCCACCAGAGACAGGCAGCGATCACACTGGAAGCTAGCAATAGACTGCGCAGGACATTGTAAACGCTGAGCTTCGTGACTTGATCCTGGACCACCATGACCGGCGGCAGTAGCTTTTCGGGAAGCATCAGGATCGGCAGCGGCACCAGATAAACCAGCGTGTTGACAATGGCCGGATTGGAAAACCGGCGGGCCAGCAGATGATTTCCGCCCAGCGCAATGAACACCGCATACAACAATCCCATACCCGCCATGAGCACCAGCCCATCCACAACCACCCCTCTCGCCCGATTCTTTTCCGTGGGCAGAAAATAATACATCCCGGAGGCCAGCCCCAGCGACAGCAGCGGGATCGCCACATCATAGGCCAGCATCGTCTGGCGGTAGGTCGCCAAATCCGCCTTGCTCAGTACGCGTGCCAGAACCATGCCCACCACCAGACCGACCAGCGTCGTCAGCCCTCGCCCAAAGGACAGCGCAAATACTTTAGTGGTTCGGGACGTGGTCATATTTGAAGGTCTGGGACCGGTCAGCTTCTATCCCTTGAGTTCTTCATAGGATTTGGCGCCCTGTGTGAGTTCCGGCGGCAGCGGCTGATCCTCATCCAGATCCAGACAGCGAAGGGCGTCCTTTTCGAGGCGGTAGCGGAAGCCGGATTCAGGACAGATCATCGCCCCCTCGGCATCGGGATCCTTCAGCAGATGCCCGTGCCGGCTCATCCAGCCCTTCTGTTTCGCGGGATTCCCCATCACAAGAGCGTAATCGGGGACATCCTTTGTCACCACACTGCCGGCCGCAACAAAGCAATAGCGACCCAGTGTGACTCCGCAGACAATTGTGGCATTGGCTCCGATCGTGGCGCCGCGGCGGATCACGGTCTTTTCATACAGGGTGTGACGGTTGATCTGACTGCGCGGGTTGGTCACATTGGTCAGCACACAAGAGGGACCGAGGAACACATCATCCTCAATAACCGTTCCCGTATAGATAGAGACATTGTTCTGCACCTTCACATTACTGCCAATGACGACCCCGCCATCCACATTCACATTCTGGCCGAACACGCAGCGCTCGCCGATCTGAGCCCCCTTCATCACATGGCTGAAATGCCAGATCTTGGTTCCGGCGCCGATACAGGCCCCTTCATCCACATAGGCCGACTCATGCTTAAAATAATCACTCATGCGAATTTCTCCATCAGAAGGACAGCATTTCCATCAGGCGGATCCCCGACAGCACATCCCTGCGCGACGGGAACATCTCCCATCGTTCCTCTGCGATATATTGGTACAGGGTGTCGTGTCCCTTGCCGTACACATGGTCAATTGTGAAGTCGATATCCGGCTTCTCCAGCCCCTCGACATCCCAGAATTCGATGGTGTTCAGATTGGTGCCGGCTAGGCGGAGCGTTCCCTTTTCCCCGATCAGTGTGAATTCGGTCCGGTAGTTTTTGTTGTATGTGCTAACCGTCGCATTGAGGGAGCCGACCACGCCGCTCTGAAAACGCATCACGGCCGAAACCGAATCATAGACTTCGAATCCCCGAAGGCTGCCCCCGATCCCCTTATGCTCCAGCACATCGCCAAAGAAGTAGTGGACCATATCCACATAGTGGCTCGCTTGCGTGTACAGCACCCCGCCGTCCAGCTCCCGGGTCCCGTGCCAGTCGATCTTGAAATAGTCGTCGTTCCGGTTCCACAGCACATTACAGATGAACTGATGGACCTTCCCCACCTGGCCGCTGTCGATCAGCTTTTTGGTATAGGCCACCAGTGGATTGTAGCGGTTCTGATAGACCGGCAGAAGAACCTTGCCGGCCTTGTCGATTCGGGCAAACAGCTCATAGGTTTCCCTTAGTGTCAGGGAAAGGGGCTTTTCGCAGAGAATATAGGGGGCATCGGTGGTTTCCGCGATCTCAGCCGCATGCTGAGGATGCAGGCCGGACGGTGTCAGCACCGCTACCACATCCACACCGCGGATCTTGCGGTAATCTGTCACATACGGCACATCCAATCGGGCGGCCACCGCCTGCGCTTTGGACTCCACCGTATCACACACCATCGTGATCTCAATCTCCGGTTGGGTTCCAATGGCTTCAATGTGCCGCTCCAGAATCCGTCCGCAACCAACCAACGCTATTTTTTTCATCGCTTGAATTCTCCTTCGCCGCCGGAGCGGCGTATTTTCAAACCACAACCGTCACGACACAGCCGATCGAATAGCGGCCACAACAGCATCCTGATCCGACTCACTCAAAAAGGGATGCATGGGCAGGCTCAACACCTCCCTCGAAGCCTGTTCCGCCACCGGGAAGTCACCCGGGCGGCCGCAGGCGGCGAACACCGGCTGCTCATGCAGGCATTTTGGATAATAGACTGCCGTGGGAATCCCCTGTTCTTTCAGCACCGCCGCCACGGCATCCCGTTCGGGGATCCGGATCGTGTACTGGGCATAGACATGCGTATTCCCCGGCATCACCTCCGGCACGCGCACCACCTCCCGGAGACGGTCAGAATAGCGCGCGCCAAAGGCGTTACGCTGTTTCACTTCCCAGTCAAAATGCGGCAGTTTGGCCAGCAGAACGGCTGCCTGAAGCGTATCGAAACGACCGTTCATACCCAGTAGGGGGTGGTGATGACGCTGCAGTCCACCATGAGAACGGATGGCGCGCATGGTCTCGGCCAACGAATCATCCGATGTGAACAGCGCACCTCCATCCCCGTAACAACCCAGGGGCTTGGCCGGAAAAAAACTGGTGCTGGCAATCCGGGTGACGCCACCGCTGCGCCGATCATTCCGGGTAGCGCCAAAACTCTGTGCCGCATCTTCAATCACGCTCAATCCATGCCGCGACGCAATGGCATTGATCCGGGAATAGTCCGGCATCTGTCCAAACAAGCTGACGGGCATGATGGCTTTCGTCCGCGGCGTAATCACCGCCTCGATCTGATCCACATCGATATTGAAATCCGCCGCACAGATATCCACAAAGACCGGTGTGGCCCCCACCAAACGAATCGACTCCGCCGTGCTGATCCAGGTGAAGGGAACGGTAATGACTTCATCTCCGGGCCCGACATCCAGCGCACGCAGCGCAATTTCAAGACTGTTGGTTCCGCTGGCCACCGTGATGGCATGGGGGACTCCGGCATAAGCCGCCAGCTGCGCCTCCAGCTCCGCGATTTCTGGCCCCATAATAAAACGGCCGTGCTGAAACACCGTCTGCATCCGCGCATCGATTTCGGACTGATAGCGGGAGTACTGTGTTTTCAGGTCGATGAATTGCATGGGACTCTAGAGCCTTCCATCCACTTGGGTGCGGTCCAAACAGCCTTTGATGTCAAAGAGTACGACATTTTGCTTGATATAATCAGTGAAATTCAACTTTTTGAACTCGTCGTGGGCGACCGCCAAAACGACCGCGTCATAGCCATCAAAGTCCCCGCCGTTTCCTGAAGCCTCGCCCTTCGCGTGAAGGTCGGGGAGCAATTCCAGTCCGTACTCGTGGCGTACCTCCTCTGCGCTGGCCCACGGGTCGTACACCGCCACCTGGCACCCGAAATCCTTTAATTCATGGATGACATCAATGACACGGGAATTGCGGATGTCCGGACAGTTCTCTTTGAACGTGATCCCCAACACCAACACCTTCGCACTTTGGATCCGATGGCCTTTTTGAATCATCAGTTTAACCACCCGATTCGCCACATAAGCACCCATGTTGTCATTGAGACGGCGGCCGGCCAGAATAATCTGTGGATGATATCCCAACGACTCCGCCTTGTGGGTCAGATAATAGGGATCGACACCAATACAGTGCCCCCCCACCAATCCCGGGCGGAAAGGAAGAAAATTCCACTTCGTTCCGGCAGCCTCAAGCACATCCTCCGTGTCAATGCCCATGCGTTCAAAAATCAGTGACAGCTCATTAACAAAAGCGATATTGATGTCGCGCTGCGAGTTTTCAATAACTTTGGCCGCCTCGGCCACCTTGATGCTGGCCGCCAGATGGGTGCCCGCAGTGATGATCAAACGATAAAGGGCATCCACCGCCTTCGCCGCTTCCGGAGTGGAGCCCGCGGTGACTTTCTTGATCTGGGTGACCGTATGAACCTTGTCACCCGGATTGATACGCTCTGGGCTGTACCCGCAGAAAAAGTCCTGATTGTATGTGAGTCCGCTGACCCGCTCCAGGATCGGCACGCAATCCTCTTCTGTGCAACCGGGATACACGGTGCTTTCATAGATGACGATGGCGCCTGGCTTGAGCGCTTTCCCCACCGTCTCACTGGCTTTGATCAAGGGGGTCAAATCCGGTCGTTTGTGGCCATCGATGGGCGTCGGAACAGTCACGATAAACAGGTCCGCCGATCGAAGATCATCGATCTGATTTGAAAAGGAGAGCCGGGTGGAGGCCGTGAGTTCATCGGGTGTGATTTCGTGGGTCCGGTCATGGCCCGAACGAAGCTCATCCAAACGGGAGGCATTGATGTCAAAGCCCACCACTTCGAAATGCTTGCCAAATTCGACAGCCAGGGGAAGACCCACATAGCCTAGGCCGATAATGGCCAAGCGGGCTTCACGCGTATCGATACGCGAGCGTATACCGGGAGTGTTTTGGGTCATGCGTTCTCCATCTTCGATGTGGTGTTTTCTGAAGTTGGTTCTGCGTCAAGTGTCACATAGGAATCATAGTGTTTTCGGTAATGATAGTAAGGACCGTACCCATGAGAAACAAAATTGGAATGATCCACATCATTCATCACCACGGCCAGATTCACGATCCCAATCTCACGGAAACGATAAATGGAATGGCGGATGGCATGTTTCCGACTGGTAGCCGGTCGTGCCATCACCAGCACACAATCCGCCAGACCGGCCAGAGCCAGCGCATCACTGACAAGGCCGAGCGGAGGGGCGTCAATGATCACCTTGTCGTAATTTCCCCGTGCCCAGGCCAACAAATTAGCGACTTTGGCTCCCCCCACCAGATCTGCGGGGCGAGTATTACCGGAAGCACGGCTCCCCATGATGCTCAGGTTTGGGCATTCCGGCTGAAAGACGATATCCTGGGGTGCTGCGGACGAGTCAACCAGGTACTTAAGCAAGTCCAGTTGATGGGGCGGCATCGAAAAGATAGTCCCAATACGCGGGCGGCGCAGATCAAAGTCAATCAGCAGGGTTTTCTGTCCATTCAGAGCAAAGGCCGTGGCCAGATTGCAGCACGTGGTCGTCTTCCCCTCTTCCGGAAGCGAACTGGCCACCAGAATCATCCGGGAATGCTCCCGGTACACGCTCGAGTCCAGGACGGAGCGCAGACCGGCAAACGCCTCTGCTATTTCACTGAAGCAATGAGTGAGAGTGGCCGTGGCAATCTCCTTTCGGTTTGCCGCTTTGACATGCGGAATGACCGCGAGAATCTTGACGCCGGTTCCGGCCTGGATATCACCGGCTCCGACCACGTGGTCCTCAATCATATCCGTCAGGAAAGCCAGTCCAAAGCCGACCAGACCACCCATGATCAGGGCCATGAAGAGGATCCGGAATGTCCGGGGATAGATTTTGGATGGATTTCTGGCCTTCAGCACCTGTTTCACAGTCGCCGTGTTTTCATCGGCAGAAAGACGGGCCTCTTGAATGCGGAACAACACGCCCAGATACGAGGCATCTGCGGCGCTTCGTGTCCGTTCCAGCGATGCAATCTTCATCTCGCCGTTCAGAATATCGCTTTCCAGCTCCGACGCCCGTTCCAACCGCTGCTCGTTTTTCTTTCGCAAACTCTTCACCTGTTCCTGATAGAGGTCCAGGTTGGCAGCCGTCGTGCTTTTGGCCCGTTTCAGGGCCTTCACGGCCTGCCCCCGATACAGGGTTATCGCCTTGTCCTGGGCCTCAACAGCCGGATGCTGGGGGGTATAGCGGGAGAGCAATGCATCCCGCTCCGCCACGGCTGCACGCCATCGATCCAGCGACGCTTCGACATTATCTGCACGCGGAATACTGGAGGGCAGATCTCCCGCCTGTTCCGGATTCAGTTCGGCCACACTGAGAGCATCCAACAGCTTGCGCTCTAGAGCCACCTTGTTCTCAACCTCGGTCAACGACCTATTGAATCCCACCAGAGCGCCCTGAACCGTCTTTCGCTCTTCCTGCAACACGTCCATCTGATAGGTCTGCCGGGCTTCAAACAGCTCCGTATCCGCCAGCTCCAGTTCCGTTTTCTGGGCTTTGGCCTGCGCTTCCAGCCAGGCCACAGCGGCATCCGACACCGACCGGTTTTCTGCGCGGGCACTGGCCTCGGCACCGGCGGCAAAGGCATTGCACGCCCGGACCGCAAACCCGACATCGCTGCTCTGGAACGTCACCATCACCAACCGTGTCTTCCGGATCATCCCAAAGTTGGCCCCAGGGGAAAGACGCCAGTTCAGTTCCTCATCCGAAATCGGGTCGTCGGAATACAATTCCCGATAGCATTCGATGGCAAACGGGAGAATTGTCTGACTCTTGAATTTCTCGATCTGGGTATTGAGCGTATCTTCCGTATGCATGATGGACGTAGGATCTTCAATCTGAGCTTCCTGTTTGTTCAGGATCCGGGGGCGACGAACACTCAGCTCAATCGTGGCATGGGCCTGGTAGATGTTGACCGCCCGGCCTAGGTAAAAGAGCGCTGCACCGGTGGTGAAGATAATCACCAGCAGCAGCGTCAGCCACTTCTTGCGCACGATCTGCAACAGACGCAGTGGATCCAGAGAATGAAGCGGGCCGCTATCCATTTGTGTATCGCCATAGTAGGCCGGGGTAACCGCCGGAGGGCCATAATACGCCTGCGCTTCCGGCGCCGGCGGGACCGCGCCAGGTGGCGGTGCGGAGGCCGGGGCCGGCGGAGGAGGCGGCGGAGCGGCCGGTGGCGGTGCAGCGACTGGTGGCGATGCAGCGGCTGGTGCAGCCTGCGGCAGCGGAGTGGAAATCACCGGAGATTCATCAACCGGTTCCGGCTTTGACTCCGGCTTCGGCTCAGAAGGAGGCGGCTGCAATGCGGCCTCCTGTTTACTTTTCTGGAAAAACGAAATCTTCATAACCCTGTCCTCTCAGAAACGGCCGGCCATTCTCTCTTCGGCTCTTTTGAATCCCTCCGGATTGTCCGCCTGGGAGCCTCCTCCGCTTTCAACCAATCAACGGTGCCGCGACGTTCCCCCGCCAGACGGGGCAAGATCGTCAGAACCGCCACCCAGACATACAAAATCGCCGGGCAGCGAAACGGCAGATCGATCATACTGAACACCAGCACCAACACCAGCCCGAAACCACTCATGACATGCAAAGCGTTCCAGCCGGAGCGGCCACGGAATACATCCCGCAACAAAATGCCCAGTGATCCCAGCAAAAGCGAAAATCCAACCACTCCGAATTCAGCCAGAAACTGTAGAAAATCAAAATGCACATTGGCCCACCCTCGATGGCGCAGGCTTTTCCAGAGAGCCGGAGACACTTTGTCTGATACCAGATATTTGTATCCCCAGCCGCCAACACCGAACCAGGGGTATTCCTGCCAGATCTCCACCGCGGCCCATGCAAACCGGGGACGACCGCCCAGTTCCAGATCAATCCGCTGCCAGAGAGTACTCACCTCCCCGGGATCGGCCTCCTTGAGGGTGAATTCTTTTTGGATCCCCTTTTCACCAAAACCGGCCACGGCGAAATATAGCAGCCCCGCCGTGCCGACCGCCAGGGCGACAAAGTTGATCCTGCTGGCAGGTGGCAGAATCCGCCATCCTTGCACCGTGCCATAGACCACAATGAACAGGGCCAGCATCCAGGATAAAATCACACCCGACCGGCTGAAACCCAAATTGGCACCAATGAGGCATAACAGCAGGGAGACCAGCAACACGCCGGATCTCCAGGGGTGGCGGAGCCGGCGGACGGAGGCGCTCCCTCGATGTTTTCGGCGCACATCAAACACCTCACGGTATAGCATCCCCGCCGCCACGGCCCCGGTCAGAACAAAATAAGGCGCCACATGATTGCCATAGGGAAACGAAGCGAAGAAATGTTCATTCATGGGCTGCAGCCAGTAAATGGATGCCGTTCCGGTGGCTAACTGAATGAGTCCGAACAGCGCCAGAACACCCGCGCTGCAGACCAGAATCAACAGCAGTCGGCGCAGTTCTTCCGGACGCCAGAGCCGGGAGCGGAGTGACAGCGCAAGGGTCCAGGCCGGGAAAAACCAACTCCAGACCTGCCGGGCATCGGCCCGGGAAAATGCGGATGGCCAGCCCGGCCACGGCGGAGGCGTGTATCGCCATTGCTGATAACCCACGTCAAAAAACTGTTCCCGGCCCGCATTGGCCCATTGCAGGGAAAGAAACACAAAAAAGGCCCCGCCCAGCCAGAACACCGGATCCCGGAAGCGCTGGACCCGGTCTGTGGCAGGCCCCAAGAAGGCCCACCCCGCCAGCAGCACCAGCGCTGCGCCGACCGCCACCCAGTGATAAGACGGCCGCAATCCCGCCCAGACCCATGACGTATACATCAGCAAAAAACCTAGAACCACTTGATGGAACACCAAGTGGCGGATCGAACCTGACATCGGCGAAGACGCGGCTGTTTTGTGTATTTCGGTGGCCATGCGAATTCTAAAACATCGCCTCCGGCACAAACACCACATCATCCGCTTCCAGCACAATGTCCTCATCCAGAAGCCCCGCGGCACCGGCCGCATAGAGGTTGATGGTCCGGGTCACAGTTTTCCCGTCCGGCAGGGTGCGGGTCACCAAAATCGCCCCCATCTTGGCGCTGGAGGCCAGCCCCCCCGCCTGCTGAATGGCTCCGCTGACGGTCATGTCACGCGTGGCCGGAATCGCGATCTGCCCCGGCTCCCGCACCCGCCCCAGAACCGTGACAAATCCCCAGGGGGAAATACCCTCCTTGTTGGTGTCCCGAACAAACTCCAGCAGCACCTCCGGATTCACATAATATTTCTTATACCGCCGAGTGAGTTGTGTCCGGAGATCATCCAGCGATTTATTGGCGACATTGATTTTTCCAAGCAGCGGCAGCACAAGGGTTCCCGCATCCGACACCTGCTTGGCGGCTTCTTCAATCTCCACATCGCCGGACACCAGCACCGACATCCGGATCATCAGACCGGGGCGCAGGGTCACTGCTTTCATATCCTTGGCCACTTCGCTGTCCCCGAAGGGCGGCCGGCTCCGGCATCCAACCATTCCCGCAAGCAGGAAAAGGAGGACCCCAACCCACAGCGCGCATCGTGCCCGCCGCAGGATATCCCGATTATTCTTACCTCTCATCATGTCAGTTCTCGCTTCCATAAATCGATTTCCGGCCAGACCGTCATCTCAGTACGTCCCTCTCTGGAAACACCGCTGGTAACTCGCGCTGAAAGGAGCAAGTCAAAGGACCCAAACTTCATCTTCCTATCATCATTCAACGATGTCAACGCTTGCAACACCTGACTTCAGGAGCCGACATCGACATCGCTCGCCGCCACTTCCAGTGCAATTCCGCCGCCCATCATTTCCACTTGAAGAATCAGCTGCCCGCTCCGCCCCATCCGTTCAAACCGAGCCTCGGCGCCCTGTAGCGGTCCGCTCACAATCCGGCAGAATTTCCCCCTCGCTAAATTCTGAACCGGGGCCACATACGCCCCGCGGGTCAACCCACACCAAATACCCCGCAATTCGCGGTGCAGTTGGGCCCCTTCTCGATCGCTCCGAGGATGCAGCACATAGGCGACACTGCCGGTCTGGATAAAGTCTTTCTTGGTGACCTCGCCCTCGACAAAGACAAATCCAGGAAAAAGCGGAAGCTGACTCACGCGGCATTTGTTCCCGCTAGTGGTTTCATGAGGAAATACAGGAAGAAATAATCCCTGCTTTTGCTCCATCAGCCAACGTGCGGATTTCTTCTCCCAGCGAGGACGGGTCCGGACACAGCTCCACACAACATCCTCCGAATCGACAACCCGCTCAAAACGCCCTTCCGGATAGAGAAAGGGTTGTCGAATCGAGGCCGCCCCCCCCGCTGCGGATTCCCGTTTCTGTCTTAAAACCACTGTTGTGTTCATCAATCCAACATTTTCCGTCTGGAATTCTCACCTAAAAAAGACACAATTCATCTTGTTCCAGATAGATGCATACTTATAACACGGTAGTCTTCTGCGTTTATGCTGGCAATGGAAATCCCGTCAGATTTGTGTTAAGCAACCGTTCTCAATCCGCTGCTAATGTTCACCGGGAAGCGGATAGGATTCCCTTTCGTCCAAACAGTTGGTCTGCCATATCCAAGACCATCTGCGACCACCAGAACCATGGACACAAAAAAAGGGCCTCCATTTCTGGAGGCCCGCGGGGCTTGCGAAACTGGTGGAGGCGGCGGGAGTCGAACCCGCGTCCGCACAAGCGACACATCAGCGTCTACACGCGTATTCCGTAATTAAGTTTCACCATGTCACCTGCCCACGGACAAGCCAGTGACACCGCAATCGACCTGTGGATTCTCGCCCCTCGACCCGGTCGCCCGGTCTTGGTAGCCAGCCTGTAAAATGACATTCGGATCCGTTCCACAGGCAAAAACGGGCGAACGTCGCGGGTACTAAGCCGCGAAGGCCAAGTTATCGTTGGCTTTTGTTTTTTCCCGGAGGTTTAACGAGGCCAACCGGGGTCCTCGGCGCGCAACCGATGCTTCAAACTAGCACGTCGAAACCGGTCGCCCCCGCAAGAGAGAAGATAGACCACCCACCCCAGTTCTGCAAGGGGGATGCTCTACAAAGAAAATGGATCTAGTAGGCGGCCGCATTCATAGTCATCACCTGAATGAAAA